>Ga0187882_1002355_pt1 | contig 17453 bp, 18 predicted proteins | sample June2016WEW_19_1_3_FD_132991 | JGI IMG/M metagenome (GOLD analysis project Ga0187882, IMG submission 132991) | Peatland microbial communities from SPRUCE experiment site at the Marcell Experimental Forest, Minnesota, USA - June2016WEW_19_150 | ecosystem: Environmental > Terrestrial > Soil >... | reverse complement strand
GACATGCTCTCCCTTGATCACCCCGGACAGGACCTCGGTATACAGCTCGTTGGCGTGGCCGACAGTGACCGTGCGCCGGTGCGCCTGATTGCCGGACACTACGAACAGGGTGCGGGTGGCGCCGCTGCCCAGCAGTGCCTCGTTCGGCGCCATCAGCGCCTGGTGGGCGACGATCCGGTGGATGGTCACGTCCACCGACGCTCCTGGCAACAGGCCATCCGGGTTCTGGGGGAAATCCAGGTAGACACGGACCACGTTCTCGTTTTGGGCGCTGCTCCTGGTGACCGCCGGGGCGATCCTGGCCACCGCGGCCGGCCAGGTTGTGCCCGGCCGGCCGGCCCACTGGACGTCGGCGCTCTGCCCTACGGCAATCCCGCCGATGTCCTGCTCGCTGAGGTCTGCCTCCACCTGCGGGGAACCGGGCCTGGCAATCCACAGCACCGGGGCGTCCGGCTGGAGGTAGTCGCCCTCCTGGGGCAACTCTTGCAGCACCACGCCGGCAAAGGGAGCGATCAAGTTTCCTTCGGCCGCGGTATTGGCGGCGTCCTCTGCCACGGCGCGGGCCTGGTCGGCCTGGGCGTTGCTCACGGCCAGCTTGCGGGGGTCGGGGCTCTCGAGGTCTTTCAGGCTGGCCTCTGCCGTTTTCAGATTGTACAAGGCTTGGGCCTGAGCGGCCTGATCCTGATCCACGGTGGCCTGGGAGACGGCGCCGTTCTGACACAGGGTCTGGTCGCGGTCCAGGGTGTTGCTGGCGGCGTCGTAAGCTGCCTGACAGGCCGCCTGGTTGGCTTCCGCCTGGGTCAAGTCAGCCGCCGTGCCTGGGTGGTAAGCCTGGTCGCGCTGGGCTTCGGCCACCTGGAGAGCGGCCTCGTCCTCGCGGGCCTGCTTCTCGACGTCGGTGGTGTCCATCTCCGCCAGCACCTGGCCGGCGGCAAAGCTGTCTCCCTCGTGCACATCGTATTTCAGCAGCCTGGCGCTGAAGGGGGCCACGATCTGCTCCTGCTGGGTAGCCTGCACGCTGGCGGAGACCAGGGCATCATCCGCGAACAGCCGCTGTTCGACCACCGCCGTTTTCACATTCACCGACGGAACGCTCAGCGCCCGGTGGACGCTGGCGGCCACGATCACTATGATCAGAACTGCCCCGGCGATTGCCAGCCAGGTCTGAGGCGTGCGCGGCGCCAATTTCTTCACTGGTACATTCATTGGCATAAACACTCCCCGTCAGTTAGCCGGGAATGGCTCCGGCCTTGCTCAGGGCATAGGCGGCCACACCCAGCGACAACACCAACCAGAGCCCGAACAAAAAGATGAGGACGCCGTTTGGTTTGGACTTGGCGCACTTCGCCCAGCCGATGCCCCAGAGGGCGAGGCTCCACCAGGTGAAGGGGCTGCACCGGGCCAGGAAGAAATACAGGTAGGTTTTCTGGGCCGGCAGCAGGGCAGCCAGGCTCACGCTCGTCCAGGGGATGTTCTGCACGGCGGTAACCAGCATGAGCGGGAGGGTGATGATCGCCGACAACAGCACCGGCAGGTAACCGTAGACCGCCACGACGAACAGCGCTCCGAAGCGGGAATTCTTGGCGTTCAACAGGTCATACAGCTTGAGCACGACGGCGACTGCCAGCCAGTACAGCCAGGGGCCGGCCAACCCCCCGATGATGCTGGACACAGCCACGTAAATCCCTATAATTGGGCGTGCCGCCACCAGTTGCTCCGGGGTGATCTGGGGGCTGTTCTGCAGCATCCACAGGGAGTATGCCTGCATCTTGGGCATCAGGAGCAGGGCCAGGACGAGGCCGATCCCGGTGAACAGGAACGCCGCCGCCAGGAAAGGCGGCCGCTCCTGCGCCGACAGCCGCTCGAAGGTCTCCCCGGGGCTCACCAGCACACCCCACAACAACGCCCACAAACTATCCTTGTTTTCACTCATACCGGTCACTCTCCCACAGAAAATCAGCACAGGAATAAATGGGCGATACTATCCACCCATACTCATGGTAAATACATTCGGTGGCGAATATGCAAACACCTCCAAGCTCTGACGTTTTTCTTCCCGGGATTGAAAATATGTAAAGTCACACGAATTTAGGCGAAGAGGCGTATGATAATGATCGATCTGAGGGCGGTTGACATAACTAAATTAGAAGACTGTTTGCACCGTAAGGAATGGGGAACACCTGGTGAATGTGCAACGCCTTCATAAAGTATTTCTATGAGCGGGGCGCCATCGAATTCTCCATCGCCGACGGCAGGCGCTGCTACTATAGAACAAACTGACCGTGGAGCCGGCCTGCCGAGCCGGCATGGATACTGTGGTGAGGCTACTGGCCGCGGTTTGTCACAAAAAGAGGATGGCCGGTGTTTATATTGGTGTCAGGCCATCGTGTCTGAACAATGACGCAAACGGCAGAAACTGCCCTCTGGAAGCCTTGGCGGGCGCAAGCGGAGGTGGTGTGGCTGATATACTCCGCATTCTTTCAGGCCAGGCCGTAGGCCTGGATGCGGAGGAGCAGGACGGTTTGATCGAGTTTGGCAGAGCAGGGTACTTGGGTTATCATGTGAATAAGGTTTGTAATTCCAAAGCCAGGGCTGGATAGGCCAGGGCAAGGAGCAACGGCCATGCCTGATCGACCGGTGTCAAATTTAAATCAGCCTGGAGACGGCGCCCGGGGCAAGGCGCCTGCGGGCATCTCCTACGAGGAGACCTACCGCAGCTTTTATGCCCAGGTGGTGCGCCAGTTGACCTACCTGTTGGGCAACCGGGCGGGGGCGGAGGATGTTGCCCAGGAGACCTTCCTCAAGCTGTATACCGTTCCGCCCCCGACCAGGCAGAATATCGGGGGCTGGCTGCACCAGGTGGGGGCGCGCCTTGCCTTGAACTACCTGCGCGGCGAGAAGCGGCGGCAGCGGCGGGAACTCCAGGCGGAAGACCCTTCCGGGGACAAGGTGATCCCCCTGGAAGAGGTCATGTGGAGGCAGGAAGCGGTGCGCCTCGTCAGAGAGGTGCTGGATGAGATGCCCGCCCGGGAAAGGATGGCGCTGCTGCTCCGGCACACCGGCTTTACCTACCAGGAGATCGCCGGGGCGCTGGATGTTGCCCCGGGCTCGGTGGGAACGCTGCTGGCCAGGGCGCAGCGGCGGTTCCTGGATCTATACAGGCAGAGAAAGGATGATGATCAGCAGTGAGGTGCTACAGCGAAGGGGAATTGTTGGCCTATCTCGATGAACAACTGGCGCCGCGGCAGATGGCGACGGTCAGGGCTCATCTCGCCCGCTGCACCCGCTGCTGCAACAGCCTGGCGCAGCTTCAGGCAGAGGGCGACCGGGTGGCCGCCCTGCTGGACCCCTACCAGGCGGCGACGCTGGGCTCAATACGAACTAGCAAGGGATCCCCTGATACGGCAGCGGGACTGTTCCTGAACGAACGATCCGGGAAAACGAGAGGAGTAGATGCAATCTTGAAACATTACCAGGGATACGTGGCCACCGCGGCGGCAGTGATAGTACTGGCCGGCCTGTTCAGCTTCGGCCCGGTTCGGAGCCTTGCCGCCCAGATGCTGCAAGTCTTCCGGGTTAACCAGGTGCAGGTGCTGCACTTCGATCCTGCCGACGTGCAGCAGTTGGAGAGTGCTCTGCAGGCCAGTGGCAAACAGATAGACATAGCCAGTTTCGGGACCTTTACCCACGAGCAATTGCAGGACTGCAGCCTGGTTGATGCTAATACGGCGACGGTCGACGGGCAGAAGATCACTTTTCCGGAGTCAATCGGCGCCTATACGAGAACCGGCGGCCTGCAGTTGACTCAGGGCACAAAACTCCTGGCCGCCCCCAAGGTGGACGGCATCAACAGCTTTTTGACCAGCCTGGGCAGCAAGAGCCTGCTGCCGGCGAGCCTAAACGGCCAGACCTTCACCGTCCAGGTTCCCGGCTCCGTGAGCGCAACCTTTGAGCAGCCGGGGGTGACCGACCCGCTGGTTCTGCGCTGCTCGCTGTCGCCAGCCCTGACAGTGCCGCCCGGTGTCGATGTCGAACAGGTCAGGGAGGCCCTGCTGGCCATCCCGATCCTGCCCGAAAACATTCGCAACACCCTGGCCGGTGTCAACATTTACGGTGGCACCCTGCTGATTCCCGACTTCGCCATCGACAGCCGCGGCGGATCCATCGAGAGCGTCACTGTCAACGGCAACCAGGGAGTACTGATCACCCCGCCGCCCCCGGGCTCCAAAACCGGGCCGCTTCGTGAACTGAGGCCGGGCGGGCAGGGTTTGACCGCGCCCCCATTGAACGGCAAGGCGCTGATCTGGCCGCAGGGCGGAGTCTGGAACTGCCTTGAAGGGAACTTCACCCTGGACGAGGCGGTAGCCCTGGCATCCGCAGTCAAGTAATTTTCGCGTAGGATGGTGCTGGATTGACAACGGTACTGGAGACAGAACAATTGACCAAGCTCTATCCGGGTGGAGGGGGATGTTTCGACATCTCCCTCTCCCTGGGAGCCGGGGATATATTCGGGCTCCTGGGGCCGAACGGGGCCGGGAAGAGCACCTTTATCAAGATGTTGGTCGGCTTGCTCACCCCCACATCCGGCCGGGCGCGCATCCTCGGCCTGCCCCACGGCAGCCTGGAGGCCCGGCGGCAGGTGGGTTTTTTGCCGGAGAATTTCCGCTACCATGACTGGATGACCGCTGCCGAACTGCTGGAGTTTCACGGCACCCTGCACGGCCTGAGCCGGGGCGAGGCCCGGCAGCGGATAGCGCAGGCGTTGGCCACGGTTGGCCTGAAGGGCTTGGAAAAACGCCTGATACACACCTTCAGCAAGGGTATGCAGCAGCGCCTGGGTCTGGCGGTGGCGCTGCTGCCGCGGCCGCGCCTGCTGTTCCTGGATGAACCGACCTCCGCCCTCGACCCCATAGGGCGGCGGGAGATCCGGGAGATCATGCAGGAGCTTCAGGATCGCGGCCTGACCATCTTCCTCAACAGCCACCTGCTCACCGAGGTGGAGAAGGTCTGCCGGAAGGTGGCCGTGATCAGGAGGGGCCGCATCGTGGCCACCGGCAATCTGGAAGAACTGCTGGGGATGGGGCGGCATCACGAGGTGCAGTTGGAGGCCGGCGGCCTGACCGCGGCACTGCTGCAGTGTATCGAACAGATCGCCTCCGTGCTGCACCGGGAGGATGACCCGGCAGCCGGCCGCACCAGGCTCAGGCTGCGGGTGGATGACCAGGACAAGCTGCCCCTGCTGGCAGAGACGGTGGTGCACGGCGGCGGCAGGATCTACAACCTTTCCATGGCTCAGAACTCCCTGGAGGATCTGTTCGTGGACCTGATGGCAGGTGATCAGGCGGATGTTTAGGGGAATCCTGGTAATGGCCCGCTTTGCCTTGCTGGAAGTGCTGCGGAAAAAGGTGATCCTGGCCGGAATGTTCCTGACCTGCGTGTATCTCCTGCTGTTCGGGCTGGGACTGCACTACCTGGGGGAGAATATCAGCAGCGTGCAGCGCCAACTGAGCGGGTTTGGCCTGTTCAGCATGGGCTTCTACCTGGCCACCTTCATGACCGTGCTTATTGCCGGTTTTGCAGGGGTGGGGGCGATCTCCGGGGAGATCGAATCCGGCACCGCTTACGGCCTGCTGGCCGCGCCGGTCTCCCGCAGCCAGGTCTTGCTGGGCAAGTGGCTCGGGTACGCCCTGATGCTGTGCGCCTATGCCGCTTTCTTCTTCTTTTCCTTGTGGGGGCTAATGGCCTGGCAGTTTGGCGTAGTGCTGCCGGGACCATGGACGGTGCTGCCGCTGTTCCTGCTGCAGCCGCTGATCATGCTGGCCCTGGCTTTCTGGGGCAGCACAGCCATGTCCACCCTGGCCAACGGGATCACCATCTTCCTGCTCTACGGGATCGTCCTGGTGGCGGGGATGATCGAACAGATCGGCGCCATGTTTCAAATGATGAACGTTCCCGGAGCCGGTGGTGCGGCGACCGTGATGATCAACATCGGTATCGTCTCCAGCCTGGTCCTGCCGGTGGATGCCCTGTACCGCCGGGCGGTCTTCGTACTGCTCAGCAACACCGGCAACCTGCTCGGTTCGCTGCAGTCTCTCGGCCCCTTTGGCTCCATCTCCGTGCCCAGCCAGGCGATGGTGATCTATGCCTGGGTCTACCTGGCGGGCTGCCTGCTACTGGCGGTGCGCTCCTTCAAGGGCCGGGATATCTGACAGCTTGCTGGAGAGCAGCCGGGGAAGACAAGAAACCCGCCTCAGACCAACGGCCTGAAGCGGGTTTCACTGGTTTGATCAGGCGCCTAGGATGTGCCGCCGGCTGCCGGTGCGCTGCACTGCTGGCACAGGCCCTGCAGCGTCTGGAGTTCCTGCTGTATCTGCTGCTGGTAGGGGTTTGGCTGATACACCGACGCCGACACAGCGCCGGACGAGTCAGCCCAGGCCAGCGGTACGGACAGGATCAGCATTGCCGCAACCGAGAGCAAGAGTATGATCAAAAATGATCTTTTCATTTATATCCATCCTTTTTTGGATTACTGGTTGGCGGTTCCGTCATTATAGTTCACGGCGTCGTTCACGGAGCTGTCCACACCCTTGGAGACGCTCTCATCACCCGTCACGTCGCCAAACTCTGCGGTTCCCTCAAGGATGAGTTGGCCGTCATCCACTGACGGCACTTTCTTACCCACGTACAGCAGGTTCCTTCTTGAGCGGCAGATGGACAATGAAAGTCGTCCCTGTCCCCGCTGACGATTCTACTTGAATGCTCCCTAATATCGTGAGCGATGGCCATGCCCTGGCCGGTGCCCTTGCCAACTTCTTTGGTGGTGAAAAAGGGGTCGAATATACGGTGCATATTCGATCGAGGAATTCCCGCCCCGGTATCGCTGATGCTGATCTGCACAAAATCCTCGCCGCTTTTTGTTCCGATCGCGATCCTGCCTTTTCCGGATCCGTTCCCTGTGTCCTGGGCCTGGGCGATTGCCTGGGCGGAATTGACGATCATATTCAGAACAACCTGGTTGATCTCATCGATAACACAGTCGACCGGAGGGAGATCCGGCTGTAGATCCAGCTCCAGATCCGCAATGCTCTTCCATTCGTTTCTGGAAATAGTCACCGTTCCTTCAATGGCCCTATTGATATCCGCTCAGTTTCTTTTCCTGCTGCCGGAGTGGGAGAAATCCTTCATTGCCCGTACGAGCTTGCTTACCCGGGCTATCCCGGCCTCGGCCTGGCGATCGCCCAGGAAATCGTCCGCGGCCACCGGGGCGAGATCAGCGCCCGGAACCACCCGGACGGCGGCGCCGAGATCGATGTACGGCTGCCCGCGGCGGGTAGTCCGTAAGGCGCGGCCCGCAAAAGGTGTTGCGCCTTGCCTCAAAGTTCGCTTTTTCCTGGCCGTCAAGGTGATTGACAGGGACGGGCCTCTTGTGGTAAGGTGAATGCGTGCAATTGACAAGTGAATAAGCCGAGACGAGATGAGACGAGATGAGATGAGCCGAGGGGAGACGACGCGCAGTCAATTGGGATGCGGACCAGTACTTCGGTACTGGTTTTTTTATTAGCCGGGACTCTGTCAAACAGACGGGAGGGCTAACCTTGCTGCTGATGATCGACAATTACGACTCCTTCACCTTCAACCTGGTGCAGTACCTGGGGGAGATGGGGCAGGAGATCGAGGTGCGCCGCAACGATGCCATCGCCTTGGGGGAGATCGCCGCCCTGCGGCCGGAGGCCATCGTCCTGTCACCCGGCCCCTGCACGCCCAACGAGGCCGGGATCTGCCTGGACCTGATCGCTCGTTTTGCCGGCCTGATCCCGATCCTGGGTGTTTGCCTGGGGCACCAGGCGATCGGCCAGGCCTTCGGCGGAGAGGTGGTGCGGGCGCCCCGCCTGATGCACGGCAAGACCTCCCTGATCCACCACGACGCCCGGACGATCTACGCCGGCCTCAGGAACCCCTTTGTGGCCACCCGCTACCACTCCCTGATCGTCAAAAAAGAAACTCTTCCAACCTGTCTGGAGATCACCGCCTGGACCGACCAGGACGAGATCATGGGCATCAGGCATAGGGAGTTCTTGGTGGAGGGGGTGCAGTTTCATCCCGAATCGATCCTAACAGAGGAAGGAAAGCCTCTGCTGTGGAATTTTATCCAGAGGGCCGGTCTGTTCTGGCAAGGCAGCCAGCCTGCTCAGATCGAGCAGGGGCGCCAGAACAAGGATGCCAGTTATGTCTAGCATGTTTCCGGTCCCTGAACAGGACCAGAAAGGAGCGCCAGAAGTGGATCTCCACTTGCGATACGACCAGCCAAAGCAGACGGTTGCCGCCGGAGAGGTGATCTTCGGGAGCCTGGAGGTGATCGTGATGGCCGGCCCCTGCGCCGTCGAGGGCCGCGACTCCTACCTGGCTTGCGCCCGCTCCCTGATGGAGATGGGGGTGCGAGTGCTGCGCGGCGGCGCCTTCAAGCCGCGCACCAGTCCCTACAGCTTCGCCGGCCTTGGCCGGGATGGGTTGAAGATCCTGGCGGAGGCCGGGGAGGCCACCGGAATGGCGGTGGTGACCGAGGTGCTGGACCCCCGGGACGTGGAGTTGGTGGCCGCCCACGTCGACATTTTGCAGATAGGCAGCCGCAACATGCAGAACTTCACCCTGCTGCATGAAGTCGGCCAGAGCGGGCATCCGGTCATGCTGAAGCGGGGCATGGCGGCCACCTGCGAGGAATGGCTGCTGGCAGCGGAGCACATCCGGGCGGCGGGTAACGAGCGGATCATCCTGTGCGAGCGGGGCATCCGCACCTTTGAAACCCAGACCCGCACCACCCTCGACCTGAGCGCCGTGCCTGTCTTGAAGGAGCTGGCCCCCTACCCGGTGGTGGTCGACCCCAGCCACTCCTCGGGGAAGAGCGAGTTGGTGGGGGCGATGGCCCGGGCGGCGGTGGCCGTCGGGGCGGACGGGCTGCTGATCGAGGTGCACCCAGACCCCGCCCACGCTCTCTGTGACGGCAGGCAGTCCCTGGACCTGGCAGAGTTTTCGCAATTGCTAATTGAATTGAGGCGAATCGCCAAGGCGGTTGGACGGCTGATCCGTGACGAGGAGCGGGGCGCCCGCAGCCCGGGTAAGGAGACGCAGCTTCTAAAAATCAAGCAGGGAGTGGCCAACGATGATTATTAAAGAGTGCGCCTGCCCCGATCCGGTACAGGCCTTCGAGTCGTTGAAAGACCGTCCCTTCAGCTTTTTCCTGGACAGCGGCATGGACCCGGAGCGCCTGGGGCGCTACTCCATCATGGGCAGTGACCCCTTTCTGGTCTTCAAATCGAAGGGCGACCTGGTATCGGTCTGGCAGGCGGGGATCTGGTCCGAGTTCAGGGCCAACCCCTTTGATATCCTGAAGGACCTGTATGGGCGCTATCACATTCCTGTGCACCCGTCGGTGCCGGTGGCCGCAGGCGCCTTCGGCTACCTGTCCTACGACCTGGGATGGCACTTGGAGAAGCTGCCGCACTGGGCTGAAGACGACCTGAACACCCCGGACTGCTACCTCGGTTTCTACGACCGCCTGGTTGTCTTCGACCACCTGGCCGGCAGGGCTTACCTGACCTCCTCCGGCCTGCCGGAGACCGGGCGTGAGGCTGAGACCAAAGCGGAGCAGCGTCTGTCCGGGCTGGAGGCGTTGCTGTGGCGGGTTCTGGAGAAACCGCCGGCGAGTGTGCCGGAGCAGTGTGCCCGACCCGCTGAAGCGGGTACCCCGGCGCGGGGCGCCGGGACAAAAAGCAGCGCTGAGTTCCAGATCACCGGCCACTTCGACCGGGCCTCCTATCGCCGGGCGGTGCAGCGGTGCAAGGACTACATCGCTGCCGGGGACATCTTCGAGGTCAACCTCACCCAGCGCTTTGCCTGCCCGATCTCCACCACCCCCTGGCAGCTCTATTGCAGGCTGCGCCGGATCAACCCGGCGCCCTTTGCGGCCTATCTCAACTATCCCGAATTGACGGTGGCCAGCGCCTCGCCGGAGCGGTTTCTTCAGGTGCGCGGCGGGCAGGTGGAGACCAGGCCGATCAAGGGGACACGCCGCCGCGGAAGGGATCCCCTCGAAGACGCCAGCCTCCGCCAGGACCTGGTGAGCAGCGAGAAGGACCGGGCGGAACTGGTGATGATCATCGACCTGGAGCGGAACGACATCGGCCGGGTCTGCAGATTCGGGAGCGTTCACGTGCCCGAGCTGATCCGCCTGGAGGAGTACCCGACGGTATGGCACCTGGTTTCCACCGTCAGGGGCACCCTGGAGGCCGGCAAGGACGTCAGCGATCTGTTAAAAGCCTCTTTTCCCGGCGGCTCGATCACCGGGGCGCCCAAGATCAGGGCGATGGAGATCATCGAGGAACTGGAGCCGGTAAAGCGGGGCGTGTATACGGGCTCCATCGGCTACCTGGGCTTCGACGGGCGCTGTGACCTGAACATCGTCATCAGGACGTTCGTGATCAAGGACCAGGTGGCTTACTTCCACGCCGGGGGCGCCGTCGTCTCCGACTCCGATCCGGACGACGAGTACTGGGAGACGATCTACAAGGCCAGGGCGTTGATGCAGGCCCTGGGATACGGTGAGGAGGTTGTCACCGCTTGTCTGGCCTGACCTGGGTCAACGGGCGCTTCGTCCCTCCCGGAGAGGCCTGCCTGGAGGCCGGGGAGCGCGGTTTCCTCTTCGGGGACGGGCTGTTTGAGACCGTCAGGCTGTATGGCGGCCGGGCGCCTGCCTGGCCGCGGCATGCCGCCCGGCTGGCTGAGGGATGCCGGACGCTCGGCATACCCTATCCGGAGGTGGAGATCGCCGCCGGGCTGGAGGCGGTGCTGGCTGCCGTAAACAGAAGTCAGAATCAAGAAGTCGGATGTCTGAAAAAAGATTTAAAGGCCGAGTCTTGCATACGATCCGGCGGTGCCGGGTCCAGCGGACCGGGCGCGCCGGAGGCGGATGAAGCGCCGGGCGCAGGGAGAGCGACTGGCGCCGACGGCGCCGGCAGCCTGCGGCTGACGGTGACCCGGGGCGCTCATCCGCCAGGGGTCAGGGGCCTGCTGCCACACCGGGAACTGCGCCCGACCGTGGTGATCACCGCCAACCCCGGGGAACCCTATCCCCCCGATGCTTACCGCTCTGGCATGCGGGCGGTGACCGTCAGCTTCCCTCGCAATCACCTGTCTCCTCTGGTCAGGCTGAAATCCCTCAACTGCCTGGAGAATGTCCTGGGCCGCCGGGAGGCGATGGCCGCCGGCGCCGACGAGGGCATCTTCTTCAATACCAGGGGAGAGCTGGCCGAGGGTACGGTCAGCAACGTCTTCTTACTTTTCGATGGCGACCGGCTCGTCACCCCGCCGGTCGGGAGCGGCCTGCTGCCCGGGATCGCCAGGGAGATCGTGCTGGCCGTCGGAGGCGCCCTGGGGTTGGCGGTGAGCGAGGAGGCCGCCCGCCGCCGTGATTTCGAAAACGCCCGGGAGGCCTGGTTGACCAACTCCCTGCTCGAGGTCATGTCCCTGGTCAGTCTCGACGGTGTACCTGTCGGGAACGGGCGTCCGGGGGAGATCGCCTGCAGGGTGCGCCAGGCCTACCGGGACTACGTGCAGCGTTACTTCCGGCAGGGCTTTTAAAGCTGCCGACAATGATGCTAATATATAGTATCGTAAGTTTTTACGGGGAACTGATGGCGATTCATCCCCTACCTTGGAGGAAGGGAACTTCTCGCTTAATGTCGTTAAATTCAAAATGTGAGCCAAGGAGAAAATTCAACAGAAGCATCGGCAATGCCCTTGGGAAAAGGGTTTTTCTTTTGTAGGACCACTTTTGCGGGAGAGGATGAATTGAAACCTCAAGGAAAATAATTTTCCTGCAGGAAAATCCACCCCCATAAAGAAATCTCTTTAAGAGTGGACAAACCTGGCTTAGGGCTCAGGCTACGGGAGTTGCGGGTGAAGTGATCTCCTATACCGTGCAGCATGTCCTGGTGCTGCGGCTGCTCATGTGCTATTCCTTCCAGTCCGTGTATACCATGCACAACCTGTTGTTTCTGGTGAGCGCGGGAAAAACGGAGCGCCAGCAGTTGGGCTTCTATGATTTTATGCGCACCAAGACAGGCGCCTACAGCCGCGTCCTGCGGCGGATCATCGAGGAACTGAAGAAGGAGAAACTGGTGGATGTGTCGGACAAGGGGGTCCAGATCACTCCCAAGGGAAGGACGATCTACGAGAACCTGGGGTCGTCGCTCGGCCCTTTCTCATACTTCTGGAACCTGTGCGTGGATGTGATCGCCCGCTACGGGAACGACCCGGAGAACCTGAACAGGGCGGTTTTCAGCCACTTGGTGTTCCGGCGGGTGAAGCTGAGCGAGTATATCTTCCTGCCGTAAACAGAAGTCAGAAGCAAGAAGCCGGATGCCGGAAAAAGATTTAGTAACTATCCAGGGCAAAAACTTTCGTTGGCGCCGGATGAAAACCTGTCGATTTGAATACACCGGGTGCCCACCGGGCTCCCGGTGCGAGTTAAATCAGCTAGCCGAATAGCTATCTTCGGGCTAAGGCCCTCTCTTTTGAATCTTTTATGGAAGGAAGCAAAAGAATCGTCCTCCCGCTTTCTACTCATTATCTTCCCACAATGCCGGTTGCCGGTATTTTACTGATCGGGACTGGCTATTGCTTTCTACATCATTCTCAGCGCCAGATCCGGAAATCTTTACTAGGAATGCATCTACATCATCCTGGTTGCTTAAAGGCGCGGCCTTTCCTTCGGCAATCAATTTCTTATTGCCGCGAGCTTGCGCTAGTGATGCCAATTGCTCCGGATGTTTCAGGCAGGCGATCGGTCTTCCCTGTTCCAGGCCGAACCGGACTGTATGCATTGTCCCGCCTTCAACATCCGTTTCCACCACCAGCAACCCGGAACTCAATCCGCTCTGGATCCTGTCTCTTTCAATAAAGCTATACTTAAAAGGCTTTTCGCCCGGGGGGTATTCACTTGCCAGGCACCCCTCCATTGACAGGATCTGTTCGGCCAGGTCACGGTTTTCAGGAGGATAGACCTGGTCGAGGCCATGTGCCAGTACGGCAACTGTATGGCCTCTTGCCTGGATGCAACCTTGATGGGCGGCCGTATCGCAACCACGCGCCAGGCCGCTGACTACTGTGAAGCCCTTCCTGGCGAGCATGACACCCAGCCGCCTTGCGCATTTCAGGCCATACGGCGAGGGCTCCTTGGTTCCGATGACCGCACAGGCCAGGCCGGAAGCGAGACAACCCGGATTGCCTTTTACAAACAGCAAAACGGGCGGGTCGCTGATGCCCTGCAACCGTTCCGGGTAATACTCACTGTCAGGCTGGATAATCCCGATGCCCAATCTGTCTGTCTTCTCCAGCAGGTCCACGGCATGGGAGTAAGCGGCGTTCAGCGCCTCGCGTCCGGGGATCTCTTCATGAATGAAGCCAGAGTCAAGCAGCATGTCTCTCAGTTCAGCGATCCCCGAAGGCTCGTGCTGCCTGAGCAGGGCTACAGTTTTCCAGGTCTTTTTCCGGCTAAAATTGGGGGCCTTCAGGAGCGTCAACAAGTAAACGATGGCTGACATCTCTTCTCCTTAACTTGCCGTTTCGGCCAGGGCCAAACACTTCACCAACGAGGCGCCGTTCTGTTCCAGGAGAATTCTGCACGCCCTGAGCGAATTCCCTGTTGTGGTGATGTCATCGAGCAACAGCACCTCTCTGCCCCTGATCAGATGCGCATCGGTCACATTGATGGAATTCAAGTGGACTTCCATTTTCCGGTCCCCACCACATGCCAGTTTTGGAATTGTAGTATGGCGAACCAGGCATGATGTGGCATCGGTGCGGCCATTTCCTGCGAGCAGTTGGGCCAGATCGCGAATGCCGGAACTGATCCTGGCAGAGTCACAGGAAGGGACGACGGCAATGGCAAGGCCCCATCCGAGCAGTGGATCGACGATACTGTAATACGATGCAATTACCTGTCTATTTCGAGCCTTCAGGCTCAGGATCTGCATGCTCTGCTCATCAAAATCCGGATTTGAGCCTCTGCGTTTGGGGTGATAGAATGCTAGAGTGATGATATCTGCCTGATTACTTGCCGCATTTTTAAAAATCAAGCCGATTCCCCCCTGAACCCCTCCATATGAACGAACAGACATGGCCGCTCCATCGTGCCCAGAGGGCACGATGCCCACAAAGCTCGCTTTCGCTCGCAATCAAGGTGGCCGGCTGGAGCAGCTTCTTCTATAGACATCCCCGGGCATCAAGCCGGCCTGGCAATGGCGCCGGATTTACTTATGTAATTTTAATCTTATTTTCAGCTTGTTTTCAGGTAAAGATGTTACTCTTTCATTGTCCCCCTCTATTTATACCCCGAGCTGAGCCCGGGGTTTTATTTTTTTTTGCATGGCGCAACCGGTCAACGAGTTCTTAGCTTCAGTGGGGGAAGGCAAGCCCCCACTGAAGCTTATTTGGGAAACTTACTTCAGGTGGGGTTTTAACCCCAACTGAAGTTTAGTTGACCTGATCCAGGGGCTTAGCGCCACTTAGCTCCCACTTCAGTGGGAGTCTAGTGGCGGTTAGCCATCGGGGAACTCGTTAATACAGTGATGTAGCCGCTCTTATCCCACCGCTTCAAAGAAGGCCGGCTTGAAGCTACGCTTCAGGCTGAAGGCCCCGCCGGCACACAGGCGGTGGCAAGAGCGGGTAGTCATCTGTGGTTAACAGCAGCATGCAAACTGTCAGCAATGCCATAAAAGATTGATTGCCTTTTTTCAACCGGGACAATCGCAACGCCTTCTTAAAAATTTTGTCGTTTCTAATGAAGGGTTTGGGCACCAAATATGGTATTTCTATAATGTTCGACCTAGAACCTGCTGGCAAACAGTGGAAAAGGCCAGGGGTGAGGTTCTATAGTGCGTTAGTGTTCGGGGAAGAATAACTACTGGCATCCGGTGGGCCTGTGGATGCACGCAAGGGGGAAACAGCAATTGGAGAAGTTGACGACCATGCTGGCGGTGGATATCGGGGGCGGGACCCAGGACATCCTCCTCTACGAGGAGGGGATGCCGGTGGAGAACTGCGTCAAGCTGGTGCTGCCGTCCCAGACCCGGATCATGGCGAAACGCCTCGCCCGGGCGACGAGGTACCGGCAGCACGTCTTTCTGTGCGGCCACCTGATGGGGGGAGGCCCCCTGGTTAGTGCCTTGAGGAAGCACCTCGACGCCGGGTTGCAGGCATACGCCACGCCCCAGGCGGCCAAGACCGTCCGGGACAACCTGGACGAGGTGGCGGCCATGGGCGTGCAGATCGTCGAGCAACCGCCCGAGGGCCGCTTCTATGGCCTCTACCTGCAGGACCTGGACATGGAAAGCCTGCAGCAGGCTTTGGAACTGTTCGACATCGACCTGCCGGCCGTCGTGGCCGTTGCGGTGCAGGACCACGGCGAGTGCATCGGCAGGAGCAACCGGAAGTTCCGGTTCGAGCACTGGGAACGGTTTCTGACCCGGGAGGGCAAGATTGAGGACCTGATCTACGGCGGCCCGGACACGGTGTACCGGGAGGTGCCGCCCTACCTGACCAGGATGCTCTCGGTACGGGACACCGTCTCCGGGGCCTTCGTGACGGACACGGGAGCGGCGGCGATCCGGGGGGCGTTGCTGGACCCGCTGGTCAGGGAACACCAGTCACAGGGGCTGATGATCGTCAACGTGGGCAATCAGCACACCCTGGCCGCCCTTGTCAGGGGCAACGGCATCCTCGGGCTCTTCGAGCATCACACCGGCCTGCTGACTCCGGACAAGCTGCAAGACTACCTGCGGCGCTTCGTCAGGGGGCAGGTCTCCAATGAGGAGGTCTATGACGACCAGGGGCACGGCTGTGCCTACAGCCCGGGATTCCGGGCTGGCAGCGCCGGTAGCCCGGAGTGGTCCTTCACAGCCATCACCGGCCCGCGCCGCCAACTGGCGGAGGGGCTGGGCTATTTTGCGGCTCCCAACGGGGACATGATGCTCAGCGGCTGTTTCGGCCTGGTGGCTGCCGTGCGTGATCTGCTCTCCTCGAGGTTCGATGCGGAGGATGTTAGGGGTTCGAAGGGAAGGCAATGATAAGAATAGGGGGATCTTCATGAACGAACAGACGGGTATCCAGCAGGTGTGGGACATGATCATCGTGGGGGCGGGGCCGGCCGGTCTGGCCGCAGCCCTCAATGGGCGGATCCGGGAGAAGAGCACCCTCATCCTGGCGGCGGGGCGGACGCCATCGCGCCTTCAGAAGGCCCCTCATGTCAAGAACTACCCCGGGTTTAACGGCATCACCGGGGAGGACCTGTACGAGCGCTTTTACCAGCATGCCCGGGAGATGGGCGTGGAGTTCCGGGAAGAGCGGGTGGAGAACATCTACCCCGGGGTGAACTTCACCGTGGTCACCCGCAGCAACCAGATCTACCTCGGGCGCACCGTGATCCTGGCCACCGGCATCCAGCAGGCCCGCCAACTGGAGGGGGAGCAGGAGTTGGTGGGGCGCGGCCTGGGCTACTGCACCACCTGCGACGGGCCGCTGTACCGGGATAAGGACGTGGCGGTGCTGGGGGAAACCCCGGAGGCCGAGGAAGAGGTGAACTTCCTGGCGGCCATCGGCCGCAATGTCTATTACTTTCCTCTCTATAAGGGCGAGGTCAAGGTGGACCGGAAGGTCGACGTGCGCCGGGAGCGGCCCCAGGCGATCTTGGGGGATGACCGGGTGCGGGCGGTAGCTTTGCCCGACAAGGAGATCCCCGTGGACGGGGTCTTTATCATCCGCACCGTGGCCCCGGCTGAACGGCTGATCGCCGGGTTGCGCCAGGAGCAGGGCGCCATCATGGTGGACCGCTCCATGGCTACCAACATCCCTTGCGTCTTTGCCGCCGGCGACTGCACCGGGAAGCCCTACCAGATCGGCAAGGCGGTCGGCGAGGGCCTCACCGCCGCCCAGTCTGCTATCCACTGCCTGGACAGCAAGCAGACGTCTGAAAGCGTCGGCTGAGGTGAACGGGCATTACAATAATTGATGATGATTATAAAAATAAATTGCATTAAAAGTGGTTTTGAATAAGGGTGCGATCCTTGGATAATCCAGTAATGGCAAGCATCGTGGCCTTATCAACGACTTTCGAAAATAACGTCCTAAAATTACATATTTACAATAAAATAATATAAAATCTATTGACACCGGGGCGCCGGATCACTATACTAATTAACAAATCTTGTGTTCCACATTTCTGGTATTTCTGGTCCGCCAACTGTTCAACTAGTTCTTGGCTTCAGTGGGGGCTTGTTTTCCCCCACTGAAGCTTATCAGTAAAACTTGGCTTACGCTGAGCCGACCGGGGTACCCTCTGGGTCGGGTACCCCGCGAAGGCGGAAGCCTTAGTTGCACTGATCCAGGGGCTTAGCGCCACT
>Ga0187882_1002350_pt1 | contig 17504 bp, 15 predicted proteins | sample June2016WEW_19_1_3_FD_132991 | JGI IMG/M metagenome (GOLD analysis project Ga0187882, IMG submission 132991) | Peatland microbial communities from SPRUCE experiment site at the Marcell Experimental Forest, Minnesota, USA - June2016WEW_19_150 | ecosystem: Environmental > Terrestrial > Soil >... | reverse complement strand
TGCCAGATGATGGCGCCGGTGCTGGAGAAAGTAGCCGAGGATTATTCCGGGCGGCTGACGGTGGGTAAGCTCAATGTCGACGAAAATCAGGCCACAGCCATAAAGTTCAACGTGATGAGCATTCCCACCCTGATCGTCTTCAAGAACGGGGAGGAGAAAACCAGGATTACCGGGTTCAGGCCACAGGAGGAGATCAACCGGCTGCTCGACCAGACATTATAGTGGTTGGTGGTTCGTGGTTGGTGTTATGAGGTTGCCGTAATGGACTTGTTTGATCATGCCCTGGAGAAAAAAACGGGCGTCAGCGGCCCGCTGGCCTACCGCATGCGCCCCAGGACCCTGGATGAGTATGTTGGCCAGGAACACCTGGTGCGGCCGGGGCGGTTGCTCAATGTCGCCCTGAAAGAGGATAGTCTGCCGTCAGCCATCTTTTACGGACCCCCGGGCACCGGAAAGACGAGCCTGGCCTGGATCATGGCGGAAGCCACCCGGGCTCGCTTCATGCAGCTCGATGCCAGCAACTCCGGAGTTGCCGAATTGCGCAAGATACTGGCGGAGGCCCAGGACCGGCTGAAACTGTATGACCAGCAGACCCTGCTCTTCATTGACGAGATTCACCGCTTCAACAAGGCCCAGCAGGATGTGCTCCTGCCCGCGGTGGAAAGGGGATATGTCGTGCTGGTGGGCGCCACGACCGAAAACCCCTATTTCTCGGTGAATGCCCCGCTCCTGTCCCGGACCCGGGTGTTGCCATTCTATCCATTGGAACCGGAGCAACTGCGCCAGATCCTGGATCGTGCCCTGACAGATCCCGTACGGGGGCTGGGAAAGCTGCGCATCGAGGTAGACCCGGAGGCCATAGAGCACTGGCTGCGGGTATCCGGAGGCGATGCCCGGGTGCTGCTAAACGCCCTGGAAGCCTCTCTGCGCATCGCCCGTCCCAGCACACAAAGCGCACAGGATGATAGTGCGCTTAACACCGCGCCCGCAAGCGGGCACCCGCCCTCAGTCCCTGATACAAAAGAGATGTGTCCGCCCGGTGTTGGGCGCCCGCCGGGCGTGGGTGGCGCCACGATCCGGATCGGGCCTGATGAGGCCGCCGAGGCCGTACAACAGCGCCTGGTGCTTTATGACAAGGATGGGGATGCCCATTACGATGTGGTCTCAGCCTTCATCAAGTCGATGCGGGGGTCGGACCCGGATGCCGTACTCCACTGGTTGGCCCGCATGCTCAAGGCCGGCGAAGACCCGCGCTTCATTGCCAGGCGCATTGTTATCTGCGCCTCAGAGGATGTGGGGCTGGCCGACCCTCAGGCCCTGGTAGTCGCCAATGCTGCAGCCCAGGGAATCGAGTATGTGGGGATGCCGGAAGGGGAACTGCTGCTGGCGGAGGCGGCGGTTTACATCGCCTGCGCCCCGAAGAGCAACCGGGCTTACAAGGGGCTCACCGCTGCCAGGCAGGACCTGGAGCGGATGAATATCGGGACCGTGCCCGGGCATCTGCGGGATGCCAATTACAGGAGCGCCAAAAAACTGGGGCATGGCCAGGGCTACCTGTATCCCCATAACTTTCCGGGTGCTCACGTCGCTCAGCAGTACCTGCCCGATACCCTTAAAGGCAGGAAATACTACGAGCCTTCGGAATCCGGCCATGAGAAGAGGATCAGAGAACGCCTGGCGCTCCTGCGCGACCCCAAGTAGACGCCCTCTGCTCAGGCCACTCCCCCTCGCGGTTCAACGAGTTCTTGGCTTCAGTGGGGGATTGTCTTCCCCCCACTGAAGCTTAGAACTAGTTAATACAGTGACGTATCCGCTCTTATCCCCCCGCTTCAGAGAAGCGGGGCATTAGAGCGGATAGTCATCTGTGGTAAATCGTTAATCCAGGGACGCGCCCAGAGGGCACCCGGCTCTTATCCCACCGCTTCATGTGCTCCGCATTCTTTCAGGCCGGGCGTTAGCCCGGATGCGGAGGAGGAGAAGCGGGGGGCATTAGAGCGGGTAGTCATCGTGGGTGAATTTTTATTTTTAGGCAGGTAATAATAGTGGCAAGGAGATGGGTGAATGCGCAGGGGCCGGGAGATTGTCGGGTTGCCGGTAATCAAGCTGTCAACGGGAAAAGAGTTGGGTTTGGTAGCGGATCTCTCCTGGAACCATGATCAGAGAAAAATAAAGGCGATCAGCCTGGACACCGGAGGGGTCGTCTCCAGGTCGGACCCCATTCCTTTTGGCAGTATTGCTTTCATAGGCCAGGATGCGGTGACGGTGGCGGATGAAGCGACGACCGGAGGGAAAGCGGATAGCGACGGCGATAAGAGTATTGGCGCAGTTGCCGGTGTCCTGGTGGTGACCGATACCGGGCGCAACCTGGGCACCTTGCAGGACCTGGTGTTCGACGGCCATGGCGAATCGCTGGTGGGGTATGAGGTTTCGGGCGGCCTTGTCGGGGATTTTATCTCCGGCAGGGAGGTGTTGCCGCCGGAGGCGGTTCTGGTCTGGGGATCGGAAGCTGTTGTGGTAAGGGATTTAGACAGGAACCCCGCGCATGCATGCGGGGCGCGGGGTGGGCCTCGTTCCCCAGCACTGAAAGTGCTGGGGAACAATCAAGGAAAGGAGGATGCAGAATAATGCAGTGCCCAATCTGCCGGAGCAACCAGACAGGCAAGGTGGGTGCGGATCAGTATTATTGCTGGTCCTGTTTTGTCGAGTTCAACACCCAGGGGGACGGAGAAATCTACGAGATCAATGAAGATGGGAGCCTGATGGCCATGGCTGCCCCCGTCGAGGACGGCGTTTGAACGATCCTATAAAAATACGAGGAGTGATCCGGTTGAACAGGCAAAATTATTGGAACGGACTGTTTGCAGGCGGGATTATGGGGGTAATCCTGGGCATGTTCTTTGCTTCCCGCTACAGACCACAACGGAAACTGTTGATGCAGTCGGGGGAGATCGGCGACCGCGCCAGGAAAGTAATACGCGGGATCTCCCGGGGAATGGGGGATATGTTGCGCCGGTAGGCAACAGATGAAGCGGCAAACTTCTCGCATCATCGTTCTCTGCTTCGTGGGCCTGGCCGCCGCAGCCTTTGTTTACCTGGTGCGATCACTGCTGATCCCTTTTGCGATCGCCGCCTTGATAGCGTACCTGGTCTATCCGCTCGTGCGGATTTTGGAAACCCGGGGAGTAAACCGGGCAAAAGCGATTTTAACCGTATATGCCGCGGGGATCATCCTGGCGGGCATTTTTTTGCTGCTGTTCATACCCACCCTGTTCAACGAAACGAGGGCGTTTGAAAGCATCTTGCCGGTTTACAGCAGCGCCTGGATGGAGTTCCAGAATTACCTGAACCACCTTTCCGATAGGGTGTTGCTGCCGCCCGAGGCCCGGCAGATCCTGGTGGAGATGTCCAGCCGTATCCGCAGCGGCCTGTATGAGCGGATGCGCAGCTTCGCCGAGAGCCTGCTCTCACTTCTTGCCCAAATCCCCAGCTTTCTCCTGGCCCCATTCCTGGCATATTATATTGTTAAAGACTACGAGCACTTCAAGAAGCGATTCCTGGCCATCCTGCCGCCGGAATTCCGCAGCGACCTGGTCCATTTCCTGAGAGAGGCGGACCTGATCTTCAGCAAGTTTTTACGGGGGCACCTGTTGGTGTCTGCAGTGGTAGGATTTTTGACGGGTTTGGGGGCGGCGCTGATCGGGTTGCGGTTTTTTCTGCTGATCGGTATCTTCACCGCTCTGGCAGACCTGATCCCCTTCTTTGGGCCGATCATCGCCGCCTTTCCGGTGATCGGACTTGCCCTGGTGGAAAACCGTATGAAGGGTATCCTGATGCTGATTGTCTACCTGGCGGTGCAGCAGCTTGAAGGCTGTATCCTGGTGCCCCGCCTGCTGGGAGACCGGATGGGCCTGCACCCGCTGGCGGTGATGCTGGTTTTATTGATAGGGGGATATTTTTTCGGCGCCCTCGGCCTGATCTTTGCGGTTCCGGTAACCTGCCTGATGCGAGTGGGACTGCGTTCGCTGTGGGACCGGATTATATAGTAGGGGTACAACTGTTTGATACTAATCCTTGATTGACGTGAACCTCCCCCAGGGCAAGCCTAGGGGCTTCTCATTTCATCGAGAGCCGCCCTGCCAAGGCAGGGCAGGGTCTTACGCTCTCTCGTGAGCTACAGAGCCATGTCTCCACGGCACTGGCCCGGTCCATGGGCATCTACTACTTCACCTTGCGGTTACGTAGATACGTGCTTCTTTGGAAGCACTTGCCCTATCGGGAATCAGTTTTACGCAGCGGCCCTTTGACCCACTGCAACCCCATACTGATTGTCAAAGAGCTTTAGTATATTATACTATGCGTACAAGTGTATGTAAATACTACTAATCGCTTTTTGAAAGGCGCCCCTTTCATTGACATAAAATGCTGCCAAAGGTATAATGGGCCTAAATTTGCAAGCTTTCGGGAGGTTCTGGAGTTGGTTAGCGGCAACGAATTGAGGCAAAAATTTCTGGAATACTTCAGCAAGCGGGACCATCTCATCCTGCCCAGCGCCTCCCTGATCCCCAGGGATGATCCCACGCTGTTGCTCACCGTCGCCGGCATGGTTCCCTTCAAGCCATATTTTCAGGGCAAGGCGGTACCGCCCCATCACCGGGTGACCACCGTGCAGAAGTGCCTGCGCACGGCAGATTTGGAAATAGTCGGGAAGACAGCCCGCCATCACACTTTCTTTGAGATGCTGGGCAACTTCTCCTTCGGGGATTACTTCAAAAAAGAGGCGATTGCCTGGTCGTGGGAGTATCTGACCAGGGAACTCGGCCTCTCTCCGTCTGATCTGTGGGTCACTGTCTATACCGATGATGATGAGGCGGACATGATATGGCAGCAGGTAACGGGAATGCCGGGGGAGAAGATTGTTCGCCTGGGCGCCGATTACAACTTCTGGGCAGCGGGGCCTGTCGGGCCCTGCGGCCCCTGCTCCGAGATCCTGGTTGACCTGGGCCCCGGGCGGGGTTGCGGCAGGCCTGACTGTGGCGTGGACTGTGACTGCGGCAGGTATCTCGAAGTCTGGAACCTGGTCTTCATGCAGTATTTCCGGGATGAGGAGGGCCGGTTCACCAACCTGCCCCGCCAGAACATCGACACCGGGATGGGCCTGGAGCGGATCGCCTCCGTCATCCAGGGTGTGCCCAACAACTTCGAGACCGACCTCCTGTTTCCCCTGATCAATGAGGCTGCCGTCATGGCGGGGACCGAGTATGGGGCGACCGCCAAGGATGATGTTGCCTTGAAGGTGATCGCCGATCACGCCAGGGCGGTGGCTTTTCTGATTGCGGACGGGGTGACCCCGTCCAATGAAGGAAGGGGATACGTCCTGCGCCGCATCCTGCGGCGGGCGGTCCGCTATGGCAGGCTGCTGGGCATAGAGGGCTCCTTCCTGGACCGGGTCACTGGCAAGACGATTGCCTTATATCAGGATACATACCATGAACTACAGGAGCGTCAGGATTTCATCCGGCGGATCGTGGCCATCGAAGAGGAGCGGTTTGGGGAAACCTTGGAGCAGGGCCTGCAGATCCTGCATGATCACCTGAACCGGACAGCGCAGTCCAGGGCTTTGGAACTGCCCGGAAAGATTGCCTTCAGGCTTTACGATACCTTTGGTTTCCCGCTGGAGTTGACCCGGGAGATCCTTGATGAACGCGGGCTGTCTGTGGACATGGAAGGCTTTCAGGCGGCCATGGAGGAGCAGCGGGAGCGCGCCCGCGCCGGGCGCCCTCTGGGCGCGGCGCCCGCCCGCCTGGAGACGGCAGGCATGGCCGGCTTCGGCGCCTGGGATGCCTACCGGGAGCTTGAGACCGGTTTTCAGGGCTATAACACCCTGTCATCCAGCGCTCACGTCTTGGCGATCGTCGAGGATGACGCCGACGTGGAAGAGGCGACGGCCGGTAACAGGGTCCAGGTGCTGCTCGATATCACCCCGTTCTACGCCGAAGGGGGCGGCCAGGTAGGTGACCTGGGGCTGATCAAGGGGCCGTCCGGTGTGGTCGAGGTCGAGGATACGAAAAAAATAGGCAACCTGATCGTTCACCAGGGGCGCGTCCGGCAAGGAGTTCTCCGCAAGGGCGACTTGGTGCTGGCGGAGGTGGACCGTGAGCGCCGGCAGGCGACCGCCCGCAATCATACGGCCACCCACCTGCTGCACCAGGCCCTGCGCACCGTCCTGGGGAAGCACGTGCATCAGAGCGGTTCCTATGTGGGGCCGGGCCGGCTGCGGTTTGACTTCGCGCACTTTGCGCCGCTTGCTCCGGAGGAATTGAAGCAGATCGAGGATATTGTCAACAGGGAGATTCTCGGGGACCTGCTGGTCAATGTCTCCGTCACCGGCCGGGAGTCAGCCCTGAAGCAGGGCGCCATGGCCCTCTTCGGAGAAAAATACGGTGATCAGGTCCGGGTCGTGTCCATAGGTGATTTCAGCCGGGAACTCTGTGGTGGGACTCACGTACGCCATACCAGCGAACTGGCCCTGTTCAGGATCCTGTCCGACACCGGTATCGGCGCCGGAACAAGGCGCATCGAGGCCCTGACCGGCGTCGAACTGCTGAGGTACTGGAGGGGTCAGGAGCAGGTGGTTGTCCAGGCGGCGGAAGTGTTGAGGGTGGCCCCGGACAACCTGCTGCAAAGGATAGAACAGCTTCAAAACCAGCTTCGCACTGCCGAAAAGGAGCTGGAAGACCTCCGGGGCAAGGCCATGCTGAGCAACGTGGACGTCCTGCTGGGCGACGTTGTCGAGGTGGATGGCGTGAAGCTGTTGGCGGCCAAGGCGCCGGCGCCGGATATGGAGGCACTCCGCAGCCTCGGCGATCTCCTGAAGCAGAAGCTGGGCTCCGGAGTGATCGTGCTGGGCAGCACGATTGCCGGCAAGGTTGCACTGGTCAGCTTTGTCACCGGCGACCTGGTAAAGCGGGAAGGGCTGCATGCAGGCGCTATCGTTCAGGAAGTGGCCCGGCTGGTGGACGGCGGGGGCGGCGGCAGGCCGGATATGGCCCAGGCCGGGGGCAAGAACCCGGCCCATCTGGACGAGGCGCTCCAGGCGGCGGCGAGGATCCTGAAGCGCCAACTGGCAACCAGGCAGGAAAGAGCCAGCCTCAAAAGGTAAGCGACGGCGCTCTCCGGGGCGGTTTTTGCAAGGAGGAATACACCACTTTAAGGAGAATAGAGTTAGTAGAGTTAAGTTAAATATAGATAGGATTGTTTGCATCCGTTTGGAGGTGAAGATTGGTGCCGGAAGAATCGATGGATCAAACCATGACTTTCAAGATCAGGGATGAAACCAGGTCGCCGGCGCGTGAGGTTCTGGACACGGTATACGAGGCGTTGAAAGAAAAGGGATACAACCCGATCAGCCAGTTGGTTGGATACCTGCTGTCGGGGGACCCGGCATACATCACCAGCCACCGTAATGCCCGTAACCTGATCAGGAGCTTCGAGCGCGACATACTGCTGGAGACGCTGATCAAGAGCTATCTTGGAAAAGGTGAATAGGCCAGATAGATGGAGTACCGCACCCTGGGCAAAACCGGCCTCTGTGTATCCCGCCTCTGCTTTGGAGTGCTGACCATAGGCCCCCTGCAAGCCAACCTGCCCATGGCAGAGGGTGTTGCGTTGCTGGAATATGCCGCATCCCGGGGGGTCAATTTTTTTGACACCGCCGAAGACTATAGGACCTACCAGTATCTCCGGTCTTTACTGCGGAAAGTTAAAGACATGCCGCTGGTTATCGCCAGCAAGTCCTATGCCATTACGGCCCAGGAGATGAGGGCCAGCCTGGACCGGGCGAGGAGGGAACTGGATCGCGACTTTATAGACATCTTTCTACTGCACGAACAGGAGTCGGCTCTGACCCTGCAGGGCCATCACCAGGCCCTGGAGTTTCTCATAGAATCCAAAGAAAAAGGGATAGTCAGAGCGGTCGGCCTCTCCACCCATAAGGTGGCGGGGGTGCGAGCGGTGCTGGACAGGCCTGAGATCGACGTGGTGCATCCGCTGTTCAACGTCAGGGGGCTGGGAATTCTGGACGGCTCCCGGGAGGCGATGCTGGATGCCATCAAGAGCGCCTGGGGCCAGGGAAAAGGGATCTACCTGATGAAGGCCCTGGGCGGAGGTCACCTGCTGCACCAGGCGGAACAGGCCCTGGGCTATGCTTTTGGGCAGGAATGTGCCGCCTCCGTGGCCGTAGGCATGCAGACCCGGGCCGAGGTCGAGTGCAACGTCGCTCTGGCCAGTGGCCTGCCGGTCCCGGAGAACTTGCAGGTTGCTGCCGCCCGGCAAGACCGGCGCCTGCACATCGAGGACTGGTGTGAGGGATGCGGCCAATGTGCAGAGATCTGCCCGCAAGGCGCCCTGTCGCTGGGTGATGACGGCAGGATCCACGTTGTCGAATCATCCTGCCTGCTCTGTGGTTACTGCGCGGGGGTCTGCCCCAATTTTTGCGTCAAGGTTTACTGAGGTTTTCGCCAAGCAAGGGAGCGACCGATGCGGATCATGGGGCTAGATCTGGGCAAGAAGAGAATAGGAGTTGCCATCAGCGACGAGCTCGGGATCACCGCCCAGGCACTGACCACCCTGGACCGCGGCAGCTTCGAGCATGATTGCGCAGTTCTGAAGGGATTGGCGCAGTCGTATGAAGTGGAGCGGATCGTCGTCGGCCTGCCGCTCCACATGTCCGGCGAACTGGGGCGGTCGGGTGAGGAGTGCATGGCCTATGGCAACGAGTTGGAGAGGCATCTGGGTGTTCCCGTGGTGTTTTGGGATGAGCGGCTGTCCACCGTTGCCGCCGAAAAATCCTTGCTGGAAGGGGATGTGCGCAGAAACCGCAGGCGCAGAGTGATCGACCAGGTTGCCGCCTGCTTAATCCTGGATGGTTATCTGAGGAGTGGGAAGCGGGAAGCGAACTCTCACCTCTCATATCCCAGGTAAATTGTATATTATTGCATCATTAGGGTAATATTGAGTGGGGACCTGTGTGCAGGCGGGGCTTCCCTCCGCATCCGGCGGTACATCATGCCGGGTAGGTTAAAAAATGATGGAGGTGTTTGGACATGGATTTTGAGGATGACGAGGTTATTGTGCTCACGGATGATGACGGCGAGGAACACGAGTTCAACCTGATCGACACCATTACCGTCAACGAAAAGGAGTACGCCATTCTGCAACCGGTAGACGAAGAAGAGGCGATCATCCTGAGGTTTGGCATCGATGATGAGGGCGACGAAGTCCTTTACGACATAGAGGACGACGAGGAATGGGAGAGGGTTGCCGACGCCTGGCAGGAAATATCTGAAGAGGAAGATGTATGATCCAATAGTAATATATGCAAACATCTTGGCATATAAATAGTGGAGGAGTAGAATTGCAGGTATGCTGGCGCCTGGTTCATTGAATATTTGCATGCAGGAAAACGGGCGTGGAAGAAGGTACCTCCTTGGTCAGGAGATTCTCAGCCAGGTTTATCGTTGTCTTGGCAGCGGCAGCGCTCGGGATTGCCCTGTACGGCGCCTGTAGATGGAATCAGGCCTGGCAGGGGCGAATTTACCCGGGGGTAAGGCTTGAAGGGATCGGGTTGGGTGGTCTGACGGAACAGGAAGCGGAACAGAAACTGGAGTCAGTCAGGGATGAATTGCTCGCCTCCAAGGTGAAACTGGTTCTGGGCGATCATGTCCAGCAGGTATCCAGAAAAGATCTCGGGTTTCAGCTTGACCCCGTCGAAAATGCTCGTCTTGCCATGATGGTCGGCCGGAGCGGGCCCGCCTGGGAACGCCCCCGAAAGTTGTGGCAGGCTTTTTATTTTCAGGTAGACACCCCTCTCAAGGTGACGCTTGACAGCGACAGTGCCAAGTCCGTCCTGCAGGCATTCGCCAAGGGCCTGTACACCCCCCCGCAGAACGCCCAACTGGTGGTGAATGACGCCTACCAGGTCAAGATCATCGAGGGCAAGCCCGGCAAGGTGCTCGACCTGGACGCCTCGGTCAAGGCCCTGGCGCAGGACACCTATCCCTTTGACGGGGTAATGAGCCTGCGTCTGGTGGATCAGCAGCCCCAGGTTAGCACCCAGGATGTCTTGGGCATGAAGGTCACCGGTCTGCTGGCTTCATACACCACCTACTTCGATACCTCGAGCGTGAACCGCACCTATAATGTCAATGTGGCTGCAGACGCCCTGGACCACAGCCTGGTCAAACCCGGCGACGTCTTTTCTTTCAATCGGGTTGTCGGCCCCCGCAGCGAGGAGGCCGGCTACAAGGAGGCCCTGGTGATCGAGCAAAACAAGTTTATCCCGGGAATCGGGGGAGGCGTCTGCCAGGTCTCATCCACCCTTTACAACTCCGTTTTGCTGGCCGGGCTGCAGATAGTCGAACGCAGCAATCACTCCCTGCCGGTGACCTACGTACCGCTGGGCAGAGATGCCACAGTGGCTTATGGGTCCTACGACCTCAGGTTTCGCAACAACACCGGCGGCTACCTGTACATTAAGACCCGGGCCGGCGGCGGGGTGCTGGCCATAGCAATACTGGGGAATACGGCTGAAAAGAAGAAGGTCGAACTGGAGACGGATGTGGACAAGGTCCTGGATTTCAAGGTGGTCACGAAGAATGATCCATCGCTTTACCAGGGGAAGACTCTGGTGGAGACCGAGGGCGTGAAGGGCTACCAGGTCCGGGCCTACAGGATGATCAACGGGGTCAGGACCCTGCTCTCGGACGATGTCTATGCCCCCGTGGACAAGATCGTTCACGTGGGGACGATGCCGGTGCCCGAGACACCGCCGCCGCCAGGCAACCAGCAGCAGCCGGCCCCGTCCGCCAGCACTGCGCCGACGCCTACTCCGGCCCCAGCAACTGGGGCGCCGGGCCAACCTTCGTCTGGCGCCGCCACACCGTCCGAATGAGAAGTGAGAAGTGGGCGGGTGCCCGCATAGCGGGCGCGGAAGTGAGAATAGCTGGTTCCCGGCACCAAAGCATCAGTTAGCTTTCTAGGTATGGCTTCATATCTGATAAGTGATCAATATTATAAACGCCTTAAGCTTGGTGCGAAGGTATTGAAAGAGCCAATGGCATCTTTATCATGATGGGAAGGTTGTTGCGCCTTGTCTTAAATGGGTATAATGGGATCAGATCCGGAGTGGTGGGAGAGCTGGAGGCTGATGGCTAAGTCGAGAGGTTGGTTCAATCCTTACAACCCGGTCTATTGGGGGGCTGTATTGTTTTTATTTGGCTGCCTCTGGCTGGGAGCGCAGTTTTATATCGATAATATGCTCATCCCTGTCGGTGTGCGCACCCACAGCATCAAGACCTGTGTCATCACTGTCAAGAAAGGCGCTTCCTTGAGAGAGATCGGGGATATGCTGCAGGGTGAGAACATGATCGCCAGCAGCGCTTTTTTTGTGTTCTATGCCCAGTTGACAGGAGCGGAGAGGCAGATCGAGGCCGGTTCCTACCGGCTCAGCAATAACCTGTCGATGCGGGAGATCCTGGAGCGCATAGTCGGGGGGGACGTGCTCCGCTACCGGGTGGTCATCCCGGAGGGGTACACCACGGACCAGATTGGCAAGCTGCTGGTCAGCAAGGGGATCATGACCGGCGATGATTGGCGGGATGCCTTGGCGACGGAGAACTTTGCATGCCCGTTTTTAAAGGATGCCCTTGCAGGCCCGAAGCGCCTGGACGGGTTTCTCTTTCCTGCCACTTACGACCTGAGGGCCGACTTTACCCCCCAGGAGATCCTGGACTTGATGCTCAACCGTTTCAATACCGCTTTTACCCCAGACTTGCAGGCGCGCGCCCAGGAGCAGGACCTGAGCGTCAGGCAGGTGATCATCCTGGCGTCCATTGTAGAGCGCGAGGCGAAGCTGGACTCGGAACGCCCGGTAATCGCCTCGGTTTTCTTGAACCGTCTCCATATAGGGATGCGCCTGGAGTCTGACGCTACGGTCCAATACGTGTTGGGTACGCCCAAGGAAAAACTGACTTACCAGGATGTGCGGACGCCGTCGCCGTACAACACCTACCTCCACGACGGGCTCCCTCCCGGTCCCATCAGCAATCCCGGCCTGGCATCGATCAGAGCGGTGCTTTATCCGGCCAAGACCAACTATCTATACTTTGTGGGCAAGGGCGACGGCTCTCACGTCTTCAGCGTCACCTACGGGGAGCACGTGATCGCCTCGCGGCAGCACGGGCAGTAGCCTGCCCTCTCGATGTTCGAAGTTCGATGTTCAGTTCGAATTTCGAACCGCGCCCACCCGCTCGAATCTCGAGGATGGTGGTTCACAAAACGGCGGGAAAATAGTATGATTCTTTTTATATGATGCCCTATCTGTGAGAAGCTGGGGGGAGAAGGTTGGAGGATCAACTGTCAACAAGTCAGGATCAGCCCGCAAACCAGGCGATCATGGAGCATATGCGCGCAATCGTCGCTATCCTGGTCGTTGTCCTGCTGGCGGGCGGATTCTGGTGGTGGCACATGCTCAGGGTCACCTACAGCACCGATGACGCCCAGGTGACTGCCGATATCTCCGATATCAGCCCCAAGGTCGAGGGGCGCCTGGTAAAGCTCTGTGTCTCCGAGGGGGATGCCGTGACGGCAGGCCAGGAACTGGCCGAGTTGGATAATTACCAGTTGGCTGTCGCCGTGGCTCAGGCCGAAGGCGCTCTGGAACAGGCCAAAGCGAATTACGCCAAGCTGCCCGATGATCTCAAATCGGCCCAGGCTAATGTCGACGAGGCTCAGCAGGCTCTGGCGAATGCCCAGGACCAGGCCAAAACGGCTGAGATCGCCCTCGGTGACGCCAAGAGAGACCTTGATGAGACACAGGCGCTCTACTCCGGCGGGGGCGCCTCCAAAGAGGCTTATGACGAGGCCACCTCTCGATACGGCACGGCGCAGGCAGACCTGGATGCCGCCCGGGCCAACGTCTTATCGGCTCAGGCATCTTTACGGGTCGCCCAGGCCCAACTGGAAGCGATCGACAATACCGGCGCCGATTCTTACCTGGCTCAACTGAATCAGGCGCAGGCCGCATACGACAGTGCCAAGCTGACCTATAACGAATCCTTCATCTATGCCCCCATCAGCGGCACCGTGGTCAGGGCGCCTGCAACCGTGGGGGAAACCCTGTCTCCCGGACAGACGATCCTGTCCATTTCCAATCTCCAGTCATCCTGGGTGGTGGCCTATGTAGAGGAGACCGCCTACGGCCGTATCCGCCCGGGGCAAAATGTCGACGTCAGGGTCGATACGTATCCCGGCAGGGTCTTCTCCGGCAAGGTCATCGAACTGGGCGGGGTGACTCAGGCAACAGGGTCCACGTTTCCCACCGAGATGGATGAGTATGGGAACTTCTACAAAGTGCCGCAGCGATTACCTGTCAAGATTGAGATCGCCAATAAGTACGGCCTGATCTTCAAGCCCGGTATGTCGGTTGCTGTCAAGATTCACACGGTATAGCTATTCGAGGTTCGGGGTTCGGGGTTCGGGGTTCGGTTCAACTAGTTCTTGGCTTCAGTGGGGGATTGTTTTCCCCCCACTGAAGCTTAGAACTAGTTAATACAGTGACGTAGCCGCTCTTATCCCACCGCTTCATGTACTCCGCATTCTTCAGGCCGGGCTGTAAGCCCGGATGCAGAGGAGAAGCGGGGGTATTAGAGCGGGTAGTCATCTGTGATAAAGCCAAAAACTCTGTTTATGATAAGGCGGATATGAACCCTGTAAAAGCATCCAAAAAAATGGAACTATGCGAAGAGATCCCCTGGTCGGTCGTCATCATCATTGTCATCGGGACTTTTATGGCGATCCTGGACAGCAGCATCGTCAACGTCGCTCTCCCCAAGATGATGGCGGTCTTTGGCGCCAATACCGACACTATTGCCTGGGTTGTGACTGCCTACATGCTGACCCTGGGGGTGGTCATGCCGCTGTCCGGCTTCCTGGGGGACACCTTCGGCTACAAGCGCTGCTATTTTATGGCGCTCGCCCTGTTCGTGACGGGTTCCTTCCTGTGTGGATTTGCCTGGAGCATGGACAGCCTGATCGCCGCCAGAGTGATCCAGGCCGTGGGTGGCGGCATCCTGACACCGCTCGGCATGGCCATCATCTATAAGACCTGCCCGCGCGCCCGGATCGGGGAGATACTCGGGGTCTGGGGCATCTCCGCGATGGCGGCTCCGGCTATCGGCCCGACTCTCGGCGGATACATCGTGCAATACGTCGACTGGCGAATGATCTTCTATCTAAACGTGCCGATCGGGCTGATCAACCTCTTCCTGGTGTATACAAATCTCGGGGAATCGGAACTGATCAAGGGGAAGCACTTTGACCTGACGGGAACGATATTTTCTTCCATCGGCTTTTTCTGCCTGTTGCTGGCCACCAGCGAGGCCTCCACGGACGGCTGGGGTTCTCCCTTTATCGTATCGCTGTTCGTCATCGCTGTTATCAGCCTCACCGCCTTTATCATCAACGAAATCGGCCATCCGGAGCCGATCCTGCAACTGCGCCTGTTCAGGAATATGGTCTTCACCATCGCCAATGTGCTGGCATCGATTCTGGCGATCGGAATGTTCGGGGTCACTTTCCTGATGCCGATCATGATCCAGGAAGTGCTCGGGCAGACGGCCCTGAAGTGCGGGTTGATCATGTTTCCCGGGGCTATCGCTTCGGGATTGATCATGCCGTTCAGCGGGTGGTTCTTTGACCGGTACGGCGCCAGGGGCATTGTCGTCACGGGGACAGCCATAATCGCCGTGACAACCTTTATGATGCACGCCTTCAACGACCTCACCCCGTTTTCGTACATGACCATGGTGATCATGATCCGCGGTCTCGGCCTGGGTCTCTGCATGATGCCGACGACGAACGCCGGGATGAACGCCGTCCCGCCGCACCTCGTCGGGCGCGCCTCCGCCACTATCAACCAGGTGCGCCAGGTCAGCGCCTCTTTCGGGATCGCCATCCTCACCACGATCATGCAAAACCGCCAGGTATTCCACGTAACTCATCTGGCCGAGGCGGTGAACATGTCCACCAGCACGACAGGATTGGCCATGCAAGGAAGGCTGATCGGACTGGCGTACCAGTTGGGGATGCCCGCCAGCATGTCCAGTGCCCTGGGTGTTGGCCTGGTCTACATCAGGATGGAATATCTTTCCATGATTCAAGCCATCGATGACGTCTTCATCGTTGCAGCCGGCATGTGCGTGCTGGGCTTTATGATGAGCTTCTTCCTGATGGACGTGAGAAAACGCCACCCTGCGCACAGTGGGGCAGCCGGATCAACCAGGCAGGAAGGCATCGCCCTCGAGGGATAGACCGGCTCGAGGTTCGAGGCTTGGTGCAGGAGATGATCGCCATGGACCTGCCGATCACTGCGGTAGGAGACCGGCATATCTCCATCGGGGGGAGGAGGTCGCCTGCACCGGCCCCCGCACTCACGTGCGCAGCACCGGGGAGATCAGGAACTTCAGGCTGCTCAAGGAATATTTCTTCGATCCGCTGACCCGGGAGTACAGCATCACGGGGCTGGTCGGCGAAGAGCCGAAGAGCTTCCTCTAACACCTGCTATTGGATGGGTTCACATTCTGTTTGACACCATTGACAGGCTATTTTATAATTAACTTAGGTTGCCTAACAATACGGAAGGCAAGATACATGATGAAGATGATGATGCTAATCAAGAGGGGGGTGGCAGGGCATACCCATATTCAAACGAAGCAAAGCGAAGTTATGCAAGTTATTTAGGGGGCTGGGTTTGCATTGACGGTTCAACAAGTTCTTGGCTTCAGTGGGGGATTGTCTTTCCCCACTGAAGCTTAGAACTCGTTAATACAGTGATGTAGCCGCTCTTATCCCACCGCTTCATGTACTCCGCATTCTTCAGGCCGGGCTGTAAGCCCGGATGCGGAGGAGAAGCGGGGGCATTAGAGCGGGTAGTCATCTGTGGTAAACTGCTCGCGGCCGTAGGTCTTCCAAGCAACCGTTGGCGATGATAACCTCATTTCGGGATGGAGGCGAGGAAAGATGTCCAGCGACAACAGCGCTGCTGTAAAGCTCGATTGGGATATGGCAAAGCGTTATGTTGGTGAGCAAGTAGTGCGGCAAATCCTGAACTACCTGGAGGGAAACCCCGACCAGAACATCCCCCGTCTGTTCAAGGTGATCGAGCCCCTGCTCAGGAACCCCGTGCAACGTAAGCACGCTCGTAATCTGAGACTGGCCTACGAGAACGATCCGGTCATGAAGGCATATTTCAACAGCCTGTTTTCTGACATCGACAGGGATATGCGTAATAAGATCATCTGTAACTATGTAGTCAACAGTGTCATGGTGGGTTGGCCACACCGTGAGCAGATAGAGGCAAAAGAGCATTTCACGCCTCCATTTACCATCCTGATCGACCCCACCAGCGCCTGCAACCTCAAATGCGCGGGGTGCTGGGCCGGTGAATACGCCAGGCACGACGAACTGGAACCCGAGCTCCTGGACAGGATCCTGAAGGAGGCCAAGGAACTCGGCATCTACACCATAGTCATGTCCGGGGGAGAGCCTTTCGTCTACCCACACTTGCTGGATATGGCCGCCAGGCACAACGATATGGCATTCATGATCTATACGAACGGCACCAGGATCGACGATGTGGTAGCGGACAGGCTCAAGGAGCTGGGCAATATCGTTCCCTGTTTCAGCCTGGAGGGATGGGCTGCAGAGACCGATGCCCGGCGTGGCCGGGGAGTGTTCGACAAGATCATGGCCGCCATGGCTCGCCTACGAACCAGAAGGCTCTTGTTCGCCGCCTCCCTGACCATCACCAGCCAGAACGTGGAGACGGTCACCAGCGATGAGTTCATCGATTTTCTGATCAGCCAGGGAGTGCGCTTCATGTGGACCTTCCATTACATCCCCATCGGCCGGGACCCGGATGTCAACCTGATGATCCGGCCCGAGCAGCGGGCCTATCTGGCCGAGCGCATCCCTTACATTCGTAAACACAAGCCAATGCCGATCGCTGATTTCTGGAATGACGGAGAGCTCACCAGGGGCTGTATTGCCGGTGGCGCCTCCTACTTTCACATCAATGCCCGCGGTGACGTGGAACCCTGCGCCTTCGTGCACTTTGCCGTGGATAATATTAGAGACAAGAGTCTGAAAGAGGTGCTGAGCTGCCGGTTCTTTGCCGAGTATCAGAAGGACCAGCCCTTTTCCGACAACCTGCTGCGGCCGTGTCCGATCATCGACAACCCCCAATTCCTGCGGCAGATCATCCGGAACACAGGCGCCCGCCCCACCCACGCCGGAGCGGAGACGGTGCTGGGAGGGGAGATTGGCAGCTTCCTCGACCAGCGCTCGGCTGACTGGAAGCGGATCGCCGACCCGATCTGGGATGAGAGCCGGAAGGCCAGGGATCTCCAAGAACAGCAGGCTCAAGGGATGTAGACTGTTAATGTTGGCTT
>Ga0187882_1002345_pt1 | contig 17536 bp, 24 predicted proteins | sample June2016WEW_19_1_3_FD_132991 | JGI IMG/M metagenome (GOLD analysis project Ga0187882, IMG submission 132991) | Peatland microbial communities from SPRUCE experiment site at the Marcell Experimental Forest, Minnesota, USA - June2016WEW_19_150 | ecosystem: Environmental > Terrestrial > Soil >... | reverse complement strand
CCAGGTAGCCCACCTTTGGATTGATCGGGTCAGGGCGAGAACACAGGTACAGCTTAGCGTGCAGCGGGTGCCGCAGATACAGCTTCACCACCACCTTTTCCGCCACTATCTGTGCGGCAAGCCGGCGGAGTCCTAATTCATCCTCATCAGTCGGAATGCCTATGGTGAGCTGCTCTCGGAATTCCTCCGCCAGCATTTTTTTCAGCCGGATTGCTGTTGCATTGTCGATCTCATCTTCCTTGCGCAGCCGCATTACATTACGAAGTTGGTCTTGGGCAAGCCGTTGCATTCCCACGAGCAAGCGACAACATTGATCGACGCCACCAGGCCAACTTTCGATGAAAGAGTCGATCTGGCGCCAGCCCCGCAGGTTAAAATACCCGACGCAGAAATCCGCGCAATTCGAAAGGCGGAGGGCGTCGCACAGGGTCGGTAGCAACTGCTGTTCAATGTTATCGAAGATTTGGGGCATTCGTATTGCCTCTGGAAAAAAGAAGCGGATAAATAGTGCTGATAAGACTCTCCGCGTCGAGTAAAACACTCATAACGTGAACCATCCTAAGCCCTTTCGCGTGACTCTATGACAAGATGAGAGACCGTAATCAAGCACGCGGGCAGCCTTTGTCGATAGTCCGGGCGAATCGGCGTGACTATGAAATATGCTTCGCAGACGAATTTACAGCTGAGTGGTGCGCCGAATCCCAGTCACGTACAACACGAACACGGCCCCCATAATGTGCAGGCGATCAAGCTACCGTTTCGGACGCTGTCGAGGCAGCCAACCAGGCATACCATCACCACTGGCGTCGAGCTCACAATGCGACGCCGGCTTGGTTGGCGTGCGTCCCCAATAACCTGAAAGGCAACGGGACCTTCAAACAATAAAACAGCACGTACAAAAATGCCCTGGAAGTCAAGCCCTCCGGCAATCCAGGTCTACTGCATCGACATCTTCCAAGGAAATACGTCCATCCTTGAGTAGTAGATGCATGCCCATACCTCTGTCGGGCACTACCGCAAACTCCAAGTAGCGATCTCTGAGTTTGGATGTGTCCACACCCAATCGAAGCATGCGATAGAGTTTGCTCAGCTGCCCCTCGGTGGAATCATGTTGCTTCTTTGACCAATCTTCTGCTCCAGTATGGATGATAACCGCAACCCTCTTCGGCTCGAAAAAGATCACTTCCGCCTCTGACGCTGGCATATTCCAAGCTTGATGCTGCAGCTCTTCCAGCGTCGGTCGCCCCCAGCACTGTATCTCATCGATCACATAGAGAAGAAAGGACAGAGTATCAAACCGCAAGTGATAGATATCTTGGCAGGTGTGGGCTGCCATGGATTTCAGGATCTCTCTCCGTATAATGAATTGCCTCGCATCCTGCTTGTCCAGAATACCCTGGCCGTCCTGGCAAAGATCTGATTCAAGAAAATATACAAGCGCCTTGCTAACAAGAAGGGAGCTGACGATGCCGTGCTCAAGATTGCCAAAGGATTTTAGAAGCTTCAGATAATATTTATTTTGCAGATGCGTTCTGTATCCTCTTCCGTTTCTTACGAGTCTCGATGCCATCAAGCGAATCAGCGTGTCGTGGAATGGCAGCATTTGCAATGAAAATGAGAAACGCAGATCCCCACCATGGACCAGACCCATCTGTCGGAGAGCGTCTCGAGCCGAGGAGTTGATTTGATCGATATGAGAAAGAGGGTAACCCAGATCGTGACACAAGGCTGCAATCGCCCACATACATTCCCATTCACTTGGATGGATTTCTTCCTTGGAGTCTTGTCTGCCTCTGTGCCGTCTGTTCAGGATTTCGTCGGAGAATAATACACCTTTAAAACAGTTTTTGTTTTTCAGCACCCTGTGGCCTATTACCCAAACGCGGAAAACGTGTGCAATATGATCGCGGTAACGATCTGGTGATGCCCCGTAAAGCATGCTTTCGAAATCAGCAAAGCTCCCTAGCACTTCACGAAGCTCGGTCACTCCCAAAGACCCCTCGTGGAAGAATGAATCATACTGCACTTCCTTGTTCGTGGCATCCCATTCCCGAGGATCGCGCCGCTTGAGCTCCCGAAGGGCATCCACAAGCACTTGAGGCCACAGCTCAAGGAGCTGTTTGTCCTGTACTCTGAGATTCTCGGATTTCAGTTCAGAAATAGCCTGTCTGGTTTTTGGCTTAAGGTAAGAAAAGTTGCTTTCGGTCTTTAAGTAGCTGATCAAATTAACATCTGGATCTTTCTCGATCCTATACAGCGGATTAGGAAACCCCATGGCATCACTCCTGATGAGATAATTGCGAGCGCAGAATGCTATGGACGGGACAAATCACGCAGTGATCCGATACAGTCTCTTGTAACAAGACAAATTGCGGCAAATCCAATATTTCCTCCAGACTCATCGTGTAAACCGAGGCGCCCCAGTTGCGTCGCCCGTGGTGCTTAAAAACCTCGCACGGAAGAACGTTGCCGTCCGGTTGCACCACCAGTTTATTCAATCCAGCTCGGCAAGGAATGTTGTTATCGGGTACGATGCCGTTAAAGGGTGAACCCGTTCGGATCTCTAAATCCACGCCCCCCCGAAGACTGACAAGATCATTGACGAAGCAGTCTTCTTCCTCACTGCTGAGCTCAAGCGTCTCGCGATTAGACAATCCTCGACCTTGAGGCACCAATCGTAAAACGCTGAGCTTATGAATCCCGATGGATTCAAGCATGCTTACCGTTTTGGCAAAATCAAAAGCGTTCATCCTGGTGGGAACGAAATTGGCGGTGCACGAGATGCCCATGGATAAGCTCTTGCGGAGAGAATCCAGGAGACACCTAAAGCTATGGCTAACACCTGTGACCGAATCGTGTACAGAATCACACGAACCGTGGAAACTAAAGACCAGAGTCACCCTGTCCCCCAGTGAAGCGAGCTCCAGCAGGAAATCCGAGGAAAAGGACACTGGGCGTTCCGTGTCATCAAGTACGACGCCACATGTAAAAACCTCCGCCGCAAACCCATGGCGCAAGGTTGATCGGAGAGTATCAAGAAACAGTGGCGCCATGGTTGGTTCCCCACCGCCGAAGCTGATCTTCTGAGCCCTAAGATGCTGAGCCTCAATGAGGACCTTTTCTAACACTTCACGGCTGAGCAGATTCGTGCAACTCGGACCGGAGTTGGAGGAGCAGTGTTGACAATTCAGTGGGCAGCGGTCTGTTAACTCGATTACAAGCTCGTATAGGCGTTTCATGTTCTCTGCCGTCTCTATAGGAGAGATTCTATCGCATTTTTGTTGAGCCGCTGTAATGGAAATGAGCAGTCCCTGAGACCAACGTCATGAATATGTTGAGGCCCGTTCGCATATAATCACAATATGTAAAACCACACCCTTAAGCGAGTTGCAAATCCCGCAATGCGTTACTACCCTCATTTCAGTTTGGTCTGCGTTTTCCACTGCTCGATAGCATCGTTTAACATCCACTTAGGTGGAAACCAGTAGTCGATCGGTCCACCTTGGGATCGATATTTCTGCTTTATCCTCGTTCGGGCACTAATTCCGCGAACAAGAGGATGCGCTACTCTGGCGTATTTGTCGACCTCGCAAAAGAGATTCTGACAGTCAATCAGTTGAAGTGGACGCCCCCAGAGCGACCTAAATCTAATACCGCGCCTGATGAATTCATCATGTTGCCTTTGCGCGACAAGCAAGATGAGCTCAGATTCGTTGAGGCCCCCGAGATTTCGAAAACTCTTGCGGATGCCATCCTTAGCTCCGGGCCCAGCTACAACGAACTCCATCTCAGAAAAGTCCGTCAATGTGCTGTAGTTTAAATCAGTCACGAACTGGTATGCTAGAAAATCGCCAATCGTGGGGAATCCACGGATCAGTTCAAAGGCCTCCCTCATCGATCTTGCCCGGCGGATCTGATCCGAAAGCTCATTCCTCATCATGGATTCGAGAAGTCGCAAATGGTTGATATGCTTGCGCGAACTGCCAAACTGTCGACTGCCGGACGGCATCATGTAGGCTGCTGAATATATGCGAATGCCTTTGGCCATAGCTGCTGAAAGCGCTCTTTCGTATCGCGTGAATTCATAAGTGTTCCACGCTATGGAGCCGACGGACTCGCCCAGGAGCTTCCATGTTTCGATGCGGTTAAAGAGCTTAAAGAGGATAATCCGAAAAAACAACTCTTCCGGTTCCTGGCTTCCTTCATAAATTACGTGCCGGATGAGGAATTGGCTAACCCTGTCGGCAGCTCGATAGGCATTTGTAAATTTATGCTTGTGAAGAATGTCGTCATCGGTCCAACGGGGGGGTAGGCACATCGCTTTTCTAAAGAAGATTTCTTGGCGTTCGGCAGCAAATCGCCAATAAGTATCAAATACTTCTGTTGGCTCGGCCGGCATCCAAAGCTTATCTTGAATGGGGACTGAAGCTCGCATGGAGGGCACTTCGTGATAGTCGAGATGATCGTTCATGAACAGGCGCATCCTCGCTAATGGATCCATATTTGTCAGGCTTGCACTGAGACCACTAAGCATCGTCGAGCACATTCTTAACCAGTTGCTTCAACGCTTGCAGATCTCCCTTCCTGATGCCTCCAATCTCTGATCGCGCAACGAAACAATTAAACCTCACTAGGTTGAGCCCCATTTCGTGAGCCATAAACGCCCCAAGATGGCACACGCCAAGATAGTTTCCGTAGGCCCTGTCAAAGATGTACTGAGTTGGGTAGAAGGCGTCTACGGTCAATTCCGAATTGCAATCGTAGGAGAAGCTGACCTGCTGAAGGCATGGGAAGCAGGGACGGCATTCATGGTTGTGATCGAGGAAGGGATCGAAACATGCAACTTGCATACGCGAATGCGGAGGTCGATGCTGCTGGTACAATTGTTGCCTTTTCCACCATTCAATGAGGTGCAGTAACTGGTTTTTCCCGATTTCGTGTACGTCAGCCCCACCACGGAAGTCCATCATTCGCTCGAAGTAAAGACCCTTGGCATTTCTTCTGTCCCTCTGCTTTAGTCGTGGGATGAACCTTTCAATGCACCACTTTGAGAATATTTCACAGGTGGGACGTCCCTGCCTAATCCATTGGCGGAAAGGGAATATGATCATGGCTGACACGTTACAGGAATTCTTGCTGTGAGCAACGAGGAGCTGATCGAGCTCATCCCGTATCCGACTGTTTTCGGCTGGTATCCCATTTTGGAATCCAACAACGCTCAGCACCATTGGGGCGGGGTTACTTGCTGGATGATGCAAAGTCGCCAGAAAGACGCGCCCCCAGGCTTTACTGAGATTTTCTTCCTCAAAGAGCATTGGACTGTTAGGCATCGTCTGGATCCTCTAGATGGCGGAATGCGGCTCTCCCGACGTACTCTCTCCTCGACACCCTTATGAAACGCGCCCAGATCTGATTGGGTTGGCTGGCTTGCGCTATTCCGGGTCGGTGACCCTGAACAAGAACTCCCAGAGATGAGTTTCCTTCAACGCGAACGGCGTTCCCGGTGATGGTCGTGCCCTGAGGAAGCAGAACCTCGTCCCCGATCTTGATATCGATTGGTCTACAGAACCAGTCGATGTCAACAACGACCAGATGCTCTCGACACTCGTGTCCGACCAATCTTCGACGAATGGCACCAAGCGACTCGCGGCGCAGTCGATCCGCGACAATGTCATCCAGCAAACCCAATGACCACTGCATCTGGCTGATCAGTGTGCTGTATCCAACACCCAGTTCTCCAGCAATCAAGAAGGCTTGTTCGAAGGTGCAGGCGGATGGAATCCAACCTCGAACCACAAAGGATCTCAAAACTGCTTGCTTGGGCATGAGAATATAGCTGGCGAACCGTTCCGCTAGCCATTCGTCAGGGTGCTCAGGTCTGTTGCTGCCGGATTCGTCAAGATACTCATCCCATTTACTGCCGTGCCCAAAAACGTGATGGCCAAGTTCGTGGGCGCATGTGTACGCCTGACGGCCGCTAGGGCGGAGCGATGATACGATGATGACTCCGGAACCAGACGAAGCATACATCCCTTCTAGGCTAGGAGCACTGACAAATCTGACTTCTACACCAAGCCGCTTTGCACAGTCGTAAATACAGATCGGATCCTCCAAGGTGAAACCGGCCTCGCGCCTTATTCTCAGAGCCGTTCGAATGGCGCGCCTGGTCAGTGCGATTCGATCTTTCATGAGTTTGCGTCCCCGGGTTTGTGCAGGGTGCGCAGTAATCTCAGTACGGTGTCGATGTCCTCCGGCTTCAGCCTGGATAAATGTCTGGCGGCCAATTGGATGCGGTCGGCATGATCGCTGTCCAGGCTTGACTCGCCACTCGCAAGCCATTCAACGCTAACATCGTAGATGTGGCTGAATGCCGCAAGTTCATCAGCGGACACTTTCCTCCTCCCTGCTTCTATCTCTGACACTGCAGGACGATGAAGGCCCAAGAGCTTGGCCACTTGGCCCTGTGAAAGGCCTGCCTGATCGCGCGCGAGGCGCAATCGTGCGACGATTGCTTCCTTTTGAGACTTGTTTTCCATGATCGGACTCACACTCCCCTATTGGGCCACGAGATCCATGATCAGATCCATGATTTCATCAACAGAACGTGCCCGATGTCGTGTGTCATCGACAAGAGGGTTAAGGTCCAATGGTACCCTAATTCCCAGCTTCTCGAGTTCCACAGACCAAGCAACTCCATCTTCGCTATCCAATCCCAAATCCGGAATCGGTCGCGTTTTCCCATTCACCTCCTGGTTCTCCCTGCCGGCAAAGTGGAGAAGCGACTTGATCACACCACTTCTCATTTCTTCGTTAATCATTGTAATCCTTTCTTACCACATGGTAAGAATATCTTACCACATCGGTGGTCTGTGTCAAGCCTATTCTTGCGCAATTCCTCCACGTGTCCATCGCAAGAAACTCTTCCCTTCTCTGTAGCAACATAAGTAAGTTAAAGAAAATATGGTACTTACATCGTTTTAATGATTGACAACGCATTGTCAACTAGTTAAGATATGCTCATGAACGAAAGGAAAACTCAAATGAACGAGATGACAGTCGAACAGAAAGTCAGGGTGGCGCGGAAGGCGATCGACAAGCTGATGGAAGCCGTACCGCTGGATGTCAGCAACTTCGAGATTAACGCCAATTTCGTTCGGCGGTTCCGATCAGTGCTGCGCACGCTGCATCTCTCCTTCCACGATTTCGCGGAGACGATGGACTCGATCATTCAGATTGAATTCACCCATGACGCTTACTCGTCCGCTTTCGATCAGTTCCTTTTCTGCACGGCAGCCTAAGGGGCGCACTTCATGAAAGCCTCTTACAAGATCCCGGAACAGAACCTGGAAGAACTCAAGGGCAGGATCGAGAAGCTGAACCGGCGGTGCGCCCGGATTGGTGTACCTCCTATTACCCTGACGGGCACGGGTGAGGAGATGGTGGCTGAGAAGAAGTTTGTCAGACGCGCCCTGACCGAGGACGAGATCCTTTGGGGTGGTGCTGGCGGATCGATGGTTGACACCTTCCGCAAGGTCTTCGCGGTCGAGGTCGAAGGGGAGACGCCCAAGTTCGAAGGCTGGGAATTCGTGGCTGCCATCCAGCACGAGGACGCGGGCAACATCCTGCGGACCGTGCCGGGATTCGAGGGCGAGATTCCTCAGCAGTACCGGACGGCCGCACAGTGGTGCGACTACTGCAAGGTCGACCGGGGCTGGAAGGACACGTATTTGGTCTGCCACGAAGACGGGACTTGGAAGCAGGTAGGCCGCAACTGCCTGAAGGACTTCACGGGCCATGCGAACCCGCACCAGCTTGCGGAATTCGCGGAAATCCTGATTGACCTCGGCGATCTGTGTACGAGCGCCGGCGACGACGACTGGATGGGCGGCGGCGAGCAGATTGCGCGATCCTGGGCGATTGAATCGTGGGTGGCGATCACCGTAGCGTACATCCGGACGGAGGGCTGGGTAAGCCGAAAGGCCCAGGACATCAAGATGCTGCCGGCAACGGTCGACCGCGTGTTTGATCACGTGAAACCGCGATACAGGGGGAAGAGAGCGGAGGTAATCGATTCAGACTACGCCGAAGCCAAGGCCGCAATCGAGTGGGCGCGAAATCTGCCTGCGGACCTCGACGGCGACTACCTGTGGAACCTGCGGGTTGCTTGCTCCAGTGATTATGTCAGCGCCAGATCCGCCGGGATCGTGTGCTCGCTGATTGCGAGCTATCGGCGAGCGCTGGAGCGCGAGATTGAGCGCCGGAAGCGGTTTCAGGACGAGAAGAACAGCCAGTATTTCGGCGAGGTCGGCAAGCGGGCAGTATACGAATTGACCGTGACCTTCACCAAGGAAATCGACAGCAACTACGGGGTGATGACGCTCGTGAAGTTCCGCGATCAGGCCGGCAACGTAGCCACCTGGTTTGCTTCCGGCCGACCGGATTGGATCCAGATGGGCGAGACGCATAAGGTGAAGGCGACCGTGAAGAAGCACGAACTCTACCAGGGCGTCAAGCAGACGATCCTCACGCGGGTAGCCGAGGTCAAGCCGAAGGTGAAGCCAGTTGTTCCTGAGTACAACGACGTGATGGCGGCCGAGGAAGCGATTGTTCTCGGGCTGTAACAATCAATCGCCCCGCTCAGATCTCCGGGCGCGGGGCGGGAGGCACGGCGATGAGATACAACGTTCACATTTTTGCGGTTGTCCGGGTAAAAGTGCCGGACGTTGAGGCCGGGTCACATCGGGACGCGATCAAAAAGGCAGTCGAGTGCACAAACCTGAATGACGTGTTCGATCAAGTGAGCCCCGTGCCCGGCGTCGAACATACCGAATACAGCGAGGAGATCTCGCACTACCTGGTAGACGAGGTCGGCGACGAGGAGTACCGGCACTCGACCTTTTACCATGACGCCCGCCACCAGGAAGTGATCAGCAACGACAAATCAGATGGCGTCGAAGTCTACGAAGAAGAGCTGGTGCCTACCGCTCCGGACTGCAGAGCGGGGGTGGAGGAGGAAAACGATGGCATGCAATGAGACAGGGGCACCAAGGCCAGCGAGTGCTTACGAAGTCACCGGCTCGGCGGGCATCAACATCATCCGCGAGCTGCACCCAGGCAATGATCTGGTCCATTAAATGGAGGCCGAGTTCCCATGATCACAGTCTACTGCGGTTATCAGAAGAAGGGCAGGCGGTTCAAGCTCACGTCGGACAAGGATTGCTTGCCGGCGGACATCAACTACTACAGTGAGCGCGCGCTGCCGGACATGGAGGCAGTGAAGGTATGCGTAGCAGAACTTGAACGCGCCGGTTTTGCCGTGTGCGCCGACTTTGGAGAGTGGTTCTACGAAACGGAGGCTGCCTGAAAATGAGTGATACAGGGGTCCGCATGGAAACCAAACAGATCAACCTGGAGCAATGGGTGAATACGAACGTGATCCAGCGCCAGGAGTGGCTGAAAACCGGTGTTGAATTGGACGACACTTCCAGGATGGTATTGAACTGGGCGCATGCGTTTAAGGGCGCCTGCGCTCACATCAGCGACGAGCAAATGCTCAAGGTATACGAATCGATGAGGAGAGAGAGCGGGGCATGAAACTCAAACAGATCATAGAAATCGCGGATCAGGCATATAGCGACGACGGCGCCGTTGAGCGCGCCTTCGAGGCGGAGACGGGTTCCATTGACGAGTTGCTGGTCGGCGACTCGTTGGCGGTCTTCATCGCCAGGGAAATCAAAGAAACGTACGACCCAGACACTACCAGGGAGAATCAGCTTGACGAGGCCTACCGGGTTATGTCGGTTGCCCACGAGCAACTTGAAAATGTTCTGAACGCGCTCGCCATCGCAAGTTCGAAGCGCTCATCCAGAAGCGCATCGGTGCGGATTCCCAGAGCGACCGATAGACGAGCCCACAAAGGAGGGATCGCATGAGCGACGACATTTGGGAAGGCGCTGAGGTAATTTCGGTTTACGACGACAGCCAGGCGATCGAAGACGGCGCCATCGTGGACATTTCAGACCTGGGTCTGGAGCTCCGCGGCATGCCGATCAATCGCATGACCCGCGGCCTGTGGGACGACCTCCAACCCTTCATCACCTTCAAGAGCTCCTTTCCGGGGATACAAGGTCCGACGCCGATGGAGGAGCTGAAGAAAATCATGCGCACGAAGCTCCGGCTTGCTTGGTACGAGGGCGGTATTTGGCAACTCCCGCCGAGATTGTGGCTGATCGAGAACGAAGTCAACGGATGGACAGTGATGAAACCCGAGGAGTACTAGAGGCGCACATGAGGAAGGTCGAGGATCTGACGGTTGAAGAACTCAGAGAGATTGTGAGTGTGGTGCAGGAGATCCTGTATCTGGACGTCACCTACTCTGAGGAACTGGGCGAAGATGTGAATGCCTGGAACCTGCACAAGGAATGGGAAGTTGAAGACCTGGAGGCGATTGCATTTCAACTCGGGGCTCACGGGCTCGAGCCGGAAGAGAATCAGGAGATGGCAGAAAAAAACGACAGGGCCTGATTTTTTTGTGTATTATTAGATTGACAATGCATTGGCAATCGAATAGAATTGAATCATAAAAATCAGGAGAAAAAGCCAATGAAAAACACCCAGGCGCAAGAGATGACGATAGATCAGAAGGTTCGGGCGGCACGCAAGGCGATCGACAGGCTGATGGTGGCTGAGGCAGATGTGATCGAGGCAATGGGCGAGGACAGAGCGGCATTCGAAACTGTCCGGCGCTTCCGGTTGGTTCTGCGGTCCTTGCACCTGAGCTTCAGGCAGTTCGCGGAAATGATGGACGGCCTGATCCGAATCGAACTCAGCCGCGGAAACGAGTCGGTGGCTCTGGACCAGTTCTATTTCTGCACGGCAGCGTAGAGAGTGCAACCAGACGAATCAGCGGACATCTGCGGAGGTCCACATGGCATACGATGCGAAGAAGGACATTACGGTTGCGAGCCGGGTAGCTGTCAATGACGGCACGAACACCCTGATCGTCTGCATCCAGCGGTACAACGGCGGCGAGCCCAAGATCCAAATCTCGCGGACGGTGAAACTCAATAACGGCGAGACCCAGTACGCGAAACAGGGCCGGCTGACGTTCGCGGAGTGGGAAGCGGTGAACAAGGCGGTAGACCAGATGCGCGCCGAACTAAGCTCTTTGCAGTGTGAATCGTGAGGGGTGAAGGGGCGGCATGATTTCTGTCCTCATAGGGTACGAGTTGCGGTCTCAAGTGGTCACAGCAACACCGAGGCGGGCAACGTGCTACGAGCCCAAGGTTAGGTCTTCATGCCGCGCCTTCGCCACTCAGGCGGAAAAACAGGGAAGTCCCAGGGGACGTGATGCCGAGGGGAATGTTGGTTTTAATCAGCCGGTTTCCAGGCAGTCATCGGATTCCGGTGCACGACAGGAGGGAAGACCGATGGTTCGCACAATTGATCAAGTTGCGGAGGTAGAGGCAAAAGGCCGCAATGGATACTTCAAGGTGGATCGCGCCGTGGCCTTTGTCACCGAGGATGGGAAGTATGCCGATATCTGCTTCTACTCCAAGAGACAGGGCGACAGTGCTCCTCTGGTAATCAAAGGGGAACCCGCAGCCCTCAAGGCGCTTCTCGGCTTGCTCTACAACAGCATTTAGGACGGAGCAGTGATGGCCACCGCGAGTGCATTGCGACGTTATCAGGTTTGCGGTAGACGGCTGCTTTGCCACCCTGAATGCATTGGCGGATTCCGCGAGGACCGGCAAGCCGGCGTGATTTACGGACCTTACAGGCTGAGCGATGGAACATTCGCGAGAAATGCGGAAGAGGCGTTAACCAAAGAGGGCTTTTGCCCCTACTGCGGTCGGAGATAGGACATACGAAAGGTAACCAAAATGGATGCAAGAACGAGACGGCAGATCAACCGAGAGCTATTCGACCTGACCCACAGGAACCCAGACCTCGGAACCGGCATCGGCCGGACGATCGAGATCATGCAGAAGTACCTGGGCGAGGATGCCGCAGACGTGGTGAGCGGGATCTACTGCGGCGAGTTCGGCGAATCCCGCGAGATCATTCCTGGACAGCATTCAGCGTTCGTTCTCCAGAGGGGACACAAGCGGCTGGAAGTGGCCTACGTGACCTAAGGATTTAACCATGGCGTCCAGATCATCTGAACTGCGGCTGTTTGAGGAAGGAGCGATGGCGCCCATGATCGAAAGGAGGTTCTCAAGACAAACTGACTGATCGCATTTAATCCCGCCACCAACCTGCACCAAACCACCGCAGCAAAAACCCGCAGGCCACCGTGCCTGCGGTTCCCCTGTCGCTGCTACAAAACCAAAGTCAGCATCGGCTATGAGCCCATTTCCTTCGAATCTGGTCGCAATCCTACCACGCCGTTGCTGATGTCCGGGAACAGGCAAAAGCCCAAGCTCGGAGGAGTTCTGGGGAAGATCGAGACTTATGAGCGTCGATCTCGACAGTCAATGAGAGTGTCAGTTTCCGCCAGGCCTATCGTCTGCTTAATTGGTGTGGATTTTTGCTTCGGCACAACGGAGATTTTTGCATGGGTCGCGGCGGAATACCTCACGTGCATCGCTGGCCATAATTGTGTTAAACTCTTGCCGCGCTTTTTCTCGACGGAAGATTTCATGCCAGCCGGAGTAAGCCGCCAACCCATGCAGCATGTGTGAGTGGCGAGGCCCGTAGGTATTAGGTAAGACACAAAGTCGTCGCCCGTGGACGTAATCGACAAACAAGCCTATGCGCTCACCTACCGCGAGATATCCCCGCCTCTTCATATCCTACTCCTACGACTCCGAAGCACACGTGAACTGGGTCAAGGCTTTCGCACATCGCCTCAAAACTCAGCACCTGGATGTTTTTCTTGACGGGGATGAGATTCAGCCGGGCGACCACATACCAGCAACTTTGTCGCGAGCCCTCGAACGCGCTACGCATGTACTGTTCGTCTGTACCCCTCAGTTTCTCCGTCGTGCCCTGACGCCTGGCACTGGTGTGTTCTATGAGTTCCGAATTGCGCTTACCGAGATGTTTTACGAGCCAAGTCGACGTCTCTTCATGCCAGTTCTGCGCGAGGGAAATGCAAGAGACTCGATCCCACTCGAACTTCTCGGCCTCCCCCGTTTCGACTTCCGGGGCTCAGATTGGCAGAAGACTCAGCTACCCAGGTTGCTAGAGCACCTAGGGCACACTGGGTACAAGCGAGTGAGGACTTGCCGTGGTTCTCCCACTCCCATGCTCACACCAAGAAGGTTGCTGACAGCGTCTGGCTTTGGCACAGCGCTTCGTTGCATTGATTGGTCTCAGTTTCTTGACCTTCTTGAGGGAGATAGGTACGCCGAGACTCCAGACTACTTCACAAAGAACGGTTGGTCGAAGTCCTTCGCGACTATTCACGTTCCGGCGGTCTATCCCGACCAAGCCCCGCCTTCCGGCGTATCTCCCCAAGACAGCATCACGGCAACACATTGGGCGTTGCGCGGCCTCGTCTCATTGCGCACTCTAGCACATCGCTACGGCTTAGATCCTGGCCTTGTTGACCGCATTGACCGTGCGTGCTTCGAAACCAAGCAGTACCTCGACTTCCACTGGAACGACTCGATCGGAGCTGCAGGTCCTTATCGACCCGAACTCCCCGGTCCGACCTTTTCGCCTGATGTTCGCCACACTATCACATGGCTAAAAGCCTGCCGCGAATTGGGCATTCTCGGCACCGAACAGTTTCGCAAAGGCTCAAATTACTGCATTCGCTTTTTCGGAGCCCGGCCGCGCGAGGTTTACACTCTAGCCGAGTTTGCTTGGCTTCTGTCGTTGTTACGACTAGAGCCGGATTCCCGCCCTCCCGACTTGAGTATCCCCAAATTGAGGAACCTCACTGAGGAGACAGAGGCCGCGATCACTTCCCATCCTTATGTTTTGGAACTGCCGGGAACGAATCGGCTTCTTTTTTCGGAACCACGAGAGCGCCACTTTGCACCATTCGAGACGTGGTGGGTCATCGATGCCGCGGGCGACTTGTTGTCGAACAGTGGCAACTCGACGGTTCGGAAGCGCTTCGCTTTTGCGCTGTCGACTCTTGCCAGGCTGCTTGTGAGGGATTCGGCCGACAGCGCAGGGTGGAGCCCAGTACTCCTCGACCACTCGGTGGACCCAGGATTTACAGCGCATGTGGGCGACATTTTGCTGCGATTCAGCAATCCTCCACTTAGTCTTGTTCAGAGCATCATGCGGCTCATTGTGACACGTTGTGCCGATCTTGATGTCTATCCGCGGCATTATTTGTTATGGGCTATTCCAACATTCCTAAAGAGGGTTGGAGAGCGGATCGGCACCTAATCCGCAGAAGGTAAGTTGATCATTTCGGGTAACAATGCCTTATGGAACGACGTGAGGCCGAACAAAGCTGGGGACAACGAGGAATTCGTCTGTTGAACTCACGAGCCATTTTCTCCAGTAATCGACCTGCGCCTAGAAGGCGTGCGTTTAGCCTGTGATCGAGGTCAACTACACTGCAAAGGTCTTCTTGCGGAGGACAGCCTGACACTCAGGCCATCTGCAGGCGCGTGTTGGAGGGCTCCATACTCGCACGTCGGACCGGAACCATTGACGACAGATTCGACAAGTGTCTTTTTAAAGAACCAGGTATGGCGACTCATCGTCACCATCTCAAGAACAAAATTGATCAAGTTGCCAACCAGTGCAGTAAGCACGTGGGTCACTTTTGGGAGGCCGGCGCGGATCATTTATCGCAGGCGTCGAAGAAATTCCTCTTCGGCGTCACTCGCAGGAATCAAGTGCATCCTTTGTCCAGGAAATCCGAAGCCTCTGAGGGTTGCGCCCAACGCTCGCAGTGTTAGTATTGTCAGCTATAACATACTGAACCACAGTCGTTTATGGTTCGTCCGGGTCTCCTATCCAGCGAAGAAAGTATGCGTAATTTTTGCATCCTAACCTCAGTTGGATATCAAATCCTCAACTGGTGGTCTAAGGCGATACTGGGAAATCCCGCGAAGTTGACACAGAGCCCGCTACTCGGAAGTGAGGGGAGGCAATAGCTAAACTGACTAAGTCGCTCGATCGCAAGTCATTCGCGGCTTGTTTTTGGGGTGGCGACTCGTTAGAATGCCAGCAACAATCCGACCCCGAGGACTATATGAAACGGAACATTTGGCTGGCAATCATCCTTGCCGGAGCATTTCTGGCAGGGGTCCTTTTTCTTACCAGACATGCTTCGAATAAGCCTGGGCAACTGCCCGTCGCCGCGCAACCTGGAGCAAACTGGAACCTCCCGGATGCAGCAGCAACTTACAAAGGCACAACGATCCGTCTGATTGGTGAGGATTATCCCCCGCTCCAAGCAATCGAGAAAATGAAGCCAGACTTTGAGAAGGCGACCGGCATCAGAGTCGAGGTTGAGCGCTACGAGGCTGAAGCCGTGCTTCAAAAAATCGCTTTCGATCTGAACTCCAAGGTGGGACGTTACGACCTAATTGTCCAAGTGTATTTCGACATGGGCAGATTGGTTACGCAAAGCCAAATCAGGCCGCTGACAGACTTCCTCGGGAATGCCCGTCTGCACGATCCGAACTTCAATCCTGGCGAAGATCTGTTCCCCGTCTGGAAAACGATGGGGTGGTACGACGGCAAGCCGTACGGCTACCCGATGATGGTGCTCACCATGTACACCTGGTATCGCAAGGATTTCTTCGAAGATCCCAAAGAAATGCAGGCGTTCAAAGCAAAGTACGGATACGAGTTGGCTGCTCCCAACGACTGGAAGCAGTATCGGGACATAGCAGAATTCTTCACACGTCCCGATAAGGGACTTTATGGAACGTTGATCCAGGGCAAAAAGCACATGGCTTTGTGGCAGGAGTACATCAACTTCTTGTATTCCTTTGGTGGTGCGATCATGGACACGAAAGACCCATCAAAATATGGCCCGATCGTCATCAATTCGCCGCAGGCAATCGAAGCCACCGAGTATTACAAATCGCTCAAAAAGTACTCGCCGCCGGATACCCTGAGCTTTACATGGGATGACGCATTGGCATTGATGCAGCAAGGCAAAGTTGCAATGTGCCTGATGTGGACAGATTCCACATATGCCCTTGAAGACCCAAAACAATCCAAAGTTGCTGGTAAGATGGGCTATGCGATGATCCCTGCTGGGAAAGCCGGCAGATGTCACCAAATTGGCGGGCAATCATATTACCTTCCCGTCACTTCCAAGCATCCCGAGCCAGCTTACCTGTTCATTGAATGGATGCTGCAGACCAACAACCAAATTCGACAACAGGAGTTAGGCGGGGCGTCAGCGCGGAAATCGACATATCAGGATCTCGCCGTACTCAAGCTTCCTTGGACAGATGCGAGCATAGCAGCGCTGAACCACACCCATCCGGCGATGCTCTATACGATTCCCGAATCTTTGCAGATTGGTGATGTGATTGAACTTGCAATTTCCGATGCTCTGGCAGATCGCAAACCAGTTAGAGGGTCACTGGATTGGGCCGCGTTGGAAATAAAGAAGCTCGTCGGAAACAAGGCGGAGTTGACGTACCCTCCAAAATGAGCGCATGAGATCAGGAACTGCTGACGCAGAAAGGAGCCATTTTCTTGGCTGGTCGCTCGGTCCGGTCATTGCGTTTCTTGTCGCTGTCATTGTCGGTCCATTCCTATACATGGTTTGGCTTTCTTTCACGGATTTGAGCTTTGCAGCGCCTGAACGAAATGGCAACTTGATTGGTCTGACCAATTATTCTCGTGCTCTTTTTCACGACCAGATATTTCTCGGCAGCCTCGGACGATCATGCTTCTTTGCTTTGCTGTGTGTTGTACCGCAAGTCACCCTCGGCATCGCCATCGCTGAACTGCTGCATAGCCATCCTTTCGCACAGCGACTCCTGACCCCTCTGTTTGCACTGCCCGTGCTTCTTCCTACGGTCGTAATCGGCCTGTACTGGCGGATATTACTTCAGGGAGAATTTGGTCTCATAAGTTACTACCTTTCCAGTTGGGGCTTTGAATCAGCTAGAGGCATCCTGAGCGACCCTAAAACCATTCTGCTAACGATGGCCTCCATAGATATTTGGCAGTGGGGACCCTTTGTTGCACTCGTCTTTGTCGCTGCACGGTGTTCGCTACCACGCGCTCCTTTGGAAGCCGCGTGGTTGGACGGCGCTTCGAAAGCTCGGGCATTCTTCGACGTTACCTTGCCAGCCTTGCTTCCAGCGGTCCTCATAATATCGCTCATCCGCGGAATTGATTCATTTAAGGAGTTCGATAAAGTGTTTGTCCTTACTGGTGGCGGGCCCGGAAATGCGTCTGAGCTGTCGAGCATTTACACTTGGCGCATGGCGTTTAAGCACTGGGAGTTTGGTTACGCTGCGGCGCTGTGCGTTTTAATTTACCTCGTGATCTATGCCATTTCACAAGGCGCGCTGAAAAAACTGCGCTGGGAGTCCCACTAATGAAGGTTAAACCCTTCAGCTACACTATCCTTGTTGCGACGCTTGGGATT
>Ga0187882_1002335_pt1 | contig 17566 bp, 16 predicted proteins | sample June2016WEW_19_1_3_FD_132991 | JGI IMG/M metagenome (GOLD analysis project Ga0187882, IMG submission 132991) | Peatland microbial communities from SPRUCE experiment site at the Marcell Experimental Forest, Minnesota, USA - June2016WEW_19_150 | ecosystem: Environmental > Terrestrial > Soil >... | reverse complement strand
CTTATTCCTCCGATCGGGGCAAGGATTTCATCTTTTTCCATTTCGACCAGCAGGGCCGAGTGATAGCGCGGAAGCCACATGTAAGCGCCGACCACTTCGCGTCCCATGTAGTTGCGGTATACCGAAACGCCCTCTTTTTGATCGAGGGCCGAGACTATTCCGGGCGTTTCGAATCTTTGTCTGGCGGTTTCTTCGTGGCTCAGGTACTTCGATTGAGTAACTATTTTCCGTTCTCCATTAACCAGGTAAGCTTCTCCCGAATTACCAAGGCCGGTCCTGGCCGCAAGGAGCGGATCGAGCGTTCCCAGTGCGTCAAGGATCGCCATGATGGCCGCGCTCATCTTGCCGTCTTCGGAATAAACGGGCACCGTGAGATGGATGTACCATGCGCGATCCGAATGCTGATGCAAAGGGCTCAAAACCGGGCCGTCAGCGGCTTTCAGGTTCTTCAGGTCCTCCAGGTACTTGTTTGTTACGATCATTTCGGAGTTCGCTTCAGTGGAAGCTATGATTTCGCCCGACGGGCTCATTACGTGAATGCTCTGGTAAGCCGGAGACTTACCGCGCGTGAGCGCAAGGGAATCGTCTATCAGGGCTGTCTTTACCGCGGGCGCTCCCTTCGAACCGGCGGCGTAGGCCGGCGAGCACATTTCCCGAATCGCCGACAGACCCGAAAGGACCTTGATGTCATCCAGCCTTTCTCCGTACCATGTATCAAGCCTGTTGGCGCGGTCTTGCGCAATTGTCTGAATGTGCATGTAGGCCGAATCGATGAGCGTCTGTTCAGCGGCCCGGTACAAGCCTATGCCCATAATGAAGATCGGAATGACTGCGACTAGGAAAAAAGCGATGAAAAACCGGTATGCTATCTTTTCTCTAATTCGAAACATAGCTTCTCTCAATACTGATTTGGCATTAAAGCCTCATGCGAAAGCTTACGGATCACCGTCTCTGTTCGTTCCCCGCCAGGGAGCCGGCGAAGGGGAGAAAACCGGCTTTTCCAAGTAATTATAAGGCATTTCGTATCTCTGGGAATCTATTTCCACAACGGATTGAAACCCTCTTTCAATCGCCTGAAAATCTCTTTTAGTCCGGCAAACGGCATTGATCAACGACCTTTTGCGCATGCGTATTATTCAATGTATCCCCAATGGATATTGGTTTGCGAATCTGCCCCACTAACCGGGCTTAGCCGGCTTGGCCCTGACAAGATAAGGTGGCGGATTAGTTTAGAGCCACAGGATTCAGTTCGACAGGAATCCTGCCGGGCGGTTTCTGCACTGCTCGCTCGCTTCAGCATTGAAAGTTCCTTTTAGTCATCTGCAAATTTCTTTCACTCCAAGCATCAAAAGGTCGTCCGCCACTTTGCAAGTAGCACATTATCATCATAATATCAATCACTTACAAGGCAGCTGGCAGATCGCCTCTCCTGGCCTGAATACTGCAATTACATAGGGGCATGAAGAGAACTGCGTGGCGTTAGATTGACCATACGTCGGATGTAATTGAAGAAACTGAGCCAGTTTGCCTGGAAAGAAAGGAGCTTACCATGAAAAGGTTTTTTCGTCTGTTTGCAGTCGTTGTAGCGCTGAGCGTTCTGGCATCCGCTGGGACCCTCTGGGCCGGCCCAGTCGCTCCGCTATGTCCAGCACATGGCAAGACATGCGTGGAAATAGACGGCGCCATGTATTGCAGTTGGACTGAAGAAGTGATGGTCAATAAACTTGTCCCGGGGAGAGCCGGGTTGTGGGGATGGCAGCGGATGCCCACTACTGAATTGAGAACTGAAAAGTGCCGGTGGATGTGACCACTTAAAAACTGAAGTGCATATGAGCAGATGGAGCGAATTGGCGTGCTGCTCTCAATCACAGCGCCGATAGCAAAGCCGGGGCTTCGGACCCCGGTTTTTTTATGCCTCTGAGCGAAAGTCCCAGTCGTGGAGTAACTGATTTTGCCCATTTGCCAATCCCGTGTTTATCGGCATTGGCAACTATCTAAAGCAGAGCCACCTTAAATGGCCCTGCCCTATGTGCTGAGATGGGGGCAAGAGATTGCTTCCCAAATCTCATTTTCCAGACCCCTACTTGAGAGCTTGGCAGCAGGCTAGGCTAGATGATAAACAGGATAATTGAATTTTGTTCCCAGAACCGTTTTTTTGTATTCCTGTTCACTGCGGCCGGGATTTTCGCGGGCTTTTACTGCATCAAAATATAACGCCGGATGCAATCCCGGACCTCTCCGATACCCATGTCATCATCATCTCGCGTTGGGACCGCAGTCCGGACATTATGGAGGACCACGTAACATATCCTGTCATCACGGCGATGCTGGGAGTCCCGAATGTAAAGGATATCCGGGTGGCCTTCGATTTTGGTTACTCTTACGTGTACGTCATCTTCAAAGATGGAACCGACATTTACTGGGCCAGGTCCAGGATCCTCGAATATCTTAGCAATATCCTTCCTCGCCTTCCGCAGGGCGTGCAGGTGGAAATGGCGCGCGATGAGACCGCTATCGGGTGGATTTACGAATATGCACTGGTCGGTTCCAGATTTGGAGCAGACGGATGAAGAATTTTATCTCCTTAATTGCAGTCTTCGTTATTTTAATCGCCGGGGGCGCAGTCTACTTCTGGTCGGGTTCATATAAATGCATTTCTTGCGTCCGATCGGACTCATGAAAAATCACCTGCGCTTCACACCCTTGGAACTGGTATTCCGGCAGCCGCAACACGGGCGTCCGACCCATTGGTGGTTCATTGCGGCGCTGAAGACGATCCTGTCGGCAACGAAATGGGTCGATTTGTCCTCAATACCCTTCAGCCCAAAAGCGCGGTAAAGTATCGACGTGGACATGGTTTGGGTCTCCTTCGTATTGTTCGATTGGTGTCAAACAACACGGACCCTGCCATGTCCAGTTTCTTTTTTCAACTATCCGGGCACGCGTTTGCCGGAAGAACCTAATTTGATCCGTCGAAAGGTTTCTGGGAGAATCACTGGCTGGCTCATATGCCTATTTTAATTCAACTACGTCATGCTCCCTGGCTTCGCCGGATATTATCTTTGCATTCGCCATGTGTTCATCAACTATTTCTGTGATCTGCACTTTGCCGGTCTCTTGTCTATTATACCGTACTGAGGTGTGTGGTCCAAGGCTTCCGGTTCTCACAAACCTGTAAACTGTCAACTTCTGGCCCACCTTTGCTCCGTCGGCGCTGCCTATGCAGAGATATGCAGTATCTCCGTTCACCTCTAGTATCTGGCCTCTCATTATATATTTATGCTTAAAAGAGGCACTCTCCGCCACGGCGGCCAGAAACATGAAAGACAAAACCAAAAGGCCGATGATAACTTTCCTGTTCATGATTCCTCCTCCAGTTTTGTGAGTTTTGATGGTTACTACAGACTGTGATCCGGAGAGCAAGTTCAGACTTGAGAACCTTAATCATTAAACATGCCAAAATGAACCTGATCTTATTTAAGAACTCCATTGGGCTTTGTCTAAACGGCTCCGGCGGTTTTTGGGAGTCCTGATCAGGGTCTTGAATTAACAGCTTCAAGTGGTGCTCTATAATTAGGGGGGCGATGCTGTCCACTGTGCTGTCGATCTCGCCGGACCGCGCATGCCACCTTCGGACTGCGTGGAGACAGCCCTCCGGGGTCCCGGGTCCCCCGGAGGATCTGGTTCCCCCGCCCTGGCGGGCGGCGCTTATTCCCGGGAACCCATGATGTCCGGTGTCTTCGCGCCATTGGTATCCACCGCGGGAGGGTTCCCGACGACAATATAGTCGCTATAGGCAGGCACGGAAATGTTGGCGGCGGCGAAAGCGTTGATCCCTATCCCCACCAACGCCAAAACCAGTAACAGAGTTACGATTACTCTTTTCATAACTTTGTCCTTTCGGTAAATGAGTCTCGCGGACTCAGACTCCTGTTTTTAAGATTCCGGCAGTTACCCAGTGAGGGTAAAGCTCCATGCCTTCTTTTGTGAAATGGGCGAAACTTATTGGTCGTTATGATGATACGGAGGATACGGACTCCAGCGATCTCCAGCGCCAAAATCAATACCAGTGGGAACACTGTTGGTATTAGCCGATGCGCTCGGCGGCATGTCGCAGGTCGTACAGTCTTTGTAGCCGCATTTCATTGTACTTGAGGTTACAGCCAGCGAGCCGGTCAGTCCAATGTAGCCGACCAACGCAAAAACCAGTAACAGGGCTGTGATTATTCTTTTCATGGCTTTTTCCTTCCGGTAAATGAGTCTCGCGGACTCAGATTTCAGCTCTTAAGATTCCCGCGGTTGCCTATCATGGTGAGCAACATTGGTGCCATTAGGGAAATATTTCCATCAATCTTCTATATTACTGATATTTAATGATAATGCCGGTTGGGGGCAGTGGTTCGGACTCGCGGGGAATCTAAAATTGAAGAAAGCTTTTAATTGGTATTGAAAGAAAATTTCCAACGGATCGAAAAACTGTGGGACTGCAATATAATATCCAGCGTGGCTCGATGAGGCGTTATGAGGGATTATGTTCGCTGCCCGAAAAGAAACTAAAAAGCCGGGCACTGAGGCCCGGCTGAAAAGGCAGTCCACGAGACCCTAAGCGAGTATTTCAAAAGAGGCGCATCTTCACTGTGTGCGGCCCGGGCCGCTCAGGGCATAATGTAAATGCGTGTGCCGATCGGGACCACGCTGAACAATTCGTCGATAGCGCTGTTGCTCAGGGCCACGCAACCCAGGGTCCAGTCCGCGTAGCAGCCGCCGCCATGAATCATTACCTGCCCGCCCAGGGCCGTGTTGGCGGGCGGCATCTTCATTGTGTCGCTTGCCTTTTTGATCGTGCAGTAATCATTGAAGGAAATCATACCGCAGGAAAGGGCGCTTTCCGCATGGTTCGGATCTGGATAGCTGATGCCGAGCGACTTGTAATATTGGCTTGAAGAATTCTTGGAGCAGACAAAATACTCCCCTTCGGGGGTCCTGCCGTCGCCTCTGTAATACTTATCGCCTCTCGGGCTGGGGCCAAGGCCGATGTGATAGTCGCGAACCAGCGTTTTGTCCTGGACCAGCCAAAGTCTGCGGTCCGCTTTGAGCACGTAGATCTTTGGATTGGCAATACGAGACAGGGGGAAATCAAGGTCCACCGAGCAATATGGAAGTTCGCATTCCGGAGGGGCCGGGGGCGGCGGTGCTTCGGTAAGTTTCACGGCTCGTGGGGTTATGTGTGATTCAAAAAGCGAACATGAGCAAAGGGTCATGCAAACAAGACCCGCGCAAAGGAAATAAAGACCGGCACCCCAGGTAATTCGCCTGCTGACTCCCATTTCTAAATACCTCCTCCTGTTGCTGCTTTGCTGCTGTTTCCCAAAGATTGTTTCGGCGTTTCATTTTCAGATTTGAGCTTCTTATCCTCTTTGCCCTGGTCCTTGGCCGAGGGCGCTTTTCCAGGCTGGTTTTCGGGCCGGGCCGTCTTGATGTCGCGCCCTAAATCCCTCAAAGATTCCGTAATTACGACCACGGTCCCGATATCGGCCCAGTTGTACAGAACGTCGGCGTGAGCGATTGGGACGTTTATGCAGCCGTGTGAGCAGTTCGGGCCTATCACGTCCCCGGCGTGTATCCAGACCCGGTCGTATACGTGCAGGGCCCAGGGCATGAAAGAAGGGTAGCCGTATGCGTTCGGGTAAGTGGACATGTGGCGGGGATCTTTTGCGTTTACCCTGTATATTCCTCTTTTGGTCCAGGTGTTCATCTTTCCTATGCAGATATAGGTGTCGCCTACCAGCTTTCCGTTTTTGTACCATCCCAGAAAGGGAATGTCTTTTACCACCAGGATTAACTTGGGGAACTTGCCCACGCCGGTAAGGCTCTCGGGAAGAGGCGACCAGGTCTTATAGGCAGAAAAATTCTTGGGTACGGCAATGGGGCGTTTTTGCTTAATATCCTCACGGATATATTCTTTGTCCTTTTTATTCAAGCGGCAAAGAAGTTCGAGGCAACGGTAGAATTCCAGGTCAGGGTCCTTTTCCGCGAGCTGCCGTAATTCCTTTTCGGTCAGCACCCGGCGCACGGAGGCCAGGTTCTTTCCGGTCTGCTTCTCGGGCGTCTTCTGGGACTTGGACGCCTTGAGCGCGGGCTGTGCCGAAGGCGCCGCTTCCTCTTCTCCCGGTTGGTACTCCTGCTGCTCAATATTGACAGGTACTTGCGCACATCCGGATGCAAATAGCAGTACAATCAAGCCGATCAACAGGCCTGGATTAAAGTTGCCGGCCATAAAACTCCTTAGGGAACTCCGTTTGAACAGGCGCTCGGCCACTTGTTCGGTAGATTCTCCATTGCGGGATCAGATCAGAGTCCATCCGGAAACACCGGTGGACCGGATCGGTCAAATTCGGGCAGGCGCCCTCCCCAGGCCGAGATAAATACGTTATCATCGGCTGCTTTGCAAGAGCCATATGATCAATATGAGAAGAATTCGCGGGTACGGTGACCCGGAGTTCGGGGATTTGACGTCGGAATGTATCGAAGTGGAATTCGTAATCTTGCGTTTGGTCGCTTATGTGCCTGTAATATCGGTAAAAAAAGTCGCAACTTCGCGGTTGAATTCTTCAAGCGTTTCGCTGGTGGTATAGAACATGTGGCCGCCGGGAAAAAATCGGATTTTGATGTTTGCCGCCTGTTTCGGGTCGATCCCAAGATGACTCATCGCATAAGTCGAGGCGAAATAGGGGACATCGAGGTCGAAGTAACCGGCCGCCGCAAGGACCTTCAGCCGTCCGTTCCTGTTGAACGCCCGGCGGATCGATTCCACAGCGTCGTCTCCGGAAAAAACAGTGCCCCAGTTCCACCCCGAGTTGGCCTCCTGGGAAAAAAAGATATACGGCATGCCGGGACTGAAATGGAGGACATCGCGCATATATTCGTTTAGTGCCCCGGTGTAGGACTCGATGGTCATGACCATCAACGGGTCGTCCAGAAATCCGCCTCCCGTTGTGCGCTGCGTAGTCCGCCCGTCCATGAATCCGAGTGAGAGTCCTTGCAAGCGAAGGAGTTCGTTCACAAATTCGCGTCTGGTAATCCGAAGATTTCGGTTTCGAATCAGCTGTTCGGAAATTCCGGTAAGGCTTGAGAGCCTTGCCGCGATCCGATCGGTGTCGGGGCTGGAAAGGCGCTGGCCCATGGCCAGGGCCGGCAGGTATTGTTCGACAGCCCACTTTTCGGCTTCCGCAAGAACTTCGCTAAGGCCGGACTGCAACTCAGGACCGGTTTTTTTATGGTACCAGGCGGTTGCCGCATAGGACGGAACGAAGAGCATGAAAGGCAGATCGTTTGAGATGTCCTGATGAATCATGTTCAGGTCGAGTGCTGGTGAAATCAGGATCAGGCCGTCGATTTCCATCCCGGCGTTTTCATAAAGATATCGAAGAAGTCCGGCGGCCCTCATAGCTCCATAGCTCTCTCCGGCGAGGCATTTCGGGCAGTTCCACCGGCCGAACCTGCCAACGTAGTGCTGAATGAAATCGCCCGTCGAACTGATGTCGCTCTTAGTATTGAAATACTGTTTGGCGTTTTCAGCGGGAATTGCCCTGCTGAACCCCGTTCCTATGGGATCGATGAATACAAGGTCAGTATAGGCCAGCCAGGAGAAAGGGTTCGAGGCCACGGATCGACCGGCGGGGGCCTTCTGTTCGGTCATGGCCAGCACCGGTCCGGCCATCCCCATGTGCAGCCACATGGAAGAAGCTCCGGGGCCGCCGTTGAACGCGAATGTGAGCGGCCTTGCCTCCGTTTGGCCCTCCGCGGTGTAAGCGGTAAAAAAGATGTCCGCCTGCGGTTTTCCGGATTCATCAACCAGCCGCAAATAACCCGCGGTGGCGGTATAGTTCAAAAGACCGCCTCCGGCCAGCTCCAGAGTATGTCGAGTTACCTCGAACTTTTCGCCTTCCCGGGCGCAGGGTTGAGCCTCGGCGGGCTTCCGCGCGGAATCCGCCTGGTGGATTTCCTGCGTCGTATCCTCGCTCCAGGCCGGCACGGCTCCCCCACACCACAGAGCGAAAAAAAGAAGGACCGGAGGGAAAAGTTTTCTTCGATTCACCGTTTATCTCCCCTTCGCATGTTCAGGCCGTGACGACGAATCCCACTCCAAGCGGCTTCCAGTAATGCGCGCAAGATCCAATGTCAATGAAAGCGACCTCTTGTATCGAAAAAAAGAACTATTCTGATTTCTTACGAATTATTGTTGAATTCTTCTCGGATGCTTCTTATTATCAAACGCATGTGGTTATTTAACGTTGCTGTACTCAGGAGGAATAAAAAAATGAGCAAGGAAGAAATACTTTTCCTTAGAAATGTGCTCCTCGACAGGCGCAGCAGCATACTTGAAAGGGTTCGAAGGCTTGCGGCCGCGTGGCAGGAACTGGAAGAGCGCGCCATCGAATTGGAAGAAGAGGCACAGAAAGCCAGTATCGCCAAGCCTTATGACAAGCTCGATGAGAGCGGAAAGATGCAAATCGAGCAGATCGATCTGGCCCTTACCAGGATGTCGATCGGGGATTATGGGATTTGCGAGTCATGCGGGGACGAGATCGCGGTGAGAAGACTGGAGGCTATACCCTGGACGCGACTTTGCGTTGATTGCGCGCGTGACTACGAAAGGCAGCATAAGACCCTGCCGCAGACGACCGAAAAGGTCGTTTCCGGAAAGGTCCCCGATGAATACCAGGGTATGACCAACGATCAGATAGTGAGTCTAATATATGAGCGCCTGCAAACCGACGAAAGGATCGAAACGGAGGATCTCAGGATTTCCTTGAGGAAGGGCGTGCTTTTCCTCGATGGCAATCTTGCGGGTGAGGCCGAGCACGAGCTCGTTCTCCAGATACTGACCGATTCGATGGGATTTTCGGCCATTATTGACCGAATCGTTAACAGTGACCTTGTCACCGATCAGGATGAATCGACGCGGGGTTCTCAGGCGGAAAACGGCCTGGACAGCCGCCTGTACTATGATAGAGACGAAATGTACGAAGATGCTTTCGAAACAAAAGGGCGGTCCTCCCCAGGACATTCTGAAGATAAATTCTTGAGCTGACTGTGGAAAACATACCAATTTACCGAGGGTTGCAGGTGATCGCAACCCTCGGGATTTTTATACCAGGTTGCGTTCAAGATAATACCGAAAAGCTTTTTTAAAAACGTGGGGAGCTGTGCCCCCCACACCCCCATCGCCGCTGTGCGGCTCAGTGTGGCGCTGCTGCGGTGCCCCGCAAGGCGGGGCAATCGCAGCAAGCGCCGAGCGCTCGGCCTCACGCGCTTGCGCGTGTGGCCAATCGACAACCCGCACAATTCTGGGATGTGCATGTGGGGTTGCAGTTGATCTTTATCCTGGGGGGTGCGGGGGATCTGAATGTTCGGGCGGGCGCCTGTTAAGCGCCGCGCCTGATTTCTACATCCGGTCGATTCTTAATTGCCGGTTACATGTGTTATAGGGCACTCCGAGATGTTCGTAGGCCAGGCGGGTGGCCATTCGACCACGGGGTGTTTTGTTTATGAAGCCTTGCTGGATGAGAAAAGGTTCATAGACATCCTCCAGGGTGTCTTTTTCCTCTGAAACCGAAGCGGCAAGGGTTTCGATCCCGACCGGCCCGCCATCGTATTTTCGAATAATGGTGCTCAGGATTTTCCGGTCCATCGCGTCGAACCCCTTCTCGTCGACGTCGAGCATCTTCAGGGCTGCGTCCGCGACCTGGAGCGAGATGCTCCCATTTGCCCGCACCTGAGCATAATCGCGAACCCGCCGCAAAAGCCGGTTTGCCACCCTGGGGGTCCCGCGCGAGCGCCGGGCGATTTCTAAGGCGCCCTCCTGTTCGACGGGGATTGCCAGTATCTTTGCCGAACGCAGAATGATGCTCTTCAACTCAAGTGGGCTGTAGAATTCAAGCCTCAGTGAAACGCCGAACCGGTCGCGCAGAGGTGGAGACAGCAGGCCCGCGCGGGTGGTTGCGCCGATAAGGGTAAATGGCGGAAGATCGAGCTTGATGGTCCGTGCGGAAGGTCCCTGGCCGATGATGATGTCGAGCTTGAAATCCTCCATCGCCGGGTAGAGGATTTCCTCGACAACGTGATTCAACCGGTGGATTTCGTCGATAAAAAGAACGTCGCCAGGTTCGAGGTTTGTAAGGATTGCAGCCAGATCTCCCGCCCTCTCTATTACCGGCCCGGAGGTGCTGCGCAGATTGACCTTCAATTCGTTGCTGATCACGGCGGCAAGCGACGTTTTGCCCAGCCCCGGGAACCCGTGGAAAAGCACGTGATCCAGGGTCTCAGACCGCTTTTGGGCCGCGGCAATGAAGATTTCGAGGTTTTCCTTCAGCTTCTCCTGCCCTATGTATTCGGCAAGCGTACGAGGCCTCAGGCTGCCCTCCAGGGGCAGGTCCTCTTCTTTTTTCTGTGGTGTGATCACCCGGTCTGTCATTTGCCGCAAATCTCTTAACGGGAAACATGAATCAGCAGTGGCTTTTTGCTCCAAAAACTGGAGCGGTTACGATCCTTTCGGCTTTATGCCAGGGCTTTCAACGCGCCCTTGAGAATATCTTCGAGCGCTGGGTTTTCCCCCAGGACTTCCATGACTCTCCTGAGCGCCTTTTCCGCCTCAGCCGGACGGTAGCCAAGGTTTACGAGGGCGGAAAAGGCATCCGGAAAGGCATTTCCGGCTCCCACGAAGGGCTGGGCCGGCCCCGTCTTTTCCCTGGCCTTGCCCTGGACCTTGTCCCGAAGCTCCAGCATGACACGGTCGGCAATCTTTTTGCCGACGCCCGGGATGTTTTTCAGCCGCGGGTAATCCTGCCGGACAACCACCTGTCTCAACTCGTCCGCACTGATGCCCGAAAGGATCCCTATCGCGAGTCTCGGCCCCACTCCGTTCACGCCGGTCAGAAGCAGGAACATCTCCTTTTCGGCAAGCGTGCGAAATCCGAAAAGCTGGATGGCGTCCTCGCGCACGTGCGTATGAATGTTGAGCCCCACGGACTGCCCGAGTTCAGGCAAGTCATAGAAAGTGCTCAATGGGACCTGGACATGATACCCGACCCCGTGGACATCCACAATAACGTATTCAGGGCTTTTCGCCCGCAGCTTTCCTTCCAGAAAACCTATCATGGCCGGTCCGGAATCTTCCATCGAAGGTTCGAGGAATGAGTGCTGATATGGCAGACGGCGACTGCAAGGGCGTCGGCCGCGTTGGGTTCGATCCGGGCGTCAATGCGTAAAAGCCGCTGGATCATTCCTGCAACCTGTTCTTTGGCCGCTCTGCCGTATCCGGCGACGGATTGTTTTATGCTCAACGCGCTATACTCGTGAATGGAAAGCCCCAGGCTCACCCCTGCCAGGATAACGGCCCCGCGAGCCTGCCCGAGGCTCAAGGCGCTCTTGACGTTTTTTGCGAAAAAGACCTCCTCGACCGCCATGAACTCCGGATCGTATTCCCGGATAGAAATGCTGAGTTCATCGAAGATGATTTTCAGGCGCTCGCAAAGCGGGCGGGCGGGCGGCAGTTTGATGGTCCCGTGGTGGATGTGTTTTAGCTTGAACCCGTCCCCCTCCACGATTCCGAATCCGGTATAGCGAGACCCTGGGTCTATTCCGATAGTTCGTATCATTTGCTGTTCCAGCACCAATTCGCGAACCCTGCCTTAACATGTCACGCTTCTGCAGGGGGCAGGCCCCGCCGCCCTATTCCAGCGACTCCATGATGTCGTCCGGGATATCGAAGTTTGCGTAAACATGCTGAACGTCATCTGAGTCCTCGAGTAAATCCATGAGCCTCAGGATCTGCTGAGCCACCTTGGGATCTTCGATTCGCACTGTTGTTTGAGGGACCATTGTGATCTCGGCCAGTTCATATTTCAGCTCCTTTTCGTCGAACGCCGATCTCACGGTTATAAAATCCTCGAGCGAGCTGATGACCTCGAACTGGTCCTCCTGGTCTTTCACATCCTCTGCGCCGGCTTCCAGCGACAGTTCGATCAGTTCTTCCTCTTGGACTGCTTTTTTGTCAAAAACGATGCTTCCCTTTTTGTCGAACATCCAGGCGACACAGCCGGCCTCTCCAAGGTTTCCGTTGTTTCTGCTGAAAATGTGCCGGACTTCGCTTGCGGCCCGGTTTCTGTTGTCGGTCATGATGTCGACGAGGACGGCGACCCCGGCCGGCCCATATCCCTCATACATAAATTCTTCGTAGGTTACGCCCTCCAGTTCGCCGGCGCCCTTCTTTATGGCCCGGTCGATGTTGTCCTTGGGCATGTTCTCGGCCTTTGCGGCCAGTACCGCGGCCCGGAGCCGCGGATTGCCCTCGGGGTTTCCACCTCCCATGCGGGCCGCCACCATTAACTCTTTTATCAATTTAGTAAAAGCCTTTCCGCGCTTGGCATCAGCCGCCCCTTTTTTGTGGCGGATGGTTGCCCATTTCGAATGACCTGACATGAGAGCCTCCTGCTGTTTTCTTGTCGGATGAGCCTGTTGCAAAACCGCTGCACGTGGCTTGCGAAGCCTGAATGTCCCTGGCGCTCACATCGCGCGGCGCTGGGATCGGTCGCATGTGCGCCCTTTATTTGGCCTCACTTCCCCGGTCCGCCGTATCGTTTTGCAAGCATCTCAATTTTATACCCAGTATATAGATTTCCCTGCTCTGTTTTCTAGTGGCCTCGGGTCTGATCGCCCTGGTCCGGCTGAATTCTTTTTTGACCTCGGTGAGCAACTGGTGGAACTCCGGTCCATGAAACATCTTCGCCAGGAATGTTCCTCCGGGTCTTAACGCCCAGTGGGCTATTTCGAACGCGCGTTGGAAAAGAAGCGCCGAACGGGCGCTGTCGGCGACCCTTATTCCCGAAGTCGCCGGGGCCATGTCGCTCAGTACGACGTCGAACGGGAGATAATCGCGCACGGCGGTTTCAACGAATTCCAGGTCGAAAATGTCACCTTGAATGGTAATTACTCGGTTTCCAAATGCATGTTCGATCTGCTTCAGGTCGATCCCGACGACCAGGCCGGAGCGTCCCACAACCCCGCTCGTCAGTTGAATCCAGGAGCCCGGGGCAGCCCCCAGGTCAAGGACGCGGTCTCCCGTCCTCAATATCCTGTGTTTTTTCTGGATTTCTTCGAGCTTGTATACGGCCCTCGCGAGATAATGCTCTTTTTTGGCCTTGAGATAAAAGCGGTCCTGGACCGTATAAGTCATTGCGTCCACCTAAGGATATGAATTATTTCCTGAAATTGAATGTATAACGGAAAACCGGCGGTTTGTAAACCGGCCATCTCAAAAGGGTAGGGCAAGCAAATGAATTGGCCGGTCTGAAAGAGGGCTGCGCTTTTGCCTGGAGTGCCGTGATCGCGGCTGAGCGAGTGCCCGATAACCGGACCAAAATCCAGGGGTGTTCCGCGATTATCTGGGGTATAATGTTTCTCAGACACGCCGGCGGAGGGGCAGGGATAAGCCGGATTGGGGAAGGATGGTGCAGCCCTTTCGGTTGATATGTGTATCGAATGATTTATCGATCAGGAGCAGGCAGATGGAAAAAATAATCCAGGGCAAAAAACTCAAACTGGTACAGGGCGATCTCACCGAACTGGCGGTTGATGCAATCGTCAACGCCGCCAATGCAGGACTTCAGCTGGGGGGCGGCGTCGCGGGCGCGATCCGAATGAAAGGCGGGCCGAGCATCCAGGAGGAGTGCAACCGCATAGGCCGGATCCGGGTAGGCGAGGCCGCCGTTACGGGAGGCGGAAAGCTCAAGGCATCCTATGTGATTCACGCGGTTGGCCCGCAATACGGCGAGGGTGATGAGGACGAAAAGCTCCGGAACGCAACCCTTAACAGCCTTAAGCGCGCAACCGAAAAGGGACTGAAAACCATTGCCTTTCCTGCCATCAGCACCGGCATTTTCGGTTTTCCCATGGACAGGTGCGCCGAAATCATGCTGAAAACCGCTTCGGAGTTCCTGGACGGTCAGCAAACGAGTCTGGAGGAGGTAATTCTTTGCCTGTGGTCCAGGGGCGACCTGGAGTTGTTCGAGAAGACCCTCGATACCGTCTCCGGCTGATTTCCATCCAGCGGCACCTGATGGGACACTCCAAGGGGGGCAGGGCTCGATTGTGCGGCGTACCCGTGTGCGATTGCGCCGGCCCACCGATTTGCCGACCTTTCGGAAAATAGTTCCTTTCTGCACTGGGAACTGTTATGTGCCCGTATTCTTATTTGAATGGGCGCCGGACGGTTCGCTGGAAATGTTATATTTCAATAGACGCCCCCAAAACGCATCGAAGCGGCGGGGATCGATGCTCCGGTCAAGGAACGTAAAATGCTCAAGTTCCTGGATGTCTTTCGAAAAAACAGGGACCTTCAGACCGAGTCCCCTGAAAGGGCGCTTTTTCTGAAAAAATACCAGCACTTTCAAAACCTGCTGGCGGGCAACAATCATGCCCTGGAGCTTATAGCTGAGTTGGAGCAGCTCTGCCACGGCCCTGAACCGTTCACCCTCGAATCCGTTACCGGTAAGGTCGAGCGGCTGATGGCGCAGGTTTACGATATAGCCGAGGACCTCAACGCCCTGTCGGGTGGTAAATTTCCGACCCTGTCGGAGGCCGTCGAGGGCATAGGGGCCGATATTTTTGAAGACCTCGCCAGAAAGCGCAATGTAGAGAGAACGAGTCTCACACTTTCGCTGGGGCAGATCAGCCGGGAACGGCTTTCGGAGGTTGGAGGCAAATCGGCCAACCTCGGGGAGATACTCAATCGCGTTCATCTGCCGGCACCGGCCGGATTTGCCGTGACGGCCTATGCCTGCCACCATTTTATGGAGTCAAAAGGGCTCTACAGGATGGCGCGGGAAACCCTCAGGGACCTGAAGATCGAGGACACTCCGCGCCTTGTGGATTGCAGCAATGAGATCCAGCGCCGTATTCTGGAAGCGCCGCTTCCAACTGAACTCGAAGAAGCGCTGCTGAAAGAAATGGACGCACTCATCGCGCAATCGGGGCCTGAGCTTAGAATTGCGGTTCGCAGCAGTGCGACCGGCGAAGATTCGGAGGCCAGCTTTGCGGGGCAACATTCCTCGGTGCTGGCTGTGGACCGGGCAGGCCTGCCGGACGCGTACAAGGCCGTTGTGGCAAGCACCTATAACCCCAGGGCCATCTACTACCGGAGAAGCAAGGGCTATCCCGATGAGTCCGTGATCATGAGCGTGCTTTGCGTTGAAATGGTTGACGCAAGGGCGAGTGGCGTAATGTATACCAAAGACCCGAACTCCGGCAGTGACGTGGTGCTGGTAAACGCAGTTTGGGGACTTGGCCTGAACGCCGTCGACGGCTCCGTTGCCACCGATTTTTATGAAGCGGACAAATCGAGCGGGCACATTCTGTCTTCCCGAATTGCCGAAAAAGCAACCAGGCTGGTTCTTGACCGGTACGGCGTGCTGAAGGACGAGGCCGTCCCCCTGGAGCTTCAGCGCGAGCCCTGCCTGGATGAGGCCCGGATAAGCGAGATGGTTCGTTACGGCACAACCCTGGAGAAGCATTTCGGATTGCCGCAGGACATCGAGTGGGCCCTGGACGTGGATGGAAGGGTCGTGATTCTGCAGTCAAGGCAGCTCAATTTAGGTCCTGCCTGTGTTCCGGACGCAAAAGAAGAGGGCCCCGAGGCTGAGAACGGATTGTCGGGTCATGAGGTGCTTTTGCGCGGCGGCATAACGGCATCCCGCGGCAAGGCCGGCGGGTTGGCCTATCTTCTCGATTCGGATCACAGCCTGGTAAACATTCCGGAAGGCGCCATCCTCATTGCCACGCAGACCTCCCCCCGCTATGTATCGATCCTTGGACACGTTCAGGCCATCGTAACCGACGTGGGCAGCGTTACGGGGCACATGGCCTCGGTTGCCAGGGAATTCGGGGTCCCGGCGCTCGTTGGAACGGTCGATGCCACCCGTAAGATTTCCCACGGGGAGGAAATCACCGTGGACGCAACAAACCAGGTGATCTACCGGGGAAGGGTGGAGAGTATCCTTGAGCGCAAAAGGAGAGCCAATCCGATGAAGGGCAGCCCGACTTACAGGGCCGCTCATTCCGCGCTCAAAAAAATAGCCGTTCTAAATCTTGTCGACCCCAAACGCGGCAACTTCACGCCCGAGGGCTGCCGCACCTTGCACGACGCGATCCGCCTTGCCCATGAATTCGCCATGCGGGAGATGTTCTATATCGGCGAGGATGTCGAGCTTTCGAAGCACTCAGCCATCCGGATAAAAGCCCCCCTGCCGATGAATATTCTCGCGGTGGACCTGGGCGGAGGGCTGAACATACCTGCGGGAAAGGCTTACGCCGGTCCGGAAGAAGTGCTCTCGATACCGTTCAAGTCTTTGCTGAAAGGGATGACGGACCAGGCGGTCAATTGGGTGGGGCCCGTGGGGATGAACTGGAAAGGATTTGCCTCTATAGTCTCGGAGTCCCTGTTGAGAGATCCTTTAATGGACGACACCATGGGGGGGCCGAGTTATGTGGTCATGTCCGGCGAGTACGTGAATTTCAATTCACGGCTTGGGTATCATTTTGCCGTCGTAGACGCCTATTGCGGACCGCACGTGAATGACAACTACGTGGGTTTTTCCTTCAAGGGCGGGGCCGCCGATATCGGGAGGCGCTCCAGAAGGGCCGGCCTGATAGCCCTGATTTTGCAACGGCTCGGCTTCCAGACGACTCTCAAAGGGGACCTGGTGCGCGGGGTTATCAAAAAGTACGAATGCCCTATATTAAACGACAAGCTTGAGATGCTCGGAAGGCTTATGGGCGCGGTCCGCCTTCTTGACATGGTTTTGTGCGACGACGGCCAAATAGACTGGTATGCCGATGAATTTATGAAAGGCAATTACACTTTCGAGCGTCCCTGATCCTCACGCCAGCGAAATCGGCGTTGTAAAGTCGAGCCTGGTTTCGTTGCCCTCCCAGGTAATGGCTCCCTCCGTACGCAGCTTGGAAACCGAATCCTTTATCTGCTGCTCACTGAACCTGCCCCTGAGTATAAAAAAGAGATCGCGCAGCGTAGTGACGCCCGGACGCTCCACTATTTTTTTCACAGCCGTTTCCACGTCCTCTTGAAACGGATCGGCCCCGGGCTCTTTGTCTTCACTGCCTGGCAGCTGGGACTTGTAGATCAGGATGTCCTTCAATATCAGAAAGACGCTGAGAACGTATCTGTCGGCAACCTTTTCGAGGCGTTCCGCACTTAATCCGAGGACTTTGGAAGTGGCTGAAATCTCGCTGGCGGTCTTCTGGATGACGCGATGGAAATAGATTATAAGGCAAAGGGCCGTTATCGACAACACGATGGCAATGAGCGCCAGGGCCGGCACGAGTTCGGAAGCCCCGGGAATCATTCCGTGTTCGGCGGACGCCGGGGCGGCGGGTTGGCTGCCTGATTTCTGCGGCTGTCCGGCCGCTGGGGTTTCGACGCTCGTTTCGCTTACGCGTACGTCATGTCCAGGCGGCCCTGGTTCGCCGGTGGGACCTTGCGGGCCGGTGG
>Ga0187882_1002318_pt1 | contig 17646 bp, 13 predicted proteins | sample June2016WEW_19_1_3_FD_132991 | JGI IMG/M metagenome (GOLD analysis project Ga0187882, IMG submission 132991) | Peatland microbial communities from SPRUCE experiment site at the Marcell Experimental Forest, Minnesota, USA - June2016WEW_19_150 | ecosystem: Environmental > Terrestrial > Soil >... | reverse complement strand
TAACGCCGGAAGGTATTCCTTTTTTTGGGGGTACGTATTTTCCACCGGAGAACCGGCATGGCTTGCTCGGCTTTAGCTACATATTGAAAGTAATGGCGCAGGCTTACAGCCACGATAAAGCGGAAATTGAGCAGCACGGTGCTGAATTGCAGGCGGCACTAAAACAAACGCCAGGTCCAATAACCACGGAAATATTGACAACAGAATTGCTGGATAAGGCTTATGAAAAATTAAGTCTGGATTTCGATCATGACAATGGCGGGTTGGGCGATGCTCCAAAGTTCCCTGAAGCTACGGTCATGGAATTCTTATTGTGCACCGCCGCACGCAAAAAGGATAAGCAAATACTTGAGATGGTCGAACTGACCCTCAGGAAAATGGCTAGCGGCGGCATATATGATCAATTGGAGGGCGGTTTCCACCGCTATTCCACGGATAATCAGTGGCGCATACCACACTTCGAAAAGATGCTCTATGATAATGCCCAGTTGGGTAGCCTTTACCTGCATGCATATCAGGTTACTCATAATGAGCTTTATCAGAAAATTGCCTGCGAGACACTGGACTATCTGATCAGGGAACTGCGATCAAAGAATGGCGGTTTTTACAGTTCACAGGATGCAGATAGCGAGGGGCTGGAGGGAAAGTATTATACGTGGAACAGGGATGAGATAAATAAAATTGTCGGCAATGAGGATGCTGAAAAGATCAGCCGTTATTATGGAGTAACAGAAGCCGGAAATTTCGAAGGAAGAAACGTACTTTATTTGACAGGCCAGACTGCTATAGATAAAGACTTCTTGGCTGTGGTCAAAGCTGAAATGAGCAAGGTCAGGCAACAGAGGGTCAGGCCAAATATGGATGATAAAATTATTGCATCCTGGAGCGGACTGGCCATACGCAGCCTGTGCGAAGCGGCAGCAACACTGGAAAGAAAAGATTATCTTGAGGCTGCGGAATTGTGTGCTGACTTTATAACCAGTAAAATGATGCGCAACGGCAAGCTGTCACATACAGATAGCGGTGGGAAGGCGGGTACCCAGGGCTATCTTGAGGACTATGCATTGGTTATTCTGGGCCTGCTGGATTTGCAGGCGGTTAGTTTTTCAACCAAATATCTGAACCTAGCTATATCGCTGTCCGATGCCATGGTTGCCGAATTTGCAAGCAATTCGGATGGACTTTTGTACGATACTACGAATGTAAGCGAAAAGCTTTTTGTCCGGCCGCGCAACCTGCTCGACAGCCCGATGCCTTCGGGTAACTCGGCCGCAATCAGGGCACTGATATATGTGTCGGCATTGACCGGAGACCTTTCCTACAAAAAGATCGCCGAGCATTCTTTACGGGGTATGCAGGAACAGATGGGGTCCTTTCCCAGGGGTTTTGCAAACTGGCTGTGCACACTGGACTTCTATCTATCAGCGGGACTTGAACTGGTTATAGCAGGCAGACGCGAAGCAGGGGAGTCAAATAAATTTGTCCACACGATTTACAGCGAATATCTGCCCAACAAGGTGATATGTGCATATGATCCAACCAGAGATACGGTTGACCACAAGATTGAGCTGCTAAACGATCGTGCCATGGCTGGCGGAAAAACAACCGTTTATATTTGCGAACAGAGTACATGTCTGGCTCCAATCAGCGATATTAAAGAGCTATCATTAAGATTGAGGGATCTTCCAGGCAACTTCAACTGAAGTTTGAAAGGGTCATGACTTGAGCAAATTCTTTATTTATATATCTATCCTGATATCGCTACTGTCAGGTTGTGCAGTGGGAATACCATCAAAAGCGGCCAGTGCTGTTACGGCATACGAACTGAAGGATGAGATCAACAAGATTGCCGAACCCTACTCTCTTAAAGTGCCCGGCTGGGAACTGAAGAATTTTTTACAGCCTTTGATAAATGGCCAAAGCAAAAATAATCAGGGGGTTGATCTTAGTGACCTGGACAGCCAGATTGAATCTGTATTAAAAGATAAGGGAATTAACATTATTCCTCGCGTTCGCGTCAGGTTGGAAAGGCCGCCGTTGCTGTTGGTCGTATCTCCCAGAAATAAAATTGAATACTTCGATCGTATTTTACTACCGCCGGATTTGAGTTTAAGCCAGGTGGAGTCCCTGGAAAATCAGCTTGACGGCCTCAACCTCTCATCTCTGGTAGTTGAGTTAGGTGGTATTGGGGCAGCTTATCCGGCTTTAGTATCTCCGGACATGACTGTCAGAGCTGTGATTGATGCCGCGGCAGAGGAATGGTCTCACCAGGATCTGGCTTTCAGGCCTCTAGGCTATTTATATTTGCTGGATTCGTTAGGCGTGAGCCAGAACCCAGATGTGATAACAATGAATGAGACGCTGGCCGGCCTCATGGCTGGTGAGATCGGTAAAAAGGTATATGAAAAATACTATAAAAATCTGGGCGAGCAGCAGGGGACAAATGCGGGACGGGGTTTCGATTTCGATCAGGAAATGCGCCTGACCAGGAAAAATGTTGACGTGTTCTTAGCGCAAGGAGATATAACGGGAGCCGAGCAGTATATGAATGAACGCTGCCTGGTTTTCAATGGGAATGGATATTATATAAGGAAATTGAACCAGGCTTATTTCGCTTTTCACGGGATATACGGACAAGATCCCGGCGCAGTAAGCCCGATCTATGACGCTATGCAGAAGTTGAGGGCAAAATACCCGGCGTTATCGAAGTTTGTCGAGGAAGCCTCAAAATTAACCAGTTATGAAGACCTTCAGAGGGCAATAGCAAATCACTAACATATATGGTTCTGTCTGTGGGGCGGCAATGCGACAGAGTATTTTGTTCTGATATACTTTACACAAAAGGCGGCAAATCGCCGCACATTTCCTTTATATTGAAACGATTGGCTGAATTTTCTATTTTTCGCGTCGGCCTTCTGCATGGGCGCCTTCTAATATATGATTAAAATAGATCTGACATGGAATGACAATGACGTGCTGCCGGACAAGCTGCGGCCCGATGTCGAGTTCCTTTTTTCCAGAATGAGTCAGGCTACCATCCAGATGGTTGATCCGAAACCGGGAGAACGCATTCTGGACATCGGCTGCGGCCGAGCCATGGATATACTGGCTATGTCGAAATACGGCTCGGTAATTATAGGCGTGGAACCGTCATCGGTCATGCTGGAGCATGCACGCCAATCACTTAAGCTGGACGGGCATAAGACGGGGGTATTACAGGCTATTGCAGAAAGCATTCCTGTTGTCCCGGGATCTATTGATAAAATAGTCTGCAAAGGCGCCCTGGACCATTTCGCTGATCCGGAGAGGGCCGTCCGTCAGATGGCCGCTGCCATAAAGCCAGGGGGTACAGCGGTAATCGCCATTGCTAACTTTGAGAGCTTGGGATTCAAAATCGGTAAATTGATATTCAGCATAAGGGAACTATTTAATATACGCAATCCCTACCGCAGGCTTCCCTGGGAGATACCACCTGATCATACCATGAAATTTGATTATAATATGGTCGTCTGCATGACGCGAAAGCATATGCGGGTGGAGAAAATATTGGGAGTATCGATGTTGTGCAGTATGCCCGGTTGGGGAGATATGCTATCAACCTTTCCGCGTTCCATGTCAGATAAGATACTGGGAAGTCTCGATTGGTTGTCACGATATTTGCCGGTTTTAAGTGACGTGGTTATATTAAAGTGTACTCGGAAACAGGCAGATTAGAACCAATCGGCTTTGAGTCGATTTTCCATACACAGATATAGAGATTTTACAAAAATATATTTACGAGGGAGGTTGCCATGGGACTAATGACGGTTCAGCAGTACAAAGACAGTTTGAAGGACGGTCGCGTAGTTTATTATGAGGGAGAAAAGGTCGGCGATGTTACCACACATAACTCCCTGAAAATTTGTGTGGATACGGCCGCCGTAGATTATCTGATGGCGGAGATGGAGCAATTCCGTGATCTGGCGGTTGTGTCGCATCCTGAGACCGGTGAACCGATCAGCAGGTATTACTATACCCCTAAGAACTCGGAAGATCTATTGAAGAGGCACGAGCTGATGGTGGCAGCCACCAGGTTCGGCAGCGGTGTAATTCCATTCTCCCATGATATCGGCGCAGATGCCATGAATGCCGTGATTATCACTGCCAATATGATGGGCAACAAGGAATATATAAAGAGGGCCGAGAAATATCACACGCTGTTGCAGCAAAAGGATTTAAGCGTGGCCTGCGCCATGTCGGATGTAAAGGGGGACAGGGTTCTGCGTCCCTCCTCTCCCAAACAGGGACATGCCGACTACTACGTTCATATTGTGGATCGCAACGACAAGGGCATCGTGGTGCGGGGCGCCAAAGCGCATATCACCGCGGCCGCCTACTGTAACGAGATTCTGGTGATACCCTGCCGGAACATGGAGGAGGCAGACAAGGACTATGCAGTAGCCTTCGCTATTCCCGCAAATACTAAGGGGGTCATACAGATATGCCATCCGGTAGAACACAACCGCAGCAGCCTGGACTTTCCCATTGAGTATCCCATAAGGACACATACCGATTCGCTTATCATCTTCGAGGATGTTTTTGTGCCGTGGGAGAGGGTTTTCCTCTGCGGGGAATGGAAGTTCGCCCTGCCGCTGGTCTATAACTTCGCCTATCTGCATAGACACACCGCAGCCAGCTACAGGATACCTTCGGCAGAAGGCCTGGTGGGAGCAGCCGTTGCCATGGCGGAATATAACGGTATCAAGGATGTGCCACATATCAGAGAAGAGATAACCGACCTGGTTATCTACTGTAATACACTGAAGTCGCTGGCAAGGGCATCTTGCATCGATTTTGCCACGCACGGCGGCATTCCTATACCCAACCCGGTCCTGACCAATATGGCCAAATATCATTTCGCCACTAACTTTCATAACTCGCTGAAAATTGTACAGGACGTGGCCGGCGGTCTCCTGGTTACGGCGCCGACCTATAAGGATTTTCAGAATCCCGATATCGGCGAATACATTAAAAAGTACCTGGGAGGGAAGGCCGGCGTATCTGCTGAGGCCCGGCTCAGGATGTTCCAGCTTTTGCGCAGGATGATGCAGGTATACAACGAAGTTGTGGCGGTACATGCCGAAGGCTCATTTCAGTCGCAGAGGCTGATGATCTACTTCGAGTCCATGAAGGATATGGCCGATTATAAGAATATGATTGAACTGGCCGCCGGTATTACCCACCCATAACCGTAAAGGAGCGAAGCATGAATTTCCGGTTTGGTGAAAAAGAAGAGCTATTGAGGGACAGGGTCAGGAAGTTTGCCGTAGATAAACTTTCCCCGAAGGCGGACGAGAGCGATGAAGTCAGAATTGCCGGGAACGTTTTTAGATAACAACGGTTTATCTGGGGCTACCCAAATAAAATAGCTTGTTGGCCGGGTTGCCTCCGTTGGATATGCAAAGGTAAAGCTTCTGAGACTCTGAATTGACGGTAAATTTAAGCGTGCCGGTTTGTTTTTCACCAGATCCGAAGCTGCGGTTATAAAACCCGATACCGGAGGCATCCACACTAGTATCCCAGAATACCAAATGGTTGCTGTCAACTGCGCAAAGCTTATAGATAGAGGTAAATGACTGATCGCTTACCTGATAACCGAATCCGAAAGGATATGTTTTATCACCCGTATTTTGAATTGTGACGCCCACCGTCACCGCATTACCTGACCAATTAACGCTATTCAGAGTATAGGACCAGTTGCCGATCATCTGCGTGGCTGTATCCGCAGGTCCCGGTGTTGACGTGGATGCCGCTGGCAATAGGGGTGAGGTCATCGGGGTAAATGCCTGCTGAATCGTAGTCGGGAGGTTTTGCGCCCATTTTCTCATGGAGGTCCTGAAAGAGGAAAACGGTTCAATGTCTAAAATGGCAAGCGTTAGAAGTATAACTACCAGTACAATAATAATACCTACAATGGTACCAGCCCTGGGTTGAGTCGGCTGAGGATTTCTGCTCAATATAAATTGCCTTAATCAATAATTCCCGCGGATTATATACCTGGATGATGCTATTGCTTGTAGGATTCGTAAATTCCTCTCAGTTCCTCCAGCATAGTAGTCCTCAGAAATGCCTGTTCTTCGCCTATGGTTCCCTTTATCAGAAGGTCGGCCAGCGCCTGGTTCAAAGACTGCATTCCCTCTTTTTTAGACACCTGTATGATGCTGTATAGCTGATGAATACGCCCTTCACGGATGGTGTTTCTAATCGGCATATTGGCAATCATTACTTCACAGGCCGGCACCCTGCCTACGCCGTCAGCCCGGGGAACCAGTGTCTGGCAGACAATAGCGGTCAGCACAAGGCTGAGCTGGTTCCTGATCTGGTCCTGTTGAATGGCAGGGAACATGTCTATAACGCGGTTTATTGTCTGCGATGCGTCAATAGTGTGCAAGGTACCGAGAACCAAATGGCCGGTTTCGGCAGCCCTGAGAGCTATGGTTATTGTGTCCAGATCGCGTATTTCACCCAGAACAATGACATCGGGATCATGTCGCAGTGCATGCATGAGCGCTGAGTCAAATGAATCCGTATCTTCACCTATATCCCTCTGTAATATCAGGCTCATTTTATTGGAATAAACGAATTCTATGGGGTCTTCAATAGTGATGACATTGCATGCTTTGGTCACGTTAAGATGTTCGATCATGGCTGCTATAGTGCTGGATTTTCCACTGCCGGTTGGCCCAGTCATTAATATCAGGCCGGAAGGTCTCAGTATCAGCCTTTTACAGATAGCCGGCAAGTTTAGCTGCTCAATGGTAGGGATGCCGAACGGGATAAGCCTGATGGCGATGCTGACGGAAGATCTCTGTTGTAATACGTTGACCCTGCATCGGGTTAACCCGGGGATGCTATAGGCAAAATCCAGCTCATGGTGCTTGGCATATTCTTCCCTTCTCTCCGGGTTGGCGATTTCCTCAAGAAAAACCTCAACTTCTTTGGGTGATAGCGGTTTAAGTTCCTCGACGGGAGTTAGATTGCCGTCTATACGCAGGGTGGGCTTCGATGAGACAGTCAAATGTAAATCCGATGCCCTGCGCTGGATGGCCAACTCGAGCAATTCCCTAATTCTCATCGGTCTCACCTCCATCCCTATTAAATTAAATGAATGCGGGATTATTCTATACTGCAAACCGTTGGTTGACAAGCAGTATTATGAGATAGACACGCCATGTCTGACAGCAATGCTGTTGTAGGTTGGTAAGGTGAGTGATGCGACAGTATGAATACATACAGAATTGTTAGCTTCGCATTCTGACGATGATGAGTGCTAAGAAGGTATGATTTAAAAGAGAGCGGTAATTGAACTGGCTAGTGTCCGATAAAACAGTGGCCTACACCGCCATAACAGGCGCTTGGAATCCGGTGTACCGTGTTTGAAGAACCACTGCCGGATCCGCTATTGGTTGAACTGGTGCTGCCCGTAGTGTTGCCTGAACTGCCGGAACTTTCGGTGCCGCTGCCGGTACCGCTATTATCGACACTGGAATTGCCGCCGGTGCCACTGCCGGTACCGTTATTATCGACGCTCGTATTGCCGCCCGTGCCGCTGCCGGAACCGCTATTATCGACGCTGGTATTGCCACCCGAGCCACTATTACTACTGTCATTGCCATTACTGGCAACGTCGCTGCTGCTATTGCTGCTATCCGCATTGCCGCTACCGCCTGTATTATAAGCGCCTCCACTGCTATTTCCATCGCTTGCTTTGTCACCGGCTCCAGAAAGAGAACCGTTGCTGGAACTGCCGGTATGGATGGTATTCACTGACTGGGATTCCAATTTGATCTTATCCTGGATAGCGCCGGCGCTAACTGTCTGTACTGAAAGTGAATCAGCACTATAACCACCAGATGAGAAAAACATGACCGCACAAATGAAAGCACCAAAGGTCAATATGCCGACGACAATCGTGAGAGCGCCATGTAAGAATTTTCCTATACGTGGAGTGGAATGGCCTGTCGACATATCACTTCTAGCGCGTCCGGGCGCATTTCCCATGTTTTTAGCTTACTCTGCCGGGATAATATATTGAATCCCCTGTTAGTACCTGGGCGTTTAGTACTTTGGTACTGAAATAGTGATAAAGAGGCGGGCTGATAATCTTTGGCCAATCTGGAATACGTCAGTCATATGATAGTTGTGCCACTTTGCCGGTGCTGTCAATAGTATAACCGCCGTGTGGGGTTCCAAGGAAATAAGGCGACAGGTCCGACATACCGTTGGCAGGCGCGTGGCCGGAGTGGTCGTACATGTAAGCGGATACCGCAGTCTGTACATTGGCCAGCTCAGTTGCTCCAGTCTCGTTCAACCCGGCCGTCATATATTTGGTGATATTGAGTATAACAATAGCTGCCAGTATACCGATGATCGAGACTACTACCAGTAGTTCGATCAGGGTAAAGCCTTTTTCATTTGATTTGGTAACTGCGCTCATACGTTTGATGTATCCTTTTAACCCCATTTTTGACTATAAAACGTTTTACCTCTTCTGTAAATAGCCATTAGGTAAGGGTTTGCCAGTACTAACGTAATGGGTGCAGGTATACGTCTGGGTTCCTGAAGGAAACTTTGACCTTAGCTTCGAGAGGGATTTTTGGAGCGGGAGACGGGATTCGAACCCGCGACATCCTACTTGGAAGGCAGGAACTCTACCGCTGAGTTACTCCCGCAAAGCGAATTCATTTTAACCTCCAAGTACACGGTTGTCAAAGCATCCAGGCCTTGCGGGAGTAACTCAGTTTTAATAGCGGTTAAAAACAGGTCAGAGAGAAACCAGCCTGATTGGAAAGCATATCGTTGGGAGATAGGATGTGCAGGCGCTCCCAGCCGGAATACGAAGCTCCCAGTTGCCAGGTCTCGTTAACTGCCTGTGCACTGGCTGCGCCAAAGAATATGTTTTGCGTTGGACCTACAGCCCCGTCGCTCCTTTCCCACCTGTAGTTAATGTTCATGGGCCCGCCATTCACGGTAATTAGACCGGAGAAGGCTATGGTCTTGGGACAGGTGCCCGTTACTACCGGCGTAACACTGGCGGCTGCCCCCGTTACCGCAAATCCGCAGTTAAGAGTGAAGTTGGCATGGTTGGATATGATATCGTTCGGGTTAAAAACGTGGAGCTGCTCCCATCCCGTATATGTGGCTCCCAGCTGCCAGGTTTCGGTTACTGTTTGCGAACCTGCTGCAGCGAAGGTGATGCCATGGTGAAGGCCAGGTGAGCCATCACTCCTTTCCCAGCCGTAGGTAGCCGTTCCGGGTCCGTTAGCTGTAACGATTGCCGTAAATGTCAGGGTCTTAGGGCATGGGCCGGAATAAGACGGTGCATCGACGGTTGCTAGGACATTGGTAATGGCAAAGTTAGCGGAAGAGGGAGGGGGAGGAGTTGGAGTGGGAGTGGGATAAGGAGTAGGGTAAGGATTTACTGTGGTAGGGACCGATGTGCTGTTGACAGCTATGGTGGCCGTGGCCACACTGGTCCCGTAGGCGTTAATAGCATTAAGCGTATAGGTCGTTGTAGCAGCCGGCGACACTGAAACCGTCCCGGCTATGGGTACAACACCAACATTCTGGTCGATGCTTACTGAGGTAGCGTCGGCAACCGTCCACAACAAGGTCGAAGAACTGCCTGCATTAATAGTAGCCGGAACGCCGGTGAAAGCAGCAATGGTGGGTTTTGTATTCGACTGTTGAGCCGGCTGCTGCACTGGAGTTTGAGCCGGAGTTTGAACGGAAGCGGGGGGCTGATAGTAAATGCATCCGGCAGCAGCTACCAGTAACAAACATAGTAAGAGCGCCAATCTTCTCATCTTTAATCCTCTCCTTTTTATATTTCCAGTTTAAATAGTAATAAATAAATTGTTAAGAAATCATAAATAAAAGGTTAGAAATGTTACAGATATATAAAAAATGGAGCGGAATCCAACCAATGGAGCGCAGCGCATGCGCCGGTGAACAAGAACCATTGGCAACCTGGATATAGAATCGAAGCTATTAAACGGGCGGAATCAAGCCTTTAAAAAGCTTGACATTGTACTAGTTGCAGAATATTATAAGGTCACAAAAAGTGTGAACGGGGGGTCGTAATTATGGCTAACGAACAATATACTTCGCGGCCTTACGAAGATCAGGAATTGCTTTCTTTTGACCGTCTTAGAAGGGCGGTTATGAACAGGATAATAGAACGGGCGGAAGCCCTGATGGATGTGGAATTCCCCCTTGGACCCGATCGGCAGGACCAGTTAGTTGCCGAAGAGTGGGAATGCGCCAAGGTTGCCGTGCGCAGTTCCCCAACAGCCAGGGAAGCTTATCGTAAATACCTGGAACAGACGATGGGCGGGAAGCTTGAAGAGCATATGAAACGCGACAAGGAAGATTTAAGCGCTATGGGAGTGCAAGAAAAGAGCCTGTGAGGATGACCTGATTGCCTTAAAAGAGGAGAAGTCCTTGATTTCTCCTCTTTTTTTCTTTATAGTAACATCTATATTAGAGTGGTAGTTTGGAAATGGATAAGAAATACGAGGACGCCGAGAAGCAGCTGGACAAACTGGCCCAGATGGAAAAACGGCTGGAAATGATGTATAAGAGGATCGACCAGCTTGATACGATGGTATCTACGCTGATCGAACGTGTGATGCGCAAACCTGTTATGACTATTGAGGTGACCTGCCCGAAATGCGGCACAGACGTGCATGTATCTCTGACAGGCAATTCCAAATTGTCTACCAAGGGATGACCTTTCCACCGGCCGCAATTAATACAAATCAGAGTTCTTGACTATATCCACTGCCGTTGATAAAATGCCAAGTTGTTTCAGGGGCGGTTAGCTCAGTGGTTAGAGCGCTGCGTTGACATCGCAGAGGTCATTGGTTCAAGTCCATTACCGCCCACCATAGTTACAGTTCACATAATGTTGACCCAGCCCTGCTTGAGCTATTAGAATTGCTGCTAGGCCCTGAAGGTAGGAGGCGATTAATGCTCAAAAAGATGGGCAATCAAGAACTATTCCAGCTATACGATAAAGAGCTGATCCTGCGCCTGCGCAATGCCAAGAACCTCAGGGATACCAGGAAGATACTTGCCAGGTTTATCGAATTCCTGGGCAGTCATACACCATCGACTGAGTGTTTCAGCTTACTGGGTGCCCGTTTTTATACAAGTTGTCACCCCTTAATCCCTATCTGTAGGTGACGGATGTAACAAGGCTGACAGTATGACGGGGGATGACTAGTGTGTTTTTCCCAAAGGACTTAGACCAGGGTCTGCTCCCTTTAGTCAAAAATATCATAACTATTTAACTTTCTGCCTTCTTATTTTATTACTATTCCATTTACCACAAGGCCGCCACCAATGGCAGCAGCAAATCTAATCCAGCATTTACGTGTTCAGCATATCCAAGGTACGGGCTAATGTAACGGAATGGCGTCACGGTCAATAGCGCTGGCACTGAAGAGGCTTGACAAACGGATGCGATGGGTATAAATTTGGTCTTTAAGAATAAAGGGGGACGAGGGTCAGCTCACTACGAGTTGGTATGGGAAATCTCAGGATAAACCAGAAGCTGCGTAAAATGAAACCATGTTATGGCAATGGTCACCCAGTGTTATCGCAGAATTAGTAGCTTCAGCTATCCTGCTGGTATTGGCAATTTACTTTCCCTGGCGGGATCTCAACCGTCAGGCAAGACTCACAGCGGTAACACTTATATTTGTCTGTGCGCTTTGGATACTATCGCACGCTTTTGAAATTGGCCTCCCGGTGGTTTCTTATAAAGAATCCCTAATGGGGGTACAACTTGTCCTGGGAATCATAGCCGCGACATTCGCGTTGTTCTATATTTTTCACTACTTTGGGCCCAGAAAATTACTTGCCCGGCGTATTTACATTCTATTTGGCATCATACCACTCATAGCTATATTAGCAATCTCGACCAATAATATTTATGGACTTATGTGGACGGCGAGTGGTATAGACAGCCAAAATCCTTATCTACCACTTGAACCCACCTATGGCATAATTTACTGGGTCTGTATGGTTTACGCAGCTGTGCTGACTTTCACCGGCAGTTACCTCATTATCTGGAGTATCATCCGCCGTCGCTATAGCTACAGCCGGGAATCGATATATTTGCTGGTTGCCGCGGTTATCCCCCTAATAACCGCTTTTGTGGAAGTGATGGGTCTGCTATCATTCTTAAAAATCTCGGTGGGACTTACATCATGGGCAGCCTGTATTGGAGCTATCATACTTATATTGAACCTACCTAAATTCCGTTCAGAGCAAGTTATACCCATTGCACGTGATATCATCTTTGAACGCATTGGAGATTGCATATTAGTACTGGATATGCAGAACCGTGTCCTGGATTTGAACCCGGCAGCAGAGCAACTGATCGGTTACAGAATTTCAGATGTCTTTGGAATGTCCACAGAACAGATATGGCCTTATCAGTCTACTCCGATGATGCCGTTCAATAAAATGGCCAAAGCGGGTGAGGAGCTGGTCTTAGAACGAGATGGTAAACAGCGAGCCTATGACATGCATATCTCTACCATTACCGATTCAGATGGCCGTCTCACAAATCAAGTAGTTTCACTTACAGACATCACCGAGCGGAAGCAGGTTGAATCAGCCCTGCAGGAGAGCGAACAAAGCTACCGCCGGCTGGCTGCGTACCATAAGCAGCTCAACGATATTTCCATTGCGTTTGCCGAGGCATCTAATACTGAAGACCTGTTCGATAGAATTGCAGAGTCCTTCCGTCTTCTTACGGGTGCTATTGCAGCGACTTTTACGCTTTATAATCAGGAAACCGGGGACTTGAAAGTCGTATCACTATCGATCGACCCTGTTTCCAGACATAAAGTAGACGTCATTTTGGGACCCGGTTTGTTTGAGATGCGGATGCCGATTAGTGCAGATGTTATGGAGCAAATGCTCAGTCAGGGCATTAGAAGACGAAAAGACCTGCACGAACTTTCATTCGGGGTAATACCCCGGGACATCTCTGATGCAGCCATGGAAGCTACAGGGTGCAAACAGATAGTTGCCCTCGCTATTAGTTATGCTGAAGAGCTGATTGGCACCTGTGTAGCATATTTGCCGGGAGATCAGCCGGTGGCGTCGGACGACGCATTAAAAACCTACGCACACATAGTTGGGCTGGCGGTCAAACGCAAACAGGTGGAGGAGAAGCTGAAAGCCAATGAGGAAAAATACCGCTTACTGTCGGAGCACACGACAGACGCCGTATGGCTGATGGATATGAACCTTAAACCCACCTACCAGAGTCCCTCCGAGGAAAAGCTGCGCGGCTACACACCCCAGGAGGTTTTGGACCTACCGCTGGAGAAGCAAATCACGCCGGAGTCGCTCAAACTGGCGTTAGAAGTGTTTTCAGAAGAGATACCTAAGGTGGAGGCTGATCCGGGCTACAATCCTGTCCTCACATTTGATTTTGAGTATTACCGCAAGGACGGCACAACCATGTGGGCGGAAAGTAAATTCAGTCTCATACGGGATGAGAATGGCAAGCCGGTATCAATCCTGGGCGAAGGAAGGGATATTACCGAGCGCAAACAGGTGGAGGAGGCGCTGCGGGAGAGCGAAACACAATACCGCATGCTGGCCGAGCACACGGCGGATACTGTATGGCTGATGAATAGGGATTTTAAGATAACGTACGTTAGCCCCACCGTACAAAAACTCCGAGGCTTCACGCCCCAGGAGATACTGGAAATGGCGGTGGAAAAGCAGCTCACGCCGGACTCGCTCAAATTAGCATATGAACTGTTTTTTCAGGAGCTACCCAAGGTGGACGCTGACTCAAGCTACAATCCCATCTACACACTGGAACTTGAATTTTCTCGCAAGGACGGCAGCACCGTGTGGGCGGAAAGTAAGTTCAGCATCATACGGGACGGAAGCGGCAAAGCGGTGTCCCTTCTGGGCGAGGCCCGGGACATCACCGAGCGCAGGCAGATGGAGGAGGCATTAAAAGACAGCGAGGCAAAATACCGCCTGCTGGCAGACAATACGGTTGATGGGGTATGGCTTCTGGATCTGAACCTCAAGCTTATGTACTGTAGTCCCGCATCGGAAAAACAAAGCGGTTTCACGCTACAGGAGATAATGGAGATGTCGATGGATCAGTACTTCACGCCGGAGTCGCTCAAATTAGCATCGGCGTTGTTTCTTGAGGAGCTACCCAGGGTGGAAGCCGACCCTGGCTACAATCCCATCATTACTCTTGAGCTGGAGTTTTATAAAAAAGACGGCACAGCCTTTTGGGCGGAATGCAAGTTCAGCATCATCCGGGATAAGTACGGCAAACCGGTATCGATACTGGGCCAGGCAAGGGACATAACCGAGCGTAGGCGCATCGAATCAGTTCTAAAAGAAAGTGAGGAAAAATACCGCATGCTCGTGGAGAATGCCCTGGAGGCCATCTTGATAGCCATTGACGGTATGCTCAAATTCGCCAACTATAGGGCTACGGAGCTCACCGGCTATTCGCAGGAAGAGCTCATCTCCAGGCCCTTCATCGAGTTTATTTATCCCGATGACCACCAGATGGTAGCCGAGCGCCATATTCAGCGATTAAAGGGCATGGACGTTCCAAAAACATATGCTTTTCGCATTGTCTGCAAGCAAGGGGATATCAAGTGGGTGGAACTGGCTGCGGCGCTTATTACCTGGGAGGGCAGACCTGCAACCCTGAGTTTCCTGACAGACATCACCGACCGCAGGCGGCTGGAAGAAGAAAGGCAGCGGGTGGAAAGGCTGGAATCAGTCGGCTTGCTGGCCGGCGGCATCGCCCACGATTTCAATAACATCATGACCGCCATTCTGGGCAATATCAGTATTGCCATGGTGGAGGCAGGACCCGGCAGCGAAATCCAGGAAAGCCTGGAGCAGGCGGAAAAGGCATTGCTGCGGGCAAAGGAACTAACCCGGCAGTTGCTGACCTTCTCCAAAGGAGGGACGCCGGTTAAGAAATTAGCCTCATTAACGGAACTCCTCAGGGACACCGTCGGCTTTGCCCTGCGCGGCTCCAATATAAAATGTCATTTCTCTATACCCGCTGACCTTTGGCATGCCGAGATTGACGCAGGTCAGGTAAGCCAGGTCATCCATAACCTGGTCATCAACGCGCAGCAGGCCATGCCCAACGGTGGGTTCATTGAACTCAAGGCCGAAAATATGGTCCTGCGTGAAAAGCAGAGACTGGGTAGGGGGATGCCTCTCATGGAAGGGAATTACATCAGGATTGCCGTAACTGACCACGGAAGCGGTATACCTGCTGATAACCTGGCCAGGGTATTCGACCCGTTTTTCACCACCAAGCATAAGGGCAGCGGGCTAGGGCTGGCTACCGCCTTCTCTATAGCGCACAATCACAACGGCCATCTCAGCGTAGTATCAGCGCTCGGCTCCGGCTCAACTTTTTACTTCTACCTGCCGGCTTCCATGGAAACATCTGCCCAGAAGCAGGATAGCAAAGAGGAAATCAAACCTGCGGGCAAGGCCAGGATCCTGGTCATGGATGATGAGGAGGTGGTAAGGAATGTAGCCGGCCGCTTGCTCAAGCATATCGGCTATGAGGATATCAAGTTCGCCGCCGATGGTGGCGAGGCGCTCAAGCTGTATAAAGAAGCCATGGAAACGGGCCACCCCTTTAAAGTGGTCATTCTGGACCTGACCATACCCGGGGGCATGGGGGGCGACATAGCCGTCAAGAAGCTCCTCAAGATAGATCCCGGGGTCAGGGCGATTGTATCCAGCGGGTATGCTGCTGAAGCAATAATGGCCGATTATAAGAAATACGGGTTCAGCGGCATGGTTGCCAAGCCCTATACCCTCGAGGAGCTTAGTAAAGCCGTGCAGGATGTGATAGGTTAGGGCGAGAAAAGGGGGCTAAGTCAAAACTAGCACCTGGTAAGTGCTGAAGCCACCATCATGTACCCTGGCTGCCCCTGCCGGGCTTTCTATAGCCTGGCTTCCATTTTACCCTATATAGCATGGCTGGCCCCGCCGGGGCTCAGCATACTCCAATATCCGTATTACTTTAGTCGTACCGCCCTTTTCAGCAGTGCTCTTTTTATATCTCATACTTACTTTAGTACTATACACATACGTACCTTCTATCTATTTACGACGCGTTGAATTTACGTCAAAATGAAAACGTACACAGGGCGTCTTGGGCTTAGCAGAAGAAAACACAGAATATTTGGAGAGATTGAGATGGCAAATAAAATGGTTCGCTGCAATTACTGTAATGCAACAGGCAGGGTCGGTTCAGGTTATGGAAGTTACGGCAAAACGATGTGCCCAGTGTGCCTTGGGCGCGGTCAGATTTCCATCGATTCTGATGCTAAGAAATGCTCGGGCTGCAATGGCACGGGTAGTCAACGCACAGGCTACTGGACGCCGGGTATTGTTAAACACCCTAGCTGTCATGGAACGGGTTGGATAGCGCCACGTGAGATACAGACTGCATACATTGTTGCATGCCACAATAAGATGCGATAGTTGAGGAAATGCTTGGCATAACGATATGCCAAATATTCTGTACTGAAAAGAGGACAGGAAGTATAATTATAGAAATCGATGGCCGGATTATGGAGATAAAATACATGGATATTTTTTTAAATAACCAGGGTAACATCGGAAACGAGGTACGATAAAATAGTTATTTTTTAACAAGTTTCAAAATAGTACTGCCAGCGCTGGATGCTATGATGCGGTAGAAACGCGGCGAAGCGCTGATGATCCTGACTTGGGATGAGCCGGCCGGCTCATCCCAAGCCTGTTTTAGATTTAAGGCTTTACAATGGTATTGGTGTCTAATGTAACCGCTCCCGTCTGTGCCAATGCCCTGCCCTCCAACGCCGCGCCAGTTAACAGCGTTATGGATGTGTTTGCCAGGATGTTTCCCTTGAAGCTAGAATATTGTCCAAGAGTCGCTGAACTGCTGACCACCCAGTAAACGTTGGCAGCCTTGGCGCCGTCCAGGATAACAAGGCTGTTGTCTGCCGTGGTGAGTGCCGTGCACTGGAAAATCCAGACTGCATTCGCATCGCCCGTGAGAGTAAGGTTGTCGGTTAGACTAAGCGCGCCCCCGCGGTAGACGCCGGGCGCCGGGTTTAGCCCATCGAGGGTGTCCCCAATAGTGGTATATGATCGTCCATTGGCGTCGTTATACGCGGTGTTCAAGTCGTTTTTAGCTTGCTGTGTGACATTGTCACCCGCGTGGTTCGTCCCGGTCGTGAATGTCACGTTATCAGCCCCGGGACCAAATCCAGTCTCGCTAATAGTTGAATACGTGCCAACATCCCCGCTAATCGTGGTCGAACCGGTATTCGTGATCCCGGAGCCAGCTAGAACCGCAAAAGTGTCGGCCGACCCAAGGTCTACTGTATTGGCGAAGTTGGCCTGGATGGCATAGTCCCCGTTCATGGTGATGGTGGTGCTGGCCAGGCTGGCGTTAGCCACCGTGGAGTTATCTCCCGTCCAGTTCACAAAGTGATATCCTGAATTGGCAAGGGCCGTTATCGTAACACTGTCTCCGCTATTGTGAGTGGTGGGTGAGCTAGCCGGGGCCGTAATCGT
>Ga0187882_1002315_pt1 | contig 17667 bp, 9 predicted proteins | sample June2016WEW_19_1_3_FD_132991 | JGI IMG/M metagenome (GOLD analysis project Ga0187882, IMG submission 132991) | Peatland microbial communities from SPRUCE experiment site at the Marcell Experimental Forest, Minnesota, USA - June2016WEW_19_150 | ecosystem: Environmental > Terrestrial > Soil >... | reverse complement strand
GGGACTTCCGTGCTGGCCGAGACGCCGGAGATTTACGGGGCGGAACACCTGCTGACCCGGCGGGCCGTGTCGCGCGAAGTGGCCGAAAGACTGCTTGAACGCATCCGGTGGTGGGAACAACACGCGCTCCAGCACCATTGTTCGCTCGACAACAACCCTTCCTGCGGGAACAAGGTGGGCGGCCTGACGAACATCTACGAAAAGAGCCTTGGCGCGGTGGCCAAGGGCGGGCAATCCCCGCTGGCCGCCGTTTATCAATATGCCGAACCGATCCTCACTCCCGGCCTCTGTTTCATGGACACGCCGGGATTTGACCCGGTAAGCATGACCGGGCTGGTTGCGGGTGGCTGTAACATCGGCGTGTTCACCACCGGTCGCGGTAGCGTTTACGGCTGCAAACCGATGCCCTGCATCAAAGTGGCCACCCACACCCCGCTCTACAACTGGATGGAGGAGGATATGGACCTCAACGCCGGCACGATCCTGGAGGGGGTCGAGACCGTAGAGCAACTGGGAATGCGCCTCTTCGAAAAGATCATCGCGGTGGCAGGGGGCCAGAAGACCAAGAGCGAACTGGCCGGTCTGGGCGACGAGGAATTCGCGCCTTGGCAACTGGGGCCGACCTTCTGAAAGAGGCAAGGCCGAACGCGTACGATCGGTGCGGGCGGATTGTCACCCGTGCGGTCGGCCGTTGCCGTAGCCACCGGACGCTGCACAATGTCGCCGGCGGCGGCGGCGTCCACCTTCTGAACCCCTGCCTGGGAGAGACCGTCAGAACTGAGCGTTAGACTTTTTCGTTGATGATGAGACTCGCCTCTCGCACCATCCCCCCATGAGCCGGTTCGCAAGCAATTCTCTCTCACCGCCTCACCGTCAAGCTGTATGAAACGGCGCGATTTCCTGCGGACCATCGCGGGCGGTGCCGCAGCGGCTGCGTGGCCGCGATGGTCGCATGCCCAAGCACCGCCCGTGCAGACTCTCGTTTACAAGACCGTCGGCCACTGCCAGATCAAAGCCGACGTGCACCAGGCCGCCCCGGCTCAGCGCCACCCCGCCGTCATGTGGATTCACGGCGGGGCGTTAATCATGGGTGGCCGCCGCGGGATAGACCAGGGCTTTCAGGCCGAGTTGCTCAAGTCCGGATTTGTCATCGTCTCCATTGACTATCGCCTGGCGCCGGAGACGAAGTTGCCGGGCATCATCCAGGATGTGCAGGATGCCTGGAAATGGCTGCGGCAGGCGGGGCCCGGCTTTGGCATTGAGCCCGACCGCCTCGCCACCGCCGGTGGGTCGGCCGGCGGCTATCTGACTTTGATGACCGGCTTCTGCCTCGATCCTCGCCCGCGCGCGCTCGTGTCGTACTTCGGCTACGGCGACATCACCACGCCCTGGTACGCCAAGCCCGACGAATTCTACCGCCGTCAGCCCCTTGTGCCCAAGGACGAGGCCTATGGGGCGGTGGGCGATACCGTCTTGGCGGAGCAACCCACTCCCAGTCGGCGGGGCCGTTTCTATCTCTACTGCCGGCAGAACGGCCTTTGGCCCAAGGAAGTGACCGGCCACGATCCGCGCCTCGAGCCAAAGTGGTTCGACCCGTATTGTCCAATTCGTAACCTCACGGCCAAGTACCCGCCGACGTTCCTGATCCACGGCACCGCCGACACGGACGTGCCCTATGCGGAATCGAAGAACATGGCCGACAAGCTGAAGGAGATCGGCGTGGAGCACGAGTTCGTGACGGTCCAGGGCGCCGGCCATGGGCTGTCGGGGGCCAGGCCGGACGAGGTGGCGAGGATTGCCGGGCGGGCCGCGGCGTTCGTCGCGGCTCATACGCGTTGATTCAAGCCCTGGTTATGTTTGCCGGTTAACAACCCCGCCGCGCCGCACACCATCCGGTCAAAATGAACACCGATGCTGCGGAACATGCTTCGCTGGGCCGCGGCCGAGCAGGCAAGGCCGATGGCCCTATTGCCGGCCGACTTCGACCGGCAACTGGAAGCGATCGGTTATCGGTGACCGGCGACGACCGACGCCATATCCTGATGGCTTATCCAGTCGAAATTGGAGCTCCATTAGGAGCGTGATCGAGTGACCATAACTCGCCCTGCAGACGATCTGCACAACCTTCGCCCTCAGGGCTCCGCCTTCACCACCAGCAACCGCTCCACGTAGATTGCATCCTTGTCGGCGGGCTTGGCGTGAGGGAAGCGCGGACCCTCGAACTTGATCCGCGCCCAGACCTCGAACTTCTGGTCCGGTTTGGCAGGGTCGAAAACATTGTCCACATCCGCCTGGATAATCCAACTCCAGAAGAAATAGACGTAGGCGCTTGGCGGGATGGGGAACGTTCCCATCCGGTACCAGTGGTAACCCGGCCCGGGAATGTCGTCGCGTCGGATCGCATTGCTGCCGACGGACCTCTTCTCGTCTGTCGCGTACAGCCCCCAGGGCATCGGCAGCGTGTACTTCTCGGGACTTTCCAGGTCTTTGTCCGTCAGGTCGAGCTTGATGGTAATCCCCGTCTCGGCCTCCGGATCCTTGACCACCTTCGCCAGGTCCGCATAATTCCGCGTCATCGTCGCGAGATAATCATGGACGTTCTCCGCCGGCAGGCGGCGGAACTTCTCCGGCAACGCCGCGCTGGTGCCGATGCTGGTGTAGCGCCGCACCTCGGCTTCCGCGTGCTGCTTCTCCGTCTCGAAGGCCCCCTCCGGAAGCCGCAATTTCGCCTGCGCGAGCCAGGTATCCAGCACGCGCCGCCCGATGGCCTCGCGGTCGGGAGGAGTTTGCCCCGGCGGCTTGCCCAGGGCCAGCCAATCCGACATCAGCCGCGTATAGAGGACCAAAGTTGCCCGGTCCAGCGGCAGCCGCGCGTGGCGAACACGCCGGAGAAGCGTCGCATCTCCCTCGACGGCCTTCTCCGCCTGGTCGAACACCTGTTGGGCATGGTTGATGAATCCCAGGTTCAGATAGGTCAGCGACGTGGGGGTCGAAGTCAACGTGCAGTGGGTCTGGCGCGCCGAGGCTTCCGCCTCGAGATCGGTCAGGTACTGGCGCACGCGTTTCGCGGCGGGGCCGTAGAACCCTTCGGTGAAAGTGCCCACCAGTTTCGCGTAGTCCGCGTAGGGGTGCTCAAGTTGCTTCATCATCAGCCACACCTTGAAATCCCGCATGTCCGCGAGGATTTCGTACTCTAACTCGGTGAATACGCCCTCGACGTTGTGCTCGGCGTAGAACCGGTAATCCGGTCCGAAGGTCTGCGCCGTTGGCATCGGCATCCCGACCGGCTCGGCGTAGGTCACCGCGTAGTCCCAGATGCGGCAGTTTTTGGCGATCCGGCCCGAGCGGGAAAGGGACTCGCGGAAGGCCGTGTTTGCCGCCGACGTGATGGGCTTGGCCGGGTCGGAATCAGTGTCGCAGAGTCGGACAATGACGTTGTCCCTGAGCCTAATGGTCTTGGGTGCCTTCTGCGTGTAATTGTAGGCCAGCGTGTCGAGATACACCTCCGGATGCTGGTCCTTGATCCCATCGGCCAGGAAGTTGACGAAGTCCAGCAGCGGGCCGCATTCGGCTTCCTCAGCCCGGGCGATGGCCTGGCAGCGTTCGCACTGGCACGGGTTCGGACAATCGTTTTGCGACACGCTGAAGACCAGCGGGGGCGGGGTCCCGGCGGCCTTGGCCTCGGCCCACGAAGCCTTGATCGTGTCGAGCAGCTTGGCCAGAAAGGCCGCGCGCAGCCCGGGGTCGGTCAGGCAAAGCTGGCTCTTATCACCAACGCGTTTGCCGTCAATCAGTGAGTACCATTCCGGATGCCGGGGGAAGAATTCGTTGGGCGGGAAATACCGATTGAAGGTGTGGACGTGGGACGGCGGGCCGTAATCGCGTCCGCCGCCATACGCGCCCGAGATGCGCGCGTCGCCGTCGCGGTTCACACGGTTGCGCGCGGCGAAACGTCCGTCGTCGTGCCCGTAGAGCATGTGGATGTCACGGTACTGGAACGCCGGCTTGCCTCGCAGGTTAAGTCGATCCAGTTGCACAGTCTTCCGCCGCGGGACGGCTTGCTCAAAGGGATTCCACCAATGGACCCCCAGCGTATCCTCCAGGAAATGGTAGGCTCCGTAAATTGTCCCACGCGGCCGCCCTCCTGTGATCACGAGGTCGTTGGCGACGGTCTGAATGACCCACTCCTCAGGCCCCAGCTTGTCGGCCGCAAAACCCTGGTTCCGGGCAAAGGCCGTCGGCCCGATGAACACCCGGCTGCCTTGGGCGGGCGCTTGGTCTTCGGGCAGGACACGGAAATCGGCGCCGCTGATCTGGCACAAGTAGTCGGCCACTTCCTTGGCGGCCGTTCTTTCCGGGGCCGTTGCCCCGGCTGCTAAGATGATTGTGGCGCGGGCTTGGCCGCCCGCTGCCAGAGTAAGCGCCTTGGCTGGCGCTGCCAACGCCAGCGCGACCGCGAAACCCCCAGCGAGAAAGCGTCCAACACTCAAGCAACTTCGCCCTACCAAGCGCGCGACTCAGCGCAGCGCTTTTACTTTCAGATTGCGGAACTCGATGCGGTAGCCTTCCCCCTCCAAACCAAGGTAGCCCTTGTCCCGCCCGCAATCCTCGAACTGACAAGTGACCGCGCCGTTGACCCAAAGTGTCAGCCCCTTGCCTCGCGCGGTGATTTCCAGCGTGTTCCATTCGCCCGCCCATTTCACCCGCGGATCCGTCACCTGCTTGTCCAAGCTGAAGAACTTCTTCTGGCTATCCGCTCCCGGGCTTTCACCAAACAGGTAGCCACCGCTAGCGTCCCCGATTTGAGCCTGATGCCAGAGCGCGCCGTCCTTGGAGTTGCGGACGTAGATGCCGCTGTTGTAGCCGGTCTTGCCCGCGATCTTGGTGAAGCAGAACTCAACATGAAAAATCGCGTCGCCGATTTCCTTGTCGAACAGCAGCATGTCATGGCCGCCGTCCCCATCGCAGATCAACACCTTTCGCTCAGTATCCACGTGCCACTGCTCCCGGCCTAGTTGACCGGTGGGCGGCACGGGTACGCGATACCAGCCTTTGAGGTCGGCAGCCGGAAGAATATCCACCCAGCCCTCCGGCTCGCTTTGCAGCTTGCTCTTGGATTCCGCTCCTTTGGCCTGTCCGGCGCACAGAAGACTCGCAGTTGCCACAAAAGCAGCGGTTGCTGCTTGAACGGGCTTGCATAAGTGGTTAAGCATGGCTGAGGTTAAACAGACGACTCCACAAAGGCAAGGGACTATTTCACCCCATGCCTGTGAAGTCCGCCGGGTTTCCTTTCTGCCGGTGCCGCACAATGCTTCTGCCCGTTTGATGCGCCAAACACGGACACAGATCAAGCGCCCCCCAGCCTCCTCAGCGCGTCCATAATCCAGACCATCCTTTCCGTGTTCTGATCGCAGCACTCCTCCAGTTGCCGCCGCACCCGCTGGCAGTCGGCCTCCGGCACGTCCTCAAAATGCGTCCGCAGGTGCGGCGACAAGGGAGCATGCGTGGAGGTGGCGGCGCGATTTCTTGGTGAGGCCGGCGTCGTGCGAGTCACGGGTTCGTGCCGGTCCAGGGCGCCGGCCATGGGCTGTCGGGGGCCAGGCCGGACGAGGTGGCGAGGATTGCCGGGCGGGCCGCGGCGTTCGTCGCGGCTCATACCCGTTGATTCAAGCCCTGGTTATGTTTGCCGGTTGACAATCCCGCCGCGCCGGACACCATCCGGTCAAAATGAACACTGATAGCCAGCACATTCCGCTCTCGCCCGCCGCGTTGCCGATGACCCGCAACCGCGGATGGGGCTGCCGCAAATCCTCGACACCCCCAAAATGAAAATCACTAAGATCAACTGCGCGGGCTTGCGCGGGGCCACGCCTGAAGGGGGCTGGAGTAACGAGTTGCGGCCGGAGGATTGCGTGCAAACGTTGGTGGCCGTGCACACCGAGGAGGGATTGATCGGGCTGGGCAGCACCTTTACGAACGACGAGTTGGTGCGGGCCGCCCTGGCGGTGCTGGCCCCGCTCTACCTGGGGGAGAATGCGCTGGAGCCGGAGCGGGTGAGCGAAAAGCTGCATCAGAACACCTTCTGGATGGGGCGGGGCGGCTCGCTGACCCATGCGATTAGCGGCATTGACATCGCGCTTTGGGATTTGCTGGGCCAAGTGACGAAGCAGCCGGTCGGACGATTGCTCGGGGGACGGTATCGCGAGCGGGTGCGCCCGTACGCCTCGCTGCTGATGGAAGAGCCCAAGGCGCTGGCGGAGCATCTGCGGGCGGTCAAGGCGCAGGGCTTTCGCGCCTTCAAGATCGGCTGGGGGCCGTTTGGCCGGCGCAACCACGCTCTGGATGAAGCCATCGTGCGCGCCGCGCGCGAGGCGGTGGAGGCCGAGTCGCTACTGATGGTGGATGCCGGCGGCAGCGACGCCTTCTGGCCGCAAGGCTACAAATGGGCGTTGCGCACGAGCGAAATGCTCGCTGATTACGGCGTGGCGTGGTTCGAAGAGGCGCTGCCGCCCGATGCGCTTGAGGATTACGTGCAATTGCGCCGGCGCGCTCCGCTGCCCATCGCCGGGGGCGAAGTGCTCACGCGCCGGCAGAGCTTCCAGCCCTGGCTCCAGCAGGGCGCCTGGGACATCGTGCAACCCGATGTGACGAAGGTGGGCGGCATCAGCGAGGAGCGGCGGATTGCCTGGATGGCGAAGGACAACGGCGTGAAGTTCATTCCGCATGGCTGGAACACGGGCATCGGTTTGGCGGCCGATTTGCAGCTCGCCTCCGCCTTCCCCGACACCGACCTGGTGGAGTATCTCACCGGCTCGCACTTCATTGACGATATCGTCGTCGGCGGCTGGCATTTGGACGCTGAAGGGATGCTGCCAATTCCGGACCGGCCGGGCTTGGGGGTGTCACTGAACCCGGAGGCGCTGGCGAAATACACGCGCGGTGAGAAGCTGATCGAGTAGCGGATATACAGCTACGGCGCGACCACCGGGCGCGCCTTGCCAATTCGCTGACGATTGGCTGTTGTCATCTTGCAAGCTCTTGCCGCTGCGGTTTTAGCGGTGGTCTGGGTGTCAGAAATGGACGGCTTGCATCCACCCGCAGCCAGGCCAGCGCGCCGAGAAAGTAGGAGGCGGCAAATACCACGAACACCGCTTTCCAATTCCAGAGGATGGCGACTTTGGCGGCGAGCAGCGGGCTGAGCATGGCGCCGATGGCGCCGACCGAATTCATACAGCCGCCCACCGTCCCAGCGCAACGTCCGCCAATGTCCACCGAGGCGGACCACATCGCCGGCAGGGCCAGGTCCTGAAAAGCCGAAGCGATGCAGATGATGAGGATGACCGGCCAAGGAGAATTGGTGCGCCAGACAGCCAGTGCGCAACAGGCGGCCACGCCCAAGCCAATCGCCCCCTGCAGGCTGCGCCCCCAGCGCTTGCTGCCCGTGGAGCGGATCAACACGTCGGACAGCCGCCCGCCCGCCAGGCAGGCCAAGCCGCCGACCAGCAACGGCAAGCCGGTCATGATTTCCGAACGGGAATAATCCACGTGGAATTGGTCCTTCAAGTACTTGGGCAGAAAGGTGACGTAGAAGAACCAACTGAAGCTGGCGGTGAACGAAGCCACATACAGCCAGAGCAGGTTCGGCGAGAAAAACAGGCGGGCCCACGGAACCTGGGCCGGAGCCTCGTCCTGGTAAATGGACTCCTGCTCTGCCGCTCCGGCGCGGATCAGTGCGCATTCGGCCTGGTTGGCCGAGGCCTTTTCCTCAGGCCGATCCCGGAACCAAAGAGAGAAGAGCAGCGCCCACACCATGCCTGCTGCGCCCAGAATCCAGAACGCGCGCTGCCAGCCTCCCGCCACCACCACGAGGCTGCCGATGATGGTTGGCGCAATGGCTCCGCCGAACCTGCTGGAGAGCCAAACTGCGCCCTGCGCCGCGCCACGCTCGCGGAAGGGGAACCAGCGGCCCAGCGCCCGCGCGATATTCGGATACGCTCCCGCCTCGCCCAGGCCAAAAAGAAAGCGGACCAGCACCATCGTGCCAACAAATATCCAGGGCTCGGGGCGGGGAAATCCCAAGCCCACCAGGGCCCTCACCCCGCCCGTCAGCGCCGTGAACAAAGACCACCAAAGCACAATCAGAAGGATAATGGCGCGCGGGCGGAACCGGTCTGCCAGCCAGCCGCCGGGCAAACCGAACAAAACGTACCCCAGCACAAAAGCTGAGAAAACCCAGCTCATCCGCTCGGTGGCGCGGTCCTGGGCCAGTTTAGCCCGGGCCTCACTGTCGTTGGCGAGACCCTTTGCCGCCAGCGTCTGCTCGTCGCGAGCGGAGAGCCGATCGAAATTGAGGTCACGCTCGATCTCGCCCTGCACGCGCATGATGCAGATGCGGTCAAGGTAGGTCAAGCAGGCCAGCGAACAAAGCAGGACCAGCACCAGGTAGCGCACGCGGGTCGGCCGGACGCCGGCCACACCGGCAGGCGCGTTTTCAGTATTCCGGTGGACCTTAGCCATTCCCAGCCATCAGATGGATTTTTGCCCCCAAGGCATGGGCATCGTTGGCGGCTGGCGATGGTGGTCGCGGCGGACGTCCCTCGGGCGGTTCTTGAAATAATGGATGAAGCGCAAGAGCTGCTTGACCGCTTCTTCATAGGCCTGCTGGCCCTTCGCGGCGGAAGCCAGTTCGGCTGCACCCAGGGTCCCGGTCATTGAATAGCTGCTGGTCCAGGAAACCAAGGTGGCGGGTCCTGCCGCAAACAGGTCAATCCAATTAAAGGGACTGCCTTCGTCGTTGAGGCTGATCGTGCCGTTGCGGATCAGATCTTTGCGCACATTGTCCCCATCCAGGTAGAGGTAGAGCGAAGTTTCCAACTCGCAGGCGTGGGAGCAGCCGCCGGGGAATTTGCTCTCACGCCAGCGCGGGAGGAAGGTCGGGTCCACCGTGAGAAAGCTCCACCACCCGGCGGCGATGCACTCGGCGTCGGTCTCGAGGTTGGTGCGGCGGGCGACCAGGTCGAGATTGGGCATATTGGAGCCGTGGCCGTTGAGCAGCAGGATTTTCTTGAAGCCGTGGTAAGCGAGGGACTTGGTGATGTCCAGCACGTGTTGGATGAAATGCTCGAAATGGCTGTTGATGGTGCCCGGAAAATCCAGCACGTGCCCGGTGTAGCCGTAGCAGACCGGCGGCAGGACCAGCAGTAACTCGGGCGCTTGCAGCCCGGCGCCGCGGGAGATTTCCACGGGACAGACCACATCGACGTCTAACGGCAGATGCGGTCCGTGTTGTTCGATGGCGCCGCAGGGCACGATGCACACCTGGTTCAGCTCAATGGCGTCGTCGATTTCAGGCCAGGTAAGTTTCTCGTAGCGATATTCGGTCGTGGCGCGTGTGGTCATCGGATAACGTTACGCAGAAGAGCAAACTGGCGCAACCTCCCAATCAGGGCAGTTGGCTGAGGTGGAATGCCAGGAGAGCCTGGGTGGCCTCTTGAATCATTACTCAATCAAGAAGGCTGCCTGATGGTTTCGCCCAGCAGGCCTTGGCCGATCGATTGATCCATTGCGGCCTGGGACACTCCCGCTGAGTGGCCGGGCCTTTCGGAACGCTGCCCAAATCAGGCGGAGCCGAGGCAACAAGACACCCAGATAAATCGTCCTCCAGCATCGGGAGGCTGCTGCCGACCTCTTCTGCGCCAACGGCCAACTGCCTGGGTCCAGCCGATTCGGACGAATTTCCGCACCATACCGGCCTGAGATCGTGGGGCCAGAGTGACCCGGAGCAAGAATCAGTTCTTCGTTAGCGTCGCATAGGCCACCCGGTCCGGCTCAACGAGCCGCCGCGAGACGAGTTGCTCGACGATGCCCTTTCCTAGTTCGCGGTAGCAGCTTTGCAACTCCTGCCGGAAAAGTTGTGCGTTCTGCGCCGCCCATTGCGTAAACTTGCGCTCCTGGCTGCGGTAGCGAATAGGACAGGAGTAAATCTCCTGGCCGTCCCGTGCGCGCAACAACCGCGCCTCCGCCTCGACGCACAATGCCATCGGCGGATTCACCCCATCTTTCGCGGAGAGACTCGCGCTGACCACGTGGATTTCCAGGGCGGTTTCGGCCCCCTGCCCCACCAGGTAACTGGCCGCCGTCCGGCCCCGCGGCAACCAGGCCGGGGTGCCGCGGGCCACGCGTTGCATTACCGCGCTTTCCTCCTCCGCGCCCGGCGTCAGCGGCTTGTTCACCAGCACAACGGCCTGCGAGGTTTGCGGCGCCAACTGTTGCGCCACCTGGACCGCCAAGTCCTCCTGCGGACGCGTCTCGCGCGCGGCTGCCGCCAAGCTGGCGTCCGCTTGCCTGAATTCCCGCTCGGTCAGCCCGCGCACGACCGCCACCCCTTGCTTCCACAAGCCCACCGGGATCGCCACCGCAAGGGACGGAAGGCTTATCATCGGGTTTGGGTGATTATATAAACCATCGAGAGCCCACGCCACATCCCGGGGAGCCTCGGCTGCCGCTTCATCCTTGGTCAGCGGTTTCTGAAAGGTGAACCCGGAAAACTCCGGCCCAGAAGAAATGCTGATCGACCCGGTGTTTGCTGCAGGATAGTTCACGAATTGGGCCGCCGGCTGGCGGACGCTGCCCCGATTGGCAGCCAATTCGACGCCATCGTTGTTCTGGTGGCCGGGCGATTTCCTGTACCCGGCCCCCGCCAGTAGGGGACCTTCCGGCGTGGCCACAAAGAGCCGGTCCACCAAGCGTTCAGCCATCTCGCGGTAGCCGGTCTCGGCCACCCTCTGAAACGAGTCGCTCAACGTCCAGTCCAGGAACAGGCAGGTGCCGCTGCGATACTCCACCGGACGCTCGTACAAAACCGCCCCGTCCGACGCCCGCAGCAGCCGCGCCTTTGCCTTGATGATCAGAGCATAAGAGCTGTCCCCCTTGCCGGTCCGCTCCAGCCGCAATTGCTGCACCTGTGTTTCCAGCACGCTCTCCGCGCCCGGATAGCCACCGAGCGCCCGGGGCGCGGGATTCGCATCGTGCGTCTCCGGCAACGAAGCGGCCCCGCTGGCACGATTGGAATCGTGCGCTCCAGTGGCCGTTTCCACCAGCTCGACCACGATGAGCCGGCGCCGGGTCTTCTCGTTGGCGGCCTTGACCAGCGTGCCCTGAAAGCGCTCCTGGGCCGCCATCGTTTTCATCGCGCGCAACAGGTTGGATTCGCACTCCGATAGCTGGCTCGGCGATAACCGCTCGCGTGCTGCCGAAAGGCCCGCCGCCACCGCTGCCACGGGCGCTGCGGCAAAACCGACGGCCCCGGCCAACGCCCGTCCGGCGGGATCCCCGCTTATCCCCGACGGATCGAGCATCCTGGCCGCCGCCACGCTGGCCCGGTCGCCAAAGGTCTCGATTTGCCCCGCCGCCCTGTCGAAACTGACCTCCGCCGGTTTGCCGGGCGAAACCACCGCGATGGTCCCCAGTTGTCGCCTGAGCGGCTCCGGCAAAGGCCCCGCCTCCCCGCAGGTCACGCTGCCAGGTTGGTAAGTAGCACAGCCGCAGAGCAACAACACCACGACCGCCGACATCCCCGCAACCACGGGGCGATTTTTGGCGGGATTCCTCCGGCAGAGGATCCTTCCAGGAAGATATAGTTTCGCGTTCATGCCCCTCCTATACCACCTCCCGGTCACGGGGTGTTAATCGATAAAACTTGACTTCCATCGGTTGAAATGATGCACGCCACGGAGAATTCGATCGCCTCTTCCCAGCGTAAGTTTCGGCAGGCGAATGGCGCCGCCACTCCCTCGCTCCCACAGGCCCGATAAAACTTAGCTTGCCATCCCTTGGATTGGCGGGCCACACTTCCGCCGGAACACCTGAATATGAACATTCATTATTTGGAACTTTTCTACTACGTGGCGAAGAACCAAGGGATTACCTCCGCCGCCCGCAACATGCCGTATGGAATTCAACAGGCGGCCATCAGTGGCCAAATCACTCAACTGGAGGAATTCCTCGGAGCGGTTTTGTTTCAACGCCGTCCATTCTCGCTGACGCCCCCCGGGGTAAAGCTCTACAATTACATAAAGCCTTTCTTCGACAATTTAGAGCCGATGGCGGAAGAAATTCGGGGTGGCGTGGCGCAACGCCTCCGCATAGCTGCGTCCGAAATAATCATGCGGGATTTCCTGCCCGAAATGATCCAAACAACCCGAAAGCAGTTTCCCAAGCTGAAATTGACTATGCGGGAGGGCTACCACCCGGAGGTTTTGAAATGGTTGGAACAGCATGAAATTGATGTCTCCCTTGGCCTTTTGGGAGGGAAACCCCCGAATAGTATTCACGCCCTAACCCTTTTCCCTTTGCCTCTCGTGCTTATGGTGCCCACAGGACACAAGATCAAGACCGCTCAAGAACTTTGGGAACAGGACCATATTGAGGAAACCCTCATCACCATACCCACGAACCAAGTCATTTGCCGGGCTTTTCAGGCAGGATTAGCCAAACTCAAAGTCGATTGGTTCAGCGGCATTGAGGTCAGCACTTTGGCGCTGGCGGAAACCTATGTGGAGAAGGGTTACGGTTTGGCCGTAACCGTTGGAATTCCAGAAATCCTCTACAAATCAAAAGTTCGGACTCTGCCACTGGACGATTTTCCCACGGTGCCCTTTGGCGTGCTTTGGCAGGGGGTCCAAACTCCGGTTCTAGCTCACTTTTTGAAAGTCGTTCAAGCGACGGCGGCCAAATTAGCTCTCAAGGCGTGATGCCCTTTGGCTCTCAATTGCATGTTGGACACGCTCGGCCTTCGCCGTCTTCACCGTGATGAACCGCCGGGCCAGGTCCACGTCCTTCCACTTGAGCAGGCAGCAATCCCCGCGGCGCACTCTGGTTTTTGACGACGGACTGAAATTCAATCCCGCGCGGACGCAAGCCGCCCACGACCGCGTTCCCGCCCGCTCTCGGGCCCAGGCTCCCAAGCGCGGGAAGGCGATTTGCGGCTCCGATCCCAAAATCGAGAACCGGTAGTGCTGATGTGGGACGGCAAACCTGCCTGGCTCGACGCTACTTCCCGCTGGAACATCACCCGCGCCCCGAGTACCCTAATCCACGTCTTGCGTATCAAACAGAGACCGGACGACAAACCATGCCCATAATGCGCCGCTTCGCTGGCTTCGCGGTCGTTGCCGCGAAGGCGCCCACTACCAGCACAAGGCGCCAACTCCCATGAAATCGCTTCGCACGCACTCGCTCTGCTTTGCCGCCGCACTGGCGAGCGGCTTGGCCCTGAACGCCCAGGACCCCAAACCAACTCCAACCACCGGCACACCGCGCCAGTATCCCGAGCGTCTCCAATGGTGGGCCGAGGGGCGCTTCGGCCTGTTTATCCACTGGGGACCGGTGAGCCTCAAGGGCACAGAGATCAGTTGGTCGCGCGCCAACACCAACCCCAAGTGTCCGAACAACGGCGACATCCCCGCCACGGTTTACGACCACCTCTACAAGAATTTCAATCCGACGAACTTCAACGCCAGGGAATGGGTGGGCATCGCCAAGGCCGCGGGCATCAAGTACATGGTGCTGACCGCCAAGCATTGCGACGGGTTCCTGCTCTGGGACTCGAAGGTATCCGACTACAACATCATGCGCACACCGTTCAAACGCGACGTGTGCGCCGAGCTGGCCAACGCGGCTCAGGACCAGGGCATGAGAATCGGCTGGTATTTCTCGCCTATGGATTGGCGCGACCCGGACTGCCGTTCGCGGGACAACGACCGGTTCGTAGCGAAGATGCAGGAGGAACTGCGCGAGTTGCTCAGCCATTACGGCAGGATCGATTTGCTCTGGTTCGACTGCGATGGCCGCGAGGCGCCGTGGGACCAGCAGCGGACCTACGCCCTGGTCAAGAAACTCCAGCCTCAGATCGTCATCAACAATCGGTTGGCCCTGGGGATCGGTCAGGATGCCGGCTCCGCCCGCAGCCTCGGCCCGCAGGCCGATTACTTCACCCCGGAGCAGTGGATCGGCGGCTTTGACGACCAGCATCCGTGGGAATCGTGCATGACGCTCTCGCGCCGGGGTCAATGGGCTTGGGGCGGGCAGGAAGATGGCGTCAAGTCCTACGCGGAATGCCTGGAGATGCTGATCCGCTGCGCCGGCGGCGATGGCAACGTGCTGCTCAACGCGGGGCCGATGCCGACGGGGGAGATAGCGCCGGAGCAGGCGAACCGGTTGAAGGAGCTGGGGGCGTGGCTGGCGCGCTACGGCGAGAGCATCTACGGCACGCGCGGCGGACCGTTCAAGCCGGGCGACTACGGCGTCTCGACGCGCAAGGGGAACACCGTCTATCTCCACCTCTGCGAGTGGACCGAAGACGTGCTGAAGCTGCCGGGGATTTCGTCGAAGGTCGCGCGCAGTCGCGTGCTGAGCGGCGGCCAAGCCGAAGTCCGCCAGACCGAGACGGGCCTTGAAGTTTTCGTGCCCGAGCGTGATCGCCAGCCGATTGACACGGTCGTGGCGCTCGAACTGGAGGGCGCGGCGCTCGACCTCCCCGCGGTGGATGTGCCCCCACTGGTGTCGCTGACCACCAAAGCGAAAGCCTCCGCCTCGAACGTCTATCAGAACCAGGCTGCTTACGGCCCGGACAAAGCCGTGGATGGCCGGAGCGACACCCGCTGGGCCACCGACTCAGGAGTCAAATCGGCGTGGCTGGAGGTTGACCTTGGCCGGCCGGTAAGGTTCAGCCGCGCGGCCATCAAGCAGGCCTTTCCGGAACTGAACCGCGTCCGCAAGTTCGCCATCGAATACCTGCAGGACGGCCAATGGAAACCTTGTTACCGGGGTGAGAATCTCGGCGCGAAGCTCGCCGCCAAGTTCGAACCAGTCACCGCCCAGCGCGTGCGCCTGAACATCGCCGAATCCACCGACGGCCCGACCATCTGCGAATTTCAACTCTTCAAATAATCCCTGCCGGAAGGCCGTTCTCCGGCCCGCCCCAGGCGATGTTCATTGGGCTCCCCGGTCTGCCGAGGGCGGTGGCCACAACGGCAAGTCCAGCCAGGCGAGGCCAACGTCGCGCTGCATGTGACTCTTGCTCTCCCCGCCGGGCGCGTCGTAGAAGACCGCCAGTCGGCGTCCCACCGGGACCACGGACGGCAAGCCGAGGCACTTCCGGCTCCAGCCGCAGTTCTGCCCGTCCAAGACGACGGCCTTGTGCGCGCCGTTCCAATGGTCCAGGTCTTTCGTCCAATAGACCCAGACTGCGTCGGTGTACTCGAAGCCTTCCAGGCCGATGTGGTTGCTGAACAGGAACCAGGTCTGGTTGGTCGGCTCGAAATAGAGCGAGGTGTTTTCGATTTGCTCCGCCGGCGGCACGATCGGCTGGAGGTCGATTCGCCACGGGCCGTTCAAATCCCGGGTGCGCGCGATGCTGATCGTGCGGTGCGTGCCGCGGCTGTCGTTGGCGGAGGCGCTGAAGAACATCAGATACTCCTCGCCGCGACGGAGCACCTGCCCCGGACTGGCGGTCGCCTCGTAGTAGGTGTTGGCCGCGCAGCGGAACGGCACCACCTCCCGCTGCTTGGTCCACGGCCCGGACGGCGCCGGGCTCCGGGCCTTGAGCGTGAGGTAAGGAAATGCCGGGATCAGGTCCGGCGCGGGCGAGGTGTGCGGCGTGCCCAGATAGAACATGTGCCACGTCTGACCGTCGAAAAAAGTCACGCCGTAGGAGGCCGACGCGGAATCGTCCTCGCCCGGTTTGCCCAAATCCAGGACCGGCCCTTGCTTGGTCCAGTGCGCCAGGTCAGTGCTCGTGGCCAGGCACGCCAACCAGCCTTTCGGCCCCGCGCCATCGTAGTGCATATAGTATTTCCCATCCGCCGCGAAGACCCAAACATCCCGCGCCCCAAGCTTGTCGCACTCCCCTGGCCCGTCCCCGTGCTTGAGGACTACGCCCTGGTCCTTTGCCTCCATCCGCAACGTCGCTTCCGGCCGTCCATCCGGGTAGCTCGCGCGTGCCGCCGTCGCCGTGGCCAGCGCTGCCTCGAGCTGTTTTCCGAACCCCTCCAAAGAAGCCAGCACCTGGTGATAGCCAGTCGTGTCGGCGGCGGTCGAGAGCGCGGCCTTTTCGGTGCTGGCTCCTTCCCAAATCAATCGGCCGGCCGCGCCATGCGCCAATTCGTCCATCTCATCCGCAATCAGGCGCGTGTCCCCTTGCAGGGCCGCGCACCGCCGCTGCAGCTCGGAAAAGACCTGGCGCAAGGGCTGGCGTGAGACGGTGTTCGTCGCCAAGGCCATTTTTTGTAAGGCCTCCGCCAGGTCAAGCAGAAACAAGGTGCGTTGGGCATGGTTTTCCATTTTGTGCGCCGCGGAAACCAGGTAGTGCAAACTGAGAGTGTTCTGCACCCGGGCGGCGGCCGCGGCCAGCTTTTGACGGAACAACGCGGTCACGCTCAGGGCGTGGTCGCACCGCTGCCGAATGTCCGCGAGGGTCTTGCCGGGACCTTGGGGGTGCGCCGCGAGCTGGGCGATCAGTTTGAGCGAGGCCTCCAGCTCGTTGCCCTGGTACGACGCGTCGTGGATGTCGTATTCCCCGATGATGTCCCGGATCAGATAGTTGTTGCGTTCGAGATCGGATTTCACGGCATCCAGTTCCCGATAGGCCGCCGCGATGGCCTGCGCCGTCTGCTGGTCGCGCGCGCGGTAAAAGGTCGCCGCGAAACAGTCCGTGAAACGGCTTAATTCATCGTCCAGCGGCCGTTTGGGATCGCCCCAGGAATATTCCGCCTGCAAGGCGTAAGCGTACCAGGTCGTGTCCCAGCAGCGAATATCGTGCTGGGAGAAGGTGGCGCAGGCGCCGCCCCAGACTCTGCCCGGCAGGCCCTTTTGATTGTGCGCCTCCGCCCAACGGGCCTGGTCGGCAATATTATAGATGCCCGCGTCGAGCAGGACCTCCCATTTCCCATCCGCCGGCTCTTTGGGCGAGAGATCGTGCAGGTAGGTGTTGAATTCGAAACTGGCCGAGAGAAAGAACACGTCGAAACCGCGCGCCAGCAACCCGGCAATGCCGTCGTAGTCTTTGGTCTGCTGCGCCGCCAGATTCTGATAGCGGCTCCAGTACTGCCAGTGTCCCATGAGCGTGCGGGTGGGAATATGCTCGAGGCCCACCCAGCGCTGGTTGTTGTAGCCGCAGTAAAATTCGTCCGCCCACATCATGGGGCGGAGCGGGCGCCCGGCCTCTTTCGCCGCCGCCTCCACGGCTTGCACGCAGTTGCCGACGTGTCTCCAATAGATGTCGTGCAGGGTTTCTCCCTGCTCCAGCCGGCGGCGGCACAGGGCGCAATAGCGCTTCTGCCATTGCATGTCCACCTCGCTGCAACCGATGCCCAGGATGGGGCTGTACTTGAACACGGATATCAGGTCCCGGTAAAGGCCCTGCAAAAACCTGAGGTTTTCCGGGCGGCTGGGGCAGACCAGGCCGGGAGCGGTTTCCTCCCGATACGGCTTGCCTTCCTCGCAATTCCAGAGGACTTGATACATCTGCGCGAACGATTGCAGGCTGGGGAAAAACGTGACCTGGTAACGGCGCGCCAATTCGACCAAATATTCCCAGTCGCTGAGCGATAGCGTGTTGGCGTCGGCACAAGAGGGGAACGACTTGAAAGGCACCAGATTGTAAGCGTC
>Ga0187882_1002314_pt1 | contig 17684 bp, 13 predicted proteins | sample June2016WEW_19_1_3_FD_132991 | JGI IMG/M metagenome (GOLD analysis project Ga0187882, IMG submission 132991) | Peatland microbial communities from SPRUCE experiment site at the Marcell Experimental Forest, Minnesota, USA - June2016WEW_19_150 | ecosystem: Environmental > Terrestrial > Soil >... | reverse complement strand
GACGCCCGACGGGAACACCGTGATCTACGCGCTACAGGCCGGACAGGCAGTAGGGTTCGCCAATACGAAAACGCTCCAAGAAGAGAAACAGATCCCTCTTCCAGGTCAGCCTGTCTCGCTCACGTTATCGGCCGACCAGCGATCGGCGTTCTCGTCCGTACAGGCACAGGACAAGATCTTCGTCATCTCCATAGCGGATCGCAAGATCGAGAGAGTGATCACGGCCCCGGCAGCCTCGGGCCCCGACCCCTTCCGGCCCTTGCGCTGAGAGTGGGGTACGGCGCCGCTCAACGGCCCGCCACAGCGCCCTTCACGCTTTCGGCAAACACATCGCAAAACGCGCCCTCTGGTTCTGGTTTGCGGCTATGCGGCGGCCGCATGCCGGGTTTGCCGCATTCGTCCCGAGGCTCGGTGGCTTCGACCGCCTGGGGCGCGGGTGGATCACGCGCAGGCGCCGGTACGCGTCGCGGAGATGGGAGTTCCGTCGCCGCAGCGGTTTTGCAGCGGTCTTTGTGACACCCCGGGGCGCGCCGGGAAGCCTCGTCAAGTACATTGGGGTACTAGCGGGAGCCATCCCGTGGGGGTTCAAGTTCCCCTTTCCGCACCAGGTTCCCGACGGGTGGCCCGGATCGGCCGCCCACCGAATCCCCACGCCTGGGAAACCCTATACTCTGGTAGTCATGTCCAGTCGCCGATTCGGGAGCAGCCTGGCCATTGCCGGGTATTTCGCTGCTGCCGGGTTGCTGATCCACGGGCTCACCAGCGGAGCCTACGGGTACTTTCGCGACGAGCTGTACATACTGGCCTGCGGCGATCACCTGGATTGGGGATACGTCGACCACGCGCCGCTGATCGCCCTGATCGCCAGGCTGAGCCGCACCCTGTTCGGCGATTCGCTCTACGCCATCCGCTTTCTGCCCGCGCTGGCGGGTGCGGCCACGATCCTGCTGACGGGCCTGATCGCCCGGGAACTCGGCGGCGGTCGGTTCGCCGTGGCGCTGGCCTGTCTGTGCGTGCTGGTCGCACCCGTCTACCTGATCATGGACTCGATGCTCACCATGAACGCATTCGAGCCGCTGTTCTGGATGGGCTGCGCCTACGTCCTCCTGCTGGCCATCCGGCGCGACAATCCGAGGCTCCTCATTTGGTTCGGGGTCCTGGCCGGCCTGGGGCTCGAGAACAAGCACTCGATGCTGTTCTTCGGGTTCGCGCTGGTCGCGGGCCTGCTGCTCACTCCGGGGCGGCGTTTCCTGGCGAACCGCTGGATGTGGATCGCCAGCGCCATCGCCCTGGCCCTGTTCCTTCCCAACCTGATCTGGCAGGCGCAACACCACTGGCCGACGATCGAGGATCTGGGCAACGTCAAGAGAATGCACAAGAACGTCGAGCTGGGGCCGCTCGCGTTCATGGGACAGCAGATCCTGATGATGCTGCCGACGAGCGTCCTGGTGTGGGGCGCGGGGCTGTGGTTCCTGTTGTCCGGCCGGACGGACAAGCGGTTCCGTGCGCTGGGTTGGGCGTACCTGGTGGTGCTGGCGGTGATGATGGCGCTCAAGGGCAAGGACTACTACCTGGCGCCCGCCTACCCGATGCTGCTGGCCGCCGGCGGCGTCTTCTGGGAGAAGCTGACCGAGCGCCGCTGGCTGAGGGTGGCGCTTCCGGCGGTTTTGGCTGTGACCGGGGTCGTGGCCGCGCCGTTAGCGTTGGGCGTACTTTCCCCGGAGAACTTCCTGCGCTACACGCAGGCATTGGGGTTCACGCCGCCCAAGACGGAAGTGGGCCACATAGGCAAACTTCCGCAGCACTTCGGCGATCGGTTCGGATGGGAGGAGATGGTCGCCGCGGTGGCGACGGTCTACCAGGGCCTGCCGCCGGAGGAGCGCGCCAAAACCGCCATCTATGCGGGCAACTACGGCGAGGCCGGCGCCATCGATTTCTTTGGCCCGCGATACGGGCTGCCCAAGGCCATCTGCGCCCATCAGACCTACTTCTTCTGGGGGCCGCGCAACTACACGGGCGAAGTCATGATTCTGTTGCAGTCACGACGCCGGGATGCGGAGCGATACTTCGCGAGTGTCGAAGACGGGCCTGCCCTGAATCATCCGTATGCGATGGCCGAGGAGCACTATACCATCCTGATCGCCCGCGGACTAAAGCTGCCGCTGGCCGCGATCTGGCCCCGGCTGAAGCACTGGAACTGAAGTTCCCTCATCGCCCCGAGGAGCCGAAGCCGCCGTGGCCGCGATTGGTGTCTCCCAGCTCCGACTCCTCCCATTCCACGGGCTCGTAGCGGGCGATGACGAGCTGCGCGATGCGGTCGCCGGGCTCGATGTGGTACTCCTGCGGCCCCAGGTTGAGCAGAATCACCCGGATCTCGCCGCGGTAGCCCGGGTCGATGGTCGCCGGGCTGTTGGGCAGGGTGATGGCGTGCCGGAGCGCCAGCCCGCTGCGCGGACGCACCTGCGCCTCGTAGCCAGGCGGCAGCTCGATGGCGATCCCGGTGGAGATCAATCCGGGCACACCTGGCTGTAGAAAGGCCTCCTCCGCCGACCGCAGGTCCATGCCGGCGTCCTCCGCGGGGCCGTGCGCGTAAGCCGGCAGAAACGCCTCGGGTCGCAACCGCTTGATCTTGACTCTCATCGATTCAGCTATCATAGCGGTTCATGCAGGCGAAACCGAAGCGGGTTCTCACCTTGGCGCCGATGCCGCCCGAGAAGTGCGCCTACGCGCTGGCGCGTTACAGCCGTTCGCCGGACTCGATCCGGGAGTCGCTGGACTGGGTCCGCCGCCACGATTCCGAGAAGTTCCTCGAGCACTTCTACTTCCAGTACGGCCACGCTTCCATCGCCGACCTCGGCCACACCGTCCTGTGCTTCGAAGGAATCTCGGAGCTGGCCGCGGTCGAGATCGAGGACGAGCCGCTCTGGGACGGCCAAGCCAAGTCCTCCCGCTACCAGGATTTCTCGCGCTCCGGTTTCCTGACTCCCGAGGAGTTCGCGCCCTCCGCCGCCGAAGCATACCGCTGCGCCGGCCAGAAGCTGCTGGCTAAGTACGGGAAGATCCATGCCGCGATGGCCGAGCACCTCCGCTCGCGCCTGCCCCGTCCCGCCGACATGAAACCGGATGCCTACGAGCGCAACATCGCCGCACGCGCGTTCGATGTCGCCCGCTACCTCCTGTTTCTGGGAGTACCGACCAACGTCGGCCAGGTGGTGAGCATCCGGACGCTCGAAAAGCAGGTCCGCCGGCTGCGGGCCTCCGAGTACCAGGAGCTGCGGTCTCTGGCCGGTGAAATGGCCGACGCCTACGCCCGCGCGCCGGACTGCATTTGGGACGCCGACGCCGCCGCCGAGCCACTCTGCCCCACCCTGGCCCACCACGTCGAGGCCGACTCGCACCGGATCGAAGCTAGCAGGGATCTGAAACGCTGGGCGGAGCAGAACCTGCCACCAGCCGCCGGGCTCGAGCCGGAATCCGTCGATCTCCTCCGGCCCAGCAATGTCCCCTCCGACATCGTTGCGACGCTGCTCTACCCTGTCACGGACCGGCCCTTCCGCGAGCTCTACTCGCTGGCCGCCGGCTGGAGCGCGGCGATGCGGTACGAGGTGATCGATCTTGCGGTTCGCTCCCGCACCCGGCGGGACGAGCTGCTGCGCGAATTTCGCGGTGGTCCCTATGCCTTCGACCTGGTAATGGACATCGGCGCGTGGCGCGACCTGCACCGCCACCGCCGCTGCCAGCAATTCCGGCAGGCCTATTCCGCCCGCCTAGGCTTTGAAACGCCCCCGCCGCTCGTAGATGCCGGGCTGAGCGGGGATTACACTGCCGCGATCAACGAAGCTGGCGACGCCCTGCGCTCCTTGCCGGAGCCGGGGGCCCACTACCTCACGCCCTTCAGTGCGCGCTCCCGCTTCCTGTTCAAGATGGATTTCGCCGAGGCCGAGTACATCGCCAAACTGCGCAGCGGCGTCAAGGGGCACTTCAGCTACCGCCGCATCGCCTGGGAAATGAAGCAGAAGATGGAGCAGCTCGAACCGGAGCTGGGGCGGCTCATCGAGGCCACGCCTCCGTGGGTGCAGGATCCGCTGAAGAGGTAGGGCACGCTACACGGCGCAGGCGTCAAGTCCAGGGGCCGCCAAACCGATTCCTGGCAAGAAATGGGGCTCTGGCTGGCTGCCCGTACATGTCATGTGAAGGACAATTTGCCCGCCGGCGGGCGTCCATTTGCGGCCGAGCCAGCCGGTTGACACTCCTTCGCTTAGCGCGATAAAGTTGTGGATGTCGACTCTATTGAATCCAAGATGAGCCTAGGATCGTCTTGCGAGCGTGCCCTCGCTACGCAGTGAACTGAGTCGGAGTCCAAAAAATACTCAGTGAGTGGCGGGTAACATTGCCCGGCCAGCGGCGCAAGCTGTTGTCCGGGAGTTGAAGCCGAGGGTGCTTTTTTGCTTTTCAAGCGCGGGTGGGTCACTTTCGTCCAGCCTTTTGCGCTCCCGGAGATTCTCTCTGCCAGCCTGGCAGAGGACTTCCGCTTCCTTAAGACGCTCCCCTTGGACTACCCGCCGCAGGATCTGCCTTCTCTGAAGCAGATTGGAAAAGTGTGCCCCATTGCGCGCTCCGAGCTGCTCGGGCTGGATATGCATCGCGGCGTGGAGAAGCTCTTTCGCTGCATTGCTCCACATTCCCCGGTGCAGATTGTTCCGGAGATGGGCATCCAATGGCGCGTGAAGGGACTCACGTTTTCGGAAACCATATTGCGAATCGACATCCACCCGTTTGGGTTGGCGCTTTCTTTGGGGAGTCTGTTCGAAGTCGAGCCGGACTCGGGAGGACTCACCGGGTTCGCGTTGGCGCGCATTCTAAACAACCTGGAGCGTAATCGGGGCGTGCACGCGGCCACCCGGGCGTTCCGCCAGCCGAAATGCGTTCTGGATATTTTCTATCAGCTTCGCCGGATGATGGCGTCCCAAATGTTCCAGGACAAGATTTCATCCCGTGCAGCCGACGAGGTTTTTTGCGTGTTCTCGCCAGACGACGGCAGTTTTCCGCTGAATCCCAGTGGCGTGCCCGACGGCCAGCCGGACAGGCTGGCCCTATTCTCCGCCTTGGAGCGCTTCACCGGCAATGAGAAGCTCGACGCCGTCTACCTTGGCAACAAGTGCTTCACAGCCGAAGGAGAAGTCTCTCTGGATAGACGTCTCTTGGGCTGGATCTTCGGGTCGGAACACGGCCTGGCGCTCTTCATTCGCCCCGCCGAGAAGGCCCCCGCCGCAACCAGGGCCCGGCGCTGTAATCACAAGAACATCTCCCGCTTGATCGGTTGGTACCTGCTGTATCAATCGTACTTGGCCGGGCGTGCGGGCAGCCCGGACCAGGCGGGCACGGAGTTCCTTCAGCACGCCGTCGACGCCTACGACACCATGGCGGTCAGGTATTCGAGGTTCTGGATCCGCTGGGCGCGTGCAAGGTTCCGGCTGGATGAACCGGTCAAGGCGGTGGTTAAAGCCTATGGTTTGAAGCGGACACATCCACCGGACGATCACATCCCACTGCCGCAAGCCAATCTTCGGGTGTTCATCTCGTACTCGCACGCGGACGGGAAGTTTTGCGCCGAACTCGAGAAGCACCTCGAGATCTTACAGCAGGAGAATATTCTCGAAAGCTGGAGCGACCGCCGGTTGCACCCGGGACAGGAATGGGACGGGGTCATCAACGAAAAACTGAACTCCGCGAACTTGATCCTGCTGCTGATCAGCGCGGATTTCCTGCTTTCGAAATATGTGCGCGAAACGGAGATCCGGCTCGCCATATCCAGACAGCAAGCCGGTGACGCAGTCGTGATCCCGGTCATTCTCGACGAAACGGATTGGAAGGGTTCACCATTCGCGGATTTCCAGGCGTTGCCGAGCCAAGGCAAGCCGGTAAGCCGGTGGAGGAGTCATCGGGCTGCGGCCGCGGACGTGGCTGCCGGCATCCGGGCGCTGGCTCGGGGCCCCTCTGCCCATCCGGATGCGATCCATCAGCCGCCGCCAGCGGATGGTACCCCCCCGGCACATTCATGAGCCTGGGGAACGCGTGCGCTTCCAGCAAGCTCGGGACTCCTGGCGAGAACGGCGCACCGCCCGGCAATGCAGATTCTCCCACCGGCCGGGCTGGTCTTAAGACCAATGACCTCAGACTGACGTTTCCTCCAAACTCTTGAGTTTCGCGGAGAGGGTGGTGCGCTTCAAGCGCAGCATCTCGGCCGCCAGCTTCTTGTTGCCGCCGGTGCGTTCGAGGGCCTGGTCCAGGATGCTGCGCTCGATGCGGCTGACGGTGCGCTCGAAGTCCAGGCCATCGTCCGGAACCCGGACCACGGGCGAAGCCCCTGCGGCAACCGGCCGGGATTGCCCGAGCGGGGGGAGCGCGAAATCGCTGGGATTCAATTCCTGTTTGTCTCCGCTCAGCGCAATCGCCATTTCGACGGCGTTCTCGAGCTGGCGCACATTGCCCGGCCAGGAGTAGCTCGAGAGCCGGTCCAGCGCCTCGCGGGAGATCCGCTTCGAGGCGACGTCTTCGAGGCGGCAGATCTTGTCGATGAAGTGGTGTACCAGCAGCGGGATGTCGCCGGGGTGTTCGCGCAGCGGCGGCATGCGGATGGGAACCACGTTCAGCCGGTAGAACAGGTCCTCCCGGAACTTGCCCTGCTTGATCCGCTCCGGCAAGTCCATGTTCGAGGCCGCCACCACTCGCACATCGAGCCGGATGGTCTCGGAGCTGCCCACGCGCTGCACCTCGCGCTCTTGCAGGACCCGCAGAAGCTTGGCTTGCAGGTCCAGGGCCATATCGCCGATTTCATCCAGGAACAGGGTGCTGCGGTGGGCCTGCTCGAACCGCCCGATGCGCTGGTTGGTGGCGCCGGTGAAGGCGCCCTTCACGTGGCCGAACAGCTCGGCCTCGAGCAACGTCTCAGGCAGGGCATTGCAGTTCACGGCCACCATCGGAAAGTGCGACCGGCCGCTCACCAGATGGATGGCCCGCGCGACCATCTCCTTGCCAGTGCCGGTTTCGCCGGTGATCAGCACCGTGCTGCGCCGCGGACCCACCAGCCGGATGATCTGCGCGATGTTCTTCACGGCCCGGCTTTCGCCCACCAGGAACCTCTTCCAGGGCTCCTGCGCCAGCGCCGCGCCGAACAGGGCCAGTTCCCGGCTGCGCCGGTATTCGACGGCTTCCTCCAGGACGCGGGCCAGCTCCGCAACCGGAGCATCGGCTCCAAAGAAGTAGTAGGCTCCGAGCTTGGTCAGCAGCACGGCGTCGTCGAAGGAGGCGTCGCGGTGGCGGATCAGGACGGGGATGAGCGAGTTGACCCGCTGCGCTTCCTCCAACCACTCCTCCGGGGTCCAGCCGGGGATGGGGAATTCCGCCAGAACGACGTCGTAGGTGGAGTTCTTCAGGTCCTCGAGCGCCAGGACAGGCCCGCTCGCCACTTCGGCGGAGAAACCACCAACCTGCTCCAGCCCTCGCCGCTCCGCTTCCGGAGGCGTGCTTCCTTCGGCGGTTACCCACAGAAGTCTCATCATGACTCCGGCATTTGGAGGCAAGTCCGAACGTAGTCTCGGCTCTAGTATTCGGGAATACCATCGGCGGACGCGGACGGGGCTTTAGCCCGTATTCACCCCTACTACCGGCACGCGCCGGCCCTACGCCCCCTGAGACACAGAGCCTCCGCATCCCGCTGAAGTTGTGGGCGATCCAACGCTTCCAGGCTACCTTGGGGCGGAAGCCGCTTTCCTGGTGGAGTCTCTAACCGCCAGCTTGGGCGGCAGCAGGATGGTCTTGGGGCGCACCACGCTCTTCGACTCGATCAGGCTCAGCGCCAGTTTGGCCGCACGCTCCCCGATGGTCGTGCTGTCCTGGTCGATGCTGGACAGCGGCACGCGCAACAGTTCGGCGTAGGGCAGGTTACCGCACCCGATGACGGCGATGTCTTCGGGTACCCGCAGGCCGGCCTCCAGGATCGCCTTCAACGCGCCCATGCCGATGGGATCGTTGTAGCAGAAGACCCCATCCGGGCGGGGATTGAGCCGCAGCAGTTGCCGCATGGCGCGATATCCGCTGGCGTCGGCCGCGTCGTCAGCGCTCTTCCCCAGGACAATGTATCCGGGAGGCATCACCAGGCCGTGCCGTGTGAGAGTCCGCCGATACCCCTCCAGGCGGCCCAGCGCGGTGCTCAGTTCGGGACCCCGGATGTGCGCAATACGCTGGCAACCGATTTCGATGAGATGCTCGGTCGCGACGGCGCCTACCTGCTCGTCGTCCACACCGACGAAATTCGCCGCCAGGCCAGCGAAGCGCCGGTCGACCAGCACGTAGGGGGTCTTCATCTCTTCGATCCGGCGGAAGCTCTCCACCGTCCATTGCGCCGAGGCAACGATCAAGGCGTCCACGCGGCGGGCCAGAAGCTGATCGATTTCCTGTTGCTCGAGTTCGGGGTCTTCCTCGGAAGAAGAAATCACCAGGCCGTAGCCCTTCTTTCGCAGCACCTTGGAGAGGCCTTTGGCGACCTCCGCGAAGAAGGGATGGACCAGGGCCGGGACGATCAGGCCGATCATGTAGGTCCGGCCGGTGACCAGGGCGCGCGCCGCGAGATTAGGACGGTAGTGCAGCTCCTTCATGCGCTTGAGCACCCGCTCGCGGGTTGCCGGGCTGATGTCGCTGTGATTCCTGAGGACCTTGGAAACCGTCACTACCGAGACGCCGAGATCCCGCGCGATGTCCTTCATTCGGACTGCCATGGCCGTATTATGCCATGCCGTTAACTTGATCGGGTGCAGTTTTTCTTTTGGCGCCGAGGGATGTCGTTTGATTACATCAGGTTCCCGCGGAAGTAGCGGTAAAGTAAAATGTGGGGCAGGCTTTACAGCCTGCGGACCCGCTTTCTAGCGGGTCCAGCCGGCCGGAAGGCCGGCTGCGGGCATGATTGCCCGCCCCACGGCGAGCGCCTATGCCGATTCCAGGATCAGGTTGGCGTATTGCGTCGTGTCCCCGGTCCGGATGAGACCGATGGCCTGCGGTACCAGCTTCTTGAACTCGACATGCGGCTCGACGACGACCGCGATCCCCTCCAGGGCCTGCGCGAATCGCGCCTGAGTCGCTGCGTCGTTCGACGTCCGGAATTCCTCCGCCATGTAGACCTTGCCGACGGCGAAGTTGCGGCGGATGGCGGCAAGCACTTCCAGCACCCGGGGAATGCCGTCCACCAGCGAGATGTCGACGGTCTCGATCTGGGGCCAGAACGGAAAGCCGCGATCGGCGATGACCAGAGTGTTGGTGTGCCGCACGCGGCTGAGCAGAGAATTGATGGCTGGATTGAGGATTCCGGTGATGAGCATCGGTGATATGATACCAATTCGACAGGATCGGGCCGCCGCCAGCGGCCCTTTAGAGTGTCAATTACTTGAGCGCAGATCCGGAAGGGGAGAAGCACAGCATGAAAGACGAACTGGTGGTGGTGACGGGCGGCGGCGGCTTCATTGGCGGAAGCCTGGTGGCGGACTTGCGGCGGCAAGGCTGCCAGAAGATCCGTGCGGTGGACATCAAGCCGTTCGAGGAGTGGTATCAGTGTTTCGACGACGTCGAGAACCTGCCGCTGGACCTCAACATCAAGGAGAATTGCGAGACGGCGGCCCGGGGCGCCTGCCAGATCTTCAATCTCGCCGCCCACATGGGTGGCAAGGGCTTCATCGAGCACAACAAGGCGCTGTGCATGCTCTCGGTGCTGATCAACACGCACATGCTCCAGGCGGCGCTCAAGTTCGGGGTACAGAGGTATTTCTACTCCTCTTCGGCCTGCGTACACAACGGAGAGAAGCAGACCGACCCCGACTCTCCGGCTTTGAAGGAAGAGGACGCCTACCCGGCGCTTTCCGAGGACGGCTGCGGCTGGGAGAAGCTGTTCAGTGAGCGGATATGCCGCCACTTCCGCGAGGATTTCGGGCTTTGCACCCGTGTGGCGCGATTCCACATGATCATGGACTCCAACATTCGCGATCCGATCAACCGGGGATCGAGCGAGCTGGTGTCCATCGAGCAGCTCGTCGGCCTGGTCGAAGAGATCGCCGGCATCAAGCTGAACCGGCGGTACAATTTGAGCGCGCCTAAGGGCGTGGCCGGCCGCAACAGCGACAATACGCACATAAAGCAGTACCTCAACTGGGAGCCGAACATTCCGCTGCGAGTGGGCTTGGAGAAGACCTACGCCTGGATTTACGATCAGTACGTTGAGCGCGAGAAGCGCTGTCAGGCTTGCCGCTAGGATCGGAGAGCGATGGCCGCCATGCCCGGGATGCCGGAAGAGTGGGACTATCTGATACTGACCGCATCGAATACCGCGCAGGCCGAGGCGCGCGAGGAACTGGAGCGCGAGCCGCTCAACGAGCGGGCCCGCTTCTTCGATTGCGAGATCAACCACGTGGGACTCGAAGTCACCACCTGCTGAGACCAACATGCGCCATGCACTGATCCTGGCTGGCGGCTCTGGCACGCGGCTCTGGCCGATGAGCCGCCGAGCCACGCCCAAACAACTGATCCCGTTCATCGGCGGCAAGAGCCTGCTCAAGATCGCCGCAGACCGGCTGGCGGGACTCGTTCCCCCCAACCACCGCTACGTCTGCGCCGCCGAAGAGCACCGGAAGGCGATTCTGTCGAGCCTCGATGGGTGGCCCGAAGAGCAGTTCCTCGGCGAGCCCGTCGGCCGCGACACTCTGAGCGCGGTCGGGTTCGCTGCGGCCATCCTGGCCCGCCGCGATCCCGAGGCCGTGATCGCCGTGTTCACGGCGGATCACGTGATCGAGCCGGTCGCGCAGTTCCAGGAGATCGTCGCCCGCGGCTACTCGCTGGTCGAGCGGTCTCCGGAGACGCTGGTGACCTTCGGCATCGCTCCAACGGGCGGCGCGACCGCTTACGGCTACCTGGAACTCGGCGATGCGATTGACGGCGGCGCCCGGGTGGTCCGGCAGTTCCGCGAGAAGCCCGACGCGGCCACGGCCGCGGAGTACTTCAGCGCGGGCCCCGAGCGCTACCTTTGGAACAGTGGGATGTTCGTGTGGCGCGCCGCGACGCTGCTGGATTCGATCCGCCGTTACCGGCCGCTTGTCCACGAAGGCCTCTCGCGCATCGCCGAGGCATGGGATACGCCGCAACGCTCCGCGGTGCTCGAGGAAACCTACCCGGCCCTGGAGAAAGTCAGCGTGGATTATGCCGTGATGGAGCCGGCTTCCCGCGATTCCTCGCTGCGGGTCGCCGCCTTCCCCATGCCGCTGCGCTGGCTCGACGTCGGCTCCTGGCCGATGTTCGCGAAGACCTGCGCCACGGATGAGAACGGAAACGCGTTGGCGGCGGAGACTCGCATCGTGGTCGCGACCTCGAACACGCTGGTGGCCTCGAGCGATCCGAAACACCTCATCGCGACCATCGGTTGCGAAGACCTGGTCATCGTCCACACGCCCGACGCCACGCTGGTCTGCCGCGCCGATTCGACCGAAGCCGTCAAGGAGCTTCAGCGCCTGGTCGCGGACCGCTTCGGCGGGGAGTACGTGTGAGATGAACGAGCCTTTGCTGTTGACGCCGTCGCCGCGGGAGAAGATCTGGGGCACCACCGAGACCAGCCCCTGGTTTCCGCGCTCCGGACGGCGGATCGGCGAGGTGTGGTTTCTGTCCGAGCGGGAACCTCTGCCGATCCTGGTGAAGTTCATTTTCACGTCGGACAAGCTCTCCGTCCAGGTGCATCCCGACGACGCCTACGGCCAGGCTCACGAAAACTCTCCGGGGAAGACCGAGATGTGGCACATCGTCCGCGCCGAACCGGGCGCGGCGCTTGCGGTCGGATTGCAGCGGGAGATCTCGCGGGAGGCCTTGCGCGACGCGGCGGTCTCGGGCGAGATCGAGGGCTTCCTCAACTGGGTTCCCGTCCAGCCAGGCGACACGATCTTCGTACCGGCCCGCACCATCCACGCCATCGGGGCCGGCATCGCACTGTGCGAGATCCAGCAGCAGTCGGATGTCACCTACCGGCTCTACGATTATGGGCGGCCCCGCGAGCTTCACCTGGATAGGGGCATCGAGGTCGCGAGCCTTTCCAAGCATCCCGGCAAGAGCGTCCCATCCCCATTGGCCGAGGGTGAGTGGCGGCTGGCGGCGTGCCCCTATTTCGTCACCGACCTGATCGAGTTCGCCTCGCCCAGACGATTCTCCCCGGCGGGACGCGGGTCACAGATTCTCATCGTGCTTGAAGGCAGCGGCAGCTTGGGGAGGAGCACATTCGGGCCAGGGCAAGCCTGGCTGGTGCCCCCCGGAGCGGACGACTTCCTCATCCAGCCTGAATCCAAGGCCCGGCTACTGCGAACCTACGTCCCCGGACCACCTTTTCCGGTCGCATCTGGAACGCCACGGGACAAGGCAGAGCCTTATCCTACGCTTCGGGTGAAGCGCCGGGAGGCCGCCGGGCCACGCTGAGGAGCTTGTTGAGGCCGTCGATATAGGCTTTGGCGCTGGCTTCGATCACGTCGGTCGACGCGCCGCGCCCCATGACTCTTCGGCCCTCTTCCTCCAGGTGCACCGTGACCTCGCCCATCGCTTCGGTGCCGCTGGTGACCGCCCGAATGTCATACTGCGCCAGTTTGGCCGAGCTATTCGTAACCTCGGAAATCGCCCGGCAGACGGCGTCCACCGGGCCGTCTCCAATGGCGGCGCCTTGCTTGACTTCCTCGCCCACCCGAAGCCTTACGGTCGCGGTCGGGATGGCGGAGGTGCCGCTATAGAATTGCAGATAGTCAAGGTGGTAGATTTCCGGGACCGGATGAATCTCGTCGTGGAGGATGGCGACGAGGTCTTCGTCAAAGACCTCCTGTTTCTTGTCGGCCACGGCTAAAAACCGCTGGTAGGTCTGGTCCAGTTCCTCCTGCGAGAGTGCGTATCCGAGTTTCTCGAGGCGGTCGCGGAGGCCGTGGCGCCCGGTGCGCGCCGTCAGGATCACGCGGCTCTCCGAGAGGCCCACATCCTCGGGCCGCATGATCTCATAGGTCTCGCGGTCCTTCAGAAACCCATCCACGTGGATGCCCGAACTGTGGGAAAACGCATTGCCTCCCACGACCGCCTTGTTGGGAGGAACCGCTATTCCGAGCATGTCGGAAACCAGGCGGCTGGTCCGGCAAAACTCGCGGGATTCAATGCCGGTGTGGACACCGAAATAGTCGCCGCGGGTGCGAATGGCCATCACGACCTCTTCCAGCGCGGCGTTGCCGGCCCGCTCGCCGATCCCGTTGATGGTGCCTTCCACCTGACGGGCGCCGTTCCGCACGCCAGCCAGGGCGTTGGCCACCGCCAGCCCCAGATCGTTATGGCAGTGGACGCTGATGGTGGCCCGATCGATGTTCGGCACCTTGTCCCGGATGGCCCGAATCAGAGCGCCGAACTGCTCCGGCACGGCGTAACCCGTGGTATCCGGAATGTTGACCACGGTGGCGCCGGCCTGGATTGCCGCCTCCAGCATCTCGAACAGGTAGGCAGGGTCGGCGCGGCCGGAGTCTTCGGCGTAGAACTCGACATCGTCGGTGTAGGTCCTGGCAAGCTTGACCGCGTTGACCGCCATGTCGAGGATTCTGGCCTTCTTCTCAGCGAGGGTTGTCCCGTACTTGTCGTCCCGGAACTTCCCCGTGACATGGATGTCGGAGACGCCGATCCCGGTATGGATGCGGGGCCGTCTGGCCTTGGCCAGCGCCCTCCCGCAGGCCTCGATGTCGCTGGGCACGGCGCGCGACAAGGCGCAAATCACGGGGCCCGCGATCTCCCGCGAGATCAGTTGGACGGCCTCGAAGTCCTCCGGCGACGACGCGGGATACCCGGCCTCGATGATGTCGACGTTGAGCCGGGCCAACTGCAGGGCGATGGTCAGCTTCTCCCGGCTTCCCAGCCGGGTTCCGGCGGCTTGCTCGCCATCTCGCAGCGTAGTGTCGAATACGTAGACTTGTTCGGACATGGCAGAACTCCAGCTTAGCCGCTGCGCCCCGCGGTGGCAACGGCCAGCCTCTAACTCACGACGAAGCGGGCTCGGAGCGCTTGCGGGTCGAGCGAGTGCCTCGCGGCGAGGAGTTCGTACTCCAGCGGTTCAACCGTCATCCGCGACGTCCGATCGTCGTAATAAGCGAGGCGCGCGACGGGCAGCTCGCAAGTGCACGTGCGGACCTGGCCGGTGGGAACGGCGATGCGGCAAAACGCCTTCAGTTCCTTGGCGGCGCGCTCGACGGCGGAGCCAGGAGCGCGGACGTAGATTTGCACCACTTCTTCGCCGTCGCGTGCGCCGGTGTTGGCGACCTCCACGGAAACATGGAGCGTGTCGCCGGGAGAGACTTCGCTGCGATCCAAACTGAGGCGGCGGTATTCGAACGTGGTGTAGCTCAGGCCGAAGCCGAAAGGAAAGGCGGGCGCAACCTGGTCGCGCTCCAGCTTGCGATAGCCGTGCCACAGGTCGTACTCGATCTGTTCGGCCTCCGGGTCGAAGTGGGGAAGGTCGCCGGCCGAGCGGGGCGTCACAAACGGCAGTTTGCCGCTGGGGTTGACCTTTCCGAGAAGAATATCGGCCAGCGCGCGGCCACCCTCCATGCCCGGATACCAGAGCATCAGGATCGCGGCCACTGCGTTCTTCCAGTTCTCCACGATCACCGCGCTCCCCGCCATGATGGCGACGATGCAGCGCGAATTGACGGACGCGGCGGCCAGGATCAGCTCTTCGTCCTCCGGACGCAACGCCAGCGACTTCCGGTCTCCGCCGCGGGAAAAGCTTTTCGATTCTTGCAGGCGGGCGATCGCACCCTCGAGTCCGGGCGGAGGGGGCGGCGGTCTGAGAATCGGGAACATCGGAGCGAGATCGGTGTCGATGAACTCTCCCTCGTCCTCGTGAGTGTAGCCGGCGACCAGTAGCACGGCATCGGCGCCGCGTGCGATTTCCGCGGCCCTGCGAAGATCGGATCCGTCGTCGTGGACAACTTCGACTTCCGGGCTCAGCGCTTCCCGAAGGCCGGCGAGCGGCGTGACGACATAAGCGGGCCGGGTATTGCTGGAGCCGCCATCACCGGTGTTGGGCGCATCCAATAGGCGGCCGATGACCGCCAGCTTCTTGATCCCCTGCAACGGGAGAACGCCGTCGTTCTTGAGCACGACGATGCTCTTGGCGGCAGCTTCGCGCGCCAGGGCGCGATGTTCCGCGCAGCCGACGACCGAGCGGTCCGGCGCCGGCACGTCGCGAAATCGAAGCTGCTGGCGAACCAGCCGCAACACGGCGTCGTCGATCCGCTCGAGGGGCACTTCACCCCGCTCCACCAGCCCCCGAAGATCGCGATCGAAGTGCAGCCGGAAGGGCATCTCGAGGTCCTGTCCCGCGAGAATGGCCGTCTTGGAGTCGCGGAGGCCGAACATGAAGTCGGTCAGGATGAAGCCGCGAAAGCCCCACTCGTCCTTCAAGAGGTCCGTCAGCAACTCGCGATTCTGCCCGCACCACTCCCCATTGGCGCTGTTGTAGGAGCTCATCACGGCGGCAACACCTTCCTCGACCACCCGGTGGAAGTGCCAGGTATAGATCTCGCGCAGAGCGCGGGGGGAAACCTTTACGTCGACCTTGAACCGGGCGTTTTCAATGGAATTGAGCGCGAAGTGTTTGACGCAGGCCATCGCGTGCCGCTGGACGCCGCGGGTGACGGCAGCGCCGAGCTCCCCGACGTGAACCGGGTCCTCGCCATAGGTTTCCTGCGCGCGACCCCAAGCGGGATGCCGCAGCAGGTTGATGCAGACTCCGCCGAAGAGGTTCCCGCCGAGCGCGCGCAGTTCACCTCCGATGGCCTCACCGACGCGTTCTTCCAAACCGGTATCCCAGGCGGCCCCGCGGGCCATGGCGACCGGAAACGTCGTCGCGCCGCTCAGAATGATGCCGCGCGGGCCGTCGAGGAAGCGAATTCCCGGCAGCCCAAGGCGCGGAAGTTCGGCGGCGTTCCAAGTGTGCGTGCCATAGCCGCCGCCCCAAATGTCAACCAGTCCGGACCAGAACGGCGTGCTCCCCGAGAGCATCCCGATCTTCTCTTCGAGCGTGAGCGCGCCGAGAATCTGGCGGGCCTCGGCATCGAGACCCTGGCTGGATTCGCTCGGATACGGTGTTTCGGTCATGCGTCCAGGATAGCGCCGGGATTACACTAGCGGAGGCGAGGTGATCCATGAGCACTCCTGTTTCCAGCCGGCGGCAATGGCTCCGGCAAGCCGGCGGAGCGGTTGCCGTTGCCAGCACCTTGAGCGGGGCCGCGGGGCCTCTTGCGGTTCGCGCCTTCGAGCCCGACGGCAAACCGGCCGGTGCGGAGCACCTCAAAACGCTTCTTCTGACTGGCCCCAACGGCCAGCCCTACCACGTGCAGCCTAAAGTGCTGGCGAACGGCACGGCCACCATCGAACTCCCCAACGGCAAGTTCGAAATGACCATGATCCTGCCAGTGCGGGATTTCGGGCGGGTCTACCTGTATGCCGACAACGGCGGCGCACTGTACCCGCCGTCCGGCACCGGTGAGTTGCTGCTCAACTACGAATTCGCCCGGAGCCGGGCGGCTTTCGTGCGGCGATACGTGAAGGCGGCGCAGGCTGAGGGCGTGGCATTCAGTTCCCAACTCACCGCGCGGCTGGACCGCGGCGAAGCGGCGGTGGCGCGCGCCTCGGCCGCTTCCGAGCCCGCGGCGCGCGCTGGGCTCTCGAACGATTCGCTGGCGGATACCCTGTGGGCGGGCGAGATGGCGGCGGTGGAACGGGCGCGGCACCGGATCGCGCGCGCGCAGCCGCGTCTTGGCTTCCTGTTTGGCTGCAACGCCTTCCGCTATGCCCGATCGGACGAGTACGCGCGTCTTTACCGCGACGTCTTCAATTTTGCCACCCTCCCCTTCTACCGCGCCGAGAGGGAGAAGGTGGAGGGCGCCCCGGACTACAGCGCCGTGGACGCCATCCTCGAGAAGATGGCCGGAACCGGGATTCTCACCAAGGGACATCCGCTGGTCTGGTTTCACAGCGCGGGCATTCCGGAGTTCCTCAAGAAGAAATCCTGGCCAGAGATCAAACAGAGCTGCCGCGACTACATTCTGCGCAGCGTGGGCCGCTATCGCTCGCGCATCCACTCCTGGGATGTGATCAACGAAGCGCACGACTGGGCCAACGAGTTGGGCTTCGATCAGCAACAGCTTCTGGAACTCTCGCGGCTGGCCGCGGACGTCACGCGCGAGGCTGACCCCACGGCCTTCCGGGTCATCAACGCCTGCTGCACCTGGGGCGAGTACGTGGCCGAGGGCAAGAGCTACTTCGGCCCGCTGCACGAGCCCATTCGAACGCCGCTCGAGTACTACCACGCGCTGGAGGCGGCGCAAATCTCCTACGAGGCCATCGGACTTCAGCTCTACAACCCGGTGCGGGACATGCTCGAGATCGAGCGCCAGATCGAGCGGTTCTTCGTGTTCGGGAAACCCATCCATATCACCGAGCTCGGCGTGCCGTCCACCAGCGCCCACGCGAAGGACCGGACTACCGAGAAGCTGTGGCATGGCGCGGAGTGGACCGGGACGGCGCAAGCGGATTGGGTGGAGCAGTTCTACACCATCTGCTACAGCAAGCCGCAAGTGCAGGCG
>Ga0187882_1002312_pt1 | contig 17706 bp, 14 predicted proteins | sample June2016WEW_19_1_3_FD_132991 | JGI IMG/M metagenome (GOLD analysis project Ga0187882, IMG submission 132991) | Peatland microbial communities from SPRUCE experiment site at the Marcell Experimental Forest, Minnesota, USA - June2016WEW_19_150 | ecosystem: Environmental > Terrestrial > Soil >... | reverse complement strand
GCATGCATAGTTCCTGATTGCTTCCGCGCAGGGGCGGGCTTGACCGGGATGCTGTTATGACCTCCACCGGCGAAATCAAGGACTGGCTACCGTGGGTTATCAAGATCCGCTTTGTGATCATCAGCTTCGTTTTCGCGATCGAGTATGCGATTCGACAGCTGGCTCCCAACCCCGCCAATATCTCCTCGATTCGATATTTGGGAGTCGCCGTCATCCTGTGGTACCTCCTGGGTCTTTACTTTCTGATCTACAATCAGATCAGCCAGGACTATCTTCTCCAGGCTTATCTTCAGATCTTTTCGGATCTGGTCATCATTACGGCTATTCTGCATGTGACGGGCGACCTGGAGAGCAATTATCTGTCCCTGTATCTGGTCGCGATCATCCTGGCCAGTGTTCTTCTTCCCCGCGCCCGGGCGTTTATGGTGGCGGCCGTAAGTTTCGTGCTCATGGGGGCGTTGATCGAGCTTGCCTATCTTCCCAGTATCTACCCCACATTGGTGAGGCAGTATCCGGCGGCGCAATTTCTGGCGACGACTTCGTCCGTCCCGGTCGACCTGAGAACCCTCCAGGTGAAAATCAGTGCGAGCCTTTTCGGCTTTTTCGCAGTAGCTTACCTTTCGAGCTACCTGGCGGAAAGCTTGCGCAAAGCCGGGGCGGAGTTGCGTGATAAGAGCGGCCAGGTTGCAAGTTTGCAGGCCAAGAACGAGAACATTATCCAGAGCATGCGCGAAGGCCTGTTGAGCACGGACCTCGACGGGACGATCATTGAGTTGAACCCCGCCGGGGCGGAGATCCTGGGCCGCCGCCTCGAGGACCTGCGGGGAAGCCACATCGACGCCGTCTTCCGCGGCCTGCCCGCGGGGGAGCGCTCCGCCCCGGAAGCCTTTTCCCCTCCCGCCCGCCAGGAGATCAGTTACCGGCACCCCCGCGAGGAGCGCCGCACGCTGGGCGTATCATCATCTCCCCTGCTCGTGCCGGAAGTTGGAGTGGTGGGGTACGTTTATAATTTTCAGAACCTTACGGAGGAGAAGCGACGGGAGGTGGAGTCCCGCACCCAAGACCGCATGGCGACCCTGGGCCGCATGGCGGCAGGCGTCGCCCACGAAATACGCAATCCTCTCGCCTCGATCGCCGGGTCGGTGAAGCTCCTGCAATCGATCAGCCAACTCGACGAGGATCAGGCGAAGTTGATTGCGATTGTGAGTCGTGAATCGGAGCGACTCAATAAGCTGGTTTCGGATTTCCTGCTTTACTCCAGGGACCAACGCTTTGAGTTTTGTCGCGTCGATGTCGTGAACCTGCTCGAAGAAACTCTCCTGCTGGTCGCACACCATCCGCTCTTTGGCCCGCAATATCGCATCGAGCGCAGGTTCCCCCGCCGGGCGGTCATGGTGTGGGCAGACGCCGATAAGCTCCGACAGGTCTTTTGGAATATTTGCGACAACTCTCTTAAGGCGATGCCCGAGGGAGGAATCCTGAACGCTCAGGCCGAAGAGACAGGCGACAAAATCCGCGTGGTTCTGAGCGATAGTGGCATCGGCTTCACTCCCGCACAGCTCGAGAAACTTTTCGAGCCGTTCCAATCCGGTTTTAGTGAGGGGACAGGGTTGGGATTGGCTTTGGTCTACCAGATTATCCAGGGGCATCGGGGCTCCATTCGAGTTGATTCCAGGCCCGGGAAGGGGGCACGGTTTGTGATCGAACTGCCCCGGGAAGCTTTTCGACCGGCACACACCGTGAAAGGAGCAGTTCAACCCGCGGGCGCGCCCCGTTGATCTGCGCTGCGAGTCTTCTGCCGCGGAGCCAAACATGGCACGAATCCTGGTTGTGGACGACGAGAAATCACTCTGTCAGCTCCTGGAGATTGCCTTTCGCAAAGACAATCACCGGGTTGAGACGGTCTCGAGCGGAGAGGCCGCTCTAAAGAAGATCAACTCGCAGGTTTATGACATCATCATTTCCGACATCGTGATGCCCCGCATGAGTGGGATCGAACTCTTGGAGCGAGTTCGCCAATCCGGAATTACCTCCGTCTTTCTGCTGGTCACGGCCGTTCCGACTGTTGACACGGCTATCAAGGCGCTGCACCTCGGAGCCGACCGCTACGTGATCAAGAGCGATAAGCTGATCGAGGAGCTCAAGATTGTCATCGGCCGTGAAATGCAGACGATTGGGCTACGGGAGGAGAACCTCCGGCTGCGTCGCGAGATGTTACGGGTCTTTGCCGTCAAGAACATTATCGGGAAGAGCCAGAAGACCCAGGCAGTCTTGGAAGTCGTGCGCACGGTCGCCCCGACTACCAGCACCGTGCTGATTACAGGTGAAAGCGGGACCGGAAAGGAGTTGGTGGCGCGCGCCATCCATGAGGCCAGTGACCGCCGCGAAAAGCCCTTCATTTCAATCAACTGCGGGGCCTTTCCCGAAACTCTTTTGGAGAGTGAGTTGTTTGGCTACTTGCGAGGAGCCTTTACCGGCGCCTATGCTGACAAGAAGGGGATCTTTGAGGCCGCTAGCAGAGGTACTCTCTTCCTGGATGAAATCGGGGAGACCACGCCCTCCATGCAGGTCAAATTGTTGCGGGTGTTGCAGGAACGGAAGATTCGGCCTCTCGGCGGGACATCCGACATCCCTGTGGATGTGAGGGTGATCGCGAGTTCCAACCGCGATCTAATGGCTCTGGTGTCCGAAGGGAAATTTCGAGAGGACTTCTATTATCGCGTCAGCGTTATCCCCGTCCATATACCCCCCTTGCGGGAACGTCGCGAGGATATTGATCCCCTGGCACGGCACTTCCTGCGCAAGTACTCTGCCACGATGAGCAAGGCCCTGCGCGATTTCGACGCGCCAGCCCTTGCGGCGCTGGAAGCGTACGCGTGGCCGGGCAACGTTAGAGAGCTCGAGAATGCCATCGAACGCGCTGTCGCACTCAGCGCGGAAGAGGACACCACCGTCCGTCTTCATCACCTTCCAGATTCTGTGCGCCTGGCAGGTCCCTCCCCATTTCCGACCGATAATGAAGCGCTATTGGAGATTCCCAAGGAGGGTTTGGATTTTGAGCGCAGCATCTCCCGGGTCGAAAGCCAGTACATCTTGGGTGCCCTGCGCGCCGCCGGAGGAGTTCGCCAGCATGCCGCGGATCTCCTGCATATGTCCTACCGGTCCTTTCGCCATTACGCGAAGAAACATGGAATCTAGCCGATTCCCTGGACCCACTTACCCATCTAAGCCTTCCTGGGTTGGTTGATGACGGATCCCTGACGGAGAAGAAGGGCCTTCCGGACCGGGAGAGGGGATTGTGCCGACTGTTTCTACCCAGTCCTCCCGATGCAGAGGGAACACACGGGTCGGGGTCGATCGTGATCTTCGGTGACAGTATTTGTCAGGGAGTTTCGACAAAAACAGGCCGTTATGATGCATATCCAAAAGGTTAGAGAAGACATATTCATTGCTTCTCGTATGCCATTGATAACACAAGGGATGGATTCTCGGTGGAGCGTCCACAGTTGTCGGATTGGTGAGATAGTTGCAAGCATATGAAGTAGTCTTGAAAGTGGAATCAGTACGTTATTCTGTTTAGCCTCGGAGGGAGGACTGGATGAAGAAGAATTCAAGCGGTTTTTCGTTGATTGAATTGTTGATCGTTGTTGCGATCATCCTGATTATTGCTGCTATCGCGATTCCAAACTTGCTGCGCTCGCGCATTGCAGCCAACCAAGCCTCGGCGGTCGGATCACTGCGCACCCTGAACACCGCCGAAATCACTTACTCCTCGACCTTCAATGTCGGGTTCAGTTCCCTGATGTCTTATCTGCAACCCCCCGCGGCCGGGGTGAATCCGACCTCGACGGCGGCAGGCCTGATTGACAGTGTGCTGGCAGGCGGCTCGAAGAGCGGTTACGCCTTCGCGTACTCGGCCGGTCCTCCGGACAGTACCGGCCGGACTGACTATTACTCGTTTACGGCCACTCCGATCAGCGACTCGACGGGGACGAACTACTACTTCACGGACCAGTCGGGTGTGATTCGTCAGAACAACACTACGACGGCTAGTTCCTCGGACTCGCCAATTGCTGGCTAGCCTTGGGGGAGTTGGGAAAGAATTCCTAAAAGGGGGAGTCGAAAGACTCCCCTTTTGTTTTGTCCGGATCCAGCCGCACCTGCCAAGTCGCTGTGTTTTGTGAGCAGCGCTGGCCTGGAGGCTGGCCTACGTCTGCCCGAGTCGCCGCCGCGCGCGCCCCCGCAGCGCTTGCCTTCTGTCGTTTTCCCTGGTCGGCAATCAAGGGTGCCTGGCCTCAGCTCCAGAATCCGGCTTCAACTGATTCTTGATCTCCTTTACTTGCTCCGCTGCGGCCTGTGCTCCCGGGTTGGTGGCCAGTTCCACCTGGAACTCACGGAGGGCGCCGTTCAAGTCTCCCTGCGTTTTCAGCATGACCCCCAGTGCGAAGTGGTAGCCGTACCCGCTGGGGCGAATCGCCATGGCCCGCTGAACTGCGGCAATGGCCTCTTCCGTTCGGCCCAATTTGAAACGCGTCATTCCCAAGTACAGATACTGATCCGGCTTGTGAGGTTTGAGGCGGATGGCCCGCAGGAAATACCGTTCCGCTTCCGGCAGGCGCCCCAGTTTGTAGTTGGTGTAGGCAAGATTGTAAGTGGCCGGCCAGAAGTCGGGATACCGGGTCACCATATCGGTGAAGATCGCCAGGGCGGGGTCGTACTTTCCGTCCTCGCCCAGCACGGTGGCATAGTTCAATTCGACATAGCGATTCTGGGGCGCCTTGGTAAGGTTATAGGCGTAGAAGAGCAGGTTGTTCTGAAAGTAGAAACCCTCGGTAACGGTGCCGTAGCCGAGCGCGGCGGCCAGGCAAATCGTGGCGAGGAGCTGCCTTCGAGGCAGGCCCAAGTACCGTGGGGGGTTCCCACCCAGCTTCCTCAGAGCCACAGCCGCGAGGACTGCCAAACCGATTGAGGGGAGGTAGAGGTACCGATCGTGGGCGAAATCATCCGCGACAAAGGCCCGGAGGTTGAGAACCGGGATCAAGGGCAGCAGCAGCCACGTCGCGAAGAAGGCGAGGGCACGGGAGCGTCGGGTGCAGGCCACCAGCACAATCCCTACCCCGACATCCAGGATGGCGGGCAGGCTGAAATTTCTGAGATTCGGATGGACTACCGCAGGCAAATTATAGAAGGTGCTCAGACCGACGGGCCACAAGAGGTGACGGATCCAGAACCAAATCAGCGCCGGCCAGGTGAAGAGCAATTGCGCGGTACTGAGAGGCGCCACGATATGGCTGAACCCTTTCAGAGCGTGGACCCGCGCCGGAAGATAGAGGAGTAGCACAAGGAAGTAGGCCCAGGTCTTCCGGATTGCTCTCCCACACCACGCGAGGACTCTCTTCACGGTTAGCGGTTGTCCCCACTCCGGCCCATAGATCCACTCATAGACAAGAAGAAAACCGGGGAGTATCACGGCGGTCTCCTTCTCCAACAGAGCGAGAGCGAAGAACACCACGGAAATGACCTGCCATTTGAGAACGCGTCCGCTCTCTCGCCGTGACTGAAGGTAACAAAGTAATGAGGCAATGAGCAGAACCCCCAGCAAAGGTTCGGTCACACCGGAAATCCAGGCGATGGCCTCAATGTGCGCGGGATGGAGGCCGAAAATCAGCGCCGCCAGCAGGGCGACCTCGCGGCCCATCCCCACCCGCCAGACCAGGAGATACACCAGGAAGGTGGTTAGCAGGTGGGTCAGGATCGTGGTGAGATGCCAGGCCCCCGCCCGATTCCCGAACACCGCGTCATTGATTCTCAGCCACAGCAGGAAAAGCGGGCGGAAATAGTTCCCGTGCTCTTCCGGGTCAAATGCTTCCCAGACGTGGGAGGTAAAGTAGCTGGGGACGGCGTGCCAGGAGTGCACCGCGGGATTCTCCACAATCTGGCCGCGGTCATCGTGGACAAACTGGTAGCGAAGCGTCTGGCTGTAAACCGCGAACGTCAAGGCAAGGACGATAGCCATACCCAGCCCGAAAGAAGAGTCCTGGGGGGCGGACGGACGATCTGGGGGCAGGCTCGCGGCTGTCACCGGCTCGCGCCTGGGTGGGCTGGCCTGGGGGGAGAATTCATCAGGCATCCGTTTCTACCCGTTCAGCTTTCTCAAGAATACCGTCGCTGTAGCGCTGCCGTCTGGGCGGCTTGGCCGGTGAGATGGCGGCCACTGCACAGCGCTGTCGCAGACCTCCCGCAGAGGGCCGGCTTCTGTCTCGCCGGGGGATCAGTTTAGTTCTTTGATGTCTTATCTGCAACCCCCCGCGGCCGGGTCGAACCCGACCTCGACGGCGGCAGGTTTGATTGACAGCGTGCTGGCAGGCGGGGGCTCTTCCCGGCATTCGAACCCAAGGTTGAGCCGACCTGGAATCTTTCCAGAGTTCAACCTGGGTTAGGTATAATGACCGTTCTTGCGGGTGAGACGCGGGCGAAGAATTCGTCGGCGAGAATCGGATGCCGCCCTCCGCTGGGCAATCCACAGCTATGTTAGCCATCGAAACCATCAGGCTGACGAAAAACTACAGGGTAGGCTTCTGGAAGACCGGCTCCCAAAGGGCCTTGGACTCCCTGGATCTGCGCATCGAGACGGGCGAAGTCTTCGGCTTGCTCGGCCCGAACGGGGCAGGGAAGACCACCACGCTTAAGATTTTTTTCCGCCTCGTGTTTCCAACCTCCGGAGCAGCGCGGATCTTGGGCAGGGAACTCGACGATAGGGCCCTCCACCAACGGCTAGGCTATCTCCCTGAGAATCCCTATTTTTATGACCACCTGACGGCAAAGGAGTTTCTGAACCATGCCGGCAGGCTCTTCGGCATCGGGAAAGACGATCTCCGCCGCCGGGTGAATCACCTCCTGGAGCAAGCGGGTCTGGCCGAGTCGCGGAATGTGCCGCTGCGGAAGTTCTCCAAGGGAATGGTGCAGAGATTGGGGATCGCACAGGCACTCATCAATGACCCCGAGGTGGTCTTTCTCGATGAGCCGATGTCCGGCCTGGACCCCCTGGGGCGCCGCGAAGTGCGCGACCTGGTGCTGCAACTTCGCGAAGAGAAGAGAACGGTTTTCTTCTCCACGCATATCCTGTCGGATGCCGAAACCCTGTGCGATCGAGTTGCCATCTTGAATCGGGGAAAGCTCCAAGGCTGCGGGGATCTGCGCGAAATCCTCCGTTTGGGGGTTTCGACCACCGAGTTGGTCCTCGAAAACCCTGCCCACGGATTTCTCGAGGAGATCCGCCCCTGCGTGGTCTCGTTGATTCGGACGGGGGAGCGGGTTCGGCTGGGAATCCGCGGCGAGACCAGCATCCCCCAGGTCCTGGAAGCGGCGCTGCGCCACAAAGCGAGGATTATTTCGCTGAATCCTGTGAAGATGTCGTTGGAGGACTACTTCCTGGCGCAGGTTTCGCCGGCGGAGACCAGGGAGCCGGCGGCGACGGCCGGCACAGGGAATCGATAGGTATGGCTTGATGGGACGTATCGCGATCATTGCGCTCGGGGCCTTCAAGGAATCTGTGCGGGAGCGTGTCCTCTACAATCTGATTGTCTTTGCCTTCCTGATGATCGCCGCCGCCATTCTTCTGGGCAGCATTTCGGTGGGGGTAGAGAGGATCATCCTGGTGAACTTCGGGCTCGCCGCGATCTCGTTTTTTGGCTTCCTGATGGCGATCTTCATTGGCATCGGGCTGGTTTCCAAGGAGATTGAGCGCCGGACGATCTACAACATTCTTTCCAAGCCCGTTTCACGTGCCGAGTTCATCCTGGGCAAGTACGCCGGACTGCTGCTCACCCTTCTGGTCAACACGGCCATCATGACGGCAGGCTTCTATCTCGCGCTGGCTTTTCAGAAGGGGGGCCTGACCCTGAACGATCTTTCCCTGCTGCTGGCGGTTTACTTTATCCTGCTGCAATTCGCCATCATCGTAGGAGTGGCGATCTTCTTCTCGTGCCTTTCCACTCCGATACTTTCGGCCGTCTTCACGTTATGCCTGTTGGTGATCGGAAACCTCTCCGGCGACATGCGCCGGTTTGGACAGGAGAGCGGGAGCCCCTGGCTCGAAAAGGTGACTGCCGCCTTGTACTACCTGCTGCCAAACTTCAGCAATTTCAATGTCATCACGCCAGCGGCGCATGGGGTGAGAATTTCCGGCTTACTCATCGCCGCGAATACATGTTATGCGATCCTCTATATCGCCGTTCTAGTTTCAGGATCTATCCTGATCTTCGAGGAACGGGAATTCCGATGATACTCCCCTGGGTCAAGACTGGGTGGAAAGGCCTCACGCGGCCGATATGTTCGCTGGTGGTGGTCAGCGCCCTGCTGAGCTTAATCCCGCTCCAGCGGAGTATTGATCAGCAACGGGAGGGGGACGAGGGTCGGCGGGAGGAAATCCTCTTTTTCCCCTCGGGAGTGACGCTGCGTCGCTGGAGTGGAGGATACTCGGGACTCCTGGCGGCCATCTACTGGACCCGCGCGGTGCAGTATTACGGGCGGCGGCGTCTGGCGCACTCCCGGGACTTCCCGCTGCTTGGAACCCTGCTCAGCGTGACCACGGACCTCGATCCTCACTTGTTGATTGCCTACCGCTTCGGTTCTCTCTTCCTGGCCGGAAAGCCGCCGGAAGGCGCGGGGAGGCCCGACCAGGCCATCCACTTGCTCGAGCGCGGAATCGTCGCCAACCCAGGCTATTGGCGATTGTGGGAGGACCTGGGGTTTATCTACTATTGGGATTTGAAGGACTACGCGCATGCGGCCGAAGCTTTTCGCCTCGGCAGCGAGCGGCCCGGTGCGCTGCCGTGGATGCGGGCTCTCGCCGCCTCCGTGGCAGCGCAAGGCGGCGCGATTCAAACTTCGCGCCTCCTTTGGTCAGAGATGGCGCGCACGGGCGACAACGAATCCATGCGGCACAGTGCGGAGTTGCATTTGGCGGCCCTCGATGCGCAAGAGGCGTTGAACAAGCTCGACGGCTTGCTGGCCCTTTACCGGCAAAGGGAAGGCCGGGAACCTCTCTCCCTGCGCGACCTGATGGCGACGGGTTATTTGCGGGACATTCCCCTTGACCCTTCGGGTGAGCCTTTCACCCTCGGGCCGAATGGCCGGGCGAGCCTGGGGCCGAAGAGCAGGATCGACTCCGGGCTTCTGCAATAGGGAATGTCCGGGGATGGTGGAAGCGAACGAGTAGGTCACGGAGGCCGCCCTTAGAGGCTGCGGAAAAACTCTTCCGCGCTGTCATCCTGAGCGAAGCGAAGGACCTCTGCAGTTGAATTTTCAAGCAAATACAGAGGTCCTTCGTCGGCTTCGCCTCCTCAGGATGACAATGTGAAGCGTTTTCCCGCAGCCTCCTCAGACTTGCGACAAGGAAGGAATGTCCGGAGGACGGGGGAAGTTGGCGTGGAAGTCATCCGCTTCATCTTTTGGGAAGCTGTCAAGATTCTCGGGTTGGCGTTCCTGGGCCTTTTCTCTGCTCAGGCAATCGCCAACCTCCGCTCGCGGCGCGTTTGGATCGCGCCCGCTCTCTATGCGCTTGTCCTGGGATTGGCCACAGCGGGAGCGTGGACTGCCGGCAACGACGTCGCGGCAGAGGTTTACATGTGGACCTGTTACAGTAACCTGGGCCGGGGAGAGCTGGTAAAGGCTTACGGAAACGCGCTACGAGCCGTTACGTTGCGCCCGGGCGACCTGCATTATTGGAGAGCTTTGATGCAATGCAAGATGCGGTTGCATCAGTTCCAGTCCGCGCGGGATGACGAACCGGCGGTCCGGAAGCTGAGCGGCGGCAGCCCGGACGAGGTGGACGAGTACCAGTTCGCCCTCTGCTCCTTCCTGCTTGGCCAGTACGATCAGGTTTTTCAGACGACCACACGCTTGATTCGTCAGAACCCTTCCTACGCTGCGCCCTACATCATGCAGGGTCTTGCGGAAACTGCGCAGAAGAAGTATTCCGACGCGGAAAAGAGTTATCTGGCTGTCCTGCAGCTTTTCCCAAATCATCAAGCTGCTGTGGAGGGTCTTGCCCGCGCCTATTATCTAGACGGGCAGCGGCAACGGGCCCTGGCGGTAATTGACGAGACGGCGAAATTCCCTTTCCCGGCTCTGGTCCGGCAAAGGTTCGAAGCGCTGAGGGGGCTCTATGACCAGTAGATACCGCCTCGCGCTTCCCCTCCGCCTGGAAGATGTGGTCGCACTTGCTTTCTTCCTGCTCAACCTCCTCTTGAGAATCCTTTTCCGCGGGCTGGAGCGGCAGAACCTCAACCCTGCCGATGTCCTCATTATCATTCCGGCTGCCGCACTGTTATTGGCGAAGGAACTCGTGCATTACTTTGTGGCTGGGAAGACTGAACGTGCGGTCTCCAGTCAAGGGCCGTTAGATTTCGTCCGGCCGTATTGGGAAATCGTCCGGGATTGGTTTCCCTTTCTTGTGATCCTGCTGATGTATTACTCCCTTTGGGGTGATGCGACCCTGCTGCTCGTGACGACGGATCGCGACCCGGCGCTGATCGCGCTCGATCAGCGGCTTTTCGGTTTTCAAGCCAGCCTGGTTCTGCAGCGCATCGTCTCCCCGTGGCTCACGGCGTCCATGGACCTTGCCTACTTCTTCCACCTCCTGAACATACCGCTCGTCGCCTGTTTTCTCTATCTTTGCCGCGACCGGGCCCGCTTTCGCGAAATGATGTGTGGCCTCATGGTGGTTTCGTTCCTGGGCTTGCTGGGGTATCTGCTCGTCCCCGCCATCGGCCCCATGTACACTTTTCGTAATCAGTACACAGTTCCGCTGCGCCAATCCCTGGGAGTATTCAATCGCGAAGTGGATTTCATGGACTTCGCACGCATCCGCCGGGATGTTTTCCCTAGCCTGCATGTGGCGATCTCCTTCCTCGTCTGGCTTTACGCCTACCGAAACTCCAAGAGACTGTTCTGGATTTTGTCCCCGCTCATCCTCAGCCTTTGGTTTTCCACCGTCTATCTTCGCTATCATTACCTGGTTGATGTCTTGGCGGGCTTGATCCTTGGCCCCCTTTCCTTCCTGCTCGCGAACTGGCTCTTCCGCCGTTTTGGCGAAATCCCTGTGCCGTTGCCCCTTCCAGCAAGCTGGACGGAGCGCCTACTACCCTGGCTGCCCAAATCCCGCGCGGTGGCAGCCGGCGAAAAAGTGGAGGAGGAGCAATGACTGGACTATCTCCGGGCGCTCCCCCGGCCCCGGCGGAATCTGGCGAGCGCCCCGGAGGGCAGAGAACCGTCCCGCCTGCCGGGCTGATTGCCCTGCTTCTCCTGCTGGCCGTTGTCCCCTACATCAACTCCCTCCAAAACGGATTCGTCTATGACGATAACAATGAAGTTCTAACCAACCCCTATATCCGCAGCTTCGGGCATCTCGGTGATATCTTCAGCACGCGAATCCTGGCACACCTCGGTGCACGAGGAGCCACGAACTACTATCGGCCGATCAGCATCCTGGGTTTTCTGCTCTGTTACAAACTGTTCGGGCTTCTCCCCTATGGATTCCATCTGGCCAACCTGCTGTTGCACGTCCTCATGGTGTGTCTTCTGTTCGGGTTGACGAAGCAACTATTCCAGAATCTGTGGCTGGGCTTTGGGGCGGCGGCAGCGTTTGCGCTGCACCCCATTCATACCGAATCCGTGGCCTGGGTGTCGGCGGTGACGGATTTAGAGTTGGCTTTGTTCTATTTGGCCGCCTTCTGGTTTTTTCTGGGTAGCGCGAAACCCCACGGCACACGTTCCGAGCTGGCGCAACTGGGCATGGCAGGCAGTTTCGTGTTGGCGCTGCTCTCCAAAGAGGCCGCGGTGACTTTGCCGCTCGTGGCGACGGTTTATGAGCACTTCTATCGTGACGACCGCGAATCGACTACGCCGCGCCAGAAACTGGCTCGTTACGGCGTTTTATGGTTGCTGGTCGTTGCCTACGTGCTATTTCGGATCCGTTTCTTTGGAGCTTTTGCCCCGGTGCTTCTTACCCTCCACGTCTCATGGTATGAAGCCATTCTCTCCGGCTTCGCTTTGTCGGGAGAGTATTTGTGGAAGGTGCTCTGGCCGGTTCACCTGAGCGCCTATTACGCTTTCCACAAGAGCGTGTCGCTCGTGGACCCGCGGGTCCTGGCGGGAGCTGCAGCGCTGGGCTTGTGCGTGGTCGCCTTTCGGGCTCTATGGAAGCGCTCCCGCCTGATTTCTTTTGGCTTCGTCTGGTTCTTCCTGACTCTCGCTCCGGTTCTGAATTCGCGCTGGCTTGGCCCCAACGTATTCACGGAAAGGTATCTTTATCTTCCCTCCGTGGGATTCTGCTGGGTGGCAGCGTGGGGCATACTGCGAATCCGGGCGCAGGCTGCCGGTCGTAAGCCTGCTTGGGGCGCGGCGCTCGGCATAGCGCTGGGCGTGGTCGGCGTACTGGCCGCGGTCCGGATCGTCACCCGCAATCGCGATTGGAGGGATGAGGTTACTTACTATCGCGTGACTCTGGCGGCAGAGCCGGAAGCCGCCGGCCTGCGAATCAACCTGGGCGCGGTCTACTGGAACCATATGCAGCCTGACGCGGCGGAGCGCGAGTGGCGGGCGGCGCTCCCAACCTCTCCCCACAGCGCCCTGCTGCTCAACAACCTGGGGCTCGTCTATGCGCGCAAGAAACAGTATGGCGATGCGGCGGACTGCTTCCAGCGTTCCATGCGGCTACGCCCGAACTTTACCGACGCCCACCTGAACCTCGGGCGGATTGATGAGGAGACCGGCAAGACCCCTGAGGCCGAGCTGCAGTTGCGGGCGGCGGCGGCCCTGGCACCCTTGAGCGTCCAGGCACGCAACGAACTGGGACACTTCTATTTCACCAGCGGTCGTTGGCGAGAGGCTGAGGAGCAGTTCCACGCCTCAGTGGCCAGCATCGCCAACAGCACGGCCTACGATGGGATCGGTGATACCAACGTGCGTTTGGGGCGACGGGACGTGGCGGAGCAAGCCTATCGGCAAGCCCTCGCCCTGGATGACGCCGACAGCCACGCGCATTTTGGATTGGCCGCCATCCTGGCATTCACGGGCCGCGAGGGGGAGGCTCTGGCGCATTACCAGGCGGGCCTGCGCCTTGACCCGCTCAACCCGGAGGCGCGGAGTGCCTTCGAGCGGCTCAAGTCAAACTCATCCTATGTCAACCCATCCAACAAATGAACGCCGGCACTCCGGCGGCAGAGACTTATTCGTCCTGGTCCTGGCATGCTCATGCGGTTTGGTGGCTCAGGCGCAGAAGCCGGCTGTGCCACCCACCCTGGTGGACGGATACGTGCGGGAGTTTGAATCGAGCTATCACGAGGTGCGAAGCCTCCGGGCGGAGTTCACCGAGACTTACGTCCTGGGGGGAAGGACGCGTGTCGAGTCCGGGGTTGTCTATTTCGCGCGCGGAGGGTTGATGCGTTGGGACTACCAGCGTCCCAGCCAGAAGCTCTTTCTATGCGACGGGAAGCACCTGCTGCTCTACATTCCCGCCGAAAAGCAACTCACGCGCTCCCCGGTCAAGTCCAGTGAGGATATCCGGGTGCCGTTCCGGTTGCTGCTCACGCGCTTGGATTTGCGGCGGGTGTTCGCGCGCTTTGAGTTTGCAGACCAGGTGAGTCACGATCCCGCGAATCGAGTGCTGCGCGCCTATCCGAAGAACGAGTATGCGGAAGACTACCAGGACGTGCTGATGGAATTGGGCGCGCAGTTCGACGTGCGGGGGCTCGTGGTGGATTTACCGGATCACAGCCGGCTGGAGTTTCGCTTTGACCATATCGACCGCAACCCGCCCCTGCCGCGGTCGCTCTTTCAGTTCTCGCCCCCGTCCGGCACGGAGATTATCGACCAACACTGAAGCGAACCCCGCCACCGCCTCGCCGGGCAGTCGCCCACCTCAATCGTTCAGCACGTACGTCTCGATCGCAGTGGCCACACCGCTGTCTTCGCAGGAGGAAGTAATCGCCCACCCTGACCGGGCGAGTCCCGCGATGTGGTTTCCCATCAGCACCGGCAGACCGGCGAACTCCAGCATCTCCCGGTCATTGAAGTTGTCGCCGATGGCCATGATCTCGCCGGGAGGTATGCCGAGTCGCGTGGCCCAGAACTTCAGGGCGCGTCCCTTTGAGCAGCCGCGATTCATGATGTCGAACAACGCGATGTTACGCTCCGGGTACTTCGTCCAGGTGAGGTTCACGAAGGGGCCGGCCTCTGAATCCCGGAGCAAAGCCTCCGCGGGTTCGATCCGCGCCAGCGGGCCCCCAATCATGACCTGCACGGGGTCCGATTCGACCGCAACTCTGAGGTCCGGCACCTGGAGCAGTTGATCCGAGCTGGTTTTCACATACCATCCGAGCGGGCCCTCCGGGATGGCGTTGTCTTGCATGATGACCTGCCCGCGGCCCGGCACGTGAAAGATGGCCACCGTATAGGGCCGGTACTCGTGTGCGATATCCAGAACCTGGTGGGCAACTGCGCGGGGTAGAAAATCCTGGTAGACAACTTCGCCGGAGGTCGTTCTGATCAGCGCGCCGTTAGAGGTGATGATCGTAACGGGGCAGGGAATTTTCGCGACGTACGGCGCAGCGGCCAGGGGGCGGCGTCCCGTGACCACGACAAGCTGGATTCCCCGCTCGGAGGCTGCCAGCAGGGCGCGGCGGTCCACCTCCGAGATTTCCCAGCGACTATTGATGAGCGTGCCGTCAAGATCCAGGGCAATAAGGCGAATCGACATGGAATGCACAATTCTAGCACGGAGTATCCACTCCGCCCGCCGGAATCCACGACCTTCTGGCTTCTGCGGTCCGGAATCGGCGATTGACCGCCTTCCGGCGGCTTTGTTAGACTCCTACACTGATGTCATCCTTGACTCACCTGGAGTGTGCGCGCTGCGGCAAGCATTTCGCAGCGGGGCAAACCCATAACCTATGCGACTGCGGCTCGCCTCTCCTGGCGCGCTACGACCTGCGCCGGGCTTCGCCGAAACTCGAACCGCGACAACTGCAATCTCGCGCGCGGGACTTGTGGCGATATCGCGAAGTTCTCCCGGTGACGCAGGACGCTTCGATCGTTTCGCTCGGCGAGGGCTTTACCCCGCTTCTGCACGCCCGCCGCCTGGGGGACAAGCTCGGGCTGCCCAATCTGTACCTCAAAGACGAAGCGCAGAATCCCACGGGCTCCTTCAAAGCGCGCGGCATGGCGGTGGCGGTGAGCGTGGCGCAGGAACTTGGAATCCGGCGTCTGGCAGTTCCCTCGGCAGGGAACGCCGGCGGAGCGCTGGCGGCTTACGCGGCCAAAGCAGGGATGGAAGCCGCAATTTTCATGCCGGAAGACACGCCGCTGGTCATTCGTCTGGAATGCACGCTGCACGGCGCGAAGGTCACCCTGGTCTCCGGTAGCATCAAGGATTGTGGACGGGTGATGCGCGAGCGACTGAAGGGTGGAGACTGGTTCGATGTCTCGACGCTGCGCGAACCCTATCGCCTCGAAGGGAAGAAGACCATGGCGTATGAGGTCTTCGAGCAACTGGGCGGCCGCTTGCCGGACGCCATGATTTATCCCACGGGCGGCGGCACCGGACTGATCGGCATGTGGAAGGCTTTTGGCGAGATGCAGGAACTGGGATGGATCGCCGAGCGCCGGCCGCGCATGTTCGCTGTCCAGGCGCAAGGTTGCGCTCCGATGGTGCGCGCCTTTGCGGGTGAGTCCGAACAAGCGGCCGAGTGGGTGAATCCGCAGACGCTTGCTTCCGGCTTGCGCGTGCCGGCGGCGATCGGGGATTTCCTGATCCTGCGCGCCCTCCGCCAGAGCCGAGGCGCCGCGCTGGCGGTCTCCGATGGCGAGATGTTGGCCGCCGTGCGCGAGATTGCCGAGACCGAAGGGATCCTCACCTCGCCGGAAGGCGGAGCAACCCTGGCCGGGCTGAAGAAGCTGCTGGCGGACGGTTTCCTCGCCGGACATGAATCGGTTGTGCTTTTCCTGACGGCGACCGGGTATAAGTACTTTGAGGCGCTTGAGACGCTGGCCTCGGAGCGGGGCAATTAGACTTTCATGGCAATCACCGAACGGCTTTACTACGCGGACTGTTATTTGCGGGAATTCCAGGCGCGCGTGATCAGGACAAGCTCTGAGGCGGGAGGCGTACGCGTTTTTCTGGACCGCACCGCGTTCTATCCGGAATCGGGTGGTCAGCCCGCTGACCAGGGGACGCTGGCAGGTATCGCAGTGCTTGACGTCGTGGAGGAGGGCGAGGAAGTTGCGCACGTGCTCACCGAGAGTCCCTCGACTGAGGTTGTGCAAGGGATCATCGACTGGCGCCGGCGATTTGACCATATGCAGCAGCACACGGGGCAGCACGTGCTCTCCGCCGCCTTTGAAAAGGCGGGAGGGTATAAGACCGTCTCCTTCCACCTGGGCACAGAGACCTCTACGATTGATCTTGATTCTGACCGTGTGGGCGCAAAGCAAATCGAAGAAACTGAGGAGCTGGCGAATGAAATCGTCTTCGAAAACCGGCCCGTGCAGATTTCCTTCCGACCCTCAGCGGAAGCGAATCAGATGGATTTGCGTAAACCGGCCTTTCGTGAGGGCGACATCCGGGTGGTGGAGGTCGAGGGATTCGACCTTTCCGCCTGCGGGGGAACGCATGTCATCCAGACGGGCGCCATCGGGCTGATCAGTATCCGCAAGGTGGACACCTCGAAGGGCCTGACACGCGTCGCCTTCGTGTGCGGGGGCCGCGCTCTGCGCCGGGCTCGGCGGGACTTCGCGATCCTCACTGAAGCGGCGCGCCAATTCTCAACCGGGCTGGAGAATGTCCCGGAACTGATTGCCAAGCAGGCGCAGGAACTGCGGGACGCGGAACGGTTGCGCAACAAATTGCTGGAGGATTTGGCGGAGCTTGAAGCCCTCGAGTTGTGGCGGAGCGCGCCGGAAAGGAACGGGTCGCGCGTGGTTCGACGCCTTTTCGCCGCGGAAGATGGGAAGAAGGCCAAGATGCTGGCCCACGCCGTGGCCAAGCACCCTTCCGCGATCGCCTTGCTTGGCGTCAGGGGCAAACCCGCGGGCTTGTTCTTCGCGCAGTCACCAGGCGGAAAGCCGAATTTGGCCGAACTCCTGAAGCAAACCCTGGCGAAATTCGGAGGCAAAGGCGGCGGGGCGCATGATTTCGCCCAAGGTGGTGGATTGCGCGAGGACCAACTGGAGGAAGCCTTGGATTTTGCAGAGTCGCTACTGAGGGTAGTGCCCTAATCCCGCCACTGCGTTCGCGTTGTCATGCTGAGCCCTTCGCTGTCATCCTGAGTCCTTCGCTGTCATCCTGAGCGAAGCGAAGGATCTCGCTCTGCCCGCTCAGGATAAACTGCGCGAAGGATCTCAGCAGTTAGTTCGCGCTCGCAGGGAAGCAAACTACGGGGGTTCTTCGCTCGCTGCGCTCGCTCAGAATGACAAGGCTGCGGCGCTCCCTCAGAATGACGGCGGTCAGGAAGGTTGGCGGGTTCGCGCTGGTCATGTTATATTTTCAGAAGGTCATTCATAGTATGGGCGCGTAGCTCAGTTGGGAGAGCGCGGCGTTCGCAACGCTGAGGTCGAGGGTTCGAATCCCTTCGCGTCCACCAAAATCCCTCATTGCCTTCTCCTTGCTTGTATAATCCAAGGTTGCGAGCCCACGGGGCGCCCTGC
>Ga0187882_1002301_pt1 | contig 17731 bp, 14 predicted proteins | sample June2016WEW_19_1_3_FD_132991 | JGI IMG/M metagenome (GOLD analysis project Ga0187882, IMG submission 132991) | Peatland microbial communities from SPRUCE experiment site at the Marcell Experimental Forest, Minnesota, USA - June2016WEW_19_150 | ecosystem: Environmental > Terrestrial > Soil >... | reverse complement strand
TTGAGAAAATGCCCATTTTACAGGCATTTGAAGGCACAGACTATGAACTTCCTCCAGAGGTGACCTCCAATCAATTGACCCTGTTCGATTTATGATGGGACAGCAGTGCGTCTGTCCCCTTTTTCATTTCGCGTGTCCGCGAATGCTGATGCCCAGCTCCCGCAACTGGCGCTCCGGAACGGCCGCGGGGGCGTCGCTCATGAGGTCGGAGCCGCGCGCCGTCTTGGGGAACGGGATCACGTCGCGTATGGAACTCTCACCGGCCAGAATCATCACCAGGCGGTCCAGACCCAGGGCGATTCCACCGTGCGGCGGCGCGCCGTATTCCAGCGCGTCCAGCAAGAAGCCGAAACGGCGGCGGGCCTCTTCATCGGTCATGCCGAGCGCGGCAAACACCTTGGTCTGCACGTCGCGGCGGTGAATACGGATGGAGCCGGAGCCCATCTCCATTCCATTCAGCACCAGGTCGTAAGACTTGGCGCGGCAGCGGGCGGGGTCCGCGGTCAGCTTCTCGAGGTCTTCATCGTGCACCGAGGTGAAGGGGTGGTGCGCGGCGTTCCAGCGGCTCTCTTCTTCGTCCCACTCGAACATGGGGAAGTCCACCACCCACAGAAACTGGAAATTCCTGGGGTCCAGCAGCTTGTGGCGGTCGTTGAACTTCTGCGCGCAGTAGAGGCGCAACTGGCCGCACGCCAGGTAGACGGTTTCCTCGGGACGATGGCCCTTGGGCTCGCCGGCCCAGGTGGCCAGTACGAGCAGATCGTTTTCACCCGCGCCGCAGCGCTCGCGCACCTGGGCCATGGCGCCGGGATGATCGCGCTCCAGGCGCCTGGCGTCGTCGTAGACGCGCAGGCCGCGTTCCTGGCCGAAGGCCTTGAACTCGTCGCGCTCCTTGCGAGTGAGCGCGCCAGAGCCGGGAATGTGGATGGCGACCAGCGGCATTCCGGCATTCCCCAGCTCCGGCAACAGGTCCTCCACCGGATGCATCGGCGGGATGCGCCGGTCGGGCTTGTCGCTGCCATAGTGGCGCATGGCCTGGGCGTAGGTCAGGCGCGGGAAGGGCGTTTCCACGCCGAACCCGGCCACCGCGCAGATGCGCTTGACCAGCGGCTCGATCACCTCGAAAATCCGCTCCTGTTGGGGGAAGGACATCTCCAGATCGATCTGGGTGAACTCCGCCTGGCGGTCGGCGCGGAAGTCCTCGTCGCGGAAGCAGCGCACAATCTGAAAGTACTTGTCGAACCCGCTCACCATGAGGATCTGCTTGAAGATCTGCGGCGACTGCGGCAGGGCGTAGAAGGTGCCGGGCTGCACGCGGCAGGGCACCAGGTAATCGCGCGCGCCCTCCGGCGTGGAGCGCGTCATGAAGGGCGTCTCGATTTCGAGAAAGCCCTGCGCATAGAGAAACTCGCGCACCGCGAAGGAAATCTTCGAACGCAGGATAATGTTGCGCTGCATGCGCGGGCGGCGCAAATCCACGTAGCGGTATTTCAGGCGGACGTCTTCGCTGACGCCGGCTTCCTCTTCCACGGGAAACGGCGGGGTGCGCGATTCATTGAGGATCCAGATTTTCGACGCCACCACTTCGATTTCGCCGGTGGGCATGTTGGGATTCACGGTCTCGGGCGAGCGTTTCTTCACCGCGCCTTCGACCGCGATCACGTATTCCGAGCGCACCTCTTCGGCCCTCTGGTGAACCACCGGGTCGATGTCTTCGTGAAAGATGGCCTGGGTGAGGCCGTCGCGGTCGCGCAGGTCGATGAAGATCACGGCGCCATGATCGCGCCTCCGGTGGACCCATCCCATCAAGAGGACCTTCTGGCCCGCCTGCGCGGCGCGCAGCTCGCCGCATGTATGGGTGCGGCGAAGCTCGCCTAGAAAATCCAGTGCAACCGATGTTTCCATACTCGATGTTAGCAATTTAAGGCCGCGGCCAGCCTGGCGGCGATTTCGTCGCGGGTCAAGCTTTCCTGCTCGCCGGTGGACATATCTTTGAGCGCGTAACGGCCCGCCGCCATCTCGTTCTCGCCGACGATCAGCGCGAACCGCGCTCCCAACTTGTTGGCCAGCTCCATGACGCGCTTCAGCTTGCCTTCCGCCAGCTCCACCGAAAGACCGCTCTTCCGGAAGTCGCGCGCCATCAAGGCGGCGTGGCGCAGAGCCGGCTCGCCCAGCGGCGCGATGAAAAGATCGAGCGGGGCGGGGCTTTGGCCGCCCTCGACGATCGTCACCAGGCGGTCCTCGCCGATCGAAAAACCGATGCCCGGCGAGTGCACCTTCGAGCCGAGCGCTTCGGCCAGACCGTCGTAGCGCCCGCCCCCCAGCACCGAATTCTGCGCGCCCAGCGATCCATGGACTACTTCGAACGTGGTGCGCATGTAGTAATCCAGGCCCCGGACCAGCCGGGGACGCACCTGGTACGCGAGGCTGCGATCGGCGAGTGACTGCTTCACCGCCTCAAAATGCGCGCGGCACGCGTCGCAGAGGTGATCGACGATGCTCGGCAGCTTCTCGATGATGGGCTGGTCCGCTTCCACTTTGCAGTCCAGCACGCGCAGCGGGTTGGTATCGGCGCGGCGCTGGCAATCGCCGCACATCCCCGGCGCCACCGCTTTCAGCTCTTGCCGCAAGCGCTCGACGTACTGCGGACGGCAGTTGCGGTCGCCCACGGAATTGATCAGCAGCTCGAAACCGGCGAGCCCGGCTCGCTGGAGGATCTCGACCACCATCTCGATCACCTCGGCATCCACGTTAGCGGATTCCGAGCCGATGGCCTCGGCGCCGATCTGGTAGAACTGGCGGTAGCGGCCCTTTTGCGGGCGCTCGCGCCGGAACATGGGGCCCAGGTAGTAGAGCTTCTGCACGCCCGGACGCTGGTCGAGGCGGTGCTCGATGTAGGCCCGGATCACCGAAGCAGTGCACTCGGGCCGCAGCGTGAGGGAGCCGCCGTCGCGGTCCTCGAAAGTGTACATTTCCTTGGTGACGATGTCGGTTTCCTCGCCCACGCCGCGTGCGAACAACTGCGTCTCCTCGAAGATGGGGGTCCGGATTTCGTGGTAGTTATAGGCGCGAAACACCGCGCGCGCGGCGGCTTCCACGCCGTTCCACACCTCGGTGGCTGGAGGCAGCAAGTCCCTGGTTCCTTTGACGGCTTTGATCAAGGTAGTTGGAAAGTCCATGCTACCATGCGGTGCGCGGGTGCTGCGCCAAATGTGTGCGCCTGGCTCCTAGCCGTACTGCGTTCACTTCGCCTGGTACAATTTCATCCGTCGCCACCAAGGCCTCCGCATGACGCCCGCCATGGCCGCCGGCATCACGGACCACATGTGGACGATTCGGGAACTGCTGGAAGCGGCGTGAACGCGCTACCCCCTCATGGGCGTAGAATAAAGGGGAGCGGAAAGCGATTCAAAAACTCCACTCGGCCGCCACCGCTCGGAATGGCTGGCACCATTTCGAGAGGCGTTAAACGCGGCCCAATTGGAGTATACCACGACGCGCTTTCTGTATGCATGTTGCCAGACTGGTTCTGGGAAAAACTCGCGGCGCAGTGGAAAATGATCGCAGCCGCTCCGATCAGCTTCACTTTCGCGGTCATCGTTCTGAGCCTTATCGGTTGGTGGATATTGCGTTTCTTCTACCGCGAACGCCTGGATAGCCAGCAGCACATAATCAACCTCTATAAAGAGAAGTTCGGTCCGATCATAACCGATGGCGCTAGCGGTAAGAGAGCGGCGGCTTCGTCGGCACTAGCCGAATTGCCGCATTCATTTGAGCCTGGGAGGCAGCCTCCGGCCCATGCGAATGTTGCGAGTGCAGTTTCATCAACTGCCGCGCTGCCAGCAGATGTCGAACACGAAACCTTTGTCTGGAAAAGCCAGACGCGCCACAAATGTCCATACGGTTGCGGGTACGACACCTACGACACGAAAGAATTCCGGGAGCACGTTGCCTCGTGTTCTCACAGACCCCGCTAGGCTCTCCTTCGGGCGATGGAGCACGTAAAATTACGCCGCAAGACGAACCCGTGAACCCACCTCCGAAAGCAGGCAGCTTCAACCTGACGAATTCTCTGGCCGTCGAATTCGCATCGCAACACGCTGCCGAGAACACGCCAAACCTGACCGAAGAGGCTCGTCAGGCGATTCGCTTGATCGTTACAAGGGCTTTTGTTGAGGGCGGCCATCCGTTCCAGCAGGGGAGAGAAATAGTAAAACACCTTCAGCTCACTCGTGAAGAGAAGGAAAGCGTTGAAGCTGAGAGGACAAGACTCGAAGGTAAGCGATACAAGGAGGAGAGGCTCAGCAAGGCTCTCGACAGATTCGCAGGCAAATTACTTCGGGAGCGCGCGAGGATCATCGCTCGGACCGAGACGCTCACAGCATCGAACAGGGGGCAGTTCGCGGATTGGCACGAAGCTGCCAAGAAGGGCTTCCTGAACCCATCCGCGACGATGCGGGTATGGATCGCCAGCGGGGACCCTGATACCTGCGCCGCCTGCCTGGGCATGCGCGACAGGCCGGCCACGCTTTTCGAGCCGTTTGATACCCCGCTCGGACCAAGGCTGACGCCGCCGATGCACGATGGCTGTAGATGTTCTATGGGGTTGCGGTTCGCCGCTCCAGGTTCACTGCCGGCCGTTCAGAAGTCGAGGATGGCAGAGTAGTCCAAGGTTCAACCACGAGTATGCCCTGTTCCAATACACGGAATTTCGTTCGCGCGAATAGGGGATCGCAGTTGCCGCCGAAAACCCTGGCAACGAGCGTATATATCGTCGGTCCTGGCGTCAATCGTTGTCCTGGACCGAAACAATGGGCCATCAACTGGGGAATAAACACAGACCCCTTGTTTCGTTTGTCCTGGACTAAATACGCAAACGCTCTGCGGCTCCCTCCAGGAATAGAGACAGATTCAACAGGGTCATCCGGCGGTTCCCCGAGCCATCCTAACGGGACACGAATCGGGTTATGAGCATCATCAGAAACATCCAGAGCGCCGTGGACTCCGTAAGCCTGATTCGGCTCGACGTTGGAATTACCGATCCACGAGTTGTAGACTTCATATGCGCTGAGAACCAAATTGGCGCCGACACATTGATAGTTCAGACGCGGCTTCAACTTGCCCAGTTCAGCATCTCTTGCTCGCAGTGCGGCCAACAGATCGTTGATTTTTCGTTGCCTCTCAATATCCAGCTTCCATGGCGCGCGTAGAGCGTGCCACCCTAAATAGAATAGGAAAATACAGATCGTCGGTATGGCATTGACGATCGCGGTTTCCCAGGTTTGGTTGGGTTGAATTAATCGCCATTTGTTCTCAAGGATGGCAACAAGAACGGCAGCTATCAAGGCTATTAAGAGCATGGTGCCGCTCCTGAACTCTCGTACATCCCCAAGCACGTCTTTTCCAAATTGGGCGAGAAGGCGGAGATGGTATTCGCGCCACGTCGGTTCCATCTCTGCCATGCCCCCAGCCTACCACCGGCCGCATCGTATCGTGCTGACGGCTTCGCAATGGCCTGGGAGTTGTCAGGAGCCAAGGCTGCCTCCCGCTGGCGGGCGCACAGATTTAGCGCACCACCCGGCGCTACAATGCACCCATGCATACCCTATTGATCCTGTGTTTAGCCGGAACTTTATTTGGTCAGTCATCAAAACCATCGGCGTCACCGCGCAGCGGGGAACAAGAAAAAAGCGCCCACAACGAGCAGGCCGTACGTCAGAACAACCCACCAAAATCGGCAGAGACGCCTATCCACGCCGCTGCGCCAAGCGAGGCGCAAACCGAAAGCAAGGCAGGTAAGAGAAACAATCAGCCGGAGAGCCCATGGCGGAAGTACCTTTGCCAAGCATTCGGCCCCGCTTATCTGTCCAACTGGGTACTGGCGGTCTTCGCCGTTGTCGCCGCCGGAGTGGCCCTGAAGAGCTTGAATGCGATAAAAGGGCAGGCCCGAATCGCTCGCGCTGGCCTCACTTCTATGCGGGTTGCGGCCAGCGCGGCAAGGGGCAGTGCGAATGCGGCTAAGCAAGCTGTAGAAGCCACTATCGAATCGAATATCCTCACACGCGCATCGATTAAAGAGGCGGAGCGCGCAAACGCTGCGAACGAAGCCCAGATGGAGCAATCGAATCTTCTCACGGCACAGGCCACGGAGTTGACCCGCCAAGCGCTTCACCTCACGGAATGCGCAGACGTGGTTGTTGTGGGGATCGAAAGCAACGTACCAGGAGGGCGAGCTACGCCAATCCATCTTTTCCACACCATCGAATTCACCTTGGTGTTCAAGAACTGTGGTAGATCGCGGGCCAACCAAATAGTCGCGAAGTTCTGGATGGGCGTCCCCGATGCCGAGGAGACCGAGCAACCTCAACCCCCCACGACGGTTCTGGGAGCAGGAGACACCCTTCGTTTGAGATTCCGCCCCGTAAGCGAGTGTGTCAACAATCGTACTTTGGTCCAAATCGCGGACGGAGCCGTGCCCCTCCGCTTCGAGGGCCAACTCACCTACGTGGATATTTTTGGCCTGCCCCACAGCACCGAATGCAGCGGGAGCCTGGACCCGGAAACCTGTCATTTTATGCTTGATCGAAACGAAGCTGGTTGAAATCGCCAAAAGAGCGATCAACACAGATTTAGCCCAGTAACCCAAGCTGGCCCACCGCCGGCGGGCGCACAGATTTAGCGGAGTACCGGTGCGCGCGTGGGCGCTTGCGTTACACTATCTGTCTTATGCGCCGTTTGTCTGTTTTGCTCTTGGCGATTGCCCCCCTCTACGCCCAGAAGCCCTTCGAGTTCTGGCCGGGGACGAGTTACGACTCGAAGATCCCCACCTTCCGGCAGGTGCTGGGTTATGACGCGGGCGACCGTGTCACCAGCCACGCCGGAATCGTGCGCTACATGGAGGCGCTGGCGGCGGCCGCGCCCAACCGGCTCAAGGTGTTCGACTACGGCGAGACCTGGGAGGGACGCAAGCTCATCTACGCGGCGGTGGGGTCGGAAGCCAATATCCGGAGGCTGACCGAGATTCGCGCGCAAATCGAGCGCATCGCCGATCCGCGCAAAACGCCGGAGGCGGAGGCGCGCAAGATCATGGCGGGGTTGCCCGCGGTGATCTGGCTTTCCTACGGCGTGCATGGCAACGAGATTTCCTCGCCCGAAGCCGGGCTGCTCACCGCCTACCACCTGCTGGCCGCGCGCAACGACAAGCTGGTGGACCAGATCCTGGCGCACGTGCTGGTGCTCATCGATCCCATCCAGAATCCCGACGGCCGCGACCGCTTCGTGCACTACTTCGAGCAGGCGCGGGGTCTCGAGCCGGACGCCAGCCCGGTGGCGGCCGAGCACCTCGAGCCGTGGCCCGGCGGGCGCGTCAACCACTACCTCTTCGATCTCAACCGCGACTGGATCGCGCTCACCCAGCCCGAGATCCTCGACCAGGTGAAAGTGCTGCGCGAGTGGTTTCCGCTGGTCTATGTGGACCTGCACGAGATGGGCGCCGACAGCACCTATTTCTTCAGCCCCGAATCCGACCCTTACAATCCCCATCTGACCGCGGACCAGCGGGAGAGCCTGAAGCTGTTCGGCCATAACAACGCCAAGTGGTTCGACAAATACGGTTTCGATTATTTCACGCGCGAAGAATACGACGCCTTCTACCCCGGCTACGGCGCGAGCTGGCCGGAATACTACGGCGCCATCGCCATGACCTACGAGCAGGCCTCCGTGCGCGGCCTGGTGGTGCGGCGCTCCGACGAAACGCTGCTCACCTTCCGCGACACCGTGCGGCACCACTTCGTGGCTTCGGTTTCAACGCTCGAAACCGCGGCCGTCAACCGCGAAAAACTGCTCGACGATTTCTACCGGTACCGGGTCACGGCCATCGAGGAAGGCTCGAAAGATCCCATCAAGGAGTACATCCTGCCGCGCAACCGCGACGCTTCGGCCACCGACAAACTGGCGGGTATCCTGCTGGAGCACGGCGTCGAAGTGAAGCGCGCCACGGCGCCGTTCCGCGCGGGCGAGCGCGATTACCCGGCGGGAACCTACGTGGTCCCCATGGCGCAGCCCTCCAAACGGCTGATTCGCACGCTGCTCGATCCGCAGACCTCCATGGACGATAAGTTCATTGCCGCCGAGGAGGCCCGGCGGAAGCTCAAACAACGGACCGAAATCTACGATGTGACGGCGTGGTCGCTGCCGCTGCTGTTCAACGTGGAGGCAGTCGCCAACAACGCGGTGGCGCAGGGCAATTTCGAAATGGCCAAGTCCGGGCGCGTGCTGCCGGGAGAGCTTCATGAGGCCAACGCCACGGTGGCATTCCTGGCGCCGTGGGGCTCCGAAGCGGCGGGGCGCCTGTTGGCGGCGGCGCTGCGGCAGGATTTGAGGGTCCTCTCGAGCGACAAGCCGTTCGCCCAGAGCGGGACCAAATTCCCCGCCGGCACCCTGATTTTCAAGGTGGCCGGCAACCCCGCCGATCTCGGCGAACGCCTGGCGCGCCTGGCGCGCGAGACCGGCGCCGATGTTTACGGCGTCAACTCCGGCTGGGTGGATGAAGGCGTGAACTTCGGCAGCCGCTATGTGCTGCCGGTGCGCAAGCCCGCCATCGCCCTGGCCTGGGACACCCCGGCGGCCGCTTCCTCCGCCGGCGCCGCCCGCTTCGTCCTCGAGCGGCAGTACGGTTACCCGGTAACCCCCGTCCGCACGGCGCAGTTGAATTCAGTCGAGCTGGCCAAGTTCCAGGTGCTCATTCTGCCGGACGGTGGAAGCTACGCCGGGCTGCTGGGCGACGCCGGAATCCAGCGAGTGAAGGAATGGGTGCAGGCGGGCGGCGTCATCGTGGCGCTGGGCGGCGCGGTGGGCTTCCTCACCGATAGCCGCGTGGGCCTGTTGGACACGGTGCAGGAAAACGTGGTGCGCGACGCCGAGGAGCGTAGGCCCGAAGCGGGCCGGGGTGCGGGCGCGGCGGCCACATCTGCACCCGCGGCCGAGACGGCGAGCACGGCCGCGGGCGGCGGCGGACGCGGCGGCCGGGGTGGCGGCGCCGGACCGCGCGGCCCGGGCACCCTGATCTCCAGCGACGCGGATTACGAGAAAGCCATCCGCGCCACCACCGAATTGCCCGACAGCGCCCCCGGCGCCATCGCGCGGGCGCGCATCCGGCCGGATTTCTGGCTCACCGCCGGCGTGGCCGAGAGCGTCAACGCCATGGTCGAGGGACGCGCCATCTATACGCCGGTCAAGGCCGACAAGGGCATCAACGCGGTGTACTTCGAAGCCGCCGATAAGCTTCTGGCCAGCGGCTACTTATGGAGCGAGAACCGCAAGCAACTGGCCTACAAACCGCTGGTGGTGACCAGCACGTCCGGGCGCGGGTTGGTCGTCGGGTTCACGGAAGATCCCAATTTCCGCGCCATGCTGGACGGCATGAACGTGCTCTTCCTGAACGCCGTCTTCCGCGGCCCCGCCCACGCGCGGGCGGCGGGGGCAGGGCCGGGCGAGGAGTGATGCGAGTTGCCGGGCCTTTCTGTCTCGCGCTGGCGGCTCGCGCGCTTCAGGCATCCTCCGGCGCGCTGGCGTACTCGACCTATCTGGGCGGCGATGGCGCCGATATCATTCACGCCATGGCGATCGACGCCTCGAACAATGTTTATCTGACCGGAGAAACTCTCTCTTCCAATTTCCCGGTGACCGCCGGAGCCCTCCAGAAGAAACACGCCGGCCAGCCGGGAACCTTCACCGGCCTCATGGCGCCCATGGCCGTGGCGCCGGATGCCTTCGTCGTGAAACTCAGCCCTGCGGGCCAGATCGTTTACGCGACCTACCTGGGCGGAGCGGGCGCCGATGCGGGCCTCGGGATCGCCGTCGACTCGGCCGGCAGCGCGTACGTCGTCGGAAGCACGAATTCCCAGAACTTTCCCGTAACCGCGGGCGCGCTTCAAACCCGCCTGGCTGGGAATACCGATGTCTTCGTGGCCAAGCTTAGCCCCGACGGATCCACACTAATTTACGCCACCTACCTGGGAGGCGCCGGGTTCGATACTGCCGCTGCGATCGCCGTCGATTCTTCCAACAACGTGTATCTGGGAGGCACGGCCGCCGGCGATTTCCCGACGACTCCCGGCGCATATCGGACCCAAGGCGCGGGAGCCTTTGCCGCCAAACTGAATCCCACGGCGACGGCGCTGGTCTACTCTACATTCCTGGGCGATACCGGCAGCGGGGTCACCAGCGGCGTCGCCATCGATTCCGCTGGAAACGCGTACGCCGCGGGCAGCACCTACTCGACCACCTTCCCGGCCACACCGGGAGCGATTCGCAGCGCCATCGGCAATGGAAACTCCGCGGCGTTCCTGGTGAAATTGAATCCCACGGGAACGGCCGCGGTCTATGCTTCGATCTTGGGAGGCCGCGGCGATTCCTCCGGCGGCGCTGTCGCCGTGGATTCCGCGGGAAACGCGTACCTCGCGGGCAGCACCGGCGCGGCGGATTTCCCAGTCACCTCCGGGGCGTTTCAAAGATCCGCGGCCGGCAACGCCGACGCGTTCGTGGTGAAGCTCAACCCAGCCGGATCGGATCTGGTCTACGGAACCTTGCTGGGGGGCAGCGGCGCCGACCGGGCATCCGGGCTGGCGATTGATTCCGCCGGTAGCGCGTTGGTTTCCGGTTCGACATCTTCCACCGATTTCCCCGTGACAGCCGACGCGGAGCCCAAGCGCTTCGCCGGAAGCCCCTGTCTGCTGACGGCCTCAACGCCCTTCGGATATCCGCCGCTGGTCACATTGTGCGGCGACGCGTTTGCCGCCAAGCTGGATGCCACCGGAAGCACGCTGGCGTATTCAACCTACCTGAGCGGAAGCGACGCCGAGTCGGCCACGGCGGCCGCCCTCGGCGCCGGCGGCTCCATGTGGGTGGCCGGCTGGACCCGCTCGAGTAACTTCCCCACCGCCGGCACACCCATAGCGGATGCGCGTTACCCGGCAACCTGCACCGATAGCAATTCCCCGTCCTCCAGCCAGAGCTTCCCTTGCGAGGACGGCTTCATTGCCAGAATCGACTTCGCGGGAGCCGCCGCACAACCGCCGTTGCGCGTGGTCAACTTCGGCAGCGTGCTGGATACTCCCGTGGCGCCCGCCGAGATCGTCACGCTATTGGGCGCCGCCATCGGTCCGGATTCCCCGACTCTTCTGCAACTGGATTCTTCGAACCGGATCACCACGGTGCTCGCGGGCACGCGGGTTTTGTTCGACGGCGTGGCGGCTCCGTTGATCCGGGTCGATTCCGGGCAAATCACGGCGATTGTCCCCGCGAGCGTCGCCGGAAAAGCGCACTCCCTGGTTACGGTGGAGCGCAACGGGCAGACCACGGCTTCCACCACGATGGTAATCGGCGCGGCCTCGCCGGCGATGCTGACATTGGGTGCTTCCGGAACCGGACAGTGCGCCGCCATCAATCTGGACGGAACCCTGAATTCGGCGCAGACGCCGGCGCCGGCCGGCTCCATTGTTTCGCTGTTTCTTATTGGAACGGGCGCATCTGGCCAGCCCGACGGAGCGCTTGCCACCGCGGCGTCCAACCTCTTACCGCTGCCGGTGGTGGTGGTGGGCGGCCAACTCGCACAGGTCCTCTACGCCGGCCCGTCGCCGGGATCGACCGTGGCGCTGACGCAGATCAACATCCGGCTGCCTTCCGCGGCCAGCGGCCAGCTTCCGGTATTTGTTCTGGCCAACGGGTTCGGCAGTCAGTTCGGAGCGACCCTGTCCGTGAAATGAGGTGGTCAGGCGCCCTGCGCGCTGGCCGGCCGCTGTTCCATGGCGGCCATTCGGGCCTGCTGCTCCCTGGTCAGGTGAGGAACCAGCCCCAGCATTCGCTCCACCACCATCAGTTGGGCGCGATGGTGCATCTCGTGTTCCTTGGGAGACAGCAGCATCTCGAAGCGCGTTTTGCTGGGCGGCTGGGCGCCCTCCGGAAAGTACACGCGCTCGGCCAGGGTCTCATCGGTCAGCGTCGCGAGCCAGGAAGCAAACTCCTCGCCACCGGCGCGCAACGCCTCCAGGATCTGCGCCTTCGTGGTCAGGGTTGCTTGGTACTTCATGACTTCTTCGTGACCGGCGCGGAAGGTGGCGGCATCGGGGTGGGTGATGAGCAGGGTGTGCATACTCTTGGCCCAGCGCGGTGCGGCGGCGATGTGCGCCAGCGTCTCGGCCACGCTGCGGCTCTCCGGCGCCGCCCTAAAGCCGTAACTTTCCTCCGGAATCTCTTCGGCGATCGTGATGGTGTTGTTGCGTACCGTCCGAAACGAACGGGCCAGGTCCTGGGCGCTATAATACTGCATGGTTCCTCCTCCTCGAGTGCAGTTCTCATTATAGGCTGGCCCGTGGCCCGGCGCCGGCGTTTGCCCTGCACACACTCGCGGAGCGGGCCTCGGATCTATTCGTAGCGCAAGACGCGCACCGGGTCGTAGCCCGACGCGCGCCGCGCCGGGACATATCCCGCCAGCACGGCCACGGCCGCCAGTAGCAGCGTCGCGGCGGCGATCGAGAGCGGATCGTCCGGCTCCACGCCATAAAGCTGAGCCCGCACCAGCTTGCTCAGCGCCAGCGCCGTGGGCAAGCCTATGCCGACTCCGCCCGCAACCAGCAGCAGCACCTCGCGCATCACCAGCCACACCACGTTGCCGCTCCGCGCGCCCAGCGCGATGCGGATGCCGATCTCGCGTGAGCGTCGCGCCACCGTATATGCCATTACGCCGTACAGGCCCAGGGTGGCGAGCACCGTCGCCAGGAGGCCGAAGACGGTGGAAAGGGCCGCGATCATGCGCTCGGCGATGAGCGACTCTTCGAGCTGGCGTTCCAGGGTCATCATGTTGACGATGGGGATGTTGGGCTCGATCTCGCGCACGACCGCGCGAATGGCGCGGAAGGCGTTGTCCGCGCCCCGCTCCGTCCGCACGTACACCACCTGGCCAAACATCCCCCCCGACTGTTGGCGATTCGAGAGATAGACTTCGAGCGGGATCTCGTCGCGCAGGCTCTCATAGCGCGTGTCGCCCACCACCCCGACGATCTCGATGTCGGTGGGAGTGCTGGGGCTGCTGCCCACCCCGAACTTGTGGCCCACCGCGATGCCGTTGCCAAAATAACGTCTTGCGAATCGGGCATTCACCACCGCAACCTTGGGAGCATTGGCGTCATCCTTCGGCGTGAACGCGCGACCCTGCAACACGGGAATTCCGAGCGTTTCGAAATACCCGGAGCTCACGGCGTTGAAATGCGGGTCGGGTGGTTCGCCGGACTTGCGGTCGAAGCTGTCGATTGTGACCCACATATCCCACTCGTTGCCAGTCAGCACCGCCATGTTGGCGGAGGCGGCCGAATGCACGCCGGGGATGCGGCGCAGGCCCTCTTCCAGCTTCCTGAAGAATTCCAGGCTGCGATTGGCGCTGTAGCCGATAGCCCGCGGACTGACCGAAAACTGCACCAGGTTCCGGATCCTAAAGCCGGGATCCAGCGAGTGCAGGTTGGAGAGGCTGCGAGCGAACAGACCCGCGCCGATGAGCAGCAACAGCGAGAGCGTCACCTGCGCGGCCACCAGAATCTTACGGAAGGTCACCTGCGCTCCGTCGCCCCCGATGGCGCCCGCCTGCTCCTTCAAGGTGAGCGAGATGTTCGGGTGGGTGGATTGAATGGCCGGCGCCATGCCGAAGCCGATGCCGGTGATGAGGGAAAGGGCGAATGTGAATGCCAGCATCCGCCAGTCCGGCGAGCTGGAGATGGCGTACCCGGTGACCACCGTCGGCAGGAACGCCAGCAGACCTTTCACCATCGCCACCGCCAGCCCAAGCCCCGCGACGCCGCCCGCCACCGAGAGCAGAACGCTCTCGGTGAGAAGCTGTTGCAGCATGCGCGCGCGGCTGGAGCCGATCGCCAGGCGAATGGCGATCTCCTTCTGCCGCGCCGCCGCGCGTGCCGTGAGCAGGCTCGCCAGGTTGGCGCACGCAATCAGCAGCACCAGTCCGACCACGCCCGCTAGCACCCAAAGCGGCTTCTCGTACTGGCGCCGGAGGTTGGTATTGCCTTGCGAGCCGGGCATCACGTTCAGCCACATGCGCAGAAACTGCTGCCTGTCGTAAGGTGTCGCGTCGCGAAACCCCGGTTGCGTAACCTCGCTCTCGATGATCTGGTGGAATAGCGGCTGCAATCCGGCCTTGGCCTGTTCGAGCGACATCCCCGCCTTCAGGCGCCCGTAGACGTTCACCCAGCGCGACCGCCGCTCGAACATCGCGATAAATCCGGGCCGCACCTCCCGTGCCATGGCCATGGGGATGAAGATGAACGCGGGCAGGCCCGGCTCCATGCCTTCGAACGCCGGCTGCGCGACACCGACGACGGTCAGGGGATAGTCGTTGACGCGAATGGTCCGGCCCAGAATGTGCGGATCGCCGGCGAAACGCGTCTTCCACCAGGTGTAACTGAGGACGGCGTAGGGATGCGCGCCGGGATGCAGATCGTCGTTCGTCGTGAACAGCCGGCCCAGCGCCGGGCGAGTGCCCAGCATGGGGAAATAATTCCCCGAGACCAGCTCGCCATTGACCGCCTCCGTCTGGGAATCGGCCGCGATGGAGAAGCCCAGCCGATAGCGGCACATCATGGCGCTGAAGACCTGGTTGCGGTCGCGGAGGTCCTGGTACATGGGATAGGAGAGGGCATTGCGGCCGTTGTTGCCGCCATAATGCCGGCCGCGCCCCGCCAGCAGCACCACGTTCTGCGGGTCCTGGATCGGCAGTAGCCGCAGGATGAGCTGGTCCACGAGGGTAAAGATGGCGGTATTGGCGCCTATGCCGAGCGCCAGCGAGAAGACCGCCACGCCGCTGAACACCGGGGATCTCCGGAAAGTGCGGGCGGCGTAGAGGACGTCCTGGATGAGGCGGGTCATGAGCTATGTACTGTGTAACCGGGAAAAAGTTACGTTAAATTCGCTCAAAGTGCCTTGCGAGCTACAATGATCGCTTCAACTTCGGAGAACTCATGCTCTACAGGAAGGCGCCGAAGACCGGAGACGAGTTGTCGATCCTGGGATTCGGGTGCATGCGCCTGGCGCAGAAGGATGGGCGCATCGACGAAGAAAGGGCGGCCCGCCAGATCCGCCACGCCATCGGCCGCGGAGTGAATTATGTCGACACGGCTTGGCCCTATCATGGGGGCGAAAGCGAGCCCTTTCTCGGCCGCGCCCTCGCTGGTGGATACCGCGAGCGGGTGAAACTTGCCACCAAGCTGCCGGCTTGGCTCGTCAAAAACCGCGCCGACATGGACCGCTTTCTCGACGCGCAGCTACAGAAACTTGCCACGTCTCGGATCGATTACTACCTGGTCCACTCGCTCAATGGAGATAACTGGGACCCGCTCGCGGCACTCGGCGTCGCGGAGTTTCTCGACCGGGCCAAGTCCGACGGACGGATCGTGAATGCCGGCTTCTCCTATCACGGGAACCGGGAGGATTTCAAACGCATCGTCGACGCCTATCCCTGGGAATTCTGCCAGATTCAATATAACTACCTCGACGAGGAGTGCCAGGCCGGCACCGAGGGGTTGCAGTACGCCGCATCGAAGGGCCTCGGCGTAATTGCGATGGAGCCTCTTCGTGGCGGCACGCTGGCCGTTTCCCCGCAGCCGCCGGCCATCGACGCCCTTTGGCGGGAGGCCGAACGGCGCCGGACCCCTGCCGAGTGGGCTCTGAGGTGGGTCTGGAACCATCCGGAGGTGACCGTGGCCTTGTCGGGGATGAACGATGAGGCGCAGGTGGAAGAAAACCTGAGGATCGCCGCCGACGCGCGTCCCGGTTCGCTCACCGCCGCGGAACTCGGCCTGATCGGCCGAGTGGCCCGGAAATACCGCGAAATCATAAGGGTCGGCTGCACCGGTTGCGGGTACTGCCTGCCGTGCCCGTCGGGCGTGGATATCTCCGGCAGCTTCGACCTGTTCAACGCTTTTCACACCTTCGGCAAGACCCAGGAGGCCGGATTCCTCTACGTGTTGCGAGCGGGCGGAGTAATGTCCGGCCGGCCTGCTTATGCTTCGCTCTGCTCGCGCTGCCTGGATTGCCTCCAGAAATGCCCCCAGCACCTGGAGATTCCGGATCTGCTGGAGCAGGTTGCAGCACAGTTCGAGGGCGAGGGACTGAGCGAGCGCGAGGCTATGGTCCGCCGCCTCTTCCTGTGAGGTGGGGCATGCTTTAGCTTGCCCAGGCCACAAGTTATGTCGCACACCCAGCCACCCGCACGCGCCATAGCGCAACCTGATACCGTGTTGCATTCCGAACCACCATAAAGAGGATTCTGTGTATCGCGCGGATCTGGGAGCTAGGAACAAATGGCGCAACTGAAGGATCACTTCCAGAATTTCATTTCCGACCCGAAGCGTCGGAAGATTTATGAGCGTGAAGCGCTCGCGTTTGAGGCTTCGGAGCTGATTTCGAGACTCATGGAGGAACAGCAGGTCAGCAAGACCGATCTTGCCCGGCAGGTCGGAACTTCCAAGTCTCACGTTACGCAACTCCTGAGCGGTTCCAGGAACATGACCCTGCGCACACTCGCGGAGCTGGCCTTCGCCGTCGGCCATAAAGTCGAAATTCGGTCACTGCCGCAGCCACGAAAGGATCGCGTCGTGAGACAGAGCGCCCTCAGAACGGCGCCCGCCACCGCAACCCTTCAAACCGCGCATAGTCGCGGTCCGTCGTGATCCATTCGCAGCCGGATTCGATGGCCAGAGCGGCAAACCAGGCGTCTTGCACCAAATTGCCCGATGCCCTGGCGCGCCGGCATAACCCGCAAAAGATTCCCCAGTGGCGCGGGCCGGGTTGGATCACCTGGCAGTGGGGCTGATCCACCAGCAGCTTCGCGAAGGCCAGGGCTTCTTCCAGCGGAGCCGGCGGCGCAAAGATGCGCGGGTGCGTGACGATTCTTACAACCGCTCCCAGCACCTGGGGAGACATGCCATAGGCCATGTCGCCGCGAACTACGGATTCAAGCCATGGCCGGCATTTCTCGTGGTCTGGTGAATCCTCCCGGAACGCATGAACCAGCACGTTCACATCCGGAAGAATCACTTCAACCCTTCCATGACGTCCAGAAGATCGGCGCTGTTGTTCAGGTCCACGCCGGGCTGTAGGCCCTTGCCTCCCCTGAAGACCGGGATCGTCACTTTCGGGCCTCGCCGGTGCGGCTTCGCGTGGGCCAACTCGAGGCGCAGACCTTTCTCCATTAGCGCGGTAAGGGTCTCGCCGCGGCGTTGCGCTTCCCGGCGCGCCTGGTCCAGAAGAGCGTCATCGAGGCGTACGGTAGTCCTCATATGTCTAGACATATCAAAATGTATGTCTATATGTCAAATCGCCGGTTTGGCACGCGTCGTTTTCTGGGCAGCCGCTCTGCTATCGTGCTTTTAGATGCACAAAGTCCAGCGCGTACTCATCAGTGTCACCGACAAAACCGGAGCCGTCGAATTCGCCCTTGAGCTGAGCGGCATGGGGATCGAGATCGTCTCCACCGGCGGAACCGCGCGCCTGCTCCGCGAGGCCGGCATTCCCGTCAAGGACGTGGCCGAAGTCACTGGCTTCCCCGAGATGCTCGACGGGCGCGTCAAGACCCTGCACCCGAAGATAGCGGGCGGAATTCTGGCCGTCCGCTCCAATGCCGCGCATCGCCGCGCCATCGAAGAGCATGGGATTGCGCCCATCGATATGG
>Ga0187882_1002294_pt1 | contig 17774 bp, 9 predicted proteins | sample June2016WEW_19_1_3_FD_132991 | JGI IMG/M metagenome (GOLD analysis project Ga0187882, IMG submission 132991) | Peatland microbial communities from SPRUCE experiment site at the Marcell Experimental Forest, Minnesota, USA - June2016WEW_19_150 | ecosystem: Environmental > Terrestrial > Soil >... | reverse complement strand
CGGACGGCGCGGATCACCTCGTGGCGGACGCGCAGGATGGCGTGCTGGCGGCGGCTGCGCAGCCAGAGGTGGCGGTGATCCATGAGGAAGTCGATGCCGTGCTCCTTGGGAGTGATGGGATAGGGATCGCTCTCGGGCACGCGCTGGAGGATCTCGAGGTCCTCGACGTCCATCTCGAAGCCGCCGGGCGCGCGCTGCTCGGCGCGGACCTTGCCGGTGACGACGATCGAGGACTCCTGGGTGAGGTCCTTGATCTTCTCGAACAGCGGCTCGGGGAGTGCGCTCTTGACGGCCACGCACTGCATGATGCCCGTGCCGTCGCGCAGCAGCGGGAAGACGATCTTCCCGGACTTGCGGAGATTATAGAGCCAGCCGGGAATGCGAACGCTCTCACCGGCGTGGCGGCTGGCATCCGCGATGGTGATGGTGGGAACGCTCATCTAGAGATTCTCCAATCGCTCGAAGATTTCGGCGCACGCCTCGTAGGGATGCTTGAACTCGGGGGCCTCTTTCAGTTCGAGCACGAGCGGGTACTGGTCCGGGCGCGAGCGCAGCAGATCCATGGTCCGTTTCCAGTCGATGGTGCCGCCCTGGGAGAGCAGCGGGAACAGGTGGACGTCGTCCGTCCCGTTGTTGTCGTGGATATGGGTGGAACGGATGCGGTCCTTCATGAGCCTGAAGGCCGATTCGACGCCTTCGTTCATGTGGGCGTGCCCGACGTCGAAGCAGAAGCCGAGATGCAGATGTGTTTCGCCGAGGAAGTGGACCAGCCGCTCGGCGCTGGAGAGGCTGTTGGGAATGTTCTCGAGCAGGATCTCGACCCCGCGCTGGCGGGCGAACACACTGAGCTCGTCGAGCGAGGCGAAGCCGGCCTCGAGCCGGCGCTCGTCGTATTCCTCGCCGCCGACGCCGAGGTGCTGGATGAGGTAGCGGAAGGGAACCAGCTCGGCCAGCTCGATGGCGCGCTTGATCTCGTCCACCATCAGGATGCGCCGGGATTTCACCGGCTCGGTGATGGTGATGACGGCGTGCGGGCCGGAGCGGCCCCACACATCGTCGGTGTACATAGGGGCGTGAATCGAGTGGACCTTCAGCTCGGAGTCGCGGAACCAGTGGCAGAGCTCCATCATCTGGGCGCGGTTGTTGTAGTCCAGGTGCTGCGGGGCGCAGAAGATCTCGACCGCGGCGATGCCCGCGTGTTGGATTCTCTCGAGCGCCGCAATGGTGAGGCGGTGATTGGCGAACAGGTGAGTGGAAATCGCGTGAATCATGGGTTCTCAGTATCCGGCGGCTTGGCCCTCCGAGCGCGGATCGGCGGCGCCCTGAAGCCAGCCACCATCGATCAGAATCGCGGCCACTTCTCCCATCGAGCGGGTCCTTTCCACCCGGTAGCCGCGCGCGGCGAGCAGGGCCGCGGTGCGGTGGGAAACGCCGGGCTCAATATATAGAGTATCGGGCAGCCACTGGTGATGGAAGCGGGGCCAGTCCACCGCGTCCTGTAGGCTCATGCCGAAATCCAGAAGGTTCTGGATCACTTCGAGCACGGAGCTGATGATGCGGGGACCGCCCGGGGAGCCCACGACCAGGTAGAGCCGGCCGCCGCGCAGGACCATGGTGGGCGTCATCGACGACAGCGGGCGCTTGCGTGGCTGGATGGCGTTCGCCTCGCCCTGCACCAGGCCGAAATAGTTGGGTGCGCCGGGCTTGGCGGCGAAATCGTCCATCTCGTTGTTCAGCAGGAAGCCGAGGCCCGGGGCGGTGACCCCGCTGCCATAGCCGGCATTGATCGTGTAGGTGACGGCGACGGCATTGCCTTCCGCGTCGACGATCGAGTAATGGGTGGTTTCCGAGCTCTCGACGAGCGGCGGCGTGCCCGGCCGAAGCCGCGCGCTCGGCGTGGCGTGTTCGGGATCGATCGATTTCCGCAGGCCCGCGAGGTACGGCTTGTTCAACAGGCCGGCCACGGGAACCCGGACAAAGTCGGGATCGGCCAGGTACTCGCTGCGATCGGCGAAGTAGCGGCGCATGGCCTCGACCGTGTAGTGAATCGAGGCGGCCGACCCGGCGCCGGACTTTGCATAGCCCGTGCCTTCGAGAATGCCCAGTATTTCCAGGATTCCCACACCGCCGGAACTGGGGGGAGGAGCCGTGACGATGTCGTAGTCCCGATACCGGCCGGTGAGCGGCTGGCGCTCGACCATCTGGTAACCCCGCAAGTCGGCGAGGGTGATGAGGCCGCCGTGCTGGGCCATGGCCTGGGTCAGCCGCCGGGCGGTTTCCCCTTCGTAGAAATCGCGCGCGCCGGCGCTGGAGACGCGCTCGAGGGTGGCGGCTAGCTCGGGCTGCACGAGCCGCTCGCCGGGCGCGTAGAAGGCGCCCTGCTTGAGGAAGATGCGGCGGGAATCGGGAAAGGGCTCGAGCTTGGGGCGGGCGTTCTTCAGACTGTCCGCGAGGTCTTCGGAAACCGGGAAGCCTTTGGAGGCCAGCGCGATCGCCGGAGCCAGCAACTGGGCCCAGGGTTTGCGGCCGTAGTTTTTCGAGGCGAACTCGAAGCCGCGAACGGTGCCGGGGACGCCGACGGCGCGGTATCCGCTCACGCTCGCGCGCGTCAGGGCGCCGTCCGGGCCGAGGTACATGTCGCGGCTGGCCTTTTCCGGCGCGCGCTCGCGGAAATCGAGGAAGGTGGTGCGTCCGCCGGCGAGGCGGATCAGCATGAATCCCCCGCCGCCGATGTTGCCCGCCGCAGGATGCGTGACCGCCAGCGCGAATCCGACCGCGATGGCCGCATCGACGGCGTTGCCGCCGGATCGCAGCAGCGCAAGGCCGGCATCGGTCGCATGAACCTCGCGCGACACCACCATGGCGTGGGGCGCGCGTGCCGGCTGCCTGGCCGAGGCGAGGTGCCAGCTTCCCAGCGCGAACAGGAGCGCAACCAGAGGCAGGGTCCGACCCATCTCGAACGATTGTACTATGGGCGGGCGCCGGGGCTTCCGTTGGCGGTGTTTTGGGGGCATTTGGGGCAGGGTTTTTGGGCGGGTTGGCGCAGGCTCGGGGCAGAAAACTCGATTTAGTCCTTCCTTTTCAATCCGTTCGGAGAAGGTGTCCGAAAATGGGATTGGTTTCGTTCCGCAATTTCGTGTTTTGGGCGGCGGCGAGGGCCGGACCGCTCGCTGACGCTCGCGGTTCGGACGGAAGTGGGCGGCGCGCATGGCTCCAAGAGTATGGTAAGGCGCGGAGCGGGGGTGAGGGGGGGGTAGGGAGGCGTAAGCGGAACGGGGCATGGGAGTTAGAAAGTGCGGGGGATGGGGATTCATCCAGGCCAAGCCTTCGGTTTGGCACAACGAGGGATGAAAAGGCCGCACCCCTCGGTCAAGCCAAAAGAACCGGTCACGGAAGCAGGGGAAAGGGCGCGGAGTGACTTCCCTGCGACGATTCCGTCTTTGCTTCAATCATCTTGCTCGGGCGCGCGATGCCCGCGTGCCTGCCATCCATCAGCCGACGGCGCATGTGGCCAAATGCTTGCGATCCAAGGGCTTGAACGTAGCCTGTTGAAACCAGGTGAGCCGAGTTGAGCCAGGGTGTTCGGTCAGCTACAGAATCATCTACGGTTTCGAGTTTTGGACTCCGGCACTATGCCCGGGCGCTCCAACCAGTGTTCCTGATTTGCAGTAACGCGACACAGCTTCACTGAACGCTATCGCGAGTGAGTGACCTGGGCACAACTCAAGGTGCTCAGCGCCATCGCGCGCTGCCGCACCGCCGGGCTGGGTGGGCATCGCGATCGTCGTGTTCGCTGCGGCCATCAGGTGCACGATCTGAGGCGGATCGAGTTTTTGGACGCTACGGGGTCATTGAACGCGACTACGAAGAGTTGAAAGAAGAGTTGGGGTTGGGACACTACGAAGGCCGAAATTGGCGCGGCTTTCACCACCACGGCACTCTCTGCATGGCGGCGTACGGCTTCCCGGTAGCGGAGAGCAGCCGTTTCTTTCCTCAGCCCGAGTCGGCAATCTTGGACTACCAACCCCGCGGCGATGCCGGCCGGCTTCCGGCCCCGGGGGTCGGGTGCGCCCTGAGCGGCACACCCCCCATTCGATCACCACGCTGCGCATCTAAATCGAACGCCAGTTACTGAGACAGCTTCCCCGTTGCCCTTGTTGTGGCGCTTGACGTTTATAACACAGTAGTATTAGCATCCCGTCACAGAATCCTGATTATAGCATCGAGAAAGATGGATTCAGGCGCGGCGTCAAACCAGCGCACGGATTCCTGCACCAGGGTAACCCGGAGCCGAAACTCTCCGGCAACCGTTGGAGCGTCCACCGTCATCTCGTAGTCGTTCGTCCGGTCGCTCCGCAGGAACGGACGCAGGGCCGTCCGTCGCCCGTCAAAAATGACGGACTCATCTGTTTCTCTTGCCAGCCAATGATAAGAGAGATGGACAGGATAGGGGCCGACGCTCCGCAAGTCCAGGCCACTGGCATTGTGCAGGACCGGGCGCAAGGTGAACTGGGTGTTCCGTCGAATCGCTTGCGGGGTTTCATCAACTTCGATTGTGACCCCTTCACTCGGCAGGATAGGCAGAGCCTCCATCCGGAATGGCGCGATCAATTGTTCTCGGGGAATCTGCGTGTGCGAAGCGACTGCAAACAGGTCAGGGGCGGCACGCATCTCCGCCCGCGAAAACACCCGCATCAGGTTGTCGGCCGGAGACCCCGGCCCCCCAAACCACATGTCCACGTGAGGGAAGTGCCTCGCCAACTGACGGCGGAGGACCCGCGGAGACTGTTCGTTGATGTGCATCAATAACTCGTAACGGGTCCGCGGTTCACTCGGCAGATAAGCGCCCAGGCGCCTGGCTAGCCGCTGCCTTCGGGCGTGATCGTACTGATAGTGCCACAGATTTGGGAACGTATGGACCAGGAAGAACCCGCTCGGGCTCAGATGTCCCGCCACCATGCTGTATAGCCGGTCCAACTCTTCAGGAGCCATATGCTCGACAAGATCAGAGGCTATCACGACGTCGTATAGGCCCTCGATGGGGGCCACGTTCACATCACAGCAGTGGAACTGGATCTTGCCGTCGCCCGTGAAGCCGACGGCGCACGCCTCCCGGGCCAGCCGGACAGCCTCCTCCGAGTAGTCCACAGCAGTCACTTCGTAACCCTTCCGCGCCAACTCGAGGCTAACCTCGCCGCGTCCACATCCCAGGTCCAGTGCGCGTCCCGTTCTTCCGGTAGAGGCGAGTGTGCTGACGGCCAGCAGCCGGTCGTCCTCGATTCTCGCGCCGTGGCTTCGTTTGAAGTCGTCAAAACCACCGCAGTCCCGCAAATAGTACTCGCGCGTATATGACTTCCGGAGTTGTTCACTCGAGCCCACCCGAGCTAGTCCAAGAGCGGCGGCCTCGTGCTTTGGCCGGATGATCAGGTCGCCGGCATAGCCAGGGATAAGAAAACAAGACTCGATGAGGTCCCGGTAGAGATAGACGAACTCGTTTGCAGCGAGGAAATTCTGGCGTGTCCACAGATAGCCGTCCAGCAGTACGTGGTTTGCCTGGCGCAGCGCCACGCGGAGGTCGTGGATCGTGCCTTTCCCGTCCTGTTGACCGTCCACGTGGATCAGATCGTAGGGCCCTCCCGGCCACTGATCGAAAACCTGAGAGTCCGCAATGAGAAAATCGGTCTTCCGATGCTTCAACTGCCTGCAAGCCCAGAACACAGCGTCCCGGCAACCGCCATAGGTATCCGCATTGATGTCGATCCCAAGGTAGGAAGCGGACGGGCAAGCGTTCAGGAATGCCATCGCGCTGTACCCGAAGCGCACACCGATCTCGAGGATTCTGCTCGGTTGAAGCACCGCGGCAACCGCCCACTTCATCCGGTAATACGGAACCCACTCCTCGAAAAGGTGAGCAAGCGGATCGGAGGGACAGGCGGACAGACGAAAGTCGTACGAGCAGCGACTTGCCATGTCAATGATCCGATCTAGCATTCAGCTCTCTCTTCACCGGTGCCCGGAGTGAGTTGCCAAGCGACCCTGGCGCCGAAGCACCGCCCATTGCCACGTGAACCTTCCACTAGCTAGCGTCCCCGGGGAAGCAATACCCGGATTGGGCGGGAAGGGCAAGTACACAGCAACCCCCAACCATGACACCTAGCCACCGCCCGTCAAGTCGTCGACTCCGAGGCAATCAGCGACGAGGGTTGCAGCCTCGATGCATGCCTGCGGGTTTTACGTGGCGGTCCGCAGAATTACTATACCAAACGAGCCGATCTCGTATGGTCCGGAAACTGGATCTGCTTGAATTCGCGCTGGTTCGTTACCGCAGGACTTGAGGCTCGCAATAATGACCTAACCTGGATCCGTTCCGGTTCGTGCTGATCGCCGTCGCTTGGTGGATGAACCAACACCAACTCCAAGATGATCGATTACCTTCGTGAGGAGAACCGGGCTCTTCGCGAGCAACTCGGAGGGCGGCGGGTGCGGCAAGGCGCGAACGGCTGCGCGACCCCCACCCTTGGAATCACCGCAGGGCTGGTCACCTGCCGCAAATGCAAGCGGTCCAACTCCTTGAAAGCCGCTCAGGACAGGCTTCCCGGCAATCCGTGGAGGCCGATTGTAGCAGAAACTGTAGAAAAGCAGACAAGAAAAGGCAAGCGGTACACATGTAAGTAGTGTTCTCTCGATCACTTACCGGGACGTCGATTCGGCACCCCAAGCAGGCGGACTGCCGGGCTGCGCCACGGGCCGAGACTCTCTGTTGTGCCGCGATTCACTCCCCCGGGTTTGTCCTCCGATGGGGCATGGGCTGTCCGATTTCGGACAGGGATTCCCGGATGTGGGCAGGTTGTGGGCTGCGACGGGGAGGAGGCCCTTGTTGTTGCATGCAGTTGGGCATACCGTGGTGTGGTGATGGAGATGCACTGAGGGATCCCCATGCGGATCTTGCTCGAAGATCTTGGGTTCGCGGTCCGGCAGTTGCGGAAGAGTCCCGGAATCACCTGCCTGGTGGTTCTGACCCTGGCGCTGGGGATTGGCGCAAATACGGCCATGTTCAGTGTCGAGAATGGCTTCCACCGCCCGTTGCCCGTGCGAGCCCCGGAGCAGATCGTGGTCCTGGCCACCGAGAGCAAGGGGGACGCGCTCGGACTCGAAGGGATCGAGTACCGATTCTCGTATCCGGCGCTGGCGGATTTCCGGAAACAGGCGGAGGCGTTTTCGGATCTGTTCGCCTACAACATGGGCCTGGGCGGACTGAGCGCCGGCGGCAAGGCCAGCCAGTTCTTCTACAGCTACGTCACCGGAAACTACTTTTCGGTTCTCGGGATCAAACCGGCTGCCGGGCGGTTCTTCCTGCCGGGCGAGGGCGAGCAGCCGGGGGCGGAGATCGTGCTGGTCCTGGGGTACTCGTGCTGGCAGAAGAGATTCGGCGGCGACGCCGGGGTGATCGGCAGGCGGGTGCGCGTGGATGGGAAAGCGGCCACGGTGGTGGGTGTCGCGCCCAAGGCGTTCCGGGGTGTGTATTCGAACACCGAGATGGATGGCTATGTACCGCTGAACTACATGACCCAGCAAGAGAGCTGGGACCTGGGCGGGATGTTCAGCGATCGCCACCTGCGGCTGTTGACCGTGCTGGGGAGGCTGAAGCCCGGGGTGAGCCTGGCGCAGGCGCAGAGCTCGGTGGATGTCATTGCCCGGCGGGTGGCGGAGGAGAACCCGGCCACGGACAAGGGCATCACCGTCCGGGTGCTGCCCGAGAAATGGGCCCGGCCCCTGCCTCTGCCCCGGCTGGCCGAGAGGATGCCCTTCATCGCGGGTTTGTTCCTGATTCTGGCGGGGCTGGTCCTGCTGCTGGCCTGCACGAACGTGGCGAACATCCTGCTGGTGCGGGCGATGGGGCGGCAGCGGGAGATGGCCATCCGGGCGGCGCGGCGGGGGTGATTCTGGGGGCCTGGGCCAGCGACGCCGTGAGCGCGATCCCGGTGGAAACGAACATCCCCGTGCTGCTGGACTTCAGTTTCGACTGGAGGGTTTTTGCGTACGCTCTGGCGGCCGCGCTGGCGACCGGCATCGCCGTGGGCGTATGGCCCGCGTTGCGCGCGTCCCGCGCGGATGTGAGCGCGGTGCTGCATGAGAGCGGGCGGAGCGATTCCGGCGGCACGGAGCGCGGGAGTTAGAAAGTGTGGGGGATGGAGATTCATCCACGCCAAGCCTGCGGTTTGGCGCAACGCGGGATGAGAAGGCCGCACCCCTCGGACAGTTTGGCGTCGGCAAGGCGTCAGAAGTGCAGGCCATTGGCGCGGTTGATGGGCCTCGGTGGCGCCTACGAAGGGTACCCGCCGCCGGCTGTCAGACCGGCGGTACTACAAGGCCCGACGTGACCCTTGCTGGCAGTGGGTCCTCCTTTGGTGCGTAGGCACCCTCAGCTTTGGCTATGGTTTTCGGAGAGCCCGCCGACGGGAGATAAACTACTGCGATCTGAATTTCCGCATAGTCATGCGGCCCCTGGACAGGATCGAGCCGGTTACGAGCTGACCTTTGAGCACTTCCACCTGCCTTGTCGGCAAACCGGCAAGCCTCCCACGCCCACGCAAACCATCGGTACGCGGAGCCTGCCACGAATTCGCGCCGTCGATCCCCTTATGGAGAATTTCAGAATGGCGGGGCAGCCAGATTTGAACTGGCGACCCCCTGCGCCCAAGGCGGGGGTACGTTGATTTCCACCATTTCCATAACATCCACTGAATCAATAAGTCACGGCCAAGTTCTCTACACTCACAATGGTGGTCTGCAGACGATTTCGTAGCTGTCGAAAACCTCAAGATTCAACAAGCAAGATTCCAGCCCGTCCGTAAAGCGCGCGCCTCACAAACAGGCGAACCCCTTCCCCGGGGGCTCTACGCGGTACTGGCGAAAACGTCGGCAACGGCTGGGCGCGGCTCTCCGTGGAGGCAGTCTTCCTGCCAGTGCCCGCTTCAATGTGGCAGTAGTGGAGTCCGAAGGGTCGCACTAGTTTCGCAGAACAGGATAGTGACGTCGGTTCGAACCTGAAGAAGGCGGGGGCACCGCCGAGCAGCAGATTGCTTGTGAGAAGGGGATTTGTACTAACCAGCTTCGCGGGAGTAGCATGAAGAACGATGCTCGTCCTTCACCGCTCGGCCCCCAACGAACCGATCAACTCCTTTTGATACATCAGGTTACGATTGAATTCCCATAGCGGGTTCAGTACAAATCGCCGCATCGGCAATACTCCGGCGCCGCCGAGTTGCGCAGTCCTGAGCATCTTCTCGCCGGAGCACTGCCGATACAGCCCTAATGATTTCCCAGCAGCAATCGGCGGAATAGGGTCCCTGGCAGCAACAGGCGAGCGAAGATAATCCGCAACGCCCGGCTTGGGAACCCGCTCCTGGATTGAAAATACAAAACTCAGGCCGGAACATGGCGAGCCCGGCAAACCAGGCGGCGGACGCAGTGAAGCATCTACCGATCCCGTGCTGTCCAAGCGCAATGGCCGCGGTCTGCGCCGGCGCCCCCGCTAGCAGGAAGCGGGCGAAGCCTCGGGTCTGCAACACCGGCGCGATGGCAACACCCAGCAGTACGAGAATCAGTGCGCCAAGGATTCCCAGTGCCAAGTAGAACAGCAGCGGCGAGAAGTTGAAGAGAAAAATGCCTCCGAAGACGAGGATCAGCAGGGCGCAGCCACCGCTATCGTTGCGCGCTCCCGCACTCCTGTGGCTATGTTATCAGACTGAGGAGGACCGGCTAAGTTGGAGTAAACTGGAAGAACGCGCCGTTCCAACTTGATGAACCAGACCGGGAACTCCGCCCATTTATGGCTTCACGCGAATCGCGAATTGTGTTTCAATAGATCGACGAGAAGCGCATTCCGATGATCACGGCGTTCCTTTCGTACGCTCGCGCCGACGGAGGCGACCGGGCGCTGCGGTTACTGGCCGCCCTCCGCGACGCCCGTCGTGAGCCTTGGCTCGATTCCGAGGAGATGGTCGCCGGCACCGACTGGATGAAGAGCGTCAAACAGGCGATTCGCGATTCCGAAGCGCTCATTCTCCTGGTGACGCCCGCATCCATGGTTTCCGCGCCGGTCGCCATGGAGATTGACGAGGCCCTCCGGCTGCGTAAGACTCTCATCCCGGTCTTCGGTCCGGAGACCGGGGCGGCGCAGTTGCCGGCGGCGCTGGGGACCCTTCACCGCGTCGACTTCCGGCAGGATGAGACGCGTGCCTTCGCACAGATTCTGACCGGGCTAGACCAGGGTTGGGATGACGTCGATGCCGCGATCGCCAGGCTGGTGGACGCGAACCTGCCGGCGCACTATGAGCCGCTGGTCACCAAGCTCCAGCAATATGCCGCCGCTCGCGCCCGGTTGAACCGGCCCCCGGAGCTGTATCTCGCAATCGCATCCCTGGTGGAGGCGGTGGCGGAGGAGGAGCGCAACGGCCGCGGCCCGGTGCATACTCTGGCCGCCGGCCTCCTCGCCGGCCGCTTCCCCAATTCGACGAGCGCGTGGAAGGATGTGCTCGAAGCGCACCAGCCGTTCGTCTCGCAGATCATTGCGGATTGGAACCGGAAGCTGCCGCAGGCAGTTGCCGGCGTTCCGGTCCCCATAGTCCTCGTGGTCATGACGCGGCAACAAGCCAGCCAGCTTGAGGATGGGTCCGCGTTTCCGGCCCCCGACGAATTGTCCGCCCTGTTCACCCGGATTCGCCAGAATGTCCTCGTGACCCCGGGCTGGGTGGACCGCTACGGTCCGAGCCGCGAGTCCTGGCAGCCGCTGGGCATGGCCACCACCCTGGACCAGTTGGTGCGCACCGAACTTCAACAATTGGGCACTGTTCCCCGGCCACTGGTTCCGGAATTCATCGACATCCTGCAACTCACCGATGCCCAGGCCCGGAAGCAACTCGTCGCCCTCCGGCGCGAGGGTTGCGTGGTCATCATGGACGTCATCTCCATGTGCCACCCGGCGCTCTTCGATGCCTACCGCCGTTCGCTGCTCGATGCGTATCCCCGCTCATTCCTGGTGAAGATCACGTCGGGCCTGGAATTCAAGGACGAACTGACATTCCGCATCCGCCAGCGCGTCGATTGCGAATTCTCCTACCGGTACGAAAACGACTTCGACGAACTCTGTAAACTCATCACCACGCCCATCGAACTGCAACGTTATGTGAGAAGCACCTTGTGGAAAGTCCTGCCAGACAACGCCTGGCCCGAGGGATCCCGGGCGTTCCGGCATCTCGGCGATTAGAGGCCGCCAGCTTGTGATCTACACGTTCTACTCTTACAAGGGCGGAGTCGGGCGCTCCATGGCCCTGGCCAACATCGCCGAGATCCTGTTCGGCCGCGGGCTGCGCGTCCTGGTAGTGGACTTCGACCTCGAAGCTCCGGGGCTCGAGAAGTTCTTTGACGGCACCCGCGAAGGCTTCCGCGCCGATGCCGCCATGGAAGCGCGCGGCGTGGTCGACCTGCTGTACAGCTACATGGAACTGCGGACGCTCGCGGCATCCGTATCCTTCGGGACAGAAACGGAGCCCCCGCCGGGCGAGACCGCAGAACTGCGGGCGCCGGCCTCTCTTCAATCCGCGGCCGTTCTGCAGAGCGGCGCCGGCATATCTCTCGAGCAGAGGATCGCCCGGCTACCCGTGGAACCGCTCGAGCGCTTCGCCGTTCCTATTTACAGCAACCGCTCGGGCGGCTCTTTGCGGATCATCCCCGCGGGCAAACGCGCCGGCGGGGCATTTCGCGAATATGCGCACAAGGTCCTGTCCTTCGATTGGGAGGACTTCTACCGGCGTTATGACGGCGAGACCTTCTTCGAATGGTTCCGCCAGCAGGCCGACGAATCGGCCGACGTCGTCCTGATCGACAGCCGCACCGGCGTCACGGAAATGAGCGGAGTCTGTACCTACCACCTCGCCGACGTCGTCGTCAGCTTCGTTGCGGCCAACGAACAAAACATCCAGGGCTCACTCCGCATGGGCAGGAGCCTCGCCGACCGCGACCTGATCGAGAAAGGACGCCAGAGCAGGGAACTGCACCAAGTCTTTGTACCCAGCCGCATCGAGAATGCCGAGGACGACAAGCTCAAGGCCTTCGCCAGCCGCTTCAACTCGGTATTCGGTCCACTCTGTCCGTCCGCCTTTACCTGGCACGATTCTCCGTTCGGCGACCTGGTTGTGCCTTACGTGCCCGCCTATGCTTACGGCGAGCGTGTGGCGGTGCGCGATCGCTCCGATCAGCCCTTGTGGAAGACGATGGTCGCGGCACTCAACCGGCTGGCGGATCTCATGACCCAGCTCGCTCCGGTGACGAGCCCCATGTACCAGACCATCGCGTCCGATCCGAGCGCCATTGCCGCGGCGGCGGATCGTGCGTTCCTGGAACTGGACGAATACCGTCGTGGACCTGCCATGCGGTTGCTCCTGCGCCTGGTCCGGGTCGGAGAGCCCGGCCTGTCACCCGACTCCATCGTGAAGGTGAACTGCTCGGACCTGCCGGCGGACGACGAATTGCTCACCAAGCTCGCCGGCCTGCGGCTCATCACCCTGAATCGGGATGAGAAAGGTTCCGGTGATTCTGTTGCCCTCGCCGATCCGGCGTTGCTCACCCACTGGGAACGGTTCAAGACCGAACTAGGCGCATCGCGGGCGTTCCTCGCCTGGCGCCAACGCGTAGCCCCTAACCTCGCCGATTGGAGGCGCACGCGGGATCCCGATGATCTGCTTTCCGGCCAGCCTTTGAGCGAGGCCGAAGAGTGGTCGAAATCGCGCGCGGAAGATCTCACGCCGGAAGAGACGGAGTTCATACGCGAGAGCCGGAGGTATAAACAGCGCAGGGAATCGAGCAAGAGCCGCTCGCTCATCCCATGGCTGGCCGCGGGGGCGACCCTCGTGGTTGTCGTCGTTCTGACCTTTTGGATGCTCCTCTCATTGCCGGTGCGGCAAGCGGTCCTGATCAAGGTGGGCTGGTGGCCGGAGCCAGCCACCTCTCGCGGTCTTTTTGAGTTCCGGTTCGACGGGGATAAGTGGTCGAACCGCGACGAGTGGAACGCGCCACCGGAGTGGACCGGTCCAGTGTACCTGCAAAGCGATCCGGGAATCCTCGTGAAGGGGAATCGAATCGGAGTCCCGCGCAATGCGGGCAGGTATTACAATTTCGCGGCGACATTCTCCGTGCAGTTATATCAGGGGCTGCGGGCTGCCTGGTGTGTGCGGGTCCAGCCGGACCTGGAGAGCGGGTATCGCTTCGATCTGCGAGAAGCGCCGGGAGGCGTCTTCCTGGAGTTCTATCGCCTCAGGCAGGGCCGCCAGGAACAGACTCACCGCGAGCACATCTTCGACCGGAGCTGTCAATCGGGCGTCTACACGGTGGAGGTCCGCGGCGTGGGCAGCCGCATCGCCCACGACATAACCTGCGTGTCCGATGCGCGGAGGTTCAGCAGCGTCTTCACGTATCCGGAAGGGGAGTTTCCCTTCGGGTCCATCGGCTTCGTGGGTTTCGGAGATTCATCGGCTGTTTATGGATTTCTACGGGTGGAACCGGATGCCAAGATCGAGTAGTATTGCTTCCGTCGCGGGTGCGGCCGTGCTTTGCCTGGCCGGATCCTTCCTCGTTCATGCGCAATCGCCGTCGGGTGAAGGTGGGGTGGTCGGACGAGTGTCCGGGAAAGGCGGCTTCGCCTCCGGCGTCACCATCACCTTGTCCGGCAGGTTCGATCTTCGTACCATCCGGGTCATGGACCCCTCCGGCGGCTTCGCGATCTCCGGCATCGTACCCGGCAACTACACGGTGAAAGCGGCGTCGGACGGCTACTGTCCGAACGTCGTCTATGTTAGTGTCCGCGGCGGCGATCCGACTCCCGTAATGATCGAGCTCATCCCTCCAGGGCCCGACGGTTCGTGCGAACCGCAGGGCCGCGTAGATCCAAAAAGAGCCGTTGGTATCCAGGCTCCGCCATTCCAGGCCCTCCGGCAGAACCTGCAAGACCTGCTGAACAGGTCCAATGTTGGAGGACGCAGCGGGATCGGTCTGTACAACAGCCTCAATGATCCGGTAAAGGCATCGCTGTTGAACGTGTACGCAAAGATGAGCGCGACGATGCTCCCCCAATGGACAGCTTTCAACTACGTTCGCAGGGTGCTTGCGCTCGCGGACTCCGGTGCGGTCTTCGAGATGGATCCCGCCATCCGCGATCAGCTCAACCGCGCCGGGGCCCAGGGTAGGTTTCGTCCTGTTCCGCTCACACTGGTCAAGTCGCCAACCTGCGATCCGACGGGCAGCTTCAAATCCCAGGACAAAGTCGCGGTTCTGCACATCACCCTGTGCGGATCTCCGGCGGAATCACAAACCGCCGAAGTCCACATCGACTCCGGGTCGGGGATTTCGGAATCCTTCCGGGTGATCGGCCGGGTGCTGTCGGGATCGCCGCAGAGTCCCTACGCCATTCACAACCTGCTCGAAGATGTGAACATCCCGACCGGGTACCGCTTGCGAATATCCCCTTGATTCCGATTGGTCGGGGCGGTCGGATTTGAACCAACGACCCCCTGCGCCCAAGGCGGTTTTGGGCCTCTTCCGAAAATGCCCTATTTTCAACTGCTTACGTTTCAAGCAGATACGGGCGGCCGGTTGAAACCAGTTGAACCCTGTTGAGCCCGGAAGCAGCGGGCAACTACAAAACTATCCATGGTGCTCTTTCGCCGCCTGATACCGTCAATGTGGTTCCCGAGCGTGAATCCGCTCGGTGATGCCTGCGCGGAAACGAGCACGAGAAGGGGTAGTGCTCCCAGACTTCGCACGAACTCGTCGGCAGCGGCCAATACGCTCGCGTTATCCGCAGTGATTTGCTGCTTGGAGACCAGCCTGCGGCAGCGGCTGGTGAAGACGGGTGGCCGATTGATTGGAAGCATGGTGTGGCGGATCGCCACGCTGCCCTTGCCGGCCGGATAGAGCGCGGCGGCGGGCAAGCGAACAAATCGAGGGAACGAGGGACACGGAGGGGTGTATAAAGAATCGCTTGGAATGAGGCACTTCCGTGTTTTTCGGTACTTCATGGTGAAAAAATACAACATAATGATAAAAAATAGAAAATAAAAAGGGGCACCAGCGGAGTCAATTGGGTGTATACTGACTGCAACCTGGGTTCCAAAACGGAAATCCATGCTTAGAACGGGATTGGCGGCCGTCTGCCATGGCGGATCCAGTCCTCTTTCACGCGGTAAAAAAGGAGGTCAATATGAACGAACCAGTTGAACGTCAAGACGTGATCACCAGTCTTACCAAAGCTGGCCAAGCGGTCGGTCTCGTAGCCCAAGAGGAGACGATATTCCGGGCCGCAGTCGATGCATTCCGGGCGGCCGATGCGGAGTCTTTTCAGCGTCTCCTCGCCAACCTCAAAATCACCGACTGCGATCTGGTGTGTTTCTGGCTCCGCAGCAAGGAGTGCGTTCTTGAATGCATCGAACTCTGCGGGCCGCCAAAAGAACCCCTCACCGTTGAGGACGTTCCCAAGTTCGCCGATCTTGTCGCCAGGATTACCGGGGACGAGGAGCTGATCGAACGTCTCGCCACCACGGTTCTGGATCGCGATGCCAGAGGCTTCTCCAGCCTGGTCAAAGAACTTAAAGCCCAGCGGTATTGCCATTTTCTGTGCCACTGGGCCTGTGTCATTCGCTGGCGGCTGGTGTGCGAGGTCGTCTGCGCACCGCCGCGGGGTCCCATCCGGGAATTCGTTAGCGAACTGGCCACGGCCGGTGCGGCAGTTCGCGCCCTGCTTCGGGACAGCGCCAAGCTCGCTACTGTGATCAGTGCGGCCGTGGCCCAGGATTGCCGAACGATTACAGACATTTTTGGGCAAGACGGTAACTGCTTCTACATCTGCGAGTGGATCTGCAGTTGGCACTGCATCCTGGTCTGCCTGCCGCTCTGCCGTGCTCTCCCGCTTCTGGCCGACACCTCCATCGAAGAGATGCGCGCCTTTGCCCGGAGTGCGTCACAACTGGCGGCCAAGGAAGGCGTTATCGCGCGCTTCGTGGATGCGGTGCGCGCACAGGACGCCGACACCTTTGCGTCGCTCCTCAAGGAGTTCCAGGTCGAGCGCTTCTGTCTGCAGCTCTGTCACTGGATCTGCTTCAGCATCTGCCGGCGCTTCTGCATTTGCGTATGCCCGCCGAGCCTCTTTCCCCAGTTCACCTCGATCGGAGGTTATGACTACCTGACCAACATCGACAGCGTGTTGGGCGGGAACGGACTCACAATCGGGGACAACCCCGCCTTCTTCAATACGGTGCGGCTGAACGGCATCGTTACCCAGACTCTCGGTGGCCTGCCGATGGAGTACCGTTTCGAGACGGCTGCGACGGATGCCGCCGGCAACCTGACCGGCCCCTGGACCGCCGTTCTGCCGGCGCAGATCGGCAAGACCTTGCTCGGCCATTGGGAACATCACATATTTGTCCCTCCCGGCATCGAAACGAAGAAGTACATTGTCAACGGGCCCCCGTTGCCGGACGAGGTTGCGGCGACCATCAGCGTCGACGGTTGGATCCAGGTGCCGCAAGAGAACAACTGGCTGTCGCCCGCGGGCGCCTTCGTCTCGAACGGCAACATGATTGAGCTCATCACGCAGTCGCTTGCTCCGTTCACCTCCGACGACGAGACAGGTGTGATCGCGGGCAGCCCCGCGGCGCACCCGCTCGTGCAAGACGTCTATTTCGGGATACGCATGCGCGTCCGCCAACAGGGCGTACCGGGATCAGAGACCGACGGCGGTACCTGCGTACACATTGCAATCGACGACACGTTGTACCACAACATCACGCTCCACACCGACTGGGACGGTGGGCTGCAAACCCCGGATCAGCTTGCGGTCCGCATGCTCGATATTGCAGAACTGAAGGCCCATCCCTGCTCCCAAATCGGCGACACGCTGACCGTTCTGTTCACAGCAGCGCACCCCAACCTCGATTCGGTCAGCATCGTCATGACGGGTCCCGGAGGACCCTACAACTTTACGCTGCCTGCCATACCCGAGGTCGGCGACTATTTCGGGACGGCCACTCCCTCGGGTTTTACGGTGTCCAAGCTGAAACCGTGTGCATACCTAGTGACGCTCACGATCACGCTGCTACTGACCGACGGAGACAACGTCCCGGATCCGCTCTACGACCAGATCGCCTTCTGCAAGAGTTAAGGTGAATGAGCCGATTGACCCGCTGATTTACGAGCACTATAGCAAGCGGCGCGGCAAGACAGGACGTTAGAAAGACCATTCGGGCATGACTGTATTCTTGGGGGCGGCTGGCGCCGCCCCGCCATTTCCGGCCGCTGGATCGGCGCTCCGGTCGCATCCCTGCGTTGCCGAATCCTCCTCCCAGATGGGATCAGTATAGACACAGATACCCCGCTTCTGCAGAAGGTTGCATCGGCTGGGAGGCGAGGCGCGCGGGGGGCCAACGACGAGCGGGCGGGCCGCCGGGATTTGAACCCGGGACCTCTTGCACCCTAAGCGAGCGCGCTGCCAGGCTGCGCCACGGGCCGAGACTCTCTGTTCTGCCGCGATTCACTCCCCCGGGTTTGTCCTCCGATGGGGCATGGGCTGTCCGATTTCGGACAGGGATTCCCGGATGTGGGCAGGTTGCGTCCCGCGCCGGGGATGCGGCCCCTTGTTGTTGCATGCAGTTGGGCATACCGTGGTGTGGTGATGGAGATGCACTGAGGGATCCCCATGCGGATCTTGCTCGAAGATCTTGGGT
>Ga0187882_1002277_pt1 | contig 17928 bp, 10 predicted proteins | sample June2016WEW_19_1_3_FD_132991 | JGI IMG/M metagenome (GOLD analysis project Ga0187882, IMG submission 132991) | Peatland microbial communities from SPRUCE experiment site at the Marcell Experimental Forest, Minnesota, USA - June2016WEW_19_150 | ecosystem: Environmental > Terrestrial > Soil >... | reverse complement strand
GCTCGCCTCCGGCAAGGTGCGCGAAATCTTCGATCTCGGCGACGCGCTGCTGATCGCCGCCACCGACCGCCTTTCGGCCTTCGACGTGATTCTGCCCGACGGCATTCCCGGCAAGGGCATCGTGCTCACGCAAATGAGCCTGTGGTGGTTCGCGCAGGTGAGAAACCTTGTTCCCAATCACCTTCTGACTGATCAAGCGAGACTGCTTGCCGAAAAATACCAGCTCTCCCGTGACCTGCAGCTTCGCAGCATGGTTGTGAAAAAACTGAACCCGCTGCCGATCGAATGCGTGGTGCGTGGGTATCTCGTCGGCAGCGGGTGGAGCGCCTACCAGAAAACCGGCGCGGTCTGCGGCATCCGGCTGCCGGCTGGCCTGCGTCAGGCCGACCGCCTGCCCGAGGCGATTTTCACGCCAACGACCAAGGCGCCGAAGGGCCGGCACGACGAGCCCATCAATGATGAACAGGGCGCCGAACTCATCGGCCCCGCGCTCTACAAACAGGTGAAATCCGTGAGCCTCGCGCTCTATCGCTTCGGCCACGACCGCGCCGCCCGGGCCGGCATGATCCTCGCCGACACGAAGTTCGAATTCGGCACCGATGCCACGGGCCGCCTTTACCTCATCGACGAAATTCTCACCCCCGACTCGTCGCGCTACTGGCCGAAGGACAGCTACGCCGTCAACCAGTCGCCGCCGAGCTACGACAAGCAGTTTGTGCGTGACTATCTGCTCGGCCTCAAATGGGAGCAGAAGCCGCCGGCGCCGCGGCTGCCCGCCGATGTCATCGCCCGCACGCAGGAAAAGTATCTTGCCGCGCTGAAAAACCTGCTGAGCTAAAACGGCGGGCTCCGCCCGCCGAATTAAGCTTCAAGAAGCAAGACGCAAGATCGGTCAGCGCGTTCGCCTCCGCGTCTTCAATCTTTCGTCTTCGCTCTTCAATCGGCGCGCGATCACTATCGCGCGCCGCCCCTACCCGATCAGTGTCGCCCGGCGGAGGGGCGCGGCGGGGTGGCGCGCGGCCCGCACCAGCTCGCGCCGTAGCCAGTCGAGCGCGACAGTGACGGCGCGCTCCTTCACCATGGTGCGCGTGGCGGTGTAGTTCAGTTTCTTCGACCACACGCCCTGCGGCGAATGCAAGCCGAGGTAGATGGTGCCGACGGGATCATCCTTCGTGCCGCCGCTCGGGCCGGCGTAGCCGGTGATGGCGAGGCCGTAGTCCGCCTCCAGCGTCTCGGCGACGCTGGTGGCCAGCGCCACCGCGCACTCGTTGCTCACCGCGCCGTGCTGTTCGATCAGACACTCGGGCACGTCGAGGATCTGCATCTTCGCGTCGTTACTGTAGCAGACGATGGCTCCGCGGAAAAACTTGGACGCGCCGCAGACGTCGGTGAACCGGTTGGCCAGCAGACCGCCCGTGCACGATTCGGCGACGGCCAGCGTTTTCTCCTGCGCGCGGAGCAGGTCCGCCGCGACTTTGGCCAGCGAGTCGTGCCCGTAGCACACGAAGTCCTCGCCGAGCAGCGCGGCGCACTCGTCGGCGACGGCCTGTAGTTCACGGAGCGAGAGATGTCCGCCGGGCGAGCTGAGGCGCACGTCGACGCGCCACTGGTGGGCGCAGTAGGCCACGCTGAGCCCGCCACCGGCGCGGTCGAAGATGGGCTGAAGCTTCGTCTCGAGCGCGGACTCGCCCACGCCGGCGGTGCAGAGCTGCACGTAGGCCTCGCCCTCGCTGATGAGGCCGAGCTTCGCGAGACGCGGCAGCACCTGTTCGGTGAACAGCGGCTGGAGTTCGTTGGGCGGGCCGGGCAGCATCACCAGCACCTTGCCGCCCTGCTCGACCCAGAGGCCGGGGGCGGTGCCGTTGGCGTTGGGCAGCACCTCGCCGTGCTCGAACCGGTACGCCTGCTTCAGATTGTTGGGCGTCATCTTGCGGCCGAGGCGCGCAAAGCGGTCGGCCAGGGCTTGCTTGATGGCGGGATCGAACACCAGCTTCTGTCCGAGCACCTCGGCCACGGCCTCGCGCGTGCGGTCGTCGCACGTCGGGCCGAGCCCGCCGGTGGTGATGACCACGTCGGCGCGAGCCCGGCTGGCGCGCAACTCCGCGACGATGGCCGATGCCTCGTCGGTCACGGTGACGCTGCGCGCCAGCTGCACGCCGCGGCGGCTGAGCTGCTGGCCGATCCACGTCAGGTGCCCGTTGGGCGTGAGCCCGAGGAGCAGTTCGTCGCCGAGGGTGAGCAGTTCAAAGCGCCGGGCAACCCCGGGGCTGCTCTTGCCTGGGGTGGAATTTGGAGTTGGTGTGGTGCCGTGCGCCATAGATGTTTTGCGAAGCGGCTGCACGCTAGTGTATTTTGAAGAAAATGCCAGCGCCCTCCCATGATGGGCCGGAAGGCCCGGTCGGTCCGTCCACCCTCAAGGAAAAGGTCCGCCGCCTGCCTGACGGCCCCGGTGTGTATCTCATGAAGGACCGGCTCGGACGCATCATCTATGTCGGCAAGGCCAAGAGCCTGAAGAAGCGCGTCGCGTCCTACTTCCAGCCGTCGCGGTTGTTCACGCAGCAGCCGAAGATCCGCGCGCTGGTGGAGATGATCGCCGGCTTCGACGTCATCGAGGTGAAGTCGGAGCCCGAGGCGCTGCTGCTGGAGGGGCGGCTCATCAAGCAGTACCTGCCGCGCTACAACACCGACTTCACCGACGACAAGCGTTTCCTGCTCGTGCGCGTCAGCCTCGAATCCGAGCTGCCGCGCTTCGTGCTGACGCGCCTGCGCAAGGACGACCGCTCGCGCTACTTCGGGCCCTTTGCCTACAGCAGTCTGGTGCGCAAGACGCTTGCCGAGATGCGCCGGCAGTTCGGCATCCTGCTCGGCGACGCGCATCCGGCCAAAATCAGCGAGGGCGTCTACCGGCTCTACGACGACGTGCGCGCCGAGCTTTACGGTCATGCCAACGAGGTGACCGTCGCCGACTACCGCCGCCGCGTGGAGGCCGCGTGCGAGTTCCTCGAGGGCAAGAGCCGGGAGTGGCTGGAAACGCTGCGCGCCGAGATGCAGGCCGCCGCGGCCCGGCAGGAGTTCGAGCGTGCGGCAAAGTTACGCGACGTCGTGATTGCGCTGGAGGAGACGCTGGCCAAGACGCGCCACTTCGAGCGCGCGCCAGTGCTGCTGCGCACCGACGAGGTCGCGCTGCAGCTGCTCGCGGGCGCACTGCGGCTGCCCGGGCCGCCCGCACACATGGAGTGCTTCGACATCTCGCACATCTCGGGGACGTTCGTGGTCGCCTCGATGGTCCACTTCACCGTCGGCCGGCCCGACAAGGACCAATACCGCCGCTTCCAGATCAAGAGCTTCGTCGGCAACGACGACTATCGCGCCATGACCGAGGTCGTCGGCCGCCGCTACCGGCGGTTGTATGACGAAGGCCGACCCTTCCCCGACCTCGTCGTCATCGACGGCGGGCGCGGGCAGGTGGCGGCGGCGCTGAAGGCATTCATCGCGCTCGATCTCACGCCGCCGCCGCTCATCGGCCTGGCGAAGGAGCACGAGACGATCTTCTTCCCCGACGAGCGCCCGCCGCTCAACCTGCCGCTCACCCACCCCGGCCTGCAGCTGCTCCAGCGCCTGCGCGACGAGGCCCACCGCTTCGCCAATACCTACAACGCCGATCTCCGCTCAAAGAAGATCCGCGAATCAATCCTCGACGACTTTCCCGGCCTCGGTCCGATGCGCCGCGCGGCGCTCATGGAGCACTTCGGCTCGATCGACAAACTCCGCGCCGCCTCCGCCGCGGAAATCCAAGACGTGCCCGGCTTCGGCCCCAAGCTCGCCAGGGAGCTGTATGTGTTTTTGCGGGGTGCGTAATTAACGATGAATCGCGGTGCTGTTTGTAACGTAATACGTTACAAACTCCTCATGACTGGAAATCAGGCGGCGCGCGCCGCCGGCTATTTCCGCAGCCGGACCATCCAGTCCAGCACGCGGGCGGGCAGAAGCCACTTGAGAAAGAGGAACAGCTTGGCGTGGACAGGCGCGGCGTAGCGCGGGGCGGGGCGGCGCGCTGTGAGCGCTTTCTCCACCAGCCGCGCGATGTCGTCGGGCCGACCGGCCAGCTTTTGCATCCGCTCGTAGCCGGCGCGGAACCCCCCGAGATACGGTGCGTAAGGACCGGCGTTCTCGATCACCGGCCCGGATACCCGGTTCGCCGTGTCGACAAACTCCGTGAGGATGAAGCCGGGCCGGATGAGCACCACCTCGACGCCGAATGGCGCCAGCTCGCCGCGCAGGCCGTCGGTGATGGCCTCGAGCGCGTGCTTTGTGGAGTCGTAGATCGACGACAGCGGCCGCGCGATCCGCCCCGCCACCGAGCCGATGTTGACGATCCGTCCGGAGCCGCGCTCCCGCAGGTGCGGCACCACCAATTGCGTGAGGGCGACGAGCGAGAACAGGTTGGTCTCGAAGTTGCGGCGGATAAGTTCGACCGGCACCAGCTCCAGCGGGCCGCGCGTGCCGTAGCCGGCGTTGTTCACCAGCGCGTCGATGCGCCCGAACTTGCCGAGCGCTTCGTTTATCAAACGGCGCCGATCGGCGTCGTCCGTCACGTCGGCGACGACCGCGAGCACCCGCTGCCCGGAAGGGTCGAGTTCGCGCGCCAGCGCCTGGAGCCGGTCCGCCCGCCGCGCGGAAATGACCAGCTTCGCCCTGCCGCGGGCCAAACGCCGGGCGGCAGCCTCGCCGATGCCCGACGACGCCCCGGTGATGATGACCACTTGATCAGCCGGTGAACGCATGGAGCGACATGGTGTCGAAAGCGGCCGTCGCGTCGAAACGAAATCGCGCGGTCTTGCACCGGGTGCAAATTCGCGGTCTAACTTTCTCCTCCCATGTCCAAACGTCTCTTGCTCCTGGTTGCCCTCATCCCACTGTGGGTCCGCGCCGACGTCACGCTCGCGCCCTTGTTCACCGACCATGCGGTGTTGCAGCTGGGCAAGGCCGTGCCGGTCTGGGGCCGGGCCGCGCCGGACGAGAAGGTGACGGTCACCTTTCGCGATCAGGCCATGCATGCCACCGCGGGCAAAGATGGCCGCTGGATTGTCTACCTGGGTGCGCTCAAGCCCGGCGCACCCGCCGAACTCGTCGTCAGCGGTAAAAACACCCTCCGGCTACAGGACATCGTGGTCGGCGAGGTGTGGGTGTGCTCCGGCCAGTCGAACATGGAATTCAGGGTGTGGGGTCCGAAAGGCGACGTCTATCGCGTGGACAACGCCGACGAGGAAGTCGCCGCCGCCCATTTCCCCCTCATCCGCCATTTCAAGGTCGAGCGTGCGGTGGCCGACCGGCCCGCCGACACCTTGCACGGCGCGTGGGTGGTGTGCAGCCCCGAAACCGTCGGCCAGTTCACCGCTGTCGGCTACTTCTTCGCCCGCGATCTCCAGCAGAAGCTCGGCGTCCCCATCGGCCTCATCAACAGCACGTGGGGCGGCACGCCGATCGAATCATGGATGAGTGAAGCCGCGCTCAAGAGCGACCCGGCCTTCGCGGTCGTGGACGAGCGTTGGGCCAGGGCGCTGATCGACTGGCCGGCCAAGGTCGCTGCGTATGAGGCCGCGCGCGCCGCGCAGGATAAAGACGAAGCAGCCGCCAAGGCGGCCGGCCCCGCGAAATACGCTGATTTCTTAAAGAACAAGCCCTGGCTGCCCCCGCCGCCGAGTCCCACCAGCCCGGAAGCGCCGCGCAGCCTCTTCAACGGCATGATCGCTCCGCTCCTGCCCTGCGCGCTCCGCGGGGTCCTGTGGTATCAGGGCGAGTCCAACGACTCCCGCCCCGGCGAATACCACGCGCTGTTCGCCGCCCTGATTACGGCGTGGCGGCAGCACTGGGGCCAGGGCGATTTCCCCTTCTACTTCGTCCAGCTCGCCAACTACGCCGGCGGCGAGGCCAACGGCACAAACTGGGCCCGTCTGCGCGAAGCCCAAGCCCAGGCGCTCACCCTGCCCGACACCGGCATGGCCGTGACCATCGACCTCGGCGATCCGGACAATGTTCATCCGCGCAACAAGCAGGCGGTCGGCCGGCGCCTCGCGCTCATCGCCCGTCATCATCTTTATGGCATCCCGGGCGACTGGTCGGGGCCGGTGTTCAAGTCCGCCACCCGCGAAGGCGCGGCGATGCGGGTGCAGTTTGATCATGCCGACAGCGGACTGTTGGCGCAGGACCGCCCGCCAGCGGAGTTCCAGCTCGCCGGCTCCGACCGGCGGTTTCATCCCGCCACAGCCCGGATTGAGCGCGACACGGTCATCGTTTTCGCGCCCGAGGTAAAGGAGCCGGTCGCCGTGCGCTATGCCTGGACCAACGCGCCTGAGGCCAATCTCTTCAACGGCGCTGGCTTGCCGGCCGCGCCGTTCCGCAGCGACGCTTGGTAGCGGGCAGCCGCGCCGGCGGCTGCCCGCCGATTGAACGGGCAAGAAGGAGGATGTAAGATCAGAACGCCCGCTGCGCGCCCCGTTCTTCAATGTTGCCTCTTCCGTCTTACCCCGGCAAGTGCCCGCGCCCGCCGCGCCGGTTTGGATTTCCTTTGAGGGTAGTTTTCTCCATATTTTCACCACCGCCGCCGAGCAGGGCTAAGAAATCCGTCCGTCAACCGTTATCCCTTCAACTACATCCATCCGTCACGACCATGAAACCTCGCTTCTTGATATCCTTCTTTGTTCTTTCATCTTCCTTTTTACTTCGCGCGACTCCAATCGAGTCGCGCATCTCCGCCGCCACGGTCTACGTCGACCGCGCGGTGATCACGCGCATCGCCACGATCGAACTGGCTGCCGGGGAGCATGCGATCGTCTTCGAGCGCCTGCCGGCCGCGCTGCTCGACCAGTCGCTGCAGGCCTCCGGCCGCGGCACGGCGGGCGCCACCATCCTCGACGTCAATGCCCAGACCGCCTATGTCGACTTCACGCCCAATGCCCGTGTGCAGGAGCTGGAAGAGCAGCTCCGCGGACTGCAGAAGCAGCAGCGCACCCTCGACGATCGCGCTGTAATTCTGGGCGAGCAGTGCGAGTTTGTGAAACGCATGCTCCAAGCCTCGACCGGCACGGTCATCTATCCGTTGGGCGGTGATGCCGCCCACGGCAGTGGCACTCTGGGACAGCAGAGCTCGGCCCACGCTCGACGACTGGCAGAAACTCTACGCCTACTCCGAGGACACCTTTGGCAAGATCGCCACCGAGCAGCAGTCGCTCGACAACCAGCGTGAAGACTTGAAGGCCAAGCAGACGGCCCTCGAGCAGCAGCTCAACGAGGTGCGCGGCGCGCGCGGCAAAAGCTACAAGACAGTCACCGTGCGCGTGGCCGTCACCGAACCGGGCCGGCTCGACGTCACGCTCAAATACGCCGTGCCCGGCGCGAGCTGGGCGCCATCGTACGACGCGCGCCTGCACGCGGCGGAGCGAGCCGTGGAGCTTTCGTATTTCGGCCTCGTGCGCAACGGCACCGGCGAGGACTGGAACGACATCGCCCTCACGCTCTCCACCGCGCGCCCCAGCCTCGGCGGCGGCGCGCCCGAGCTGCGGCCGTGGATCGTGGACGTGGCCCGGCCGATACCGGTGGAGATGCCGGTCGTGACCGGTATGATGATGCGCAAGGAGGCGGCACGGGAAGAAGTCCGGCTCCAGCCCTTCAATGTGGCGGCCGATGCCGCGGGCGGGGGAGAGCAAAGGGAGGAAAAGGATGCCAGCTTTCTGGCCGCCGCCGTGCAGGCGGGCGTGACCAGCGCGACGTTCAAGATCTCTGTTGCCGTCACCATTCCCGCCAACAACACCACGCAGAAGGTCAGCATCGCTACGGCAAAGCTGGCCGCAAACCTGCAGTATCAGGCCACGCCCAAGGTGATGGAGACCGCATTCCTCAGCGCCTACGCGGTCAACAACACCGACTATCCGTTCCTCGCGGGGGCGATGAACACGTTCCTCGACGAGACCTTTGTGGCCGCAAGCCGCCTCAAGACGGTCATGCCCGGGGAGAAGTTCGAACTTCAACTCGGCGCCGATGAGGGCATCGCCATCAAGCGCAAGCTGGTGAACCGTTTCACCGAAAATACCGGCCTCACCAGCAAGGGCCGCCGTATCACCTACGAATTCCTCGTCACGATTACGAACAACAAGAAGACCGTTGAGCGCGTCGTCTTCAAAGAGCCCGTGCCCGTGTCGCGCAACGAGAAGATCGAGGTCGCGTTGCTCACCCCGGCTGGGGAGGACGTCGGCGCGAAGGAGAATCCCAAGGAGGTCACCCGCGAGGAGGACGGCAAGCTGGTGTGGCGTCTCGACCTCAAGCCCGGCGAGAAGCGCGAGGTGCCGCTCAAGTTCTCCGTCGAGTATCCGGCCGATTTGAACGTGTCCGGCTTGGAATGACGCCCCCGTCCAGGCGGGGGGCGATTCAAGACTGAAGATTAAAGATTCAAGCTGGGGCGGCCGACGGCCTCTCTTGAATCTTTCTTTTTGAATCTTGAACCGGCGTGAAGACTCCATCTTGGACCTTGAATCAGCCGGTCGCCGCGGCTTTCGTTCGCCGTATGATCACGACGATCGGCTTCGACGCGGACGACACGCTCTGGCACAACGAGTCGATCTTCGAGGCCACGCACGAGAAATACCGCGCGCTCCTCGCCCGCTGGCACGACGCCGCCACCATCGACCGCCGGCTCTTCGCCACGGAGATGCGCAACCTCGAGCTGTACGGCTACGGCATCAAGGCTCATGCCCTTTCGTGCATCGAGACCGCCATCGAGCTGAGCGGGGGCGACATCCGCGCCGCGGAGATCCGCGAAATCATCGCCTACGCCAAGGAAATGCTCGCCCATCCCGTCGAGCTGCTCGCCGGTGCCGCCGAGGCCGTGCCGCTGCTCGCGCAATCCCATCAACTGCTGCTCATCACCAAGGGCGACCTGCGCGATCAGGAGCGCAAACTCGCGAAATCCGGTCTCGCCCATCACTTCCGCCACTCCGAGGTCGTCGCCGAAAAAGATATCGAAACCTACGCCCGAGTCCTGCGCCGCCTCCAGATTCCGCCCGAACAGTTTTTGATGGTGGGAAACTCGCTCAAGTCCGACATCCTGCCCGCGCTCGACCTTGGCGCGTATGCGGTGCTCGTGCCTTATCATCTGCTCTGGCAGGCCGAACAGGCCGCGCCGCCGCCCCCGGCCTCCGCGGCGAACCGGTTTTTCCAACTCGCGACGCTGCACGAACTGCCCGCCCTGGTGGCGCGATTGAACGGTCCGGCGTAAGCCGCCAACCGGGCTGGGACGGGTTGTTCGTGTCCGCCATCCTCGTTTGCGAAACCACCTTTTCCGATTATTGCTTCCGCATGCGCACTTTCCTTGGTCTGCTCACCACCATGGGCTTCTTCACCTTGTTCTCCACCATTCGGGCCGAGCCACTGGCCGTCGGCGCGCCGGCCCCCGCCATCACCAGTATCACCGAAACCGGCGACCCGCTCGACCTCGGCGCCGTCTACCAGAAGGGCTACACCCTCGTTTATTTCTTCCCCAAGGCCGACACGCCCGGCTGCACCGCCGAGGGTTGCAGCCTGCGCGACGCCTACCAGGACCTCACCGACAAGGGGGTGACTGTCATCGGTGTCAGCACCGACGATGTGGCCGCGCAAAAAGCTTTCAAGGAAAAGTACCACTTCCCCTTTACGCTCATCGCCGACAAGGACCAGACGGTCATCAAGGCCTTCGGCGTGCCGGTGCATGCCGTGCCGGCGATGGGCGCGTTCGCCTCGCGACAGTCTTTCCTCATCAACAAGGAGGGCAGGATCGTGTGGCGCGACCTGAAGGCTTCGACCAAGCAACAGGCCGCCGACGTGCTGAAGGCGCTCAGTGCGCTTGCGCGCTGAGCGATTCAATATTGAAGAAGGAAGATCGAAGATCGGGCTCCGGACTGATCTTCCCTTTTTCTTTTTCGTTTTTCAATCGCCGCCCGAAGCGGTGCTAGCGGCGCGCCTAGACCGCCTCTTTTTGTTCCGTGGCGGACGGGGGCATGCGGCTGACCAGCACCTTGTCGACGCGATGGCGGTCCATGTCGACGACCTCGAAACGCCAGCCGCCCCATTCGAAATGGTCGCCCGTTGCCGGGATGCGGCCAAACTGCGTCATCACCAGTCCGCCAAGCGTCTGGTAGTCGGCTTCGGCCTCCTGCGGAAGTTCGTTGAGGTGGAGCACCGTCTTGAGTTCGTTGACGGCGAGGGTGGCATCGATGAGCCAGGAGCCGTCCTCGTGCTGCTTGGCCTGGGGCTGGTCGCGCTGGCCCTGCGCGGGCAGGGCGCCGACGATGGCCTCCAGCACGTCGATGAGCGTCACCATGCCCTGAATGCTGCCGAACTCATCGGCCACGAGCGCGGTGTGCCGGCCCGATTTCTTGAACGACTCGAGCAGCTGAATGCAATTCATCGTCTCCGGCACGACGAGCGGTGGCGTCAGGAGGTTTTTGAGGCTGGTCTGGATGCCGATGGCCGCGTGCGCCCACAGGGCCTTCACCGCCACCATGCCGAGCACCTGGTCGCGGTTGTCCTGATAGACCGGAAAATGCGAGTGGCCGCTGGCGACGATTTTGCGCCAGTTGACCTCCTCGGAGTCGTCGATGTTGAGGAAAACGATCTTCGGCCGCGGCGTCATGATCGCGGTGACGGGCCGCTGGTCGAGGCCGAGCACGCCCTCGACCATCTCTTTCTCGGCCTTGTGGAAGACGCCCGCCTGGAGGCCCTGTTCGATCAGAATGTTAACCTCCTCGTCGGTCACGGGGGTTTCGCGGCGGCGCGTCAGGCCGAAGGGCTGGAGCAGGAAGTCGGTGGCGGCGCTGAGGATTTTGATGAGCGGTGAAACCACCTGCGACATCCCCTGCAGGGGGCCGGCGACCAGCCGGGCGATGCGCTCCGGGTTGCTGAGCGCGATGCGCTTGGGGACGAGCTCGCCGATGATGATGGAAAAAAAAGTGAGGAGGCCCACCACCCCGCCGAAGGCGATGTAATCAGCCCACCGCGCCAGCATCGGGAAGCGCATGAGCCACATCGCCACTTGATTGGCCACGATCGAACCGCCGAAGGCGCCCGCCAGGATGCCGCACAACGTGATGCCCACCTGTACGGTGGAGAGGAAGCGGGTCGGTTCCGCGCTCAGTTCGAGCGCGGCCCGCGCGCCCTCATCGCCCTCGTCCGCGAGCTGCTTCAGCCGGGCCTTCCGGGCTGATACGATGGCGATTTCCGCCATGGCAAAAAGCCCATTGGCCACCAGCAGGAAGCCAAGGATGAACAGCTCGGTGGAGATTCCCGACATGGAAAAGGGGCGCAGCTTACAGGAAATCCGCCGGCCCGGGCAACCCTTTTACCGGGGGAACCGCCGGCGGCGAATGGGGGTCTGCTCGTTGGTTCCAGCTTCAGACCTGGCTTGAACAACGAGAACTTTCCCATCCTGCTCCCTCCCAGGAAACCGCTGATGCTCACCGCCCTCCTTCTGGCGCTTGGCATTGGCGCCCGCGCCGAAACATTCAGGCCTCCGCTCGCCGGAACAAGTGCGTGCCATCTTCGGGGCGCAAGCCGGGGCGCTGATCCAGCACAATTAAAACACAGTCCCGCGTCTCCCGGCGGTTCTTCCCGAGGGAAATTCTTTCTGTCCCGGACGGCCAAGTCCTCCCCCGGGCCGCAGCCGGAACCGGTTCAGGTTGCCGCCAGGCTCCTCCGGGGGCGGCTGCGACTGTTCCCTGCACGGATCGGCATCGGACAAGAGGCGCCGTCGAACCACGTGCCCTCCACAAAGGTTGTGGTCGGAATCTCCGGCACGCCGTATTTGTTGTGCTGGAGCTGCCCGGCGAGGATCTCGACGGCGAGGGCGCCGACCGTCTCATGATTCTGGCGCACGCCCGCAGTCCGTCCAGAGAAGTCATCCAAGAAAACATCCACAAAGGCGACATCCCGGGGGATGCGCAGCCCCATCCGCTGAAGCTGCGGCAGCACGAAGGACTCTTTGCTGATGATGACCTCCGGCCGGTATTTTTCGTACCAATCCTCAAACGGCGCCGGATCCGTCGTGACGTGAGCCTTGCTCTCTTTGAACCAGCGCTCGACTGGCACGGGGCCGGGAAAAATATGCGCCGGAACCCGCTCCTTCGGCGCGAGGTTCTGCTGTTCGCAAAGGAAGCCGGCGGTCCACAGATGATCCACGGAATGATCCCAGCCGCGGTGCATGACAAAGCCGATGCGCCGGTAGCCGGCCGCGATGACTTTCCGCATGGCCAGACGGATCACGTCGCACTGGTTGTTCGTGACGTTGTGCAGTTCCGGCTTGTGCGGAAAGTAGTCGATCTTGACCCCGCTTAGGTGCTTCCAGTCGAACTGCAACTCCACGTCGATCTCGCGCATGTGGGACGCGATGATGACCCCGTTGATGCCCCGCGCATAGAAGATCCGATTCAACCGGCCGTGCGTCAGCCCCGGCTCGCGCAGCCAGAAATGCTCCAGATTATACCCGAGTTCCTTCGCCTTCGCGAGGGCGCCCGCGAAAAAATCAGGATGCGCGGTCAAATCTTTCCAGCCCCACCGCGTGTCCCAGTTGGTCACGTAAGCCAGCGTGGGGGGATTGCGCCGGGGGACGATCTGGCCGCGATAGGCAACCAGGGCGCGCAGCCACGGATCGGGGGTGTAGCCGCGCTGTTCGGCCAGTTTCTGAATGCGCAGGCGGGTGCGCTCCGGCAGCCGGGGGTGGTTGCGCAGGGCGAGAGAGACGGTGGTGACATGCACGCCGGCTTCGCGGGCGATGTCGGCCAGGGTGACGCGGCGTTCATTCATGGGACTTGGGGTTGATGTCCCAGAAAGAGCGGTGGCGTCCATCCGCTCAAGTCTAAAGTTAGCGCAGCGCGATCTTTGCCAAGGCCGGATGGGTGGCGCCACCGTGGGACCGTTGCTTCGCCGGGGATGTTCCGTCCCCGGCCTTTCCCCCACGATCGTCGGCCAAAGCCCCCCATCCTGCTTTCGCCTTCTTCCCTTCAAGACAGGTCAACCCCCGCCGGGCTCAGCCCGGACCCCCCTCCAGCAAGACCGAGTGTGGCGCTTGTGGCCATGTGACTCAGCCGATGCGCTTGCAGTTTCCCCATCAACCCAACCGCAGCTTCGAGGACCAGCACGATCCGGCCCGGCTTGCTCGCGCCGTGTCGCGCGAAGCTGGGCTGGCCTGACCCAGGGCGGCGATGGTTGCCACCCCCCCGTGTTTTTCGCAACAACCCCAACACCCGAAACCATGAAAAGACATACCCAAGCCCCAGTCATCGGGATGCTGTTTTTCGGTAGCATCCTTGCCGCCAGCCTGTCTGCGCAGACGGTGGCTCCCCCAACCGCCGCCACTCAGACCACCCCGCCTGCCGCCCAGATGACGCCGACCACCGTCACCACCGTCACCAGCGCGCCGGGCGAAGAGGAAATCGTCAAGCTGAGTCCGTTCGAAGTGAGCACGACGCGCAACGTCGGCTACCAGGCGACGGACACCCTCGCCGGCACCCGCATCCGCACCAACCTCGCCGACGTCGGCTCCTCCATCCAGGTGATCACGAAGGAATTTCTCGTGGACATCGGCGCCACCGGCAACGATTCGCTCCTGCAGTACACCACCAACGCCGAGGTCGCCGGCACGCGCGGCACCTATGCGGGCTTGGGCAACGGCACCAGCGTCGAAGATACCGGCAACCTCCGCGCTCCGGAGAGTGCCCAACGGGTGCGCGGTCTGGCCGCGGCCGACAACACCCGCGACTTCTTCGTCACGGACATTCCGTGGGACTCGTACAACGTGGACCGCATCGACATCCAGCGTGGCCCGAACCAGATCCTGTTCGGCTTGGGCAGCCCGGCCGGCATCGTCAACGCCACCATGCACAATGCCGAGTTTCACGATTACGGCTCGGTCGAGGCGCGCACCGGGTCCTACGGCACGTTCCGGAGCAGCATCGACCTGAATCAGGAGCTGGTTCAGAACGTGCTGGCCATCCGGGTGGACAGCATGTGGGACGACCACCAATACGAGCAGACGCAGGCCTGGCAAAACGACAAGCGCTTTTCCGGCGCGATTCGCTTCGACCCGCAGCTGTTCAATCGCCGCGATTTTCACACCAGCATCAAGGTGAAGGTCGAGAACGGTAACATCAAGGCGGACCGGCCGCGCATCGTCCCGCCGGTGGACCAGATCACACCGTGGTTCCGTCCGATTGACACGACCAGCCTGAACGGCGGCATGGGCAAGCTTGCGGTCCCGAATGGCTACACGATCGGCTCAGCCGCCCCGACTTTCAGTCCCTGGTTGGGCGGCTACGCCAACCAGCAGCAACCCATCTGGTTCATGGACGGCCTGAGCAACCAGCTCTACCGGATCTACGGCGGATACGTTAATACGGGTGCGCTCAATGCCGCCGGAGTTCCCCAGGGCGCCGGCGTCAATCTCGTCGGCATGAGGTATGCGGACGCCTTCTCTGATCTCACCAACTTAAGTACGTATGCCAATAACGCGCACCTGCCCAATTACCAATACGGCCAATACCGAAACGAATCGCTGCTCGACCCGTCGGTTTTCGATTTCTATCACAATCTGATCGACGGTCCGACCGCGTCTCAGTTCGAAAAGTGGAATGCCCTCAACTTCGACCTCCAGCAGACGTTTTGGGACGATCGCCTGGGCGTCCAACTCACCGACGACCGACAGAAATACAAGCGGGGCGGTCAGAACCTCATCGGCGGCCCGAACAGCAACAACCCGGCTATTAACATCGATGTACTGCAAAACTTTCAGGACTACGTTGTCGGACCCACCAACGCCACCAATGGCAACGTCGCCAATCCCAACTTCGGCCGGCCCTTCGTCGCCGCTGGTCCGGGCGGCGGCAATTCCTACAAAAGTGACCGCAAGTATGTCCGCGGATCGCTCTTCGGTGAGATTCGGACCACGGATTTCTTCGGCCCGGACAGTTTCCTCGCGAAGTTGCTCGGCAGGCACCGTTTCAACGGTGCCTATAGCGACGAGCACTACAGCACCGAAAACCTGAGATGGCAGATGTATGCCAACTCCCTGGCTTACGCCACCTACAAGCTCCAGGGGAATCCCGACGGCATTCAAAATCTCCCGCCGATAGCGGTCATTTACCTCGGTGGGTCGATGGCCAACGCGACGTCGGCGGCCAACGCTCATCTTCCGGGCATCCCCACCAATCTGACACTGCAGAGTGGCAATATCTATCAGTTTGATTCGACCTGGAGGAATCCGACGGGCGTCAACTTTGCCGACCCGTGGAACGTGCCGACGAATTTGCAGGCTATCTTCAATGGAGCCCCGGTGATCAACACCACAACCGGCCTCCCCTATGCCCAACTTACGCAGGTTTCGAATCCCGCCAACTACGTCGGCTGGAACAGCAACTTCACTGATAACCTGCTGCGCTATGATAACGGCGCCGATCAGAGTCTCCTCACGGCGGCCAGCCTGACCTTGCGCGAGACGAAATCCTATGCCGGTACCTGGCAGGGCTACCTATGGAACGAGGCCATCGTGCCCACCCTCGGCTGGCGCTACGACGAGGTCAAAGGCCAGGGCGTGACCGCTCAGACCCTGTCGGGGGCCACCGCTCGCGGCGCGTTGAATTTGGACCCAACCGGCCCCGCCTCCGCCCAGCCTTATGTGCTTCCGGGCGACTACGGCGCCGGCACGCTCAACGCGAATCAGACCCGCTCGGATTTCAAGGCTCACTCCACCGCCGGCGGCGTGGTCGTGCACCTCAACAAGCTGCTCGGCGGGCACGACTTCCTGCCGATCAACATCAGCCTGTCGTCTAACAAGTCGAGCAACTTCCAGGTCACGGATGCACGCCGCGACATCTACGGCAATAATATCGCCAACCCGACCGGCGCCACCAAGGAATACGGCCTCCTGCTCTCCACGAAGGACGGAAGGTATTCCTTACGCGTGATGAAATATGACACCAAGTTGGTCGGCGCCACCCTCTCGGGATTCGACAACAGCGGCATCTACGGCACCATCCGGGATGCCCTGAATTGGCGCAATATCAAGACCTACTACATGTCGGCCTATGCCTGGTCCACGGCTGGACAAACGAACACCGCGCATTACTCCGGGAATCGGTATATGTGGGACGCGGTCTGGGTGGATAATACGACCGGGAGGCCGGTCGCTTCGGGCGCCCTCACTACGGGGCCTGCCAATTCCCATTTGGAAACGCAGGCTCAAGCCGATACTCGCCGCGATGCTGCGATCGCCGCCATTAACAACATGCAGATCTGGCTTGCTAACAACGGCTACTTCAATGCGTGGAACTACGGCGTGGGCCCGACGACGCAGACGGCGTTGGAGACTCCTGGCCAATATTTGACCAACCCCATCCTGCCCAATCCGGCGAGCGTGTATGACTATCGCACCGCCCCGCTGCTGCAGGGCTTTGCGGTGACCGCTGACACCCGGTCGAAGGGCTATGAGTACGAGTTCACGGCCAATCCGACACCGAACTGGCGCATCACGATCAATGCCGCCGAAACCACCGCGGTCCGCACCAACGTCGGCGGCGCGACGCTGGATCAATTGGTGTCCTACATGGACACTCTGATGGCCGGGCCCGCCGGTGATTTGATCCGGTTCAACTCCGACTATTCTGCGGGGAATGAGCTGCGCATGGACTGGAGCGGCTGGCGCGGCCAATACACGCTGCTGAAGCTGGGGGAAGGCGCCGACGCGCCCGAGCTCCGCAAGTGGCGCTATAACGTCATCACCGACTACCAGTTCACCAGCGGGTTCCTCAACGGCTCCCTCAAGGGCGTCGGCGTCGGCGCGGCCTATCGCTGGCAGGACAAGGTCGTTATCGGCTATCCGGTGATCCCCGGCACCGGCGCCCTGGCGAACTTCGACCTGAGCAAGCCCTACTACGGTCCTTCGGAGGACGCGCTCGATCTGTGGCTCAGCTACGAGCGGAAGATCACGAGTAGGATCGACTGGCGAATCCAGCTCAACGTCTACAACGTCGGAAAGAGAGACAGGCTCATCCCGATCTCCGTCGAACCCGACGGCCATACGTGGGCGAGCGTGAGAATCGCCCCGGTCCAGGAATGGGCGCTGACGAACACGTTCAGCTTCTAGGCCAAGACGGTACCTGCATCGACTTCAATGGATACGCAAAGAGCCGGGCTCCCGCCCGGCTCTTTTCTTCTTCGAATGGCGGGCGCCTTTCCTGTAATCTGCAAACCGCCAAGGAGTCCGGGCCGCCTGCAAGCGCCGGCCTGGACAGAATCATCCCCACCTGAAACCCCATGGCTCGCGCCGCCAGAATGCTACCGCTCTGCGCCTGGTGGTTCGGCACCCTCGTCGCGATCGCCGCACCGTCGCAGCCAGACGGCTTCTGGGTCGACACGTGGGGCGCCGCACCCCAGCTGACCGAACCGAGGAACCTGCCGCCGGCGCCCGGACTGTCGGACAGTACTCTCCGGCAGATCGTGCATGTCTCCATCGGCGGCCCCCGGCTCCGCGTCCGGTTCTCCAATGCCTTCGGCTCCAGTCCGGTCGAGATCACCGCCGCGGCGGTCGCCGCGGCCGGAGACCGGGGCGCGATTCATCCGGACTCCAGCCGGCCCCTGCTTTTTGGGGGCCAGCTGGCCGTCACCATCGCGCCGGGTGCGCTGGCCGTCTCGGACCCGGTCGAATTTGAGCTGCCCCCCCTCGCTGATCTGGCCGTGACGATACATTTCGGCCAAGTTTCGCGCGACGTCACCGGACACCCGGGGGCGCGTTGCACGTCGTATCTGCAGCAGGGTGATTGGGTGTCGGCCGCCACGCTACCCGCGCCTGTCACCATCGAGCATTGGTACATCCTCAGCGGAGTGGAGGTCTGGGCCGAGCACCCGGGCGGC
>Ga0187882_1002273_pt1 | contig 17940 bp, 17 predicted proteins | sample June2016WEW_19_1_3_FD_132991 | JGI IMG/M metagenome (GOLD analysis project Ga0187882, IMG submission 132991) | Peatland microbial communities from SPRUCE experiment site at the Marcell Experimental Forest, Minnesota, USA - June2016WEW_19_150 | ecosystem: Environmental > Terrestrial > Soil >... | reverse complement strand
TTGAGATCCGCCTGGATGCCCGCCCCGCCACTGGGGTCCGAGCCGGCAATCGTCAGCGCGACAGGGATCACTCTGTCATTTTGACATTTCTGCGGACCGTTCCCACGGCGTTGACCAGCTCCACATCGACGGAATCGACCACCGAGGCGTTGCCCGTCACCGGGAAAACGGCCCGCAACGCAAACAGGCCGCCGGCATTGGCTGTCTGGAAGTGCTGGGCGAAGGCCGCCGCGCCATCCACGCGGATGGGGACCAGCACCTGGTCGGAGCGGTCGAGGAACGTGAAGACCAGTGGCCCCGCGGTGCGCGAATTGTCGAAGCCGTTTACGGTCACCTCGAGGCTCCCCGTGCCACGGACAGCGCTTGCGGAGTCGATCATGACGGGCATGGCTGCCAGTTGGAGCGAAGCCTGATCGGTATGCGCACCCAGCAGCGCGGTGAAGATGATCGTGCCGGCGGTGGTACCGGTTTGGAAGGTAATCTCGGTGCTGGCGCCGAAGCGAGCCATGTCCTCGCCCCGCTGGACCGTGAAGGTGGCGGAGAGTCCCGGCGGCGCGAGGAAGCCCGCGCCCGGATCGCTGGGCCCGACGAACTCCATGCGTAGCTCGCCCGAGCCACTGGCCGGCGACGGCTCGGCAAGACGAATCGAGAGCCTGACCTGCTGGCCGCTGCTCGGCGCCTGCGGCTCGATGACGATTTGCGGCTTGGGCAACGGCGGCTCGGTGGCGGTCCCGAGCAGGCGGTACGTGGCGTGATTCACAGTGAGCAAGCCCTCGGCCGCTCCGGCTGCTTGCGGCTCCCACACCACGTCGAACTCGACCGACTGCTGCGACGCCAGCGTCAGCGGCGCGGAAATGCCGATCGGCCCGCGGAAGCCGGTCCCGCCGACTGCGAGCTGGCTGACGAGCACCGGGTCGGTGTTCTGATTCTTGAGAACGAGCGTCCGCGACGCGCTCGAGCCCGACTGGATGCTTCCGAAATCCACAGCGCTCCCAGGCGCGAGCGCCACGTTGTCCAGCAGTACGGCGGGCGGCGCAAGTCCTGTGGCGAGCAGCAAGACGGATCCGCCGTTCACCTGGAGGTAGGCGCTGTGGCCGCCTGCTGCCACGGGCTGAAATCGTACCGTGAAATCCAACGGCGCTCCCGCGGACACACTCACCGGCAGATGCGGCGCGTTCACGAGCGAAAACCCGGCGCCGGCCGCCGAGAGCGTGTCCAGTTCCACCGCGGACGTCCCCGGATTCCGCAGGCGGAACGCCGTGTCCACCGAATCGCCAATCGCCACGGCTCCGATGCTGTAGTTGTCGATCACGCGGCTCTCCGCGCCGCCCTGGACCACGTACAGCTCCAGTTGCGCAAGCAGCGAACAGGGTGCGAGCAAGAGCGCGGCGGCGAGGCGGGCGGTCACGGCGCCACCTCCGGCAACCGGTACAACTCGTTGCGATTCTCGAGCGCAAGCGCCAGGTGACCGCTCGCTTCCAGCAGCCTTACGCGTACCCAACCGTGCCCCAACCAGTCCATCCCCGCCGCCGCCGCGGGCAACTTGAAGCTACGCTCCGACCCATCCGTTCCGGCCAGCACGAGCTCTTTCCCGCGGGCGTAAAGGAGGCCGCCGTCCGGCAGCAGCAGCAACGGTTCGGCCGCATCCGGAGGCGCGGGCCTCACATCCGCCCCGATGATCCAAAGCTCGCCGTTCAGTCGCACCACCGCCGTGGGGCCTTCCGGGCTCCCGACCGCCACCACTTCACCCTCGGGTGGCGGCAGCAGCGCCGGCGCATTCCTTCCCACTCGAAACAACTCCTTGGTCTCGGGGTAATAGACCAGGGCGGCCGACCCGTTCGGCGAAAACCCGAACAGCGCCGGCCCGGCGGGCGCGGGCCACTCCACGGAACCGCCGCGGTCGCGCACTTCGAGCGAGCCATCTTTCTTGATCAGCACGAGGCCGCAGGAGCACGCCGCCGAGATCGCTTCCTCAGCCTCGGGCGCACCTACCAGGAAGTTCGCCGCCACACCGGAGAGCGGCCGCAGCCGGCGCTGGTCGTCCACGAAACAGCCGATCCGCGGCACTCCCAGTTGACCCGCGGCGGCGCCTGCCAGGAACAACAGGATCGCAATGGTTCGCATTCTCATGGTTTGGAAATCGTGATCGTCGGTGCTCCGATCTGGAGACTGCTCGGTACTGTAGTGGTTTCGTGCTTGCCGCGAGCCGCCAGGCCCGTGGCAAACCCCGCGCCGACCGCGCTGCCCGCGATGAGCAGCACTAGCGGCCACTTCGACCGCGACTTGCCGCGTGCCACAACCGGCGCAGGCGCGCTCCTCTTTCCTGCCCCCTCGGAGAGCGTTTGCGACACCACTGTGCCCGCCCGCAGCCGCTCTTTCACCACCGTGACCCGAATCTGTAGCGGCCCGGGTTGCCGGTTCCAGCGGATCGGGGAGGTCGCGGCCCGGCCGTCCGGGCCGGTGGTGAGGATTTCCGACGCCAGGCCGCTCGAGAACACGCCTCCCGGCCCCTCGTCCGGCAGGCGCACGCTGACCACGGCGCCAGCCACGGGCTTTCCGATCTCGTCGGTGATCTCAAGCCTGAGGCCTGGACCGCGGGTCCCCGCGAAACTCACCGCGCCCTCTCCCTGAAGGACGTGAATCTGCAACACCGTTCCCTGGAGAGCGAGCAGAGCCGCAAGCACAACGGCCAGCAGGGGGGTCATCGATAGTACTAGTGCCCCGGTGGTGGTAAGACTCTCACGGGGATGGTGGTAGGGCGGGCTATGGGGGTTGAGATGAGCCCGGCGGGAACGGCAACGGCGATGAACTGGCGGGCGATCGGCTGTTATGTCCAGGAATGCGGCGGGGGCCGCCAACGCCAGTTCTACGGGATGGCGACGTCCAAGTGGATGGCTTCCGAGTCGACAGTGCGGAAACTAACGCCATGCGGAAACAGGCGCGTCAAGTACACGAGTACAACGAGCCTCAACGCAAACTGGAGCCACAAAAGGCTGGATTCCTAGGCAGATGGTGCACAGTCTGAATCATCGTTCGGCTTCGAGTTTGTTTGCTTGTCCTTTTGGGCTCTAATGAACTCGCGGTTCATTTCTTCAACTTGCGCTCTCAGATCCCGTGGAAACAGCTGAATTTCAATGCCACCTCCACTTAGGAGTTGGTCACCGAGTCCTCGGATGTTGGGGTTCGGATCAAGCATCCCGATGACGACACGAGCCACTTTTCGGTCGATGAGCCGCTGGGCACAAGGAATCTTTGGATGCCCCCTGGTAGTGCAGGGTTCGAGCGTGGTGTACACGGTAGCCCCGGCGATCAGATCGTCGGATAGCTTGTCATCCAAGGCGATATATTCCGCGTGAGACTTCAGAATTTCCCCGCGGTGAGCCTTGCTCAGAACTTCGCCGCTCTTAACGACAACCGCACCAACCTTCGGATGTGGCCTTTCATCCTCAGGAACGCTCTTCAGTGCCTCCTCGATCGCCATCAGGGCGAAACGTCGGTCATCATCCGCCGCACCTGTCTTTGCGAGCTCTACGTGAGCATTGCCTGCAATCTTTTCGAGATCGAATCCGAGAAACTGAATAAACCTACTGGAGAGACTCTCCAACAACTTCTCAGTCATCTCCTCCTCTTCACGGCTCCACGCGGTTGAATGGTCATATCGGAGATTGCCGGACGGTTGCATGTAGATCAGCTTCGGGGCCCGCCAATCTTTCCAAAAGATGAACTCGTCAATCCCTTGGTCTGTCTTAAGGAGCTTTGAGAAGTCCTGTTTATCGCAAACTGCCTTAATCCACAGCTTTACTACATGCTTATTGCCATTGAGTAGGATGCTGAGGTGCGTTTTGGCCCAGTCGGCGGGGTGCTCTTTCAATCTCACCGAGTGCGCTATTCCAATCTGCAGCAGATCATTGAAAAGCCTGTGAAGTTCGGAACGAATGCCCGCGGACAATGCCTGCAGAAATGCATGAAAAATAGCCGCAGGAGTTCCGAGTTCATGATCCTTGTCGAATTGTTGTGCGGCTGCAAGTCCGATGATCTTTCGATACGTGGCAAATGCGGACCTGAAGGGATCTAGATCAGTGTGTTTGTCAGCAGGATGAAGCTCGGCGAAGCACAATTTCTCAGTTACTTTGGCGCACTTCCAAACTCCTTCATCGAACATCTTTCGAACATGCTCGACAGGCGCAACTAAAGTCCCGGGGGTGATTGCTTTCCAGTCTTCGACCTTTTCAGGCATGCGTGTGACCCGATCGGGAACTCCCTTGCCGGAAATCTATCTGGAGCGGCGAGCGGTTCAACCGCATTGTGCCCGAGTGTTCCAGAGAGATCATGCGCTCCCTTCCGCTTTCACCTAGCATATTGTACCCTGGTCGCGGCGCATTCGGAAACTATCCACTTGACCGGGAAACGCCCGCAGCGGAGACGTGACAGCGCCGCCCGGTGTCTGTCGCGGAGTCCCCGTCTGCCCCGGAATCGGCTCAGCGGCACGTGATCTAACGCCTATGGTAGGGCGGGCCGCCTGCCCGACGCACGATCTACTTCGGATGCCTGGATTCCAAAGCCGCCTTCAACTGCCGGTAGGCGCCCTCTTCGTAGTTCAGCTTCACCCGCTCGAACCCGGTGCTGTTCGGGTCCGCCGCCCTCGGTCCGGTTTTCGCGAGGCAGCGGCCCAGCATCGTGGTGGCTTGGGCATCCTCCGGGTCGCGGTCCAGGACGGCGCGGAAGCTGTCGGCGGCAGCGGCGAAATCCCCCTGTTTCCACAGTGCGTACCCCACGTTGAAGTGGAAGTCGGGATCGGCCTGGTCGCCCTCCAGGGCTTTGCGGAAGTTCTCCAGCGCCGCCGGCAGATTGCGCTTGGATTGCGCCGCGCCAAGATTGTTGAACACCTCGTTCAGCGGCACCGATCCGGCAACCCGCTCGAAAGCGGCTTGGGCGCCCGCGTAGTCGCCGGTGTAGTATCGGCACAGCCCCAGCAGGAAGTTCGCCTCGAAGTAGCGCGGCGCCGCCGGCTGGACGCGCGCCAGCCAGTCCGCCGCGAGCCGGTATTCCTTCTTCGTCCAATACAGCCTCCCCAGCTCGAACCGCGGCTGCGGGAAGCGCTCGTCCAGCCGGACGGCCTGAGTGAAGTAGCGGTGCTTCTGCTCGTCGTTGGTTGCCAGCAACCCGCGCGTGTAATTCTCCATGGCGTCCAGGCGAACAGGCGGGCGCTCCTGGAGGAACTGCTCGGCGCTGGGCGTTGAGTCGGGCGCCAGAAAACGCAACACCTGCCAGGCCAGATGCGCCTGCAACTGCGCCAGATCCTCCAGGGCGCCGGATTCCATGAACTCGGGCCCCGTGCGCATCCGGGTCATGTCCAGCGTATACGCCGTCATGCGCACCGATCCGCGCGAGGCGGGCGCACCCGGGGTTTCCGGCGAGCCCGGCGCCGAGGTGACCTCGAACTCCCCGTAGACCACCTCGGAGGCATCCAGCGCCTCCGCCACCTTGATCACCGAAGCGTGCGTCAAGTGGGCCGTCGGCCGGATCGACAACCGCCGGTACACCTCTTCCCGGTCTTCCCGCTCTAACACCAGCAGGCCGCGCGAAAGCACCGCTTCGGAAATCGTATGCGAGATGCTCTCGCTGATCCAGTCCAGGTTGGCCGAGGCGGACTCATTAAAGAAAGGAAGAACCAAGACTGTGTCAGCCCAGCCTGGCAGGGCCACCGATAAAAGGGCAACGGGGAGGAGCCGCCGCATCGACTAAACCTCAGTCTATCAGACGGCTCCTCGGAGTTTGGAGACCGGAAAGGCGGCCGTCGCGGCGTGGCCGGACGTCGCGGTAGTTCAGGTCTGCCGGTCCAGAAACTCACCTACCGCAGCCAGCGCGCACTCCTGCACTTCCGCGTCCCCTCCGAATCCGCGCAGCCACCGCACCTCGGGATCGCGCCGGAACCAGGTCCACTGCCGCTTGGCATAACGGCGCGTATTCCGGCAGGCGTGGTAAATGGCTTCGGCGAGGGTCAGATCGCCCGCGATCACCTGCACCGCCTGGCGGTAGCCGTGCGCCTCGAGCGCCTTGCTCCGCTTGGGGTATCCCAACGCCAGAATCCCCCGGACCTCCTCGACCAGCCCTGCGTCGAACATCCGTGCGCAGCGCTCGTCCAGCCGCTGGTAGAGCGCGGTCCGCGGCGGGTCCAGCCCGAGCTTGAGCACCCGGAACCCTTCGAGTGCATCGCGCCGGTCCGCGAACCACGCCGAAAGCGGCCTGTGCGTCGCAAGGAGAACCTCGACCGCCCGAACGAGTTTCTGCACGTCGCCGGGATGGATCCTGGCCGCCGACGGCGGATCGAAGCGGGCCAGCGTGCGGTGCAGCCAGCCCGGACGCCTCGCCTCCCGGCGCGCGAGCCGTCCGCGCAGGGCTTCGTCGCGGGTGGGGCCGGGAAACAGGCCGTCGAGGAGCGCACGCAAGTAGAAACCTGTCCCTCCGGCAACCACCGGCAGGCGCCCGCGCCCCACGATTTCCCGCAGCACCGGCCGCGCCGCCCGCGCGTATTCGCCCGCCGTAAATACCTGGTCCGGATTCAGGATGTCCAGCAGGTGATGCGGTACGTCCTGGCGCTCGCCTGGAAGGAGCTTGGCGGTCCCGATGTCCAAGTGGCGGTACACCTGGAGCGAGTCGCAGTTCACGACCTCTCCGCCGAAGTTCCCGGCGATACACAGGGCCAGCTCGCTTTTTCCCGCCCCCGTCGGCCCAACCACGGCGACCAGAGCAGCGGGTAACCGCTCCTCCATCGCATACCAGTCTAGCCTGATTCTGACAACGGACCGCTCCCTGGCGGCAGCGGCTCGGCTACGATGTCCCGTACCTGCCGGCGCTTACCGAGCCGCGCGCGCCAGCAAGCGGTCGGCAGTTACGCGGGACCGGAACAGTGCCACACGCGATTGAGGTCGCGCGCGCCTCCAGGCCGGCCGTTCTGCGGTTCAGGACCCATAACGGCTATACTGAAACAGAGAGGGTTTGGACGCTCAATTGGGGTCTTTCTATCCCCATGCGAGGAAATCGAGTCTCCATGATCGGCAAACTCAGGGTAGTCATTGTCTCTTCCGGGCTGGTCTTAACGCTGGCCAGGCCCGCCCCGGCACAGATTCCCGCCTCAGCCCCGGCGCCGGACAACCGGGCCTCGGCGTACTACAACTTCGCCATGGGCCACATGTACGCGGAACTGGCGTCCAACTACGGGTACCGCTCCGAGTATGTCGACAAGGCCATCGAACACTACCGGGCCGCTCTCAAGTCGGATCCCGGCGCGGGGTTCGTGAGCGAGGAGTTGACCGACCTCTATATCCAGGCTGGCAAACTGGCGGATGCCGTCGCCGAGGCCGAGGAAATGCTGAAGCGGAATCCCGGCAACCTGGAAGCCCGGCGCATGCTGGGCCGCATTTACTCGCGCCTGATTCAGGACCCGCAGCAGAACCGGATCAACGAGGAGCGGCTGCGCCAGGCCATCGAGCAGTACCGCGCGATTACGGAGAAGGACGGCAAGGACCTGGACGCCTGGCTGATGCTGGGCCGCCTGTACAAGATCGGGCAGGATTCCGCCGGAAGCGAGAAAGCGTACAAGAAGGCGCTGGAATTGGATCCCGACAACGAGTACGCCCTCTCGGGACTGATGGTGGTCTATTCGGACCTCGGGGACGCCAAGAACGCGGTCGAGATGTCGCGCCGGCTGGCCGAGCGGAACCCCAATTCACGCACGTTGCGGGCGCTGGCCAAGGCTTACGAGGACGTGCACGATTTCGCCGCTGCGGTACAGACACTCCGCCGCGCCTTGGAACTGGCGCCGCACGACCTGGACCTGAGCAGGAGCCTGGCTGAGGACCTGCTGCTCTCGGGCGACATCGACGGCGCGCTGAAATCGTATACCGAGCTGGCCCAGGGGGATCCGAAGGACGCGGGTCTGCAACTCTTCCTTTCGCGGATCTATCGCCAGAAGCGGGACTTCGCGAAGGCGCGGGAGGCGCAGGACCGCGCTCTGGCCCTAAACCCCGATAACCTCGAGATCCGCTTCAACGACGTCAACCTTCTGGAGGCTGAGGGCAAGTACGCCGACGCCATCGCCCGCCTGAATCAAATCCTGGATTCCACCACCAAGCGGGCTTACTCCAAGTCCGAGCAGAGCAACCGGGCCGCTCTGCTGGAAACGCTTGGCTTTCTATATCGCTCGAACGAGCAGTACGCGTTAGCGGTCGAGACCTTTCAGAAGATTGCCGCGCTGGATGCGGATGCCGGCCCCAAGGCTGCCGCGCGGGTCATCGACACCTGGCGCCTGGCCAAAGAGTTCGCCAAGGCCGAAGAGCAGGCCGAGGCAGCTTACAAGAAGTACCCCAATGACCGGACCGTAAGAGTCGTTCGCGCGTCCCTGCTCGCCGACCTCGGCCGCACTGAGGAAGCGGCGGCGGCTACCAAGCAGCTCCTGGGCGGCAAGGGCGACCGCGAGATCTACCTGGCCCTGGCCCAGATCTACGATAAGGGCAAGAAGTTCTCGGAGATGGCCCAGGTGCTCGATGCCGCGGCCAAGCTTTCGGAGAGCGATGAGGAGAAGGGCGAAGTCTTTTTCATGCGCGGGGCGATGTACGAGAAGATGCAGAAGCTCGACCTCGCCGAGGCCGAATTCCGCAAGGTCCTGGAGATCAATCCCCAGTACGCTTCCGCGCTCAACTATCTCGGGTACATGCTGGCCGATCGCAGTATCCGGCTTGCCGAGGCGCAGGAACTCATCCGCCGGGCGGTGGCTCTGGAGCCGAACAACGGCGCATTCCTCGACAGCCTGGGCTGGGTGGAGTTTCGTCTGGGGAAACTGGACGAGGCGGAAACCTATCTGCGGCGAGCGCTGGAGCGCCTCTCGCGCGACCCAACCGTGCACGACCACCTGGGCGACGTGTACTACCAGAGGGGCCGCTTGAAGGATGCCATCGTGCAATGGGAGATCTCGCTGCGGGAGTGGCGGTCGAGTTCGCGCGCCGAGATGGATTCGGCCGAGACGGCAAAGGTTCAAAGGAAGCTCGAGGACGCCCGCATTCGCTTGGCCAAGGAAGCCGGAGCGGTCCCGCCACCGCAGCGGTAGTGTCGCGTCTCTGAAGTGCGTTGACCGCTTGCTTGCGCGCACGGCTCAGTAACCGAGCCGCGACCGCGAGGGAGCGGTGGGCGCTCTTACAGGGCTTCCAGAATCAGGCACTTGAGGTAGTGCGTTTCGGGCACCGTCAGCAGGATGGGGTGATCGAGCGCCTGGGTTCGCCGCTCCAGTACCCTGACCACCCGCCCGGCGTCGAGGGCGGCGGCGGCGATGACCTCCAGCAGCATCGCTTCGCTGACGTGGTGAGAGCACGAGCAGCTCACCAGCCTCCCGGCCGGTTCGAGCAGCTCTAGCGCCCGTAGGTTGATCTCCTTGTACCCGCGGGCGGCGCCCTCCAGGCTCTCGCGCGACTTGGCGAACGCCGGAGGGTCGAGCACGATGGTCGAGTACCGCTGGCCGGCCGCCCTCAACCCTCCCAGCAAGTCGAAGACGTTAGCCTCCCGGAAATGGACATTCCCGATCCCGTTGGCGGCGCGGTTCCGCTCGGCCAGCGCCAGCGCCTGGGCCGAGCTGTCCACCGCCTCGACCGCATCGCACCTGGCCGCCAGATGCAGGGCGAATCCGCCCGTCGAGGTGAAGCAGTCCAGCGCCCGGCCGCTCGCGTATCGGGCCGCCGCCAGGTAGTTCTCCCGTTGGTCCAGGAACACGCCGGTTTTCTGGCCGCGCAGCAGGTCGGCGTGCAGAAGCAGGCCGTTCATGCGGATGGCAACCAGTTCCGGCGCCTCGCCCGCAAGCAGGCCGGAGACCAGAGGAAGGCTCTCGCGCTTGCGCACCGCGACGTCGTTGCGCTCGACGATCCCGCGTGGAGAGAACACCTCGGAGAGCGCAGCTACGATCTCGGGCTTGGCGCGCTCCATCCCCTGGTCCAGGGTCTGTACGGCCAGGTATTCCGCATATCGATCTACCACCAGAGCCGGGAGCAGGTCGCCTTCGCCGTGTACGACCCGGTAGGCGTCGGTATCGGAAACCAGTCCCCGCCGGCGCTCGTCCGCCGCCACCAGCCGCTGCCGGTAGAACTCCCGGTCGATGGTCTCGGCGCGCGAACTCAGCAGGCGCAGGCAGATCTGTGAGGTGGAGCTGTAGTGCGCCGTGCCCAGCGTCCGCCCGGCGGGATCTACCACCCGAACCGCGTCGCCCGGAGCCGCCTGGCCGCGGTCGATTACGTCGGAGGCGAACACCCAGGGATGGCCCGAAGCCAGCCGGCCGGCGCCCTTCCGGGAGACGCGTACCGCGGGGAGGTTGGGCACCTAGATCGGCTGAGGGAGCGCCATCCGCTCGAGCCGCGCGATGCGATCTTCGGTGGCGGGGTGGGTTGAGAACAACCGGCCGAACCACTGAGCGGTGAATGGCTTGATGATGAACATGTGCGCGGTGGCGGGCGAGGCGTTCATGGGCACGCGCTTCGACCAACCCTCCAGCTTCTGGAGCGCCGAGATCAATCCCGACGGACCCCCGGCGTACTGCGCCGAGGTGGCATCGGCCGCGTACTCCCGCGTGCGGGAGATCAACATCTGGATCAGCAGCGCGGCGAGCGGCGCAAGCAGCAGCATCAGCAGCCCGCCGATCCCGCCGCCGTTGTCGTCATCGTCGCTCCGCCCGCCGAAGTAAAACGCCATGCGGGCCGCAAAGGTGATCGCCGCCGCAAGCGTGGCCGCCACCGAGCTGGTGAGGATGTCCCGGTTCTTCACGTGCCCTAGTTCGTGAGCCAGCACCCCCTCGAGTTCGCGGTCGTCCATGACCCGCAGGATTCCCTCGGTCACGGCCACCGAGGCGTGCGCGGGATTGCGCCCGGTGGCGAAGGCGTTGGGCGATTCCTCCGGGATCAGCCACAGCTTGGGCATCGGCAGCCCCATCCGGTGGCAGAGATTTTGGACCAGCGGAGCCAGCCTCCTGTAAACCTCCCAATTCTGGCTTTCGCTGACCGGCTGCGCGGAGTACGTGGAAAGGGCGATCTTATCGGAAAAGAAGTAGCTGGCGAAGTTCATCGCCACGGCGAGGCCTAGTCCGATCACGAGGCCGTTCCCGCCGCCCAGGCGCTCTCCGAGCAATAACAAGACGCCGCTCAACAATCCGAGCAACAGCGCCGTCTTGAGACGATTCACAGTGCCGCCTCCCAAGATCTATTGTGGCACCAATTGACGATTGACGATTTGGCCATTGACGAATGGCCCGCGGCAGTCAATCGTCAATGCTGCAATCGTCAATCGCCAATCCGCCAGCTTCGCCTATTCGCTCACGTCGATCTTGATGGCGCGGGGCTTTACGGCCGGCTTCTTGGGCAGCGTCACCGTGAGCACACCGCTCTTGTAGTCGGCCTTCACCTTCTCGGCATCCACCGTCTCGGGAATGCTGAAGCAGCGCATGAACTCGCCGTAGCTGCGCTCGATACGGTGGTAGCCAACCGTCTTGTCTTCGTTCTTTTCGAACTTGCGCTCGCCTTTCACCGTCAGGGTGCCCTGCTCGAGCTCGATCTGGATGTCCTTCATGTCGACGTCCGGCAGGTCAGCCCGGAGTATCAGGTCGTTTTCAGTTTCCAGGATATCGACCGGCGGAGCCCAGGGCCGGGTGGTGGCGGGTTCGCTGAAGAGCCGGTTGACGGCGTCTTGAAAGAGCCGGATTCCGGTGGGGAAATCGACATCGCCGAATGGATCGGAGCGCTTAGTCACTGGCATGATGGTTTATCCTCCTGAGTTAAACTACAATACGATCATAAAACATGAGCATAGGCATGTCAAGTATTTCTGCACACACTATGAGCATGTCTCTGTTGCGTACCACCATGCAGTTGAAAATAAACGGCTTAAATGAATACGGGGCACTGCGCCATGGCTGGCCAGGGCCCCGCGTTTCGGGAAACTGATGTGGCTACTTCGATTCCGTGCCGGGCTCCTCGCCCTCTTCGACCTCGCGCCCTTCTTTGATGGCTTTGATCCGCTCTTCTTTGCGTTTGGCGCGCTCCGCCGCGCGCTTCACCAGCTCGGAACCCACCAGCTCGAGCATGGCTTGCTCGGCACCGTCTCCCTTGCGGGGACCCAGGCGCACAATGCGGCAATAGCCGCCCTCCCGCTGGCCGAACCGCGTGCCCAAGGTGTCGAACAGCTTCTTCACCGACTTGGGCGTCTTCAGGAACGCGGCGGCCTGGCGGCGTGAATGCAGCGTATCGTCCTTGGCCAGGGTGATCATCTTCTCCACCAGGGGCCGCGCAGCCTTGGCCTTGGGCACCGTGGTGATGACGCGCTCCTGTTCGATGACGCTAGTCACCAGGTTCCGCAACAGCATCCAACGCGCGGCGATCGGTCGTCCTAACTTATACCCCGCAACCTTGTGTCTCAACGGTGTCCTCCTACTCGGTCAATCCCTCGAACTGCTCCCGGTCCGGATCCTGGTCCGCTTCCGCCGGGGGCTCCTCTTCCATCCGTTCCTCGCCTTCGTCCTCCGGGAACTCCTCCTCCTCCAGCTCGGCTTGCGGCGCCTGCGGTGTCACGGGGGTTCCGGATCCCGACACCAGCCGGCCCTGGGCATCGAACTTCATGCCGAACTGCAAGCCCATCCCCTGAAGGATCTCCTTGATCTCGTTCAGGGACTTCCTCCCGAAGTTCTTGGTCCGCAGCATCTCGGCCTCGGTCTTCTGCACCAGGTCCGCGATGGTCTGGATGTTGGCGTTCTTGAGGCAGTTGTAGGAGCGCACGCTCAACTCCAGCTCGTCCACCGAGCGGTTCAGGATCTCGTTCATCTGATCCATGGCCCGCTCGGCCGGCTCCTCGGCGACCTCGGGGAGTTCCTCGAAGTTGATGAAGATCGACTGGTGGTCCTTGAGCAGCTTGGCGGCCTGCCCGATGGCGTCCTGGGGGGAGATGGCGCCGTTGGTCCAGACCTCCAGCGTCAGCTTATCGTAGTCCGTCATCTGGCCCAGCCGCGCCGCCTCGACCGAGAAGTTCACTTTCCGCACGGGCGAGTGCACGGAGTCGATGGGGATGTAACCCAGCGGCAAGTCCTCGTCGAAATTGCGGTCCGCGCTCACGTAGCCGCGGCCCAGCTTCAGGCGCATCTCGATGTTCAGCTTGCCCCCGTCGCTGACCGAGGCGATGTGCATGGTGCGGTCCAGCACCTCGACATCGGCCTCGGTCTCGATCTGCCCGCTCACCACTTCGCCCGGCTGTTCCGCCTTCAAGCGTGCCGTGCGCATTCCCTCGCCGGTCATCTTGAACGGGATCTGCTTCAGGTTGAGGATGATATCGGTGGCATCCTCGACCACGCCCGGAATCGGGCTGAACTCGTGGGCCACGCCTTCGATGCGCACGGCGGTGATGGCGGCGCCCTCGATCGAACTCAACAGAACCCGGCGCAAGCTGTTGCCGATGGTGGTGCCAAAGCCACGCTCGAAGGGCTGCGCGGTGAACATGCCGTAGCGGTCGGTCAGCGTTTCGGTGTTAGCGACCAGCCGCTTGGGTTTCTGAAAACCTTTAAACATAAGCTCGCATCCTTTCCCGCGTCAGGGCGGCGGGGGATCTCCTGCTACTTAGAATAGAGTTCCACGATGAGCCGTTCGTTCAATTGAATCTGAACCAGCTCTTCGCGCTTCGGCATTCCGATCACGCGTCCCTTCAAGGTTTCGCGGTCCACCTCGAGCCAGTTGGGAACCGGCGCATGCGCGGTGGCATCCCGGGCCGCCAGAATGGTGGGGTTGTTGCGGCTCGCCTCCCGCACCTCGACCACGTCCCCCTGCTTGACCAGGAACGACGGGATGTTGACCTTGCGCCCGTTCACCAGGATGTGACCGTGCCGCACGATCTGCCGGGACTGCGGATGGCTGGTACCCAGCCCCATGCGGTAAACCACGCTGTCCAGGCGGCGTTCCAGCATGCTCAGCAGGTTCTCGCCGGTGATGCCTTTCATCTGCGCGGCTTTCTCGAACAGGTTGCGGAACTGGGTCTCCAGCAGCCCGTAGAACCGCTTCACCTTCTGCTTCTCGCGCAACTGTAAGCCGTAGCCCACCAGCTTGGACTTGCGGTCTTTGCCGTGCTGCCCCGGCACGAAGTTGCGCTTCTCGATGGCGCACTTCTCGCTGTGGCAACGCTCACCCTTGAAGAACAGTTTCATGCCCTCGCGCCGGCACAGCCGGCAAACCGGGCCAATGTATCGAGCCAAATCGTCCTCCTTGACCTTTTCAGGTGCAGTTTACAGCCCATGGAGCGGGCGGTCGTCCTGCTTCAACTGCTCGGCTTGTGGCTTGTAGCTTGTGGCCTGTGGGTCCAGACCGCCGAGCACCGGCTGCGCCGCTGAGGCGCCAGCAGGTGCGCCGTTGTGGGATCAACAGGCCACAGGCCACGTGCCACAAGCCCTTTCTCACACTCTTCTCTTCTTCGGCGGCCGGCACCCGTTGTGCGGGATGGGCGTCACGTCCAGAATCCTGCGAACGTCGAGCCCTACGGTCGCCAGCGTCCGGATGGCCGATTCCCGGCCCGCGCCGGGGCCGGCGACGCGCACTTCCACCGAGCGCATGCCCACTTCCTTGGCTTTGTTGGCCGCGGTGAGCGCCGCCTGCTGCGCGGCGAAGGGCGTTCCCTTGCGCGACCCGCGGAAACCCAGCGAGCCCGCGCTCGACCAGGCCACGGTGCTGCCGGTCTGGTCGGTTACCGTGACGATGGTGTTGTTGAAGGTCGCCTGGATGTGCACCACCCCCACCGGAACGTTCTTCTTTTCCTTCTTCTTGAAGGTCTTCTTCTTAGTTGCTTTCGCTGGTGCTTTGGCCATTCCAACCCCTATCGGCTAGGTCTTCGACGACGACTTCTTCTTGTTGGCCACCGTGCCGCGCCGCGGACCCTTGCGCGTCCGCGCGTTGGTGTGCGTCCGCTGGCCGCGAACCGGGAGCCCCCGGCGGTGCCTCACTCCCCGGTACGAGCCCATCTCGATCAGGCGCTTGATGTTCAGCGAGACCTCTTTGCGGAGATCTCCTTCCACCGCGCCCTCTTCCTCGATGATCTGCCGGATGCGGTTGACCTCGTCCTCGGTCAACTCCGCCACCTTCTTGTTGGGATCCACGCCCGCCCGGTACAGAATCGAGTTCGAGCGCGTCCGGCCGATGCCGTAGATGTACGTCAGCCCGATCTCGGCTCGCTTCTTGCTGGGCAGGTCCACGCCTGCGATACGCGCCATGTCTTGCTCCCTTTAACCCTGACGTTGCTTATGCTTGGGATTCGTGCAGATGACCCGGACCACTCCCTGGCGGTGAATCACCTTGCATTTGTCGCAAATCTTTTTCACGGATGCCCGTACTTTCATATCCACTCACTCAGCTTGTGGCTTGTGGCTTGTGGCCTGTTGATCCCGCGACGGCGCACCTGCTGTCGCCCCAAAGGCGAAGCCGGGGCGCGGCATTCTGGATCTACAGGCCACAAGCCACAAGCTACAAGCCGCCTTTCAACAACCTCGTAATCCGCCCGCGTCCCGGGTCGTGCGGAGAAAGCTCGACGCACACCCGGTCGCCCGGACGGACCCGGACGAAATTCCTCACTCTGGCGCTAGCAGCGTGCGCCAGAACCTGCTCTCTCGACTCCAGTTCGACCCGCCAGACGGCATTGGGCAGCAACTCGACCACCGTCGCCACCAATTCCTCGCTACCGCTCCCTGACGGTCGCGGCTCGGATACTTGCCGCGGTCTGTTCATGGTCTGGTCAGTACCCACGGCCCATTGGCGGTCACCGCCACGCAGTGCTCGAAATGGGCGGAATAGGAACCGTCCTTGGCAACCGCCGTCCAGTGGTCCGCCAGCACCTGCGATTCCGGCCGCCCCGCGTTCACCATCGGCTCGATCGCCAGGACCATTCCTTCCTTCAGCCGCGGGTTCTCGCCTTTCCGGTCGACATAATTCGGAATCTGCGGCTCTTCGTGGAGCTGCGTCCCGATGCCGTGACCCACGTACTCTCTGACCACCGAAAACCCGTTCGACTCGACGTGCCGCTGCACGGTGCCGCAGATGTCGGACAGCCGGTTTCCCGGCCGCGCTCTGTCAATCGCCAGCTCGAGAGCTCCCTCGGTCACCTCGAGCAGCCGCCCGGTCTCGGGCGAAACCTCCCCGACCGGCAGCGTGATCGCCGAGTCGCCGTAGTAGCCATGCAGCTCCACGCCGGTATCGATCGAGACAATATCGCCGCTCTTCAACACCCGCTTGGCCGACGGCATGCCGTGTACGATCTCCTCGTTCACCGACGTGCACAGCACGTAGGGGTACTTGGCCCCCGCCGCCGGGACATAATATCCCTTGAACGCCGGCCTGGCGCCCGCGTCCCGGATCATCTTCTCGGCCGCCGCCTCGAGGTCCTGGGTGGTAATCCCTTCGCGAACCAGCGTGCGGAGTTCCTCGAGGATAGTCCACACCAGCAGGCCGCTCTGCCGCATCTTTTCGAGTTCGGCGGCGGTCTTTCGAACGATCATTCGGCGTCCAGCCGCGCCCGGATCGCGGCCGTCAATCCCTCGGGAGCGCCATTGCCGCCCACCACCTCGACCACCCGGTATCCAGCCGCGCGAAAGAAGTCCATCACCGGCAGGGTCTGCTGGTCGTATGCCTCGAACCGTTTCCGCATCACCTCTTCCGTGTCATCCTCGCGCTGTACCAGCGCGGCGCCGTCCCGGTCGCACACGGAGTCCTGTTGAGGAGGTTTGGAGACCAGGTTGTACGAGGCTCCGCAGACGGGACAGGAACGGCGGGCGATGATCCGGCCAACAATTATATTGTAGTCTACCAGCAGGTTAACCACCACTTTGCCTCTGCCCATCCGCGCCAGCATCTGGTCCAGCATCCGGGCCTGCGGCACGGTCCGCGGGTAGCCGTCCAGAATGAACCCTCCGGCGCAGTCCGGCTGCTCCAGTCGGCGCTCGACGATCCGGTTCACCAGCTCGTCGGACACCAGCCCCCTCGCCTGGAGGATGGCCTCGACCTCGCGCCCCAACCCCGTCCGCTCCTTCACCTGCTGGCGGAAAATGTCGCCGGTAGAGATGCGCGGGAGGCGCAGCAGGTCGGCCAGGAGCACCGCCTGGGTTCCCTTGCCGGACCCCGGAGGACCGAACAGAAGCACTGCCGAATTGCCTGTCATCTTAGAAGACACTGCGCCGCCCCCGGATCCTCCCGGAACGCGGCGTGAATCCTTCGTAGTGGCGCATGATCAACTGCGCCTCAATCTGGTTGACTGTGTCCATCGCCACGCCCACCACAATCAGCAGGGACGTGCCGCCGAAATAGAAGTTCACTCCCAACCCGTCCAGCAGCCAGCGCGGGAAATGCTGGTCGATCCAGTTGCCCATGAAGGGCAGCGATTGCAGCTTGATGCCGGAGATCATGATCTCCGGGATCAGCGACAAGATCGCCAGGTACAGCCCGCCCACCACGGTGATGCGCGTCAGGATCGTGTTCATGTACTCGGCGGTGTTCTTTCCCGGCCGGATGCCCGGAACGAACCCGCCGTACTTGCGCATGTTGTCGGCCGCCTCGTTGGGGTTGAAGATGATCGAGACGTAGAAGAAACAGAAGAAGATGATGCCGGCCACGTAAGCCAGGATGTACAACGGCTCCCCGTGCCGTATGGATGCCAGCATGGCGCTCAGCCACGGGCTGCTTCTGACCGAGGGCACCAGCGCCAGGGTCTGCGGGAAGGTCAGGATGGAGGAGGCGAAGATCACCGGGATCACGCCGCCCGCGTTGACCTTGAGCGGCAGGTGGGTGGCTTGCCCGCCCATCATCCGCCGGCCCACCACGCGCTTGGCGTACTGCACCGGGATGCGGCGCTCGCCGCGCTCCACCAGCACGATGAACGCCACCACCGCCAGCA
>Ga0187882_1002266_pt1 | contig 17960 bp, 15 predicted proteins | sample June2016WEW_19_1_3_FD_132991 | JGI IMG/M metagenome (GOLD analysis project Ga0187882, IMG submission 132991) | Peatland microbial communities from SPRUCE experiment site at the Marcell Experimental Forest, Minnesota, USA - June2016WEW_19_150 | ecosystem: Environmental > Terrestrial > Soil >... | reverse complement strand
GTCGGCGCCAGTATCACCCGCCTGATCGACAGCCAGTTTGCCGACATAAATGATGCGTTCCTTGGCTTATTTGGCTACACACGCGAGGAGATCGTCGGCCAAAACCTGTTGAAGCTGGGAATATGGGCTGATCCTGAAGACCGGTCTAGGATGGTCGAGATACTGCAAAAGCAAGGCAGGATACAGGAATTTGAAACCAGGTTCCGCAGAAAATCCGGTGACATCATGGATGTGCGTGTCTCGGCGGAGCTGACCGAGGTGGCCGGGCAACAGTATATCCTGGGCCTTACCCATGACATCACCGAACGCAAACGGGGAGAGGAGGAAAGGAAAAAACTTGAGGACCAGCTGTTCCAGGCCCAGAAGATGGAATCTGTAGGGCGGCTGGCCGGCGGCGTGGCGCACGATTTCAACAACATGCTGGGCGTGATCATCGGCCGGTCGGAAATGGCGCTGGAACAGGACGTTTACACTGATAAACTCAAAGACAACCTCAAGGAGATCCTCAAAGCGGGCCTGCGTTCAGCGGACCTTACCCGGCAACTGCTTGCATTTGCCCGCAAACAAACCGCCGTTCCTAAAACACTCGATTTGAACGAAACGATCTCGGGCATGCTCAACATGTTGAGGCGGCTCATCGGCGAGGATATAGACCTGTTCTGGGTCCCGGGACTCGATCTCTGGAAAGTCAAAATTGATCCATCCCAGGTGGACCAGATTCTGGCCAATCTCGTGGTAAATGCCCGCGACGCCATCTCCGGGGTTGGCGCCATAACCATGAGGATCGAAAACGTTGTGATCGATGATTCCAATAGGGCCGAAACCCCCGAATTCATCCCCGGAAAATACGTCCTGCTGACCATGAGCGATACCGGGGCGGGTATGAATCAGGAAATCCGCGAGAAGATCTTCGAGCCTTTTTTTACCACAAAGGAACTGGGCAAGGGAACCGGCCTGGGATTGTCCACGGTTTACGGCATCGTTAAACAAAACGACGGCTGTATTTATGTTGCCAGCGAACCGGGGAAAGGAACTACGTTTAAAATCTACCTGCCGCGGTTCGAGGTCGAAACCGCACAGCTCCCCTTAGAGGATATGGCCGATAATCGCCCGACGGGTATCGAAACCATCCTGCTGGTCGAAGACGATGAAGCGATCCTGAACCTCAGCAAGATGATTCTCGAAAAGCAGGGCTACACAGTGCTTGCGGCACAAACTCCGATGCACGCCATAAATCTTGTCGAGGAACACCCGGGTGAGCTCCATCTGCTCATCACGGACGTCGTGATGCCCGAGATGCACGGCCGAGAACTGGCGGAAAAGCTCAGCGCCATCCGCCCGAACCTCAAGTGCCTGTATATGTCGGGCTATACCGCTGACGTGATTGCGCATCGAGGCATTCTGGACGAAGGGGTAAATTTCATTCAGAAGCCTTTCGGCAGCAATGATTTTGCGGCAAGAGTCAGACAAGTGTTGGACCATTCGGAATAGCTGGCTGAAAGATCGCTTCAGCCCGACTCCTTCCTGCCCTTGACAAACGGGGCGCCATAATCTTCGCCGTTTTGGAACCATTTGTTTACCACGCCGCAGACCTGACTCCTCCAAATTGGCGCCCGGGTCCCTCCTGGCTTGACAAACGGTCCGCCTACCTTACATTCCAATAAACATTAAGGGTTTCAACCGAGTGGAAAGGACACTTGAGCTATTATGTGTTGAGAAGGAGTATCGGATGATTTTCAGACTCAAATATTTGTACATTTTTGGAATTGTCACGGTTTTCGTGCTCGCACTTGGAATCCCGATCAGTCGGGCAGCCGACAGCCAAAACTTTGGCGCCATAAGCGTCGACCAGGACTTGACTCTTTTTCAGTCAGGCCCTAACGAGTTCGGGGACGATTCTGCCTACAACAGCGCGAGAAGTTCCACAAGAGATCGGGACATCGGCGAAATTGGAAGGCCGGAGGACTCCTATGGCCTGGGCATCTGTGGGGGTACCTACGATCGCTGCCGCAGGGGGGCTGATCTTGGCCCCTGATTTGGCGAATTCCTTGCCCTAATCGCGGGACTGCCGGCGGGCGCCGCCGCGAAAGAGCTGAAAACATATTGAACTGAAACATGCTGTCAGTCTTGTACTGAAAAAAAGCCCGGACCTTTCGGTTTCAGGTAACAATTAATCTGGAATAGGCAAACTAAAATAAAAGGGCGGCAGGGAACCTGCCGCCCGAACTTCCGCATCTGTTCTACGGATTGTTTGACTTCCTGAGCGCCTTTGCATATTTTGCAACACATTCAACCCAGGCCCATTCAAAAAAAGGTTCAGAAAACAGAGGCATACCTCTGCAAAACCAGCACGGCCCGGTGGCGAGGCTGAGGCGGTATGGGCATTGCGCGGCTTTGAGCCCGGAGGCGCCGGGAAACTTCTTTCGTTGAGCGGGAGTCGGTTTGGAATGGCGGAAACGAACAGCCAGGGCAAAAGCCCCTGGTATCATGATTACCGATGGATGATTCTCGCCATAATGTTTGCCGGCTCTGTTGTGAACTACCTGGACAGGGTCAACCTGAGCATCGCGAATACGACCATCGCTAAAGAGTTCGGCCTGGGTCCGGTGGAAATGGGACTGCTCATGTCCGCCTTCATGTGGTCGTATGCCTTCGCCAATCTGCCCGCGGGGTGGTTGCTGGATAAATTCGGAATCAAGAGTATTTTCCTTTGGTCCACCGTGGCGTGGTCCGTATCGACCATAGCAGGAGGCTTTGCACAAGGGTTTGTGTCCATGTATGTGATAAGGCTGATCCTGGGGATTGCCGAAGCGCCGTTTTTTATATGCTCCGGCCAGTTTACCAAGACGTATTTTGCGGAAAACGAACGTGGCACAGCTTCTTCCGTCATCAACATGGGCCCCAAGATCGCCAACGGTTTTGCGCCGCCCCTTTTGACCTTCATGCTCATAGGTCTGGGCTGGAGAAGCATGTTCATTTCTCTTGGCGTGGTGGGCTTTTTGCTCGCGGTCGTATGGTTGAAATACTACAGGGAAGATCCCGGACTGCTCCCCAAAGCAGATAAAGATATTGTGCGGGAAAAGAGCAGCTCAAAAGCTGATTATCTGGCTATTCTCAAACATCCCACGACCTTGTGGTTCTGTCTCGGCAACATCGGGTCGTCCTATGTATTCTGGCTCTATTTCACGTGGCTGCCGACTTATCTGACAACCGAGCGAGGCATGACTTTAACCCAGGCCGGTTGGGCCGCGATGGTTCCGTTTATCGGCGGCGTGGCGGCAGTGCCCATAGGCGGATATATGTCCGACTATTTGATCAGAAAAGGAATGAATTTAATTCGGGCCAGACTCGTGCCCACGGTTGGAGGCTGCCTGCTGGCCGCAGTTGCCGTAGCGCCTCTAAATTATGTCCATGAAACCAGTCTGGCGGTGATTTTAATGACCGTAAGCCTTTTTGCGGGTGCTCTAAGAGTTGGCGTCCTTTGGGCGTTGGTGGGCGATATCGCTCCTCCGGGAGCCGTTGGCAGGTTCGGCGGCATTCAGAACTTTGCAAACTTCGTAGGCGCTGCACTTGCGCCCATAGGCACAGGCTACATTCTGAAAGCAACTGGCTCCTACGACCACGTTTTCACCGTCAGCGCAATTCTCTGCGCTCTGGGCGCCTTGAGCTATATGATGATCAACAGGAAGATCACTGCCGAAGATCTGCGAATCGGTCCCAACACCGAACAGGCATAGGGCGAATGGTGGTTTATTTATGCTCTTGACAAAAGTTTGTTTCCGTTACACAGAAAAGTATCCTGGCCATAAGGCCGACTCAGTGAGGGATCGGCTCCATTTGAGCTTTTTTGTAATTTGAACTTCGGGAGGGCCTGTCGTGGCGTCGTTCTGTCCTGGGTGCGGTCACCGGGTGAATGTGGAGGACCGGTTCTGCTCGAGCTGCGGAGTAGCCTTGACCCCTGCCCGGGGAAAACCCACATTTTCCCGCGGGATCGACGCCGAAAGTGCCGCGAATATATGGGGAAAGATTTTCCGCCCTTTTTTCAAGACGGCCTTCATTTTCTTCGGCTTCTTTTTCGGCTTCGCTCTGCTGCTGATGATCGTCTGGTATTTCATGTTCAGGCATTAGCGGGACCGGTCTCCAAATGTAAGCGCCCCGTAAAGCTGCGTTGACCTTAACTCAAGGTGCGCCTCATCACTTCACCCGCGGCAATCTTCACCAATTTTGTCCCCGCTGCAGCCTTGATTACGTGAGCAGCTCTTCAAGTTGTTCGAGGCTGAAAGAAGTCTCGTGGGCCTGCGACATCCACCGTGCGCAGCGGTTGGCATTTAACGGAATGCCGACGGGTGGTATGCCGGTGCTGATGCAAAGCCGCATCCCCATGGTAAGCTCAGGGATACATGCGATTCCAAGGGCGCCGATGCTGGGGTGTTCCTGCTTGAGCTTTCGGAAAAGCTTCTCCTGTTCCATTTCTACAGAGATATAGGTTTTGATTCCGTATCTTTCGAGCAGGACGCTTCCCAGACGAACCATGCACTCCTCGGTGCACCCCCTGCACACGGCCTCGATATCACTTTTTACTGACCGGCAATCCGGCCTGAAGTCGCGAAGGCAATGGGCGACAAGGGCGAACTTGTATTCGGATCGTCTGAACTCTTCTCTGTGGATTCTGTTCAGCAACTCGATTTCAAGCATGTACAGGTGGTATTTTTCCTCGGTTGTTGTGAGTGTGGTGTCAAACTTCTTCGAGGCAGGCAAGCTTTTCAAGTGCTGTGAAACATCCCGGGTGTAGATAGATAACGAGTGGCTGAGGGTATGGGTTATAAACCGTAATGCCTTCCGATCCGGTCCCGTGGTTGTAAAGACCCTGAGAAAAGAGGTCTTTCCCGCCTGCCGTATCAGGCCCAGGAGCTTATGTTCGTCAGGATAGAGCTTGAGCAACATATCGGCGAGACGTTTTATTTCGGCATAATAACGTTGGGGATCATGGCTTTCGGTAAAAAGCGAGTAAGTTTTCCCTCGAACAGGGGTGCAGGGCTTCTCGAAATTTGTCAATGCGTTGAAATTCCTCCCTCCCTTATGCGGAAGTTCCGATATGGGGCCGTGATTGCTGCCGTGCGTGAGGTCCCGCAAGAAAATGATTTTAACAAATGGTCATGACATGCGGGTTTTCGACGAAAATGACTCCACAAATGAGCAAAACAAACATGACCGGGACTTAACGCAGGCCCAATCCCCCGAATACTAAAGCCTTTCTTTTTCGAAAAAAAGACCCTGCGGGCCAAGGAAAACGAGAAACTTCAAAGACACTGGTTCAAAGCAGTCGATAAGCCGGCAAAGAGGTCGGAAATGTGCCGGCACAGACTTGAGGCAAACTCAAAATTATTTGTATTCAAAAATATAATCCTTTATTGACAGCTAAATAGAAGGGAAATAAACTTGAGTTACACTCAGTTTATCGGGGTCGCTTTACAGCTTCAATCGGTGTTTCTTAGCACGGGAGGCCCAGGGAAATGGACAAGAAATCATCTCCACAGCAGCGGCGAAGTTCTCTTGGCATCCGCTCCCAGCGGCGTGTCCGGGAAATCCTGGGCGCGGCGCGGGAGGTGTTTGGCGAAAAAGGATTTGAAAAAACAACGATTTTTGAGATTGCCCAACGGCTGGGCACTTCCGAGGCGACGGTTTTTACCTATTTTGAAAGCAAGCGCGAGCTGTGCATGGAAGTGCTCAGGGGCTGGTATTACGAGATCAGCGCCGAGTTGGAACGTGAGGTTGCCCTTGTCGAAGGGTTCCGCGGCCGGCTTGATTTCGTCATCCGTAAGCACCTGAAGCATTTGATCGAGGAAGGTACAGGCATTTGCGCCCTGGTCCTCAGCGAGGGGCGAAACGTCGACCAGGAGTTTACGGACCTCATAACGGATATAAAACGCCGCTACACCGCACCGTTGATGGCCGCATTGGCCGCCGCGCAAAAATCCGGAGAGATAAGACCGGACATACCGTTGCGACTCATGCGGGACATGGTCTACGGCTCGATGGAACATATCCTCTGGGGCCATATTCAAGGCAAACCGCTGCCGGACGTCAATCTTACGGCATCCCAACTGTCGGACCTGCTTTGGAGGGCGTTCATGCCTCCCAGGCAGCAGATCGAAGCGCTCGTTCAATTCCGGGCCGAAGTCGCCGATGCGCTGCATAGACTCGAGCAAACTTACGCCTGAATCGGAGACCTCACATTTTCCGGCTGCTTCGGGATGCGACTTCCCTACACCGTCTTATTTGCACCAAATGATGGCTGACATTACACGCAATTGGAGGTGGGACACATGGAAGACTCGGCGTTGCGCTCGCTCACTTTGGGGCAGCTTCTCGACTCTACGATAGAAAAGTACCCGGACAATGAGATTGTCGTCTTCGTAGACCGGGACTTTCGGCTTACGTATCGTCAGTTTGGGGGGCTGGTCGATAAACTGGCCAGGGGCCTCATGGCGCTTGGAGTGCAAAAAGGCGAGAAGGTGGCCGTCTGGGCCACCAACATTCCTTACTGGGTTGCTTTGCAATTCGCCACGGCGAGGATAGGGGCCGTGCTGCTGACGGTCAACACTTCCTACAAGACAACCGAGCTTGAGTACCTGCTCAGGCAATCCGAGTGTCAAAATATCTTCATCATCGACGGCTTCCGGGACACCGACTATGTGCTGACCGTCTATGACCTCTTGCCCGAACTCAGGACCCAGCAGCGTGGGTACCTCAGCAGTTCGAAGTTTCCCCATCTCAAAAGGGTCTTCTTTCTCGGCCATGAGAAGCACAGAGGGATGTATTCCATTCCCGAGTTGCTCTCGCTGAGCATTATGATCGATGAGGAGCAGTACAAGGCGAGGCAGGCCGAACTCGATCCGCAGGATGTTGTCAACATGCAGTATACCTCCGGAACGACCGGTTTTCCAAAAGGTGTCATGCTGACTCACTTCAATCTGGTCAATAACGGCTACTGGATTGCTAAAAATCAACTCTTCGGCCCCGAGGACCGCATCTGCCTGCCTGTTCCCCTGTTCCATTGCTTCGGCTGTTCGCTTGGCGTTATGGCCGCCGTGAACCAGGGCTCCGCACTGGTCGTTCTCGAAGGTTTCGACCCGGTTGGGGTCATGACCGCGGTTGAACAGGAGCGATGCACCGCAATCTACGGTGTTCCGACCATGTTCATCGCAATTATGGACCATCCGCTTTTCCCCAGGTTCAGCTTCGACTCTTTGAGGACCGGCATCATGGCGGGCTCTCCGTGTCCCGCCCCGATCATGAAGCGGGCGATCGAGAAGATGAACACAAAAGAGATAACCATCGTCTATGGACTCACGGAAACATCCCCGGGGATGACCCAGACCCGCGTGGATGACGATTTGCGCACGCGCTGTGAAACCGTCGGCCGTGCCCTGCCGGGAATAGAAGTGTGCATCATGGACCCTGAGCTTCGCACGCCTGTTGCCGCCGGAGTGCCGGGCGAAGTCTGCTGTCGCGGCTACAATGTGATGAAGGGCTACTACAACATGCCTGAAGCTACCAGGGAGGCCATCGACGAGCAGGGATGGCTGCACTCGGGAGACTTGGGCACCCTGGACGAGAATGGCTACGTCGCCATCACCGGCAGGCACAAGGATATGATCATTCGAGGCGGTGAGAACATTTACCCCAAAGAGGTGGAAGAATTTCTGTACGGGATGGAAGGGGTGCGCGATGTCCAGGTGGTAGGCGTTCCAAGTGCGAAGTACGGGGAAGATGTGTGCGCTTTCGTCATCCTCAAGGAGGGTTTTTCTTACTCGCCCCAGGACGTGATCGACTTTTGCCGCGGTAAGATAGCCCGTTACAAAATCCCGAAGTGCGTCGCCTTCGTGGATGGATTACCCATGACCGCAAGCGGTAAGATCCAGAAATTCAAGCTGAGAGAGAAGGCTGCGGAATTGTTTCCAAACATTTAGAGCACAAAACACCACGGCAGCGTCGGCCTGAAAACCCCGGGAGGGGCGGGGGAAACCTTCCCCCCGCTCTTTCGCGGCTTCCGTGAACCGGCATACACAATTGTGTCCCATTCCCCCTTTTTGTACGACCCTGCGGTGCAAACGCCCAAACCCGGCCCGGTCCCCCTCGGTACACAGCAGGACTGAAAGCTGTGCCTGCGCAAAATATCTCTTGAATTATTAGAACACATGTTCTAATCATGTAATTAGAACAAACGTTTCCAACGTATGTTTCCAACATATGTTGCATATGTGTGAGATGGGGGGAGCCATGGAAAAACGTTCGGAAAGCGATGAAAAAACGAAGACACGACTGATCGAAGCGGCAGGAGAGGTATTTGCCAGGCATGGTTTTCGAGCCGCGACGATCAGAGAGATCTGCAGGCGCGCCAATGCCAGTGTCAGCGCGGTGAACTACCATTTTCGGGACAAAAAAGGCCTGTACGCTGCGGTATTCGAGCACTCGCATCGGTGGGCGGTGGAGAAATACCCCCACGATTTGGGGCTTGCGGAAGGCGCGACACCGGTGGAACGGCTTCGAGCATTCATCCGCTCCTTTCTATTACGGCTCCTGGGCGATGGGTTTCCAACCTGGCACGGAAAGCTCATAGCACAGGAAATCGCCGATCCGAGCGGTGTTTTCAGCCAGGTGGCCCAAACTTCTATTCGGCCCATGGAAGAGTATCTTGAAGGAATAGTCCGCAGACTTCTAAAGGATGAAAATCCGTCTCGAACAGATGATAACGACGTGGTCCGCCTGTGCGCGATGAGTGTAGTCGGGCAGTGCATTTTTCAGCATCATGCCAGGCAACTCGCTACGATCCACGGCACAAGGACTCAGGGACCCGCACAGATTGAAGTGCTCGCTGACCATATAATCCGGTTTTCGACAGGCGGCATTCGGGAGATTGCTTCAGGGCGGCCATCAGGCTAAGCGTTCCGGTGCAGTTCTGCCGTCATATCAGGCCCGATCCGACAACGAAGTCGGGCCGCGGCTCGAAGTGATGTGACCGACAGCAGCGCGGATGGAGTAACTCAAATGTATGGAATGGCCCTTAAAATGCTCTTCGGCGACCGTGGCAAATACATCGGGATCGTAACCGGCATCGCTTTGGCCTCCGTCATCATGATCCAGCAGCCCGGCATCCTGATCAGCATCCTCAGCCACACCTACAGTTTCATTTCCGACATCGGCCTGCCGGACATATGGGTTATGGACCCCAAAGTCCAGTTCATCGACGACGCCAGGCCGTTGCTCGATACCCAGCTCTACAGGGTGCGCGGAGTAAGCGGCGTCGAGTGGGCGGTACCGCTGTATAAGGGGGGCATAAACGTGCGTCTGGCCAACGGGGAACTTGTCCGCTCCAACCTCTTGGGATTCGATGACGCCACGCTTATCGGTGCCCCTGCCGTCATGCTCCAGGGCATGCTCTCCGACCTGCGCCAGACCGACAGTGTCGTCGTCGATGAAGCCGGCGCCAGGGGCAGGTTGGCCACCCCATCGTCTACACCTGACGGCAAGCCGGTTCCATTAAAGGTCGGCGACGTACTGGAGCTAAACGACAAGCGCGCCGTCGTCGTCGGCATAGCGCGCGGTACGCCGACCTTCCAGTCCCAGCCCATTTTGTACACCACCTACACCCGCGCCACGAGCTATGCTTTGAGCGAACGCAAAATGCTTTCCTACGTTCTGGCCAGGGCAAAGGCCGATGAGAAGCCGCAAGACGTGGCGCGGCGCATCACCAGCGAAACCGGTATGGCCGCGTATACGGCCGATGAATTCAAACAGATGTCGCTGCGCTTCTTTATGAACAACACATCGATCCTCACCAATTTCGGTTTTGTGGTGCTCATCGGCTTCATAGTTGGAGCGGCCGTCACGGGCCAGATCTTCTACAATTTCACCCTCGACAACCTGCGTCACTTCGGTGTTTTCAAGGCCATGGGCGCAACTGATGGGATGCTGCTCAAAATGATTCTGCTCCAGGCCATGCTTGTGGGTTTTGTTGGCTTCGGCCTGGGGGCTGGGGTCAGCGCCGCTTTCGCGTATATAACCCAACGCGGATCGGACCTTACCATGCAGCTCAACTGGCAGTTGCTGTTGGGAAGCGGGATAGCTGTAGCGCTCATTGTGCTGCTCGCTGCCTTCGTCAGCATCCGCAAGGTTATCAGCCTCGAACCGGCAGTGGTATTCAAAGGGTAAATATGAACGGAAAGGCAATGCCGGCCGTCCGTTGCGACGGCATAGTAAAGACCTTCGGCACGGGAGAGGGCCGTGTCCAGGCTTTACGCGGGGTGGCCCTCGAGGTGAGTGCCGGGGAGTTACTCATGCTTGTGGGTCCTTCAGGCTGCGGGAAGACGACGCTCATTTCCGTCATCGCGGGTATTCTCGACCAGGACGCCGGACAGTGCCTGCTCTTTGGACAGGATCTTCGGCAACTTTCAAAAAAAGAACGTACCGTACATCGCGGCAAAAATGTCGGTTTCGTCTTTCAGGCCTTTAATCTGATCCCCGCGCTGACGGCTGCCGAAAATGCGGCGATTCCGCTGCTCATTAACGGAGCAGGTACGCAAGAAGCACGGGAGCTGGCCTGCAGGCAGCTGCGGGCAGTGGGCCTGGGGGGACGGGAGAACGCACTGCCTTCCGAACTTTCCGGGGGGCAGCAGCAGCGCGTGGCCATCGCCCGCGCTCTGGTGCACAACCCGCGGCTGGTGGTTTGCGACGAACCGACCAGTGCCCTTGACCACCAGACCGGCAGACAAATGTTGGATGTACTCAAGGAACTGGCCGTAACCGGTGACCGGGCGCTCATCATCGTAACGCACGATGCCAGGATCTTCGAATACGCCGACAGAATCGCGCACATGGATGACGGCCGCATTGAGAGGATAGCAGACACGAATTGAGAAGAGAGAAAAGAGCATGATTCTCCGAAACAAGTTACTTCCCATTATCGCTTCCATGGGGCTTGTGATCGCCATTGCGGTTGCAATAGGCTCAGAGAGGAAAACGCCCCCGGCCCAGCCCATTGCCGAACCTGCGCGGGCGCCGTTCAAGTCCTACATCGGCGGCGCCGGCATCGTTGAGGCCAGTACCGACAACATCAGCGTCGGCACTTCGATTTCCGGCATCGTAAAGCGGGTATGTGTCGTCGTTGGGGACAGGGTCAGAGCGGGCCAGCCCCTTTTTGAAATCGACGATCGGGAGCTAAGGGCGGAGTCGCTTGTCAAGGAAGCCAGCCTGGTTAAGGCCCGTGCATCCGTCGAGGAAGCCAGGGCTTCGTTGCGGGACTACGAGTCACAGTATGCGTTGGTGCGAGGGGTGACCGACGGACGGGCGGTAAGCGTCGATGATGTCCAGAAGCGGCGCGATGCGCTACTCCTGGCAAAAGCCAGGGTTGAGAGCGCCAAGGCCGCGGTGGTCTATGCCGAGTCGGATCTCAAGTCCACGCAAAGCGCCATCGATCGGCTAACCGTGAGGGGGCCCCTCGACTGCGAAGTCCTGCAGGTTAACGTTCGACCGGGCGAATATGCCGCGACCGGTGTCTTGTCAACGCCTCTAATGCGGTTGGGCAACCTCGACCTGCTTCATATTCGGGTCGACATCGACGAGAACGACGCCTGGCGCTTCAAGCAGGGAGCCAGGGCGGTCGCTTCCCTGCGCGGGAACCGCGACCTTAAAGCCGACGTTTTCTTCGTACGGGTGGAACCCTATGTGACGCCGAAGACCTCGCTTACGGGAAGCAGTACGGAACGGGTTGACACGCGGGTTTTGCAGATCATCTACGGATTCGACCGGAATCTGTTGCCTGTCTACGTCGGGCAGCAGATGGACGTTTTCATCGAAATCCCGGTGTCTTCATAGACTGGAGGTAATGGATGAGAAGCCGGCATTTTCTGGCTTTATTTCTCACTGCGTGGCTCGGGGGATGTGCCGCTGTGGGACCCGACTACACGCGTCCGACTATGGAAGCGCCTGCCGGGTGGAGTGAAGCGCGGGAAAAAGCCCGGCCGGCCGTGGCGTTGGATCAGACCGCCTGGTGGGAGTCCTTTGGGGACCCATTGCTAAGCGAACTCATCACGCAGGCCATCAAAAACAACCTCGACGTGCGGGTGGCCAAAGAGCGCGTCGTCCAGGCACGGGCGACCCTTGCCTCGACACGTGCGTCCCTTTGGCCGTCGGCGACCGGTTCGGGCTCAGTGACACGGAGCAAGAGCAGCGAGAATGTGATCGGCTCCGGCGCCGTACCTGCCAATGCATCGGGCGCCTCGACCACCACCTCGTCCGGTTCGCCGTACGGCACTCTCTATGACGCAGGGTTCGATGCAAGTTGGGAACTCGATGTCTTCGGCGGTACCCGCCGCGGCGTCGAATCCGCCCGGGCTAAAGTCGAAGCCGATGTCGAGGACCTTAACGATACTCTGTTGACCCTTCTCGGCGACGTTGCGAAATACTACGTGGATCTCCGCTCCTCCCAGGAGCAGCTTGGAATCACGCGCGGCAACGCGGAGTCACAGCAACACAGTGTCGAGGTCACCCGCGAGCGTTACCGGCTCGGCCTGACCACGTATCTCGATGTCGCCCAGGCCGAAGCGCAGAGACTCTCGACGGAGTCGGACATCCCGACAATCCAATCCTCTATCAAGCAATCGATCCACCGTCTCGGCATCCTGCTCGGAAAAGAGCCAAACGCCCTCGAAGCCATGTTATCGGAGGTACGTCCCCTTCCGAAGGCCGGAGGCACTATAAGTGCCGGCATCCCTTCGGAGCTGCTCACTCGTAGGCCGGACCTGCGCAAGGATGAACGAAAACTGGCTTCCGCGTCTGCGGATATCGGGGTCGCCACCGCCGATCTCTACCCCAAGTTCGACCTGACTTTGGGCATGGGGCTCGAAAGCCTCACGGCATCCAAGCTGTTGGCCCTGTCGAACGGGTACTGGTCAATCGTTCCGGAAGTCGGTATGTTGCTTTTCGACGCTGGTAAAACGCGGGCCAATATCGAAGGCAAACGGGCCGTCTATGAAGAGACGCTTTACGCATTCCGTTACTCGTTTCTCAAAGCTTTGGAAGAGGTGGAAAACGCGCTTGCGGACTATTACGCGGAACAGACCAGATGCAGGACCCTGGCCGATTATGTTCACGCCGGCGAGGAAGCCCTGGCGCTGGCCGATGAGCGCTACCGGAGGGGCCTTATCAATTTTCTGAACGTGTTGGAAGCCCAGAGGACTCTCTACAGTGCTCAGAGCAGCCACAGGAAATCTGAAGCGAAGGTCCTCACAAGCCTTATATCTCTTTACAAGGCCCTTGGAGGAGGGTGGAATGCGGCTGAGTTGAGTCTTGCGGCACGAGTGGATGATAGGAAATTTTTTCAAAAGACTTCACATGAATAACAGGCTTGACCAATTTGTTGCCGCATGCATAGAGTTATGCGCCCGATCTTGGGCCGCGGGATATGGCAACTGAGCTGTGGAGGTGATTTGTGCAGGATACGGAAATAGAGAGGGTATCGCCCGTTGCGACGCGTTCCCGCCATGAGGCGGTCCTTCTTATCGATAAGGTGCTGCTCGACAGGAAGTCGGAAGATGCCGCGAAAAGCAAGCGAAAGCGCGAAATCCATGCTCTTCACCTGGGTAATGAAGATAACCTGCAGCGCATGCTCAATGCTATTCAGCCCGGCAGTTACATCCGTCCGCATCGGCACCTGGCGCCCCCTAAGTCTGAAGCGATAGTCATACTGCAGGGATCTCTGGGATATGTGCCCTTCGACGCTCAGGGCAATCCGGTGGATGGCAGGTTCATTCTCCTGGATGCCGGGCGGGGGGCGTTTGCGGTGGACTCGCGCGCGGGCCTGTGGCACACGTTTTTCGCCCTTGAAGACAATACAGTCCTCTTCGAGGTCAAACCCGGCCCTTACGATCCCATTGGAGATAAGGATTTCGCACATTGGGCCCCCGCGGAAGACGAAGCGGACGCCGCGGAGTACCTCATGGGCATCGAGGACCGGTTCCGCTCCGTGCTCGGCCTGGGGCGCAGGCAATGGGGCCGGTGAAGGGGTGAGACCCGTGTCGTGGCATAAGCCGTGCTTGAACAGGGCCTGAGTTGGACATCGACATTTGCATCGGAGCTTAAAAGCCCGGATTTTCCATGAGATCGGAGCAGATTGGGAAAACACGGATTCAACTAAACATTGGTTTCAGGGAAATACCGGACAAAGATAGAACCGGGGGCTTTAAATGACGAGTAAGTACCGCAATGCTTTTCTATGCCGAATCGGGGCTCTCTTTTTTGTCGGCCTGCTCGCGTGGACTCCGCTCTACGGGGACATGGGAGCCATTCACCTTCATAGCCAGGATGTGACGGTCTCCGAGCCTGCTCAGAAAGCAATCGTCCTGCATAATGGGTCCGAAGAAATTCTCATTCTGGAAACCGATCTGAAAGCATCCGCCCGGACCGATATACTGCGATTCATTCCGTTTCCGGCCGAACCTCTGGTCAGCCTGGCGCCGGAAAATGCCCTTCAGGAAATCGGCAGGCTGGTTCAGGCAAAGAAGCTTCAATTTATCACTATTCGCCAAACCAAGGGGGGAAGCAGCGCTCAAAATCAGCCGGTCGCCGAGGTCGTATCCAGGGCAAAACTGGGGGCGCACGATGTTGCGGTTGTAAAGATCAATGATGCGGCGCATTTCAACCAATGGGTCCGGGGCTTCTTCAAGGATAAGAAAGAGCTTCTGAGCGGTCCGGAGCTGGAGCAGGTCTCAAAAGTCGCGGTGGATTACGTCAAAGACGGGATATCCTATTTTGCTTTCGACTTCGTAACGGTGGATGATTCGGACAAAACCGTCGCCCCCGTGGCATTCCGCTTCAAGAGCAAAAAGGTCTATTATCCGTTGCGCACCAGCAATACAATCGGCGGCGAAGGGCAGGTGCAGCTTTACTTTATTGCAATCGACTGCGTCCGGCAGCCGTACAACGATGAAATACTGCGTTACATAGGCGGACCCGAACGCGGTAATTTGCTCTTCAGCAGTATCGCCGAAATTCAACCCGAAGAAGCCAACGCGGTTTATCCGGGGGCCGCTGCATTTTTCGAAGAGAAACGAATTGTAGTGCAGGCCGCGGCCTATTCGGGATCTTTGAGATTTGAGCAGGACCTCAACTCCTTTATGCTCACCCACTATGATCCACGGCTTTATCAGTCAAGCGGGGCCGTCCAGAGACCAATTTCCGATCCGAGCGATTTCGTTCCCGGCTGGAACCCCGGCATGTTTGGCAGGGAGAACCCGGTGCGCAATGCCAAAGTCCTCGAAGACCAAAGGCGCCACATGACCGGATTGCTTGTAAATGGCTCATTTCACCTTGCCTCGGTGGGCAGGCGGGTCCAATTTAGAGACGGCAGGTGCAAAGAAGACTCAATGCAGGTGGAAATAAACAGGATTGCCTTTGGCGAACTGAATGGGGACATATTCTCCGATGCCGCTGTCATCACCGAGGCAGCCAAAAAGAGCGGAAATGCTTGTGAGCTGACGGTGTTTACCGGCAAAGAGGTCCAGCCCTTTGAAAAGCCGCAACTGGAGCGGACCGCATCGGTTCTGCTCAAATCTTGCGACGTTCGGGATTTTTCCATCTCCGAGCGCGCCGTGAAGATCGTGAAAAAAGGCGGTGCAGTGGAAAGCTATAAGCTTCTCGACGGAAAACTCATACCCGCGGAGTGAGGCAACCATGAAAAAAATCGCATTTCTTCTAGCCGGTATCTCCATTACTTTTGCACTGCCGTACCAGGCCGGGGCCCAACAGGTGGAATCCCTCTTAGGCCTTGCTACCGATGCCGAGGCAAAGACCGTTTCGATCATGGTTTCGAGTTCGGGCTGTACCGACAAGGGCTATTTCAGTTTTGCCCTCGAAGGGGACGTCCTGATTTTCAAACGGATAAGGCGGGATGCCTGCAAAGCGGTGCCGGGGAGGCACGCCATCACCTACTCGCTTGAAGAACTTGGAATAAAACCCGACTCAGCCTTCCGGATCGGCAATCCGATAACTCTGACGGAAAATGTTTTCTAGTGTCGCCAGCTGATTCTCATCCGGTTAACCATCCAGTTCGCTTATAAAATACACCCTTCTTGAGTATCGATTAACGTTGTGGGTTTTCCGTTGCGGGCTATTTGTCACAACGTTAAAAAGAGACCTCTAATAACGGGAATAAGCGCCATGATGGCTGGTGCAACCGCAATTGCCGGGACAAAATTGGCCAGGGGCAGGTCTTTTAGATCGAGCAGTTTGATCCCAATCCCGATTATGATCAAACCGCCGGTTGCGGTCATCTCGGTGATCATGGCTTCGTTTAGCGCGCTGGGAAGGATGCCCGCAAAAAGCGTTATCCCTCCCTGGTAGACCAGTATTAAAATCGCCGAAAGCCCAACGCCCCATCCCAGGCTCGCCCCGAAGGCGATGGAAGCGAATCCGTCCATCGCGGCCTTTATGGAAAGAAGAGTGTAGTCGCCGCTGAGCCCGTCGGAAATCGAACCGAGAATGGCCATCGGGCCCACGCAGAATACCAGGCTCGCCGTTACAAATCCCTTGGCTACCGATTGCTCCGAGCCTGCCGAGAACTTTGCCTGAAGGAACTGCCCAAGCTGCTCGATCCTGGCCTCTATTCTCACAAACCCGCCGATTGTGCCGCCAATTGATATCGCCACGAGCACGACAAGGATATTTTGCGTCCGAACGGCCATCTGGAAGCCGATCAGAATCACCACCAGGCCGATTCCATCGAGTACGATCCTACGCATCATCGCCGGCAGCCTTGATCCAGCCAGACAGCCGATCGCCGTCCCGGCGATGATAGAGCCCATATTAATGAGAGTACCGGTCATTAGATCGCCTTAAAGAGCTGCTTGCCCCACCCTTGAGCCCTATTGCGGCCTTCTCCAGGCCGGCGACTCTTTCGACAATAGGTGGATGGGAGTAGTGAAACCAGACATAAAGCGGATGCGGATACAGGTTGGAGAGGTTATCGGCGGCAAGCCGCTTGAGTGCGCTGATCATCGGAGCGGTTTCGCCAATCATGCCGGCCGAGAAAATGTCAGCTTCTTTTTCAAAACGTCTCGATATCTTCATGTAGAGAGGCTGGAGAAAAAATCCCGCCTTGCGCAAAAAGACCCCGGCCAGGAAAAGCCCGGCGTAGGGCACCGGCGCGCTGAATCCGAACGTCTTGAAAAGAAGCGGCCATTGAATGAGGAGCCATGTGGCATAAAAAGCCGCGAGGGAAAATGATGCAAAGATGATAAGCTGCTTCAGTACGTGGCGTTTCCTGTAATGGCCGGCTTCGTGCGCCAGCACGGCAAGGATCTCATCGTGCGTGTGGGATTCGAGCAGCGTATCGAAGAGGACTATCCGTTTGGTCTTTCCTATTCCCGTGAAATAAGCGTTTGTGTGACGGCTTCTGAGCCCCGCGTTCATCTGCAGGATTTTTTTCACCCGTATGCCGCTTTTTTCCATCAGGGTCCTGATCTTTTCGGAAAGCGCATCGTCCCGGACCGGCTCGAACTTATTGAAAAGCGGCGCCAAAACAACTGGGTAGAGTATGGCCATAAGAAACTGCACGGCCAATAGAAGCAGAAAACCCCAAAACCACCAGGACCCCGGCGACCAGGCGATCAGGAGGATAAGGATTGAAAAGATGGCCGCAAAAAGAGCTGCCCCGACCAGTCCCCCCTTGATAAGGTCGACAGTCCAGAGTTTGAGGGTCAACTTGTTGAAACCGAATTCCTGCTCGACGACGAAGGTGTTAAAGTAGTTGAAGGGAAGCTCGACCAGAAAATCGATGAATCCCGGAACGAAAAAAAATAGAAGCCCAGCCGCAATCTGCGGCAGCCCCAATCTTTCGGACAAGCGGACAAGCAGCGGCAGGAACCCCGATAAAAGGACCACAAGAAGCGTCACCTCGGAGG
>Ga0187882_1002262_pt1 | contig 17965 bp, 18 predicted proteins | sample June2016WEW_19_1_3_FD_132991 | JGI IMG/M metagenome (GOLD analysis project Ga0187882, IMG submission 132991) | Peatland microbial communities from SPRUCE experiment site at the Marcell Experimental Forest, Minnesota, USA - June2016WEW_19_150 | ecosystem: Environmental > Terrestrial > Soil >... | reverse complement strand
TGCCATAGGCAATCAGGAGAATCATAGCCATTCAGGGCGTTGTCGACGGGCCGCCAAATACCGGTCAAGTTTTTCGGTCCGCCGACAGCCGGGCTGTTGTAGTACTGTTTGGAAATAATCTGAAGCGTGGGATTGGTGTCCCTCGATTCCCATCTGGACGCGTCAATTCTATAAATGAGAACGCCGGCGTATTTCCCCCTGTTATCCAGAGCATTGATCCCCAACCTGGTTCGGAATTCGGCGATGTAGGCGGTGGAGAGGCCGGTGCGGATGACGACCATCTTGCTGCCGCCGGGAGTCTCCTCGGGCGTAATGAAGTGGGTGGTGGGATTGGAGCCGGATTGGCTAACTACATCTACCTGATCGTCCCGGATCCAGCGCAGCTTCCATTTATGCCAGGCCAGGTAATCCGTCGAGTGCCCCGCGATATTTCCCATTATGTCCCAGCCGCCACAATAGAAGAACTGGTTGACCCTGATCCCATTGACCATCGGGGCATACATATAGAGATCCGGGAATCCGAAGGTATGCCCGGACTCGTGGACGATCCACCGGTAGCCCCAACGAAACATGTCATTTCCCGCGGTGACGGCGGTACTGACATAGTGAGGCTTTTTGTCCCGGTCTATATAGGCCACTTGATTGGTGTTGGGTTGTTCGCTGTCGGTGGGATCACGGTTGATATTGGCCGGACCGTTGGGAAGACCCGGTCTGCCTCTGGCTGGCATGATCAACAACAGGTCATAGTCATCGGCCTTGACGTTCCAATTGTCATATGCATGCTGGCAGGCCTCTCTTACGTAAGCGAACATGTCGTGGGTTTGGCCGCCCCATTTATATTGGGCTGCGTTCTGACTCATCATGATCCATCCCAGATTGTTCGCGCTTTGGGGGGATGCAAGCACGAGGCGGAACTGGCCGTAGGATGCCAGACTGTACCAATCAACCGCCCCCTGCAAAAACTCGAGGTACGGCGGGATGGTTGTATAAGGGTCGCCCGAATCAGCCGCGCGCCGGTCTGGAAATTCGACGAACAGAACCAGCATGTTTTTGACCTTGTGCGCAGGAGTGATGATATTGCCATCCTTCCAATCGACTGGTTTGCCATTGTCATCTCGATCTGGTGTCAGATCAGAGAAGCGATATAGACCCATTTGACCAGTGGCCGGATCATTGTAAGCAGGGTCGGTTTTGCTGGTGCTCCAGCCTTCATCGGTCCACTGGCTGGAGCCCATGATGTGGCCGTTGGCGGCAGGCTCCCCCAATTTCTGAACCTTCACCGCACGGGAGGCTCTGAAAGAACCGAAAGCCTTTGTGGTAATTGTGGTGCCTTGGGAACTGATGCGGGCGAACTGGTCGGCATCGATCACAATCGACACGGTGCGCGTTGATACTTCTACACCGGTGATCTTTGCTGGCGGAATCACCGTGCCGTCCGGCCTCGTGACGACAATATGTGCGGCTGTTATCCCGATTAACTCCACATTCGTGCTTACAACGATTCTGGTCAGGCCGTTAAACCGGGCCTCGCTCAAAGCAACCCCAACCCCGGCCTGCGGCTGCAAGCCCATGGATAATAGCAGGATCGGTATCAACACAAGGGTAGGCAACATGTCCTTGAGCCGTTCGGAGATCTTTTCCATGCTTGTCCTCCCGCTGGCAAATCTCAACTACTGATCCAGTGAAAAGCATTTTCCTAATATTGACTTCACAGGTTCTCAGATGTATTCCTGGAACAGTTCGGGGCTGGGGGCGGCGATCACGCCACGACCGACGAGAATGCCTTCTTCTGCGGCGAGAGCGCAGCCGGCCGCCACAGCGGCCTCCACGCTGGCGACATCCCCTGTCATCAGCACGAAGCCTTTGCCGCCAATCGCCATCGCCAAGTGAATGCGAAACAGGGTGATTTCGGCAGACTTGGCCGCGGCGTCGGCGACATCAATGATGCTTGAAGCAGAAAAGGTTTCAATGAATCCGAGCGCCTTGATGCGCTCGGGTGCAAGGTCGACGGCCATCGAGATCGCGGGAAATACCGATTCGTGGACCTGAACAATGGTCCGTTTCTCAATCAAGCTGCCGGCACATACCTTGACTCCGGCTTCGACAGAGGCTTGCACGGAGGCGACGTCACCGCCGACCGCAATCAGGTACTTGCCCGAGCAGATCGTCCGCGCAACCAGCAGGCTCACCGAAGCGGCTTTCAACATTGCATCCTCGGCAAGAAAACCAACGGCAATCGAGGATACCTCGACCAGTCCGATAGAATTGAGCGCCATCATTTCCCTCCCTCGATGACTACCGTGTTGCCCACCGCGCGAACCACCCCGGACACGCTCGCGTGAATTCTTGCGCCCAGTGCTCCTGCCGCCGGGTCTGCGATCAGGTCGCCCGCCTGGACGCGATCCCCGGGTTTCACCGAGGGAATGGCCGCCGGGCCGGCATGCTGTTTCAGCGGCAGCACCACCCGTTGCGGATGGAACACCCGGTCCGAGAGAGGCCCGACGTTTTCGAAGACGTTGAGTCCAAGCTTCGCCATCAGGCGCCGCATCGGCGTCCGACGCTCCCGGTTAAGTGGATGTGGCCGAACCGTGGCGGGATCCTCCTTCCAGAAGAGTTTCATTTCACGCGCCACCGGCTTGGCGGCAACGCAGACGTTTTTCGGATCCAGGTTTTCAGGGCAGGCGTAGAGGCTGCACAGGTTGCACTCGCAGCAGTAGAGCGTCCCCGCAGTCAGACGAGCTTGGTTTGCCGTAAATCCTATCGCGGCCATAGCGCGGTGCGGTTGAATCGGGTGGCCAAGAAGATAGCGCGGACAAAGCTCCGTGCAGAACCGGCACTGGTCGCATGCGGATTTGGCGATGCGCTCGATTTGCTTCCACCCGCTCTTGTACCAGCCGACCAGGAAATGCGAGGACGGCAGCACTACGACGCCGCCGGTGGTCTTCGTTATCGGTTCATCGAGGCTGGCTGCAAGCCGAGCCATCATGACGCCGCCTACGAGCACGCGCACATCCGGCACTCTTGGTCCGCCCGCCGCCTCAACCACCTCGCGGATCGAGATTCCCACCGGCGCCCGCAAGGTCACCGGAGAGCGCACGGCCCCCGCGACCGTCAAATACTTGTGAGTCACCGGCTGATCGAGGCCGATGTTCACCAGCGTCTCGACATTCACCACCACGCAGCCGGCATCACGGGGCAGCCCCCCGGGAGGGATCACACGCCCCGTGACATCATAGACGAGGATGAACTCGTCCCCGGCGGGGTAGCAGTCCATCAGCGGGTGGAGCCGGACATGCGCGGGAACCTGCGGCTCGAGCGCTGCGATGACTTCCGTGTACCTCTCCTTGATGCCGACCACGCCCTGTCGGGCACCAACCGCTTCCATCACGATTTGCAGCCCACGCAGCATCGGTCCGGACAAATGGAGCAGCAGTTCCTTGTCCTTGTGCAGCAGCGGTTCGCACTCCGCTGCATTCACGATGACGGTCGGGACTTTAGTTTGAAGCTTGACTGCGGTCGGGAATCCGCCACCGCCCGCCCCCACAATCCCCAAGTCCTCGATGCGCCGAGCGTGATCCATGCCTTTGGCCTTGATGCTTTATAATGATTGATATTGACTGAATAAATTCAATATTGTGCTTGACACAGATTGATATTGTATGTATTATTGCATTGCAAGTCAATAACATTCATAAACATTCATTATCAGTGACGAATCGATGATCGTTTTGGTCGCCAACATTGGCAGTACTTCTTTCAAGTACCGGCTGTTTGACAGCGATGCCTGGACGGTACTGGCGGTTGGCGCCTATGAAAGCATTGGCCGGCCCGGGGGCGATTGTCTTGACTATGCAACCGCCATCAGCCGATGTGTGGGCGAAATCTCGGGCCCTGGGAAACCGCTGGGCAGCCTTTCTGAACTGGCTGCGGTCGGATTCAAAGCGGTCCATGCCGGCCCCGTCAGTGGTGCGTTGCGGGTCGATGATCGCGTGTTTGCGGCGATGGAAGAGTTTGCCTTTCTGGCGCCGGCGCACAACCCTCCTTACATCGCTGCGATGCGATCCTTCCAGAAGACACTTCCGGATGTGCCGCTCGTGGCGTTGTTTGAGACCGCGTTTTTTGATCATTTGGAGGAGGCTGCCTCGACCTATGCAGTCCCGCATGAATGGAAAGAGATGTTCGGGATTCGCAGGTACGGTTTCCACGGTGCGAGTCATCGTGCCGCCAGTGAATGCGCGCAGGAATTGCTCGGCCGCACTGATTTGCGACATATCTCCTGCCATCTAGGGGGTAGTTCCAGCCTGGCGGCGATCCGGTCGGGAGTGGCGGTGGACACGAGCTTTGGCGCTTCGCCACAGTCCGGGATCCCCCAGAATAACCGCACGGGCGACCTGGATGTGTTCGCGGCGTTGTTCGTCATGAAGAAGCTGAACCTAGGAGTGGATGAGATGGCGGCGCTGCTCAGCACCCGGGCCGGGCTTGCCGGCATCAGCGGCACGAGAGGGGATATGCGGGACCTGCGGGATGCTGCGACGCGCGGCAGCGGCCGGGCGCGGCTTGCCATCGATGTCTTCATACGCGCCGTCCGGCACTACCTGGGCGCATTCCTGCTCGAGCTTGGCGGGCTTGATGTCCTGACATTTTCCGGGGGCATCGGGGAGAACAGCCCGGAAATCCGCGCCGGCGTCTGTGAGCGGCTCGAAAGCTTCGACATCAACCTGGACGGCGGACGCAACCGAGCCGCCTGTGGTCGCGCGCGGATTTCGGCGGAGGGATCGCCGGTGGCCGTGTGGATCGTGCCTGCGGACGAAGAGCGGATCGTCGCGCGCGCAACGGCGGAGGTGATTTGTGGCGGTTGAAATGACCAGTGTTCTCAGCCGTGAGGTGGTCGAGCAGATTGTTCGTGAAGTGGTATGGAAAAAGCTGGGCAGCGCCGACCGGCAGGCGGCGAAATTAACGGTTCATGCTTCGGCGCGTCACATGCACGTGAGCCGTGAGGACCTCGATGTCCTGTTCGGTCCCGGGTATGAATTGACGGTAGATCACCCGCTTTTTCAGGAAGGCAATTTCGCGGCGCAGGAGACTGTGACACTCGTGGGTCCGCGGAGCCGGCTGATCTCGAACTTGCGGATCCTGGGGCCGCTGCGCAAGGAATCGCAGGTGGAGCTGGCCTTCACGGACGCCATCAGTCTCGGCATCGATGCTCCGATCCGGCTCTCGGGAAACATCGAGGGGACGCCGGGATGTCTCATCATGGGCCCAAAGGGAGTGGTCGAACTCAAACAGGGCGTGATTCGGGCCGCTATTCATGTCCACATGAATCCCGAGGAAGCGGCGCACTTCGGCGTCAGGCAGGGTGACCTGATGAACCTGCGTGTCGGCGGCGATGCCGGGGTGACCTTCAATCGCGTGCATGTCCGGATCGACGCGAAGTCGCGGCTCAACGTGCATATGGATACTGACGAGGCCAATGGCTGCGGCCTGCACCTGGCCAAGGAACTCGAGCTTTTCAAGTAGGCCGGGCGATCGCGGCCTTTGCGGCTTGCGGCCCGTAAACCAGCGAGGTGAGCGATGAAACCAGCGTTAGGAATGATTGAAACACGAGGTTTGACCGTATTGACGGAGGCCGTTGACGCCATGCTGAAGGCGGCCAACGTAAGTTTCCGGGGCTGGGAGCCTGTGGGCTCCGGCCTGGTGACAGCCTTCGTCGAAGGCGATGTCGCCGACGTGAAGTCAGCGACCGACGTGGGCGCGGAAGCTGCCGGGCGCATCGGCGAGGTTATTGCGGTGCAGGTGATTCCACGGCCGCATGACGATGTCGAGGCTTTCCTTCGGAATCTCAGCGGCGCATCAGGCACTGGTTCGTAAACGCGAGGAGCAAGAGCTATGGGTAATGCTAATGCAATCGGTTTGATTGAGACCAAAGGGCTGGTGGGCCTTGTCGAGGCCAGCGATGCGATGTGCAAAGCAGCCAGCGTGGTGATTATCGGGCACCGGCAGATCGGGGGCGGGTATGTCACTACGATCGTCCGCGGCGATGTCGGCAGCGTCCGCGCCGCAGTGGATGCCGGAGCGTCCGCGGCCAAGGCGGTGGGTGAACTCGTGGCGTCGCACGTAATCCCGCGTCCGCACGACGGACTTCTTGAAAAAATGCTGCCTTAAGGAGAAATCGAAATGGCGCAACAAGCAATTGGAATGATCGAAACCAGGGGTCTCGTGGCGCTGGTCCAGGCCTCAGACGCAATGATGAAGGCGGCAAACGTCAGCTTCAGAGGCTGGAGGAAAGTCGGCAGCGCGCTCTGTACGGTCTTTGTGTGCGGCGATGTCGCGGCCGTGAGAGCGGGCGTGGAAGCGGGTGCCTCGGCGGCCAAGGCGATCGGCGGCGAAGTCATCAGCGTTCACGTAATTCCGAAACCGCACGACGAACTCGGGCCCGTTCTGCCGAAATAGGGCGGCCTCTTCACGGAAGCAAGGAGGTGATACTGTGTTCCTGGCTAAAGTAATCGGGAATGTCGTCGCGACGCAGAAAGATCCTAAATTCCAGGGCATGAAGCTGCTGTACATCCAGCCCTACATTAACAAGAAGCAGACACTGGAGCCGTCCGGCAGCTCCGTAGTGGCGGTGGACAGCGTGGGAGCAGGCGTCGGCGAATGCGTCCTGTTTACGCAGGGTAGCTCGGCACGTCTGACCCCCATGACCAAAGACGCGCCCGTCGACTGCGTCATTGTGGGGATTGTGGATTCCGTCGAAGTTAACGGCCGGAGCGTGGAGAAGCCGTGATGGTCAACCGGGAAGAGATGGTTGCCGCCATTGCCCAGGAAGTCGTTGCCCGCCTCCAACTGCATCTGGCGGGGAAGGCGCCCGCAGAGCCTTCGGCCACGCCTCCGGTTCCGCGAGCGGTGGCGGGCGACGGCGTATTCGCGACCGTGGACATGGCGGTCGGCGCGGCCGCGGCCGCCCAGCCGAAAGTCGCGGCCATGAGCCTTGAAGATCGCGGCCGGATGATCGCGATCATCCGGCGCATCTGTTGCGAGCAGGCCGAGCAACTCGGCCGCATGGAGATGGAAGAGACGAAGATCGGCCGCCTCGATCACAAGATTGCCAAACTCCGGGCGATGCGGCACGTCGTCGGCGTCGAACAGATGGAGCGGATTCAGGCTCGTTCGGATGCGGCCGGATTATGCGTCATCGAACGGGCTCCCTGGGGCGTCATCGGCATGGTGCTGCCGGCGACGCACTCGGTGCCGACGATGGTAAGCAACGCCATCAATGTTCTGGCTGCCGGCAATACGGCCGTGTTCAACCCGCATCCGGCAGGCGCGCGCGTCGCCGCTCATGCCTTGCGGGTATTCAACCGTGAGATCGGACGAACCCTGGGCCTTGCGAATGTCATCACGACCATTGCGGCACCGGACATCGAGACCGCCGAGCAGATATTCAATCACCCTGATGTAGCGCTGATCTGCGTTACCGGGGGGCCTGCGGTCGTCAAGGCAGCCATGAAATCGGGCAAGCGGGTGATTGCTGCCGGCCCGGGAAACCCTCCCGTGGTGGTCGACGAGACGGCCGACCTGGAAGCGGCGGCAAGGGCGATCCTGGCCGGCGCGGCATTCGACAACAACCTTCTCTGCGTTGGGGAGAAGGAAATCTTCGTCGTGGCATCGGTCGCCGATGACTTTAAGCGCGCCATGAAGACTGCGGGCGCTTACGAATTGGATAAGGCGGCGATCGACCGGCTCACAAAAGCTGCGTTTACGTTCGAAGGCGGCGGCAAGGGCTGCGCGCGCGCCCACGTTAAGAAAGACCTGGTAGGGCAGGATGCTTCGGTGCTTGCGCGCGCGGCAGGGGTGCAGGTTCCGGCTTCGGTCGAATTGCTCTTTGGAGAAACGGACGAGAGCCATCCCTTCGTCCAGGAGGAGCAGATGATGCCGTTTGTTCCCGTGGTCCGCGTTCCGGATTTAGACGCTGCCGTCGCGGCTGCGGTCCGCGCCGAACACGGCTACCGACACACGGCCATTATCCACTCGCAGAAGCTCGAAAATGTCACAAAAATGGCGCGTGCGATGAACACCACGCTTTTCGTCCACAACGCGCCGAGCACCGGATCTCTTGGGGTGGATGGGCCCGGCTATTTCAGCCACACCATTGCAACTCCGACCGGCGAAGGAGTGACAACGCCGCTCACGTTTACGCGCGAGCGCCAGATCGCCCTCGGCGGCGGCGCTCTGCGGATCATATAGCAAGGCATGATTCGAAATTCGAGATTCGAAATTCCAAATCTCGAATCTCGAATCTCGAATTGAGGCTTATGTACCTGGCACGAATCGACGGCACGCTGACCGCAGCTGCCAAACACGAGACGCTGCAGGGCGTCCGTTTCCTCATCGGGCAACGCCTCGAGGCAGACGGCAGCACCAGCGGGGAGCCTCTGGTCATGATCGACCGTCTTGGCGCCCGGCGAGGATCCCGGGTGGTTGTCTCCACGGACGGCGACATTGCCAGGCGCTGGCTCGGCAACAACACGCCTGCCCGGTTGGTCGTGGTCGGGATCGTCGACCAGGTGCACATGGGTGGACAATGAGAATCGGTATCGTGCGCGGCAGCGTTGTCCTCACCCGGTCGGTCGAGGCCCTGAAAGGAACCCGGTTTCTCGTGGTCGAACCCGTGACGGCGGAGAACCTGGAGGCTGGGAACAGCGAGGGGGGCGGCAAAGCGTTAATTGTGGCGGACCACCTGGCGCCGGCGCGCGGCCAATCGATCGCGTTTACCGAAGGCCGGGAAGCGGCCAACCCGTACTGGCCCCTGAGTGCGCCTGTGGATGCCTATAGTGCCCTGATCGTAGAGAGTGTGGATTTCAGGCCGCCTTTAAAAGATGGGACAGCATAAGATGAGTGATTTCGACCTGAGCGCACAAAGAGTGATTGCGGCACGTGATGTGAATGCTGCCCGCGAGGCCGGCGCCACCGCGCTGCTCATGAGCGCAAGCGGGATTCTCACCCCTTCGGCCCGGGATGCCCTTCAAAAACTCGGCATCAGCCTGCGTGTGAACGGATGCAAGTCTGCCGGCGCAGAGGCGAAGGCCGGCGATACTGGAGATATTCTGGAACAGGCAGTGCAAGCCTACGGGCGGCCGGCAAGTCCTGCTAAAAAGCCGCTTCCAAGGGGAGGCAATACGGAGATTGAACGTCTGTTCCACTCGCCGGAGGCGCAGGCAATCAAAGAAGAAATCTGTGCTGTCGGGCAGAAACTCTGGCACCGCAGCTACGTTGACGGCAACGGCGGCAACATCTCCTATCGCCTTGCAGAGAATGCGGTGATCTGCACGCCGACCTTGCTCAGCAAGGCGGATTTAAAACCCGAAGATCTGTGCCTGGTCGATCTGGCGGGCAATCAGCTTGCTGGTCCGCTCCCGCGGACCAGCGAGATCTTCCTCCACCTCGAGATTTATAAACACGTGCCGCAGGCCAAGGGCGCGGTTCACTGTCATCCTCCCCATGCGACTGCCTATGCGATCACCGGTCACGTGCCGCCATCGGGCATTGTCCCGGAGTTTGACGTTTTTGTCGGCACGGTTGCCATTACTCCCTATGAAACTCCCGGAACCCAGAAGTTCGCCGAAACGGTCCTCCCCTATGTGCGCAGCCACAACACGGTTCTGCTCGGAAATCATGGCATCGTGTGCTGGGCCGATACGGTCACTCACGCGGAGTGGTATGCCGAGGTTCTGGAAACCTATTGTTGGACACTGACGATCAGCCGGCAGCTGGGGGTTCCCTATTCACGGATACCGTCCGCGAAGGAGCAGGACCTGCTCGCGATCAAAAAACGGCTTGGACTGCCCGACGCCCGTTTCGACATGAAAGAGTGCGTGCTGTCCGACCTGCCGGAGCATCCGGGCGCGATCGCCCTGATGCCACCGCCTGGATGCGGAAGCAAGAAATCGCCGGCGGAAACGGTGACGGATGCGGAACTCGAATCGATTGTGCAGGCCGCGACGGATGCGGTGATGGCCGCGATGAAACATGGATAGGGAAGAGCAGTGAAGGCCACCGGCAGACACCTACGCATCCGGGAATTGCTCGAAAGCCAGGAGTTCGTCGACCTGGAGACGCTCTGCCGTCAGCTCGACACGTCCGAGTCGAGCATCCGCCGCGATCTCAGTGAACTCGAGCAGCAGCGCGTCTTGAAACGGGTGCACGGCGGCGCCCTCGCGATCAAACCCCGCGATAGACTGCTTGATTTTTCCTGGCAGAGCACACGCAACGCCGCCGAGAAACAGCGCATTGCCAAAGTTGCCGCGACCCTGATCGAGGACGAGCAAACCGTGATCCTTGACGGCGGTTCGACTACTGCCGCGGTGGCGGCAGAACTTGCCAATCGGTCCATGAACATCATTACCAACTCGCTCGCCATTGCGGAAATTTTCAAGAACTCCCGCCAGATTGAAGTCACCCTAACCGGCGGCTATCTGTATCCCCGGCTTGAAATCATGTTGGGACCTCTCTGCGAGAACACCCTTGCCGGCGTAGCCGCCGATGTGCTTATTATGGGAATAGGGGGTCTTACTGAAGAGGGGCTCAGCAACAACAATACCCTGCTGGTCGGATCCGAGCGGAAAATGATCGAGGTCGCGCGCAAGGTGATCATCGTCGCCGACCACACCAAGTTCGGCAAACCGGCCATGGCCTACCTCGCTCCGATTGACATTGTGGACGTGATTGTCAGTGATGAGGGGCTGGCTCCCGAGTATCGGGAGATGCTTCAAGCGAAGGGCATACAGATTGTTCTCGCATAATCAGTGTGCGACCCCCGACCCAACCTACTTCACAACCGTTTCAGGCCGCCCGAGGTGCGAATCCTTCACACCACCTGCATTGACTACCATCTTGTCCATCACGACGCCGGGACCGACCATCCAGACCTTCAAGGTATGATGTCGCGTTTGGGTCAATAAACCCTCACACGTCATCCAGTCCGAGTAGACCGTTCAAATGATGTAATCGCGATTTTTCAAGCCACAGCTTATCGAAAGAAAGAAGACGTTCCGCCTCTAATGGAGCTCGATCCCGGAACTGTTTTTTCCTGGTAACGATAGGCTCCTGCCGCCTCCTCGATCGACCCTACGACAAGCGTTGAGGCGCGAAATCGCGCAATTGTCAGCAGAATGATCTCGGCGAGGATGAGTAGTCGCCATGAGCGGCCAGCGCAAACGTCCCGGAGCAGCCTGACGGCTCGCGCTCACCCGCGTCGGCGGGGCGTCAGGTCCCGCGACCGTCGGGTGCATGCGCCTGTTTCCTGCTTAAAGGAAGATCCATGCACACTCCTCCCTATCTTGATTTCGAGTCCATCACAGCCCTCTTGCGCGAAGCCCACGCCGAAGGGCGCAATTTTCTGTACGAATACGAGGTCTACGCCCTGTTGGCCAAGTCCGGAGCCGAGACCCCGCCCCGGGCCAACCTGCTGCTGCGCGGGGCCCGGCCCTGCTGACGGCCAGACCTTTTTCGAGCTCTTCCGGCAGACCGTTTCCTACAAGAAACTGGCCGGTCTGACCCGGGGCCAGCGCCGTATTGTGGGTGATGAGCAGCTTATCGAATGCTTCAAGAGTTTCGTGGCAATCAGACAGACCTGACGCTCGGGGACATGGTTTGCTATTTCAAGGATTCCAGCGAAGTGGACGTCATCGCGGTCTATGCCGAAGGGTTCGTGGAACTGGACGGTCTGGCCTTTTGCCGGGCCGTGCGCGACGCCGTGTTGGCGGGCGTGGAGAAAATCGGCGCGGTGCTGCGCGAGAAGCGCCTGGACGCGCTGGTCAGCATCGTCAATCCTCTGGATATCAATCCGGCCGCCGATGACGACACCCATGCCCGGGTGGCCGGGATTCTGGCTGCCGACCCGGGTGTAGAGGCGGTGGTCCTCGGCCTTGATCCCCTTTCTCCGGCTATGCACACCCTGGCCGAAACGGCCATCCCGGCTTTTGATCTGAGCGCTCCCGAAAGCATTGCCCGGCTCCTGCCCGAGGTGGCGCGGGAGAGCGATAAGCCCATCATCGGGGTCATCGACGGCGGTCGCCTTTATGACGGCCTGCGCGACCGGCTCATGGCCGAGGGCGTGCCGGTCTTCCCGGTCTCCGACAGAGCCGTGGCCGCCCTGGCCCAGTACATCCAGGCCCGACTCTACGCCGATGTGCTCCGGGGCGGGTTGGGGGGATAAAACCGGTTTCGACCGGGTAGGCGAAACAAGATGATTGATCACTTGCAGGAGAAAAAATCAGGGGCAACAATCGAACGCGAGATCGATTCATCCGTGCCTAATTGAAGTCAACTTTTCTGGACTCAACGACTTTCCCGGGTCCGGCACCCCCATCTCATAGTCGAAAATCAGCAGTCAACAACGATTTTGATACCCGTGCGTGTCTCGGCAATGGCAAACGCCTGGGTCACCTCTTTCAGCGGAAAGTGGTGCGTCGCCAGCGAACTCACGTCCACTCTCCCACTTTTGACCAACTGGATGGCCCGTGGATAGGTGTGCTTCATCCGGTGTACCACTCTGATTGTCAGATCTTTGCGCCGGGCGGTCGATGCGGTGAATGTTGTCCGATCTTCGTGCGCGATACCAATCAGGATCACTTGCCCGCCCGGCTTGACCGCGGCAATGACGGCTTCGACGGCCTCAGGGTCGCCTGAGGCTTCAAATGCCACATCCACTCCGCGCCCCTCTGTGGACTTCAGTATCTCATCCGCTTCCAAGCCGTTGTTGGCCTCGAATACCGCCGCCCCGAATGAGCGCGCAGCCTTGATTCGATGCGGCACGCTGGGCAGGTCGCTGGCAAAGATTTGTGTCGCGCCTGCCGCGCGCGCGACCTGAATCACGGAAAGGCCGATCGTGCCACAGCCAAACACGCCCACACTCGCTCCTGGCTTAACATTCCCGAGGTCTACCGAGTACAACGCCACGCCAAGAGGTTCAAGCATTGCGCCCTCGACGGCGGACATCGAATCGGGCAGCGGAACGAGACAATGCTCCGGCCAGGCGATGTACTGGCGGAGCGAGCCGTCATGAGGGGCGTGTCCGGCAAAGCGCAACGTGGAGCACAGGTTCAGATTCCCCTCCTGGCAGAATTCACACCGCCCACAGGGGCACGCCGGGTCGATGGCCACTCGCTCTCCGCTTCGTGGTCCGCTTTCGATCACTCCGGCACATTCGTGGCCCAAGACGAGCGGCGCGACGATCCTGTCGCCTCCGATGCCTCCCTCTTTCCACCAGTGCACATCTGAGCCGCACACGCCGACAACGGTCACACGCACGAGCGCCTCACCGGGGCTGGGGGTAGGTATCGGCTCATCGTGAAGCCGCAGGTCTCCTGCACCGTGCACTCTAGCCACTTGCATATTGCCCGCTTTCTGTGTGGCTGCTCCACACCGTGGATTCTCGCTTTTGCGAAAGATTAACTCAGATTATTCATGAATTATAGTATCGCAATACCTGAACCAAAAAAGTTGTTGGACGCGGATTTACACGGATCTACACCGATAAATCGGGAATTTTGCCGCCCCCAAAGCCCATCCAAGGTGATGCGCCTTTTCCCTGGCAATTCGCTGTCCCCCCTCTTACCATGTCACCAGTTGCCATTTGAGGGAGGTGGTCATGCGTGCAATCCAACTGAAACGCGCTGCCCTGACACTGGCATCCATTATTCTGCTGGTCACCACTGCCGTCGGACAGACCGAAGATCCCGTTGCTGACTCCAGGAGTACGGTGCAGGCCGGCAACGTTCGATTTACGGTCCTGACCTCGCAGCTGCTGCGCCTGGAGTGGTGCGAAGATGGGAAATTTGAAGATTCTGCCTCTCTCGTATTCATCAATCGGAAGCTTCCGGTGCCGCCGTTCAACAAAGAGTCGGCCGGCGGATGGCTGACATTGAAGACCGAGCGGCTCCAACTGCGCTACAAGGAGAATAGCGGCCGATTCAATCCCGACAATCTTTCTATCGAATTGACGCTCAACGGGAAAACGATGAGCTGGCGTCCCGGCATGAAAGATGCCGGCAATCTGGGGGGCACGATTCGAACTCTGGACGGAGTCAAGGGTGACACCAAACTCGAGTCAGGCCTGGTATCACGCGATGGTTGGGTTCTGATTGACGACAGTTAACGTCCATTGTTCGATCAATCCGACTGGCCATGGGTGGGAGCGCGGCGCAAAGCCGCCAGGCAGGACTGGTATTTCTTCGGTCACGGACACGATTACAAGCAGGCCCTGAGGGACTTCACACTTGTGGCCGGCAAGATTCCTGTGCCGCCACGTTTCGCTTTCGGAACCTGGTGGTCTCGATACTGGGCCTATACAGATAGTGAATTGAAGCAACTGGTGAACGAGTTCGAAATGCACGATGTCCCGCTGGACGTGCTTGTCATCGATATGGATTGGCACATTACCTTCGGGACGAAATGGTCCGACAATAAAAAGGATCAATCGGGCCATACCCTCGGGTGGACCGGTTACACCTGGAACAAGGATTATTTCCCCGACCCTGAGGGCTTTCTCAGTTGGTGCAAGGACCACGGCCTGAAAACCACGCTCAATCTCCATCCTGCATCGGGAGTGCAGCCGCACGAAGAGCATTATGCCGAAATGGCGCGTGCCATGGGGATCGATCCCGCTACGCAAAAATACGTTCCATTCAATATCACGGACAAGAAGTTCGCCGAGAACTATCTAAAGATCTTGCATTATCCCTTGGAGCGCCAAGGAATCGATTTCTTTTGGTTAGACTGGCAACAGGAAAAAACCACGGGAGTGGAGGGGCTGAATCCGACCTGGTGGCTGAACTATGTGCACACCTCCGATATGGAACGGCGGGGTGAGAGGCCGCTGATTTTCCACCGCTGGGGCGGGCTGGGCAATCATCGATATCAGATTGGATTCTCGGGCGATACCATTTCGGTCTGGGAGTCGCTTGCCTTCCAGCCGTACTTCACCGCGACGGCGGCAAACGTCGGATACGGATACTGGAGTCACGACATTGGCGGACATATGCCGGGAGAAGTATCGCCGGAACTCTATGCGCGCTGGATCCAGTTCGGAGTGTTCAGCCCCATCCTTCGGACTCACACCACGAAAAACCCCAACGCGGAGCGTCGCATCTGGGCCTATCCGGTGGACTATTTTCTGACGATGAGAGACGCGTTTCAGCTGCGGTATGGATTGATTCCCTACCTCTATACCGCGGCGCGGGAGGCATACGACACGGGCATCTCGATTTGCCGCCCAATGTATTACGACTATCCCGACGCAGCAGAAGCCTACAGCTTCAAAGACGAGTACATGTTCGGTGATTCATTCCTGGTCGCACCGATAACAGCTGCTGCCTCTGAAGAGACAAAGCTGGCGACCAAATCCGTATGGCTGCCGGAAGGTACGTGGGTTGAGTGGTTCACCGGTGCAATCCTAAAAGGTCCGGGCCACTTCGATCGTTCGTTCGCCCTCAACGAGATTCCGGTATATGTCAAGGCAGGGTCTGTGATTCCGATGCAGCCGAAAATGCAGCACACCGGGGGAAAGCCGGTTGATCCTCTCATTCTTTCCGTTTTCGCTCAGGCACCTGGATCGACGAGGGTCTATGAAGACCAGGGGAATTCGCTCGGATACAAGAAGGATGAGTGCGCGTGGACGGAAATCCGCCACGCCAGACAGCCAGACGGCAGGCTCAAGATAGACATCCTGCCGGCGCAAGGATCTTACCCGGGCATGTTAAATACGCGTTCCTATCAGATCCGGCTTGTGGGCAGCTGGCCGCCGTCATCAGTCTTGTGCAACGGCACGCCGATCTCCTTTGCTCGCGGTGGGACCAGCCCGGGCTGGTTCTACGAAGGGGATAGGGTTACCGCTATCATCTCAACGCCTGGCTTCGGCATCCGGCAAGAGATCGAAGTAATAGTTGATTACCCGAAGGATTTGGAATCGCGCATGGATCTTCTCAATGGCTTTCCTATGAAGCGTGCGCGGCTTGAATGGGCTATGAACCAGATTAACACCCAGTGGCCGGGTCAATGGTCGCCTGATGCACTCGTGAGGCTTGTGCAGACGGGCACACGCATTGGGATCGACCCGAGCAGCGCCGGCAACGAGCTGGAGAAATTCAGGGTCGCGATTCCCGGAGTGATCGACACCATTAACAAAATGCACCTGGCGCCGGGTGTGCTTAAGAGGATTCAGGCTCATCTGCATTCTGTCTTTTCCTTTTAGCTATTCCATAATCGCCGCATGATTTCGTTTTGTGATACGCAATGATTCAGCGAAGGCCTCTCGCGATTCTTCTCTTGCCCGCCCCGATGAGAAGTGGCTATATCGATACTCTCTTGGGCCTCGGAGAAAAGGGAAGCGCGAGGAAAGCGCCTGCGCAGTTTTGAGAAAACTGACAGAGCTCTGCCGAGATAGAAACGTGAGGAACCTGGCGCAGCTCGAGTTCATGCAACCATACGACTCAGCGCACACCGACAACACGGCCGATGAGTGGATGGCTGAGGTCTCAGGCTCGTGCTTTGCGCCAGCCCCCACTGATTGGACCGGCAATTTGAGTCCAGGAGGAAAATCATGCATCGTCCAATGCAGGTTACAGCTCATGGAATATTGCTGTTGCTTGCCGTTGCGCTGGGACTGGCCGGACAGACCAAAGACATCCCCAAGCGCGGCTACTCTATTCCGCTGATTGATCTGGCGAGGGAAACCCAGCGCCAGGTCATTGTCGACCAGGAAAAAGGACAATACCTTGGACACCCCACAACCGTTCTGCTCGAAGACAACAAGACCATGATAGTTGTGTATCCGAAGGGACATGGCAGCGGGACCATTATCATGAAGCGGAGCATGGATGCCGGCCTCACCTGGAGTGAGCGCCTGCCGGTTCCGGAGAATTGGGCGACGAGCCAAGAGACCCCCACCATCCACCGCGTAATCGATCCGCACACGGGAATGAAGCGGCTCATTCTGTTCTCGGGTCTCTACCCTTGCCGGATGGCCATTTCCGAGAATGACGGTGCCACCTGGACGCCGCTAAAGCCGCTCGGCGATTGGGGCGGGATCGTCACCATGAGCAGTGTGATCCGCCTCAAGAATGGCGACTATCTGGCAATGTTCCACGATGATGGGCGCTTTTTCCGCGCCGGGGGCAAGGCATCCGACACCTTCACGCTGTATCAGACAGTTTCCAAGGATGGGGGGCTGACCTGGAGTGAGCCGATGGCGGTTTTTGCATCCAGCGAAGTTCATCTGTGCGAACCTGGCATTATTCGGTCCCCAGACGGTAAACAGCTGGCGGCGCTGCTACGCGAGAATCGCAGACAGCACAACTCCCATGTCATTTTTTCCAGCGATGAAGGCAAGACATGGACTGCGCCGCGCGAACTCCCCGGTGCTCTGACCGGCGACCGGCACACGGGAAAATATGCCAAGGACGGTCGCCTGTTCATCTCGTTTCGTGATACCACGCTCGAAAGCTCGACGAAGGGGGATCGGGTGGGCTGGGTGGGGACATATTCAGATATTGTCAACGGCAGCGAAGGTCAATATCGCGTCCGCTTGATGCATAATACCTACCAGGAAGATTGTGGCTATCCCGGCGTCGAGAGGTTGCCGGATGATACCTTTGTGACCACCACGTATGGACACTGGATCGAAGGGGAACAACCGTTCATCGCCAGTGTGCGGTTCAAACTGAGGGAGTTGGACGCCAAAGCGAAAGCGCAGCGCGGCTGGGAGTTTCAATCCAGAGCAGACCATAGTTGTGATTCAGACAGGAGTGGAGTCCTAGCCTCGAGTTCCACGGTACTGCAAATGGCTAACGGACGGAGTGTTGATTCAAAGCCAACCTGTCCGCTGATGTTCTGAAAGTAATGTAGATTGTCATCAGAATGAGCGATACCGCGATCATGATCGTGGGCGTGATCGCCACCAGACCCGCAGAGA
>Ga0187882_1002261_pt1 | contig 17972 bp, 19 predicted proteins | sample June2016WEW_19_1_3_FD_132991 | JGI IMG/M metagenome (GOLD analysis project Ga0187882, IMG submission 132991) | Peatland microbial communities from SPRUCE experiment site at the Marcell Experimental Forest, Minnesota, USA - June2016WEW_19_150 | ecosystem: Environmental > Terrestrial > Soil >... | reverse complement strand
GCGCCGCTATGGGCTGAACGGGAAGAAGCCCATGACGCTGAAGGAACTCGGCAGCAAGTACAAGCTCACCAGGGAAGGGATACGCCAGATCGAGAAGAAGGCTATCACGCGGCTCCGGCATTCCTCCCGCAGCTACCTGCTTCGGGGATGCATATGAGGGAGGATGCGAGCGGGAAAACTCGAGGGCATCCTCCATGACGAAGAAACTCGCCTTAAAAGGAAATCAATAGGTTTCGTTAATGTATTATGATTCAAGCTGTCGACATAGCTTTTGCCAGAGCAACTACAGCTTCCGACCGATCATGAGGATTGGCGACATACACCAGTTCGATGAGTATTATCAACCAAGTCGTCAGACATTGGAATGTCGCCTCAATTTAGTTCCCCATGGCCTCGCTGACTACCCGTCAAAATTAAGCAACACACTTTGTCAGATCTAAAATGGTCGCGCGGGCCGAGGGTCCGGCCGGGAATGGCGGCGTGACGAGGAGTGGCGATGGCCTCCGGAACGAAATTGCGAGCATCACGGGGCGTGATCCAGGCGTACCATGAAGGCCGGCAATTGCCATTTTACCTCCGCTCTCAGTTGAAAGATGACAGCCGGAACCTTTCGCCCCATTATGGCAATGAGCCGCCTGTGGTCAAATCGAATCGAATGGTTGACAGAGCTACCTGGATACGGAGGCGCGGATTGGGGACTACCCCCATGACAAAGACTCGAAAATCGTGATCTATTGCATGACCAACCGCATGGCAAGCGTCGCCGTGCGCCAGCTTCTGAAGGACGGGTTCATGAACATCTACATGCTCGACGGCGGAATGACGGCTTGGAAAGCAGCGGCATTCAAGCTCATCAACCGCGGTGACACAACGGCAAGGGCGCCCTATCCGAGTGCATCTGAGAATCCAGTCACCACGGTTCCCCAACCCTGCCCGTGCGGCCTGAAGTAGAGGGTTTCGCGCGTTGACTTCTCGCTGCTTGATGACATAGTGGTTTTAAAAGACAGAGTAGATCCAAAAGGAAGGGAATAGGAGACACGGCTAGCTTTCGGATAATCATCTGCGAGTGCATGAATTAAGAGATGGTAGAGTGATGAAGCAGTTTTAGAGGATCAGAAGGGACAATATCACAGGATTGTATCAATGGATGTTCATGTACTCAGCTGATCAGAACCCAAGGAATTGCACGAGGTGGGTGCAATACTTGCAGAAAGTGGGCCAATCGCACAGACGCCTGACGTGAGATTCACCGGGGTAGCGTATGGCCGCCTAGGCACCGAAGAGGAACTAATAGCAATGCAGAGGATCCTCGTTTTGAGAGGATGGATACAAATGTCAGAGGCGCAAGAAGAGGTGGCAACGCGTGCCTGGGTCGAAGCTCTCGACCAACTTCCTGATCGTTGCGCCGAACGTCATCGTCTACCAGCGGCTGGAGAAGGACTTCGCCAGCAACCGGATCTTCCACGAGCTGCCTCTGGTCCCGCCCGAGTGGCGTGGAGCATTCGAGCAGAAAGTCATCCTACGGGGCGAGGCTACGGAGCCGGACGCCTCCGGCAACCTGTTCTTGACCAACATTCACCAGCTCTACGAATCGTGTGACCAGGAGTGGACTCCGCAGAACGCGGTCGAAGCGCTCCTCGGCAAGAAGCCTGCAAAGGACCTGGCTGCTGGCCAGCGCTCGATGCTGGAGCGGATCAAGTCGCTCAAGGACCTTGTAGTCTTTTCTGAAAACATCCCAACCCTCGCGTTAAACATTTTCAACAGTCACGACCGTTACTTCAGCAGGGCAATCGATGAGGGCAAGAGACAAGATCAGGAAGGGCCGCCTCACGAGACCCGGTGAGAATGGGAATTGCTGCCGGAATTCGATCTCTTGACAGTGAGAATGGCGAAAAGTAGCCTTAGTCTTAGTATTCACAGTTTTATAGAGGAGGTCTTTTATGAGGAAAGCTACGACACTAACTCTCGCAGGGTTGCTGATCGTGAGTCTCGGCCTTCTAGCGGGCTGCGCAGGAAACAAGGCGCCGATAGTGGCGTTCCTGCTGCCGGAGAACGTTACGCCCCGGTGGGAGGGAGCGGACGCCCCGCTCTTCAAGCAGGCGCTCCAGAAGCTGATCCCGAACGTTCAGGTCGACGTTCTGAATGCGCTGAACGATCCGAGCAAGCAGCAGTCGCAGGCTGAAGCGGAGCTCACCAAGGGTGCGAAGGTGCTTGTCGTCGCGGCCGTGGACCAGAAGGCTGCTGCGGTCATCGTCAACGAGGCGAACAAGCAGAAGGTTCCGGTGATCGCGTATGACCGGCTGATTCGAGACTCACTACTTGGCTACTACGTCTCATTCGACAGCGTTGCCGTTGGTAAGGCAGAGGCGCAGTGGATGGCTGACAACACCAAGCAGGGCGCTCGGCTCGTGATCATCAACGGATCGCCAGCGGACGACAACGCACATCTTGTGAATCAGGGCATACACGCGGTGCTCGACCCGCTGGTCAGCTCGAAAGCGCGCGTCTTGGTCGATGAGCAATGGACGCCCGGCTGGGATCCCACCAAGGCTCAGAATGTGATGGAGCAGATCCTGACGAAGGCTAATAACAAGGTCGATGGGGTCGTCTCAGCAAATGACGGTATGTCAGGCGGCATCATCGCCGCGCTGAAGGCGCAGAAGCTCGCGGGCAAGGTTAAGACGACCGGCCAGGACGCTTCCCTTGAGGGCGTGCAGAACGTGCTCCTCGGATACCAGGGAACGACAGTGTTCAAGGACTTCCGGTTGCAGGCTCCAGCGGCGGCGGACATCGCGGCTGCGATCGTGCAAGGGAAGAAGCCCACGAGCACGAACGCGACGGTCAGCAACGGCCAGGTGGATGTGCCGTCAGTCATGTTGCAGGTCGTCCCGATAGACCAGGGCAATGTCAAGACGCTCGCCACCAACGGCTGGATCGACAGCCAGTTCGGAGGGCTCGCCAAGGTCACGACCGGCCTGCCGGAGAGCGCAGGCAAGCTTCTGCAGTAGCGCTCCATTGTCCGGCACCCAGCCAACACATGGCGGAGGAGGCGGCGGATCAGCCGCCTCCTCCGCGCATACGCCGATTCTCCAGATGCGCGGGATCTCGAAGCGGTATGGCGCTGTTCAAGCTCTCACGAATGTCGACTTCGAGGTCTACGCCGGCGAAGTCGTGGCGCTCGTTGGCGACAACGGAGCAGGGAAGTCCACCCTGATCAAATGCGTCGCAGGGACCCACACTCCCGACGAAGGGAAGATGATCTTCAACGGGAAGGAGATTCATCTCCACACGCCAAGCGACGCCACGCGACTCGGCATCGAGACCGTCTACCAGGATCTCGCGGTCTGCGACAATCTGGACGTCGTTCAGAACATGTTCCTCGGGCGTGAGCGGGTCACTCGCCTACTCCCCCAGATCGTCGAGATCCTATCGGAGTTCGAGATGGAGAGGCGGTCCCTCGACGTTCTCCAGACCCTGAGCGTGACAACGATCGCAAATGTGCGTGAGAAGGTGGCATCGCTTTCGGGCGGTCAGCGGCAGTCGGTCGCGATTGCGCGGGCTGCCATGTGGGACTCGAAGCTCGTGATTCTCGACGAGCCCACGGCGGCACTGGGTGTTGTTCAGACCGAGCAGGTCCTCGCCCTGATCCGGCGCCTGCGCGAACACGGGCTCGGTGTCGTCGTCATCTCGCACAACCTTCACGAGGTGTTCTCGATCGCCGACCGCATCATCGTGCTCCGCCTGGGACGCCGAGTGGCGACCTTCCAGCACGGCGCGACGACTCCGGATGAGGTCGTCGCTGCAATTACGGGCGCTCGTGAGGCAGTGACGTGACGGGTCCCGAAAGCTCCAGCCGCAGGCGCCGGACCACGGAAACGCCGCAGCAGCAGGCGCCGGAGAGCCCGAGCGGGCTTCTCTCGCGCTACACCATCCAGCGCTGGCGGCATGGGGAGCTTGGCGCGCTGCCGGTGGTCCTTGGGTTGATCCTGATCGCGGCATTCTTCGCAAGCCAGGAGCCTACATTCCTCTCGGCACGAAATATCTCGAATCTCATCGTCCAGATCGCCGCGACCGGCTCAGTGGCGGTCGGGATCGTGATGGTTCTGCTCCTGGGTGAGATCGATCTCTCGGTCGGCTCGGTGACCGGCCTGTGCTCGGCCTTGCTCGGGGTGCTGATCGTGAATCACGGGTGGCCATGGTGGCTCGCCATCCTGGCGGCCATGGCGACTGGCGTCCTGATCGGCGCCTTCCAGGGCGCCTGGTTCGCCTTCATCGGTGTGCCCTCGTTTGTCGTGACCTTAGCGGGGTTCCTGGCATGGCAGGGGGTGCAGCTCCGTGTCCTCGGGTCGACCGGCACCGTCAACGTCTTCGAGCCGCACATCGGGAAAATTGCGCAGTCGTTCCTGCCGGAGCCCTGGGGATGGGCCGTCGGACTCGGCGCCGCGGGCGTCTCTGTGCTCGCGTTCTGGGGAACATGGGTGGGCAGACGCCGCACAGGCCTCCTGGCGGTTCCGATGTTCGTCGTTCTCACCCGCTCCCTACTCGTGGTCGCGATTGCCGCGGCCACCGTCCAGATCCTGGGCCGCTTCAACGGCGTCCCGACCGCCGGGGTGATGCTGTTCGCGCTCGTTGCGCTCTTTTCCTTCCTGACAACTCGGACCCGCTTCGGCCGGTATGTCTTTGCGGTCGGGGGCAGCGCCGAAGCCGCGCGCCGGGCGGGCATTCCCGTCGTCGGTGTCCGGATCACCGTCTTCGCGCTCGCTGGGCTGATGGCGTCGATCGGAGGGATTGTCTTCGTCTCCCGGTTGACCGCTGCAAGCACGCAGACGGGCACCGGGACTTTCCTTCTGGAAGCAATCGCCGCCGCCGTCATTGGTGGGACGAGCCTTTTCGGAGGACGCGGAAGCGTCTGGTCGGCGCTGCTGGGCGCCTTCGTGATCGGGAGCGTCTCCAACGGGCTCGACCTGATGGCACAGCCGCCTGAGATCAAGTACATGGTGGAGGGCGCAATACTCTTGGCCGCTGTCACGGTGGACGCCGTTGCCCGCCGGAGCCGCGCAGCTGCTGGGCGCTGACCGCGCTCCGCCAACCGATCGCGGGCGCGTGCCGAGCCAAATGAGTAAGGCGCCTTCGGTGTGCTTGGCCTTGCTCTCCACTGAAGATGAAAGGATGATCTGCGGGTGTGCTTATGCCGCCCTGGGCTTGCCCCTGATACTGATGATGAGGCTGTCGACGAACGTAGATCTGTCCCGGAACGAACACCGCGGCAGGTATCCAATAGCAGAATTGTTGGGGATGCATTCTGAAAATGCAAGGAGTGCCGAATCATTGTTGCTGCGTATCCGGAAAGCCTTTGCCGAGTTCCTCCCAGGACCCGGCGGAAATCATGGAGCTGAAGGACAGCGCCGTCTGAGCTGAAGAAGGATCGACTCCTTGTCTCGCACTGTAGATGAAATGTGTAGATAAACTGGGTCTAAACGGCTATTTAGAGCTACATAACGCCACAGTGAGAAACGGCACGAAAACAACCCTTTCGCTATTTGCTTTGCAGGTATACTATACGCCACAGAAAGCTTTGAAGTGCTACGCAAAGGCATGAGCGCAAGACGCACTCATAACCCGGAGGTCGACCTGCGGAACGTACAGCCTTCGACCCAGACCGATCGCCAGATTGCGGCGAAAGTTCGACGGCACTTTGCTTGATATATGCGGACCGGCCCTCCCTCTGAGATCATGCAAGTTTCGCTCAAGTAGCCGAGGCGGTTCGCTCGAAGGCTGTTTTCTCTGCTCTCTGTGGAGGGCGGTCGTTGCTGCATACGCCTCATAGTTTGTGAGGAGCGAAGTCGGCGCACTTGGGGCTGCAGTTGCATTGGTGGCCATCTATCTGCCCTCCTTTCTTCTCGTCATTGGCCTGCTTCCTTTCTGGAATTCCCTACTGAATCGGCGGGTTGTACGATCGGCGCTTTCAGGGGTGAACGCTACTGTAGTCGGAATTCTTCTCGCTGCGCTTTACACCCCAGTGTGGACCAGCGCAATCTTTCATCCTGCGATTTCGCGATCTGTCTGACGGACTTCTTACTCCTGATGATGTGGAAGGTGCGATCTTGGATCATCGCCGTTGCAGGAACTGTGGCAGGCGAAGCCCTAGATCTTGTTTTGAAGCTATACAGGTAAGTCAAAAGGGGTTTCTGGTCGGGGAGAAGCTACAGAAAAGGCCCTCTCTTCAATCACCATGAACACAAGAAAGGGGAGAAGGAGGAGAGTCCTGCAATTACCTCATGTCTTCACACTTCACAACATATCCATATGCAAGGGCAGTGTAGAAAACAACCTTATCCAAAGGCCTGCGAACGCTCTCCCAAGTAGGTCGGCGCTCCTGATAACAGGATTACTGTTCTTCGCAAACAAGCTCTAACGCCCCGGGACAATCAATGACCTCCCCCGGAACTTGAGCACGGCCCCACCGTTCGCCGGCACCCCAGTATACACCCCAGGCAAACTGGAATCGAAAGACTTTTCACGGCTACTCCGTCGAGAGGGTCTCCGCCTGTAATGAATCTTCTGACTGCAGATCCCGAACCAGCCTTGCTTGATGTTGCTCGTGGGATCGCACGCCATTTTGACGTAGAAAATGCCGCGCGGAATGTTCTACGGGATCGGCACTTGATTGGCGAAGGTTTTCCGGAGGCTCTCAGGGGGGGTGTCAGATTGATCCAGAGCTAAGACGCCCGGGTGTCTATATCGGAAGTATCTCGCTTGCCAAGTGTAACCCTGAGTGTAGCATTCTCATTATGAAAGCTGATCCAAGTCGTTGCAGATCAATACAACCCCGCTTGACTCATTTTTCAGCCATGTATAGAATTATTACAAGTTGAAGCAAGCCGCGCCAAATTGGTACAAGCGCGGAGTTCCACTCTGTCTGGTTCGACACGCTGGGGGTCACAAGTTCAACCCTTGTGCCGCCCATCTCTGCACCCTGAAGCGGTACCGATCTTTTTGCCTCGATGAAGCTCAGAGCAGTGGATTATCTCGGTGTCTTGATCTCTTTCCTTGCATCCGCGGCTTTTCTGGGGCGTATGAGAGGGCGCGGATGAAGCTTGTCGCTCTCCTGCGCCCCTTCGTGAGGGACTCGCTGCGTCTTGCGTTCGACCTGCGGGCGTGGCGCGCGGGCTTCATCGCTCTGCGCATCCCTTCGCTGGTGATCGCCGCGTTCTCGTGCGCGTTGGGAGTGCTGCTTGCGTACCGTGACGGCCGCGGAGATCTCCTGAATGCGATTGGCGTGATGACAGCCGGGCTCGCGCTGCAGGCGGGTGTGAATCTCGTCAATGATTTCTTCGAGTTTCGCCAGCGCAGGGTCGGAGACAAGGTCGCACATCTCGGATTCACCAAGGCCGAGCGCGACCTGCTGGAATGGCTCATCTTCCTTGTCGGCCTTGCGTTTTTCGGGTTCGCCGGGCTGGTCGGATTGTTCCTGGCATGGCGGAGCGGATGGGCTCTCATCATCCTGGGGCTTGTGGGATTCGCCGGCGGGTTCTTCTACACGGGGGAGCCGCTGAACTACAAGCGGCGCGGACTGGCCGTGGTGATCGTCTTCTTGCTGATGGGCGTGTTCATGGTCGCGGGCGCCTACTCCGCTGTTGCGGGGGCTTTCTCATGGAATGTCGTGCTGGTCTCAATTCCCGTGAGCCTTCTCGTTTCCCTCATCCTCCTGGCGAATGAGCTTCGTGATTTCGAATCTGACAGTCGATACGCCCTGCGGACCCTTTCCGTGCGCATCGGCTACCCGCGCGCCATACGGGTGTATTGCATGCTCCTGGCGAGCGCATACGCGAGTCCCGCGCTGCTCCTGCTGGCAGGCCTCTATCCTCCTCCCTGGCTGATCTACCTCGCGCTGCCCTTCACCGTGCCTCCGTTTCTGTTCATGCCTCGGGCGCCGGAAAAAAGGAAGCCGATCATCCCGCTCGTGATGCTCCACCACCTCGTTTTCGGCGTTCTCTTCTGCATCACGCTCTTTATGCCCGAAATGCGATAGACGCAGGGCAAAAGAGGCTATTTCATCATGGCCGGTCGGAAACCCGTCAGTATTGACAATTCCGCTCGCCTTAGTAGGATGGGGTGATTCTGAAGAGGATATCACATGCCAGACATTATCCGCATCCTCGTTCTGGGCGGAGGGTACGGCGGAGTCGAAGCCGCCAAGGTACTCGCGCACAAGATCGGGATGCGTCGCGACATCCAGATCACTCTGATCGACAAGAACACGGACCACACGCTCATGACCGAGCTGCACGAGGTGGCGGGCGGTCGAGTGGACCCCGCTTCCGTTCAGATAAGCTTCAGAAAGATTTTCGGCGCCCGGCCGGTCACCCTTGTCACGGACAGGATACGCACGATCGATTTCGAGGCACGTCGGGCCATTTCCGAAGCGGCGCAATATGCGTTCGACTACCTGGTGCTCGGGGTAGGAGGCGAGCCTGAGTACTACGGCATCCCGGGAATCAAGGAACACGCTTTCACGATCTGGTCATTCGAGGACGCGCTGAGGATTCGCCGCCACATAGAGGATGTATTTCGCCGGGCGGCCGCGGAGAAGGACCCGGCGAAGCGCTCGGAATTGCTGACTTTCGTCGTCGCGGGCGCGGGCTTTACGGGCATCGAGCTGGCGGGGGAGCTCAAGGACCAGCGGCGCGTGCTCTGCCGCGCGCACCACATCGATGAAAAGGAAGTGCGCATCATCGTGGTGGAGGCGCTGGGCGCGATCATTCCGAATCTTCCTCAGAAGCTGCAGCAGAAGGCAACGCGCTACCTGGAGAAGCGGGGAGTGCAGATCATGCTGCGCTCTCCGATAGTCGGCGCGGATCAGAATGGAGTGATTCTTGCCGGGAACAGGTCCCTCCCGGCCCGGACCTTTGTCTGGACCTGCGGGATCCAGGGATGCGAGTTTGCGGCAAACCTGGCGCTCACAAAAGGAAAATGCGCCAACCGTATGTGCCGGTTCGCCACGACGCAGGGCACGTGCGGGGTGAAGAATTGCACTTTTTCAAAGGACCGCTATATAGAGGGCAAGAGGGGCCGCCTGCTTGTCAACGAATACATGCAGTCGGTCGACTATCCGAACGTCTACGTTGTCGGAGACGTCGCGTGGCACCTGGAAGGCAAGAGGGTCAACCCCCAGATCGTGGAGGCCGCCGTACAGACCGCGGAGACTGCGGCACACAACATCATCGCTGATATCACCAACGGACAGATGAAGACCTTTCGCTCCCGCTACCATGGAATCATGGTTTCCCTGGGGGCATTCTCCGGCGTGGCCCATGTCATGGGCATCTCGCTGACCGGCATCTTAGCCATCGGGGTGAAACACCTGATCAATGTGGTGCACCTCTTCGGCACGGCGGGCGTCAACCAGGTGTGGGAGTACGTCAAGCACGAATTCCTCGACGTGAAGAACGAGCGTTCCTTCGTGGGGGGACTGGCTTCGTACAAGGTTCGCGGATACTGGCCCCTGCTCCTGCGCTTATGGCTCGGTTTCATGTGGGTCGTCGAGGCGACAAACAAGATTACGCAGGGATGGCTCGATTTTTCCACCGGCACGAGCCAGACGGGCTGGATGTTTTCCAAGGGAGTCATCCAGGCGGGTGTGAAAATCCCGGATGCCACCACGGCCGCCTCCGCCGCTGCTTCAGGAGCCGCTGCAACAGGCGCCGCTGCAGTGGATGTCACCTCCGCGGCGTCTGCGGCCTCGGGTGCGGCCGCCGCGTCCGCCGCCCCGGCGGTCCACGGACCCTGGCTCGACACCACGAAGACCATCCTGGATCCCGCCTCGGGTCTCGTCACCTGGTTCCGGCGGACCGTTATGGACGGGATCCTCGCATACCTGCCGTATTCCTGGTTCCAGGTGATGATCGTCTTCGCGGAGCTGCTGATCGGGCTCGCGCTTTTCGGCGGGCTGTTCACCTGGTGGGCGGCGGTTGTCTCGATCGGCATGTGCCTGATCTTCACGCTCTCCGGCATGTTCGCGTGGAACCAGCTCTGGTTCCTGTTTGCCGCGATCCTCATGATGGGCGGAGCCGGCAGGGCGTTCGGGCTCGACACCTGGGTTGTGCCGTTTTTCAAGAGATGGTGGAACGGCACGCGGTTTGCCAGGAAAACCCATTTCTACGCGGACGAGCCTACGAAATAGAAAATGAGGCCCTTTTGGGACGGGCAGCCGGAACTGGCCTGCGAGCTTGACAGTGTGCGGGAGACGATCATCTCCCGCGCAGCCTTGGACGACACGGAGGTTCATGCCGCGGTTCGGCAGATGCTGGATGCGAGCGGGAAGATGCTGCGTCCCGCATTTGTCCTTCTGGCCTCGCGCTTCGGCACGCCCGATGCGGCGCGGATGGTGCGCATAGGCGCGGCGGTCGAGATGCTTCACATGGCAACGCTCGTGCACGATGACGTCATCGATGGCGCCCCGACCCGGCGGGGAGTCGCCACAATGCATGTCCTGCACGGGCCGCGCAAGGCGGTGCTTGTCGGCGACTGGCTGTTCGCATCCTGTTTTTCGCTGATTGCGGACCTGGCAAAGGTGGACAACGCGCAGGCGCTCTCCCGGCTGGTTGCCCGGATCTGCGGCAGCGAGATCAGCCAGTCCGCCGACCGCTATGACCCCCATACGAGCATCCGCCGGTATCTTCGGAGGATTGCGGGAAAGACCGCGGCGCTTTTCTCCCTGTCCTTCTACGTCGGGGCGCATGAGAGCGGCTGTACCGCCCAGGTATGCAGCACATTCAGGAGACTCGGTTACTGTCTGGGAATGGGTTTCCAGATCATCGACGACATACTGGACTTCGAGCGGGCCGGCGCCGAGACCGGCAAGCCGACGGGAAGCGACATTTCGCAGGGGATATACACCCTCCCGACGATCATCGCCCTGCGCGGTGATGACGACAAGCTCGCTGCCGCGCTCGCGCGGCGGCCCCGGCGGCGGCCCGCGCTTTCCCGGGCTGCGCGCCTGATAGAGGAGCGGGGCGGCTTCGAAGGGGCGCGCCTCCGCGCCCTGCTGTATACGGAAAGGTCACTGCGGGAAATCCGGCGATTGCCGTCCCACCCTGCAATCGACACGCTCGTCGGTGTCACGGAAAAGCTGCTCCATCGCAGGTATTGAGCCCGGCACGGAAGCTTTATGAGTATATTCTCCCCAGGGGGTTAACGGCGTGCCCTGGCGTTATCTTGATGACCGGGCAATCGCGGATGTGGCGTTCTCGGCAACGGGAGAAACGCTGGAGGAGCTGTTCCATTCGTCCGTGGATGCGCTGGTCAACGCGATGGTCTACGATCTCTTTTCCATTACTCCCCGTGAGGAAAGGGAGATCCACCTGTCGGCGGAAGGAATCGGGATGCTGCTGTTCGAGCTCCTGCAGTGGGTGATTATTTCCAAGGACACCGAAGGGCTGCTGCTGAGAATCGAATCGGTGCGGATCGCGGAAGGCTCAGGTCTTGCCCTTCCCGTCGCTTCCCTGTCCGCCGTGCTCAGAGGCGAAAGGATCGATCCCATGAAGCACAAGCTGGCCGCGGACGTGAAGGCGGTCAGCCTCTACCGCTACAGGGTGGAGGCGGTGCAGGACGGCTGGGAAGCGGAGGTCGTCCTGGACGCGTGAAAATGAGCGACACACTTGCAAAAGTGCTCATCGTCGGGATCCCGTTCCTTTTATCGCTGTGCTGGGCCGGATACTGGATCCTGAGATTGCGCCGCCATCGGCGCGTTCGTCGGCCTTGACGCGGAACAGTCGGCCGCCACTATAGTATCGAGAAAGGCGCTTCCCAGGATGGATCTCCCGGACTCACCACTGCTCGCCGTGAAAGACCTGTCGTTCCGCTACCCCGGCATGGGCGTGGAAAAAGCCGCCCTCGTGCATGACGGATTCACGCTGACCATCCGGACAGGCGGGGTGACCGTGCTTTTCGGGGCGGCAGATGCGGGCAAGACCACGTTCGCGCGCATAGTCGCGGGTCTGGTGCCGCGTTTTTCGGGGGGGACGCTGGAGGGGACGATCCTTCTCGACGGCCTTGACGTGCGAAAATCCCCGCCGTTCGAGCTCATGGAAAAAGTCGGGCTCGTCTCCCAGGACTCCGACGAGCAGATCTTCACGACCCGCTGTGACACCGAGCTGGCATTTGCTCTCGAATCCCTCGGGGTGCCCCGGCCGCAGATCGTCGAACGGGTCGAGGAAAGCCTTCGACGAATGGGTCTCTCCGCATTCAATGGCAGAAACCCTTCCACGCTCTCGGGCGGGGAGAAGAAGAGGCTTCTCCTGGCATGTCTCTTCGCGATCGGGCCCGCTCTCTGGATCCTCGACGAGTCTCTGGAGGAGCTCGATCAGGCCTGGAAAGCCGCTACCCTGGACTTTCTCGCGGAAACGGGAAGGACAGTCCTTGCCCTCGCTTCGCGGTGGTTGCCGCTCCTGGCGGAAAGAGGCGCGCATTTCGCGCTCCTCTCGCAAGGCCGGATCGTCTCTTCCGCGGACAGCGGAGATGCACCCGAATTCCGCCACGCCCTGTCGCATGACGGCATCCTCCCGCGCGAAGAGAGGCGGCGCCATCGCGACACGCCTGCCGAAGTCCAGCTCAAGGTGGAAGGAGTGCGCTTTCGCTTTCCCGGTCGGGACGGCTTCTCACTGGACATCGATTCTCTTGAAGTGCATGCGGGCGAGGTATGCGCGCTCCTGGGAAGCAATGGCTCGGGCAAAACGACTCTCGGAAGGATCCTCTGCGGCCTGCTCACGCCCCAGGCCGGCGCCATTTCGCTGCGCACGGGCTCGGGGTTCAGAGCGGCTTCCACGGATGAGCTCAATGGGAGGGTGGGATACCTTTTTCAAAATCCGGATCACCAGATCTACCTTCCCACCGTCCGCGACGAGCTCGCCCTCGGCCTTCGCCGGCAGGGCATGGGCAGGGACGAGATCGAGCGGAAAATCGCAGAGGCCGTCGAGCTCTTTTCACTGCCGGACCCGGCGTCTCCGCCTGCGCTCATGAGCTACGGCGGCCGCAGAAGATTGCAGGCGGCTATCTCCTACCTTCTGCCGCGGGAGATCCTTGTCCTCGACGAGATCGACTCGGGGCTTTCCTGCAGGGAGGTGGAGCGCCTGCTCGACGCCCTGATTCCGCGCGCGCCGGGCATCATTCTCATCACGCACGACATGTCTCTGGCGACGTCGCTGTCCGACAGGATCCTTGTCCTGGAAGCGGGGAGGCTGAGCCGCGATTTCCGACCCTCCCCATACAGGGAAGCGGCCTCATGAGCGGGGATTTTTTCCGCCCCGGGCACAGCTTCCTTCACCGTTTCGATCCCCGGGCGAAGCTTCTCCTGCTTGTTCCCCTTTTCATCTGCTTTTTCCTGCCCGTTCCGCCCCTGGTGCTCGCGCCTTTCGCGGCGGCACTGGTCATTGTCATTGCCACAGCGCTCGGGCCTCGCGAGCTCCTTCCCCCGCTCGAGGCGATGGCTCCGGTTCTCGTTTTCATCTGCCTTCTGACCCCGCCCTTCCACAGGGGAGGCACGGACGTTCTTACGCTGTTCGGTATCGTTCTCCTCACGAGTGACGGCGCGCGCGAAACCCTTATCCTGCTCCTGCGATTTCTCGGGGTCACGTTCGGATTCTTTGCGGTTGTCAGAACGGTCTCCCTGGATGATCTTGTCCTCAGCCTGAGATGGTTCGGTCTTCCCTACGCGTTCTGCCTGGTGGTGATCGTCACACTGCGCACGATGCCGTCACTTGCCTCGACCTGGCACAATGTGCTGGATGCGCATCGACTGCGCGCAGGTCCGCCCGCGACCCGGGGGAGAAAGAAGATCGTTGATACCTACCTGCCGGTTCTCACCTCCCTGCTGATCGAGGCCGTCAAAGGCATACCGGTGCTTGCCATGGCCCTCGAGAGCCGGGGATTCGGAAGACGCAATCCCCGGACCGTGTACGCGGTGCTCAAGCAGGGACGGCGGCTGGTCGTCGATATGGCGGTATGCATGCTTCTTGGTTTCCTGTTCATCAGCCCGGCCCTGGTGCGCTGGTAGGCGTAACGCAAGCTCGTGCGGCGGCGGCGCCAAATCCGCCGGATACGGCGGCGCGTTCTTTCCGAATGACTGCTTTTCGCCTATACTCTCCCCAGGAGGCTCTGAATGAACGATGAACGTCCGTTCATGTCACCGGCATTTCGAATTGCTTCCATTGCGATTCTCGCCGCCGTTACCACCGTACTGACAAGGGTGGTGCAGATACCGACTCCTGCCAGGGGGTATATCAACCTGGGGGACGTCGCAATCGTGTTCACCGCAATAACCCTCGGCCCCATCTCGGCGATGTTCGCCGGGGGTCTCGGGACGGCGCTCGCCGATCTCCTGAGCCCGTTTGCCATCTGGGCCCCGATTTCCCTGGTCGTGCACGGCCTGCAGGGCCTCCTGGTGGGACTCATTGCGCGAGCCCGGCCCGCCAACGTGGGCTTGAACATCGTTGCCGGGCTTGTCGGCATTGCGGTCATGGCAGGCGGCTATCTGGCGGGCGGCTCTCTCATAGCGGGTTTTGGAGCGTCGCTCGGCGATGTGCCGGGCAATCTTCTCCAGGGCGGCGTCGGCGTGCTGCTTGGAATACTTGTTGCCGCGGCTGTGAGCAGGGCATATCCTCCGGTGCGGCAATGGAGATGGTAGGGACAATCACATCAGCGATTGCGGCGGTGCGGGACCGCATCAGCGCCGCCGCGCAGCGGGCGGGCCGGGACCCGTCGGGCATCAGGCTCATGGCCGTGACAAAGGGCTTTCCCCAGCAGGTTGTCCTCGATGCGCGCGCGGCAGGCCTGTCATTGTTCGGAGAAAACCGCGTGCAGGAAGCCGAGCAGAAGTATCTCGACCTGCCCGGCGGCCTCGAGCTCCATCTCATCGGTCATCTGCAGAGAAACAAGGCGCGGGCAGCTTCGGGTTTGTTCGCCTGCGTTCAGTCAATCGACAGGGCGGAGACCGCGGAAGCCCTCCATGCCAAATGTGAAGAGCGAGGCAGGACAATGGATATTCTGTTGGAGCTCAATACCAGCGGAGAGCCCACCAAGTCGGGTTTTCTATCCCGACGCGAGCTGCTTGCCGGATTGGAATCAATCGGGAGGTTGGCCAGCCTCCGCGTGAGGGGATTGATGACGGTGGGTCCCCTCAGCGAGGATAGGGAGAGGATCCATTCGTCATTTGCCATGCTCCGCTCCGTGTTCGAAGAACTACGGGCGGGCGGGGGGCTGCCATTTTTCGATACCTTGTCGATGGGCATGTCGAGTGACTTCGAGATCGCCATAGAGGAAGGGGCCACGCTTGTGAGGGTCGGAACGGCACTCTTCGGCCACAGGGAACAGAAATGAGCCGCCGTCCCGTGCGTGTTGTCGTGCTGTGCATTGTGTTGCTTGCCCTGTGCGGTGCGGAGGCCTTCTCGGAGGAGCATGTTCCCCAGCCCCTTGCTCCGGGCGAGGTCGCTCCCTGGCTGAAGGATCTCTGGAGAGCGGAAGCCATAACCGTCGGGTCCTTCCCCTTTTCCTTGTTCGTCACGCTCGAAGTGTATGACACATACCGATACGTCACCCGTGGATTCAACCCGAGCTACGCGCCCTGGCCCCTGGGTTCCAGCATTGCCACTACGTATTCGGCGCAGGAGACCGCCTGGCTCGCCGTCTCGGCGGTTTCAGTGTCGCTGATGATTGCGGGAATCGACTTTCTTATCGGGCGATTGAATGAGTCACGCACACGCCGTTGAAGCGAGGGTCGAACGCCCGCAGGACGTGGGAATCAGGCTGGACGTATTCATCACGGAGCGTCTTGGGCTCTTCACGCGGAGTCAGGCCCGGTCCCGGGTCGTGAGCCTTGCCGTGAACGGCGCCCCGGCGCGCATGGGGCGGAAGCTGAAGCTGGGGGATGTCGTGCTGCTTTCCTACGCCGACCCGCCGGTCTCAGACCTGGTCCCGGAAAACCTGCCTCTTTCGATCCTGTTCGAGAATGATGATGTGGTCGTGATCGACAAGCCGCAGGGGCTCGTCGTCCATCCGGGCAGCGGCAACCAATCGGGAACGCTGGTCAACGCCCTTCTCTTCCATTCCCGGCAGCTCGCTGCGGGCTTCCCGCCGGGTGATCCCCGGCCGGGAATCGTGCACAGGCTTGACAAGGAGACATCCGGCGTCATTATCGTGGCCAAGAATTCCGCGGCTCATCACTTCCTGGCAGGGCAATTCCAGGACCGAACCGTTCGCAAACGCTACCTCTCTGTCGTGTACGGCAGGATGCCCTCGGAAAGGGGGCGGATCGAGACACGGCTCGCGCGCGACCCGCGCGACAGGAAGAAATTCACCTGCGTGATCTCGGGCGGGAGGCTCGCCGTCACCCGGTACCGCGTTCTGCGGACATTCGCGGCAGGCAAGGATAGTTACGCATATGTCCTGCTTTCACCCCGGACCGGCCGCACTCACCAGCTTCGCGTGCACATGCGCTACCTCGGGTCCCCCATCCTCGGCGATCCCTTGTATGGCAACCGGGACGCGCGTTTTCCTGACGCCTCACTGTTGTTGCATGCACGCAGTCTCGTCATCAGGCTGCCCGGGGACGCCCAGCCGCGCACCTTCACCGCGCCGGTGCCGTCCAGATTCCGTTCAATTCTGACACAGCTTCAGAGCTTTTCTCCCAGGAACGGATTGTAGAGCTTTTCGATTCCGATCTTCGAAGGGGGGCCGTGACCGGGGAAGAGCAGAATCTCATCTCCCAGGGGCAGCAGCTTTCGGCGCACTGTCTCCAGCAGCAGACCACGAGCGTAGCCGTCGCGCGTGCTCCCGATCCCGCCGGCGGAGAGGATGTCGCCCGTGAAAAGCATGTGGCCGATCAGGTATGACAGCGAATCGATGGAATGCCCCGGCGTCTCCATCACCCGGGCCTTGAACTCTCCGAGGGAGAGCACGTCACCCTCCTGGGCGTGGCGAGCGGGGAAATCCAGCACGCTGGGCTGGTTTGCGTAGATCACCGCGTCATACACCTTGAGCAGCGCCCGGATTCCGTTTATGTGAGCGTTGTGGGCATGGGTGACAAGGATCCACCTGACATACAACCTGTTGTCTTCGACGGCCTGGAGAAGAGGGGCATCGAAGGCGCCGGGATCTATCAGGACCGCGTCCCCGCCGCGGTCCGGCCCGATGAGGTAGGTATTGGAGAACCCGGTGCTGGAAAAAAGGGAAAAAAACCTCATGGCACCGGCTCCAGGAATACGGCCTCGTTCGTATTGGAGGAGCGGAAATCCACGCCGGTTCGATGGCCCTCATCAAAGGTTGTCCGCGTCAGGTTGCAGTCTTTCATGCTGACCTGCTCCATGAGAGAGCCCACGAACCGGGATCCGTACAGGTCGGAGTGATCGAAGCCGGTGCGCACACATCGGATGCCCAGGAAGTTTGCCTGCACGATCTCACAGTCCACGAACGAGCATCCGGTGAGCATCGATCCTGCAAGCACGCTGTTTTGTATGTTGGCTCCGGAAAAATCGCACTCAGTGAAGGTGGCACGGTCCAGGAATGAGAGCTGGATCTGTGCACCGCCGAATTTGACGCGGAGAAAGGTCGCGGCGGTGAATCGGCATCCCGAAATCTCCGCCGCGCTGAGGTCCACGTCCGTCAGGATGATTCCGGGGAGGTCGAGGTCGCGCAGGGCTGCCGGGCTGCCCAGGGACCGCAGGAGCCCCATGACATGGCCTTCCGGGTCCGGGTGGTGAACGATGCAGAACTCGGAACCGGAAAGGGCAGGCCGCCCGCATCCCTTGTGCGCGCAGGATCGTGGCATGAACATACCCTGCAATGGTATCCTTCCCGCGCGGAGAGAGCAAGCTTGCCGACCCCGCGATTCTCATTTTGCACGATCCGGAATCTGCAGAAGCCAGTTTCACGATTCGGAGCGGCCTCGCTTCAATCGGGCAAAATGAGAAGCGCTTCGC
>Ga0187882_1002250_pt1 | contig 18034 bp, 8 predicted proteins | sample June2016WEW_19_1_3_FD_132991 | JGI IMG/M metagenome (GOLD analysis project Ga0187882, IMG submission 132991) | Peatland microbial communities from SPRUCE experiment site at the Marcell Experimental Forest, Minnesota, USA - June2016WEW_19_150 | ecosystem: Environmental > Terrestrial > Soil >... | reverse complement strand
CGGGCCGGACCGGATCCACGAAGAGCTCGTGGTAGTATCCTGGGTCGCCGCCGCGATAAAAGTCGTCCGCCTGGCCCCCGCGGCCGCCGCCCATGCCACCACCGCCGCCCATGCCGCCGCCGCGCCCGCCCGCCGCCATGTGGCCAATTCGAGTCCACGTGGCGCCGGCATCATCTGATCGGTAGAAGCCGGATTCCTCGCGCTTCGCGTTGCAGAGCGCATAAACGCGGGTCGGTTTAGCCTTCGGATCGACGCCAAGGGCAATGCGCCCCATGTCACCCTTCGGCAAGCCATTGGTGAGCTTTGTCCAGGTGTTGCCGGCATTGGTCGATTTGTAAATCGCGCTCTCCGGCCCGCCCCCTATGAACTGGCCCACGCCGCGACGGCGCTGCCAGGTAGATGCGTACAGAACATCGGGATTGTTGGGGTCAATGACCACCTCGTTTGCGCCCGTGTCCGGACTCACCGTCAGCACGGCCTTCCACGTCTTTCCGCCGTCCGCGGTCTTGTAAACGCCGCGGTCGCCGCCCGCAGACCAGAGCGGGCCTTGTGCCGCTACATAGACGACATCCGAGTTGCGCGGATCGATCTTGATGTTTCCTATGTGTTCGGATGTCACTAGCCCGACGCGGGTCCAGGTCTTGCCGGCATCGGTGGATTTGTAAACTCCGTCGCCGTACATCGCGGCGCGCGGGTTCGAGTTCTCGCCCGTGCCGAGCCACAAGATATTGGAGTTCTTCGGGTCGATGATGATGCAGCAAAGGTTGAACGAGCCCGAGTCGTCGAAGACCGGCGTGAACGTGATGCCGCGATTCTCGCTTTTCCAGAGTCCGCCGGCCGCTGTTGCGATGTAATAGACATCAGGGTTCTTGGTATCAACCGCGACATCCGCCACGCGGCCCGTCGTCAGACTTGGGCCCAGGCTGCGGATTTCAATACTCTTGAAAAAGTCTGCCGTCATGCGATCCGCGCCGTTGGGCCCCTGGCTGGTGCCGACGGAAGCTATGGCCAGCATCCCCAGTATGGAAAAAACAACCAAAGATCGTTTCATGAGAATCTCTCCGTTGGAAGGATGCAAGTTTCTACCAGTTTTTCGCCGGGAGCAGCGAAACCAGGAACGTCTGTGCCGGTCCGATAGGAGTGACCGTGTCGCCGACCATCTTCCCCAGCACTGCGTGATATCGACCCGCGGGCACCGGCTGTCCTCCACCGCCCCCGCGGCCGCCTCCAAATCCCGCGCCGCCTCCTGCGGCGCCGCCGCGCCCGCCTTGGGTGTCGGCTCCTCCTGTGCCGCCACGTCCTGCTTGTGCTCCGCCAGCCGCACCACCTCCAGCAGTGCCGCCACGTCCGGCTTGTGCGCCGCCACCGGCCGCGCTCTGATCACCACCGCGGCCAGCCGCGGCTCCCGGACCGCCTTGTGCCCCCGTCGGGGTGACGGGATCTCCGCGCAAATTCCAGGTGATGCGGCGCAGACCCGCCGTACCGGACAGATCCAGCCGGCGCACCTGCTTGCCGCTCTCATCCGTGATCGTCAGTACCAGCTTGGTATCAGCCGGAAAATCCTGATGCACGTTGTAGGTGAACACGGCGCCCACGGGCGGGTTGTGCGCAGTCCACGTGGGCTCCGGCGCCTGCGACTCGCCCGTGGGGTTAAAGGAATACGTGTCGCGCAAGGGGAACAGGCGCGCCTCTTCCGATAACGTCTGCGCATTGATCTCGCGCAGCGGGCTGTAATCATCCAGCACGTAGAAGCCGCGGCCAAACGTGCCCAGAACCAGGTCGCTCTCCCGCTTCTGGACGGCCATGTCGCGCACCTGAATCGTGGGCATGCCCCCCTTGAGCTGCACCCAGCGCCCGCCGTCGTCGACACTGACATACAAGCCGAACTCCGTGCCCACAAACAGCAGGTCCCCATTCAGGTGATCCTGAATGACGCACCAGACGTCGTGCCGGTCGGGCAGGTCGCTCGCGATCGAAGTGAAGGTGTGGCCCCGATCGGTGCTCTTCATCAGGTAGGGTTTGTAGTCGCCGCGCTGCCAGTTGTTCAGCGCAACGAATACCACGTTAGCATCGCGGGGCGACGCAAACACATCGCTTACATACGTCCATTTCGGCACGCCCGGAAAGTCCTCGACCCTGCGCCAGTTCTTGCCGCCGTCTTCGGTAATCTGCAGGAGCCCGTCGTCAGTGCCGACGTAGATCAGACCCTCGAGCAGCGGTGATTCATCAATCGAAACGATGTTGCTGAGGGCCGTCGTAGATACGTTGAGCGAAACCGAATCCGCAGGCCAGATTTTGCCCATGATGGGGATTTCGTTGCGGTCGAGCTGACGCGTGAGATCCGGGCTTACCCGAGTCCAGTTGTCGCCGCGATCGTCCGAGCGATAGAGGAAGTTGCTGCCCCAATAGAGGCGTTTCGCAGAATGCGGACTGATAATGTAGGGCGCATCCCAGTTGGGCCGATCGCCTCCTCGTCCGCCACCGCGCGCGCGGCCTCCCTGTCCGCCCGCTCCGCCCTGACGGCCCGGAGCGCCGGCTGCACCGGCCCCTCCCTGCTGGCCCGCGCCTCCCTGCCTGTCCGCTGCGCCGGCCGCACCGCCAATCTGCTCTTCCGATTGCGCCGCGCCCACGGACCGCGGGCGAATGCTCTTGCTTACACCCGTGCGCAAATCCATGCGGGTGATGTTGCCGTCCTGTGACGAGGCGTAGATTATGCTGGGGTCCTCAGGGTCGTTGCGGCTCTGGAAGCCGTCTCCACTGCCGATGTAGAACCAGTCGGTCACGCGAATGCCTGGACGATAGGTGGTGCGTGACGGACCGCAAACCGAGAAGTTGTCCTGGGCGCCGCCGCAGACGTGGTAAAACGGCAACGCGTTATCGACCGAGACCCGATAGAATTGAGTGATCGGCAGATTCGAGAAAAAGCGCCAGTTCAGGCCTTCGTCATAGCTCTCGTACAGCCCGCCGTCGCTGGCGACGATGATGTGATTTTTGTCGACTGGATCGAAGGCGACCGCGTGGAAATCGACGTGCACGCCCTCCAAGTGTGGCACATGAGTGAATGTCTTGCCTCCGTCGCGGCTCCACTCGAGGTTGACGTTCACGGACCAGATCGTGTCCGCACGGTACGGATCGACGAACAGTTCGCAGTAATATTCCGGGCCCCCGCCAATATAGTTGCTCAGCTTAGACCAGGATGCGCCGGAGTCATCCGACCGGTAGAAACCCAGTTCTTCGCGCTTGGCATTAATGATGGCATAGACTGTCTTGGGTTTGCGCGGATCGGTCGCCACCGCAGCGCGGCCCGTGTCGCCGGCCGGCAGCCCTTTCGAGAGCTTCGTCCAGGTGTTGCCCCCGTTTGTGGTTTTGAAGATGCCGCCCTCGGGACCGCCGCCGATCAACTGCCCGACGGCGCGCCGGCGCTGGTACGCCGTCGCATATATAATGTCCGGGTTTTTCGGGTCGAAGGCGATGTCGCTGATGCCGGTGTCCGGGCTGATGGTCAAGGCTGCCTTCCAGGTTTGGCCCCCATCGGTCGTCTTATAGAGACCGCGCTCGCCGCCCGCGGACCAGAGCGGGCCCTGCGACGCGACATAGACCACATTCGAGTTACGCGGATCGATCAGGATCTTGCCGATGTGCTCGGAGGTCGGCAGGCCCATCTGCTTCCATGTTTTGCCGGCATCGTTGGATTTGTAAACGCCATCTCCGAAGTGCGCGCTCCGCTGGCTGGCATTCTCGCCGGTGCCGAGCCATACAACATTCGGGTCTTTCGGATCGACGACCACGCAGCACATGGTAAACGAGCCGTAAGTGTCGAAAACGGGGGCAAAAGTGATGCCGCGATTCTCCGTTTTCCACACGCCGCCGAACGCGGACGCGATATACCAGACGCTCGCGTTATTGGGGTCGATCGCAACATCCGCGATGCGTCCGGTGTTCAAGGTCGGTCCGAGGTTTCTGAAAGCAAGACTCTTGAGTCCGTCCGCGGTCAAAGTATCGGATCCGGTTCCCGGACCCTGGCCGGCACTGAATGTTGCGGCCGCCAATAACGCTGCCAGGACCAATACGAATACTGCTCGTTTCATGTGAATCTCTCCGAAGGGTTGGTATTGATGGAAGGCACTTCGCTATAAACCCTTGTCAGGCAAGCCTGCGCCACAAAGAATTTTCCGCTATTTCTAACCCTAATAACATCGAAGAAGCAAGGGAAATAGAGCCTTACCCGCAGCTCGGTATACTCGCAGGACTAGTGGCGAAAGCAGGAAAATAAGGAGAATGGACGTCACCCATATTCCCCAGGAGTTGTTTTCGAAGCAGCCTCTCATGCTCGTGGCGCACCAGGGGACGGGTGAAAATGGAGGCCTGCCGCCCCGCGTTTACGAGTGCGGCTCGTCGTCGCGATCGGTTTTTTTGATATCCATACACTACCGATTACGATTACGACCACGATCACGACGTTTGTGGGAGCAGTTATTTTCGGAACAGATCAATCCATTTTATTCACGGATGCGCGGTCGCGAAGCAGCTCGCCGACGGTGACGAGGCGGAAGCCACGCTTGCGCAGTGCCAGGATGATGTCCGGCAGTGCCTCCGCAGTGTGCCAGCCGCGGCCGTTGATGTGCATGACGACGATTGATCCGCTGCGCGCGGCGGATGTCACATATTCGATGAGCTTCTGCTTCGTGAAGTGTACGTCGGGATCCCCGGATGCAAGATCGTACTCGATAGTAGTGAGTCCCAGCTCGGCCGCAATCTTCACCACGCGATCGTCGTATTCGCCGTACGGAGGTCGGAACAGGGTTGCGGTCCTCCCCGTGACCTTGAAAAGCTCCTGCTGCGTCTGCCGCAACTCTTCGCGGATTTGGCCGTCGGAAACCTTGGTCAAATGCGGGTGCAGATAGGTGTGGTTGCCCAGCTCGAGGAGCGGCAGAGAGGCGAGTTGTTTCGCGGCTGACTCATGGTCCTCGATCCATTTCCCGCCGAGAAAGACAGTCGCGGGCGTGCCGGTCTCTACCAGCACCCTGGTTATCCGCTCGTCATAGCCGGTGGGCTTGCTCGTAGAACAGGCGTCGAAGGTCAGCGCGACTTTCTTCACGGTCCGCAGCCCGTGAGAAATCACTTCGGCCGGGACGCGTGGCGGTCGCGGCGGCTTGATCTCAGCTGTGGTTTGTGCGTGAACGGGCGCGGGCGGCAAGGCAGGGCAGGACACCGATTCCCGGTTCCGCCTCAATCCCCAAACGGACAATAACAGGATGCCCGCTATGGCTGCCCATGCGATCCAGTGCTTCATTTATCGAGACCTTGTTCGATGAAGTTCGGGCAGATTAAACCACTAAACGCATGGAAAACACGAAGACTGTTTCGTGGTTCCGGCACGGCTTCAGAGGTGGTGGGCGCGGGCGACATAATGGCCTATGAGGTAACCGAAAACGCTCCCGACCAACACGTCGGAGGGAAAGTGCTGCCTCGCGGGCAGGCGAGAAACGCTGACCAGCGCGGCGAGGCCATACGCGCCATATTTTACCGCCGCCTTGTCGTGATATCGGGAAGCGATGACGGAAGCCAGCGCCCAGGCGCCCAGTGCGTGTCCGGATGGGAAGGAATGGCCTCCAGCCCAGAATCTCCCGCGCCCATCATCGATCAGCATTCGGCCATTGGCCTCGGTAGGGCGTTCTCTTTGAGTTATGGCCTTGAGGATTTCCTGCGCGATGCCCGCGTCTGCGAGCGCCTCGAACGAGAGCAGCGCGGTGGACCGCATCTGTTCGTTGTGTGTGAGCCGTGCGATGCCATACATAGTACCTGTAATCCCAACAACTCCTTCCGCGGAACCCAGGAGCGAGATGTCCGTGCCCGCACGATAGGAGGTGCCCGGCGGACTCTCACTGATCTCGCGACCCGCATATTTGTCCGTCGCGATCAGACCTGCGGTGGCGGCGGCCAAGGGAATCACCAGACCCAAGTGCGACCCGGAATGTACTGGCGCGGTCCAGATCGCTTTCTGATCGCACCACAGGTTTTTCAGGAAGGCTTTCTCGGAAGTCTTTGCATGGCAGGGCTTGGATTGTCCCCCATGACTTGCATCGGCCGGATTTTGGCCGGCTTCCTGTCGAGCCCATATCAATCCAGGCATCATGGATGAGAGAAGCACCCATTCAGCCAGAAAGCGCATTGCCTTCATCGTGATTCTCATCCGCCCCCACATTTTCAAAAGGGGACAGTCCCCGATTGAAACCCACGTTTCTTCATAATCCAAGTTCCTGCAGGCCATTTCAACTGGAGACTGCACAAGGTTGAAAGACATAAATCCAAATTCCTGCAGACTCATGGCGGTCGATTGTGTACACTGAGCTGCACTTCTGACACTTTCCGCGGAGGATAAACCATGAGACGCAGGCGCCTTCTCTTCGCAATTGTTCTGGCGGTGCCATTCCTGACCGCCGTTTTTTCGATCGCCCTAGCCCAGCAATTTGACACCAAGACCTTTGGTGAGATGCGCTGGCGTTCGATCGGCCCTTATCGCGGCGGGCGCACTAAATCAGTGTGCGGCGTTCCCAGCCAGCCGAATGTCTTCTACATCGGCGTGTGCAACGGCGGTGTGTGGAAGACAACCGATTACGGGCGGACGTGGAAGCCGATCTTTGACGATCAGCCAACCGGATCGATCGGCGCGGTTACAGTCGCGCCTTCCGATCCGAATATCATCTACGTCGGCAGCGGCGAAGGTCTGCCACGACCCGACCTGTCCACGGGCGACGGAATCTACAAGTCGACAGATGCCGGGAAGACTTGGACGCATCTGGGCTTGCGCGACGGCCAGCAGATTCCGCAGATTGTCGTCGATCCGCGCAACCCGAATCGGCTGTTCGTCGCGGTCCTTGGCCATCCATATGGTCCGAACCCGGAAAGAGGTGTCTTTCGTTCCACAGACGGCGGACAGAACTTCCAGAAGGTTCTTTACAGGGACGAGAACACGGGCGCCTACGATGTCGATCTGGACCCATCCGACCCGAACATCGTTTATGCGACGCTCTGGGAGACGCGGCAAGGTCCCTGGGAGGACGGCGAGTGGAATGGCACCAACGGAGGCATTTTCAAATCAACAGACGGCGGCACGACCTGGAAGCCGCTCACCAACGGTTTTCCGGGAGGCGTCCAGCAAGCAGAATTGGCTGTCTCGCCGAGCAACCCAAAGCGCCTTTATGCGTCAGTGACCGGCTCCGGCGGTGGTGGCCGTGGAGGTGGTGGAGGAGCAACGGGAATTTCATCCTCAACACCATCAACTCCGAGCGGCATCTATCGCTCGGACGATGGCGGCGAAACCTGGGTGCGCGCCTCGACCGATAATCGCCCGGCTGCGCGCATCGGCGGCGGTGACCAGTCGGTCCCGGCTGTGGATCCAAAGAATCCCGACATTGTCTATTCGGCCAGCGTGGTGACCTGGAAATCGACGGATGGCGGCAAGACCTGGATGGCTCTTCGCGGCGCACCCGGGGGCGATGATTATCAGCGCATCTGGATCAACCCGAATAACCCGGATACCATGATCATCGTCTCGGACCAGGGGGCCATCATCACCGTAAACGGCGGCGAGACCTGGAGCTCCTGGTATAACCAGCCGACTGCGCAGATGTACCACGTCGCGGCGGACAACGCCTTCCCGTACCGCCTCTGCAGCGGACAGCAGGAAAGCGGATCGGCCTGCGTGTCCAGCCGCGGCAATGATGGGCAGATCACATTTAGGGAATGGCACCCGATAGGTGCTCAGGAGTACGCTACTGCCGCCCCGGATCCGCTCAATCCCGACATTGTTTATGGTGGCAGCAGGAACGTGTCGCGCTACGACCGGCGCACCGGCCAAGTTCAGACCGTCGGTCCTCCCGGCGTGCGCACGAGGCGCACCGCCCCGCTGGTTTTCTCCACGGTGGATCCGCACATCCTCTACTATGCCGGCGACACAATGTGGAAGACTGCTGACGGCGGCCATACATGGCAGCAGATCAGCCCCAACCTCGCGCGGAAGACCTGGGAAGTCCCGGCAAGCGTCGGCAAATATCGGGATAATGTGCAGCCGTCGCAGACCGGCGTCATCTACACCGTCGCGCCGTCATACATCGACGTCAATCATATCTGGGCCGGTACCGACGACGGTCTGATTCAGTTTACAGTTGACGGCGGGACCAACTGGACGGATGTGACACCGCCGGATCTCAAGCCATGGGCCAAGGTCGCGACCATCGATGCAGGCCACTTTGATTTGCTGACCGCATATGCGGCCATCAACACGCTTCGCCTCGACGACATGAACCCGCACATCTACCGGACGCATGACGGCGGCAAAACATGGATGCCCATCACCACAGGCATACCCGACGGAGCGCCCGTAAACGTCGTGCGGGAAGATCCGAAGCGCAAGGGCCTTCTGTTTGCGGGCACCGAGCGAGAAGCCTATGTTTCATTCGATGACGGCGACCACTGGCAGTCGTTGCGGCTGAACATGCCGGCCACGTCAATCCGCGACCTCATCGTCAAGAATGACGATATTGCAGTTGCGACTCACGGGCGCGGCTTCTGGATCCTCGATGACATTACGCCGCTGCGCCAGATCGACGCCAAGGTAACGGTGGCAGATGCGTTCCTGTTCCAGCCGGAAACCGTCATCAGGGTGCGTTGGGACATGAACAGCGACACCCCGCTTCCGCCGGACGAGCCTGCTGGACAGAATCCGCCGGAAGGAGCGATCGTCAATTACTACCTGAAATCTCCGGCATCAGAGCCGATCACGCTGGAAATTCTTGATGCCGCCGGCAAATCCATACGGCATTACTCGAGTGCCGATCCGGTCACAATACCTGATTCGGCGAGTGCGGCGGTTCCTCTGTATTGGTATCGCCCGCCTCGCGTGCTCTCGACGGCTGCGGGCATGCACCGCTTCTTCTGGGACATGCGCTACCAGCAATTGCCGGGCGGTGGCGGTGGGCGCGGCGGTGGCCTTTCGATGCAGGCCATCGCACACGACACCGGGACTGGTTCCAGCGCTCCTTGGGTTGCCCCTGGCCAGTACAGCGTAAAGTTGACCGTCAACGGCAAGAGTTACACGCAGCCGATCACCGTGAAAATGGATCCGCGCGTGAGGTTGTCGGCTCTCGAGATTGCACAAATTGGCTCATGGTCGAAGCAGCTGTATGAGGGGGTGATCTACGCACAGACGGCACTGCAGCAGCTGCAGTCGATGCGCGATCAGGTGAAAGCGCTCCAGGAGAAGGCGGCCGGACAGGGCGCCCTAACGAAGGCGCTGGCTGCATTCGATCAGAAGGCGCTCGCGCTCCAAGGCACAGTGAGTGCCGGCGGCGGGCGCGGAGGCCGCGGTGGTGCGGCTGCTCCCGCTGCAGGGGCGGCAGCGGGGCAGAGGGGCGCAGCCGTTCCAGATGCTGCCAGAGGTGCCGCAGGCGCGCCTACGCAAGGCGCAGCCGCCAGAGGCGCAGCTGCAGCCGTTGGGGGAGCTCCGGCGGGGAGAGGCGGCGGCAGAGGGGGCGGCGCGCCAGCAGGTCCGCCGGATACGCTGTCCGCCATCGGTCCCGCGCTGAGCGCGGCCATCAGCCCGCTGCAAGCGGCCGAAGCAACTCCGACAGCTCAGACCGTCGACTCAATCAACACAGGCCTCAAGGCGCTTGCGGGCTTGAAAGCGCGCTGGTCAACGCTCAGGACCGTGGATCTGCCAGCGTTGAACGTCCAGCTCAAGCAAGCCAGCCTGCCCGCGATCGAGGTGAAATAGTTCAAGCTGGCCCGCAGCCGCGCTGGGGCGCGGCGGTCCCAGGACACCTGGGATCGCCGCGCCCCAGAAGCACGATTACGCCACGTTGATCGTGGACCATCGAAAAAACGCCAAAGCAACCATAGCGACTCCCGATGGCTGGTAGTGGAGCACCGGCGCCTGTTTTTGCCTTGTTTGCCGCATTGGAATGTCCTATAAACTGCTCCTTGCTTTGATAGTCTCGCCGCGTTTTGCTCGATCTGGAGGACGCTATGAATTCCATGGATCGTCGCGAGTTTGCCCTTCGTGCATTTTCGGGAATTGCCGGCGGTTCTCTACTCTCGGGAGTTGCCCATGAGCATCCCCATGCCCAGTCCGGATCCGTTGCCGCTGCATTGGCCGATCGCGATGACGGGGAACAGTATTGGGAACTGGTCAAGAGTTCGTTCGCGCTGTCGCCGGGACTCATTTACTTCAACAATGGGTCGCTAGGCCCTTCTCCATCACTCGTGATCGATGCCACGGAAAAGTTCCGGCGCACTCTGGATGCATACCCCTCCAAATACATGTGGGGAGGATGGAATGCAGATAAAGAGAACGTCCGCGCCAAGGCCGCGGCCCTGCTCGGCGCTACTACCGATGAAATTGCTCTTATCCACAATACGACGGAGGGCATGAATGTCGTCGCCAGCAGCATGGATCTCAAACCTGGAGATGAAGTGATCTTAGCCGATCACGAGCATGCCAGCGGGACCGTTTGCTGGCAATACTATCAAGAGCCGAAAGGCGTAAGGCTCGTCCGGCCCAAGCTTCCGATTTTGCCCGCCAGCCCTGCCGACATCGTCGAAGTGTATCGACAAGCCCTCAGTCCGCGCACCAGAGTGATCTCGATGTGCCACGTCATTAACACCAACGGCATGATTCTTCCGGTGCGGGAAGTCAGCGAGATGGCCCATGCGCGGAACATCCTCGTTGCGGTGGACGGCGCGCAGGCTGCGGGCATGTTCCGCTTCGACGTCCATCAGCTCGGCTGCGACTTTTACGCCGCCAGCGCTCACAAGTGGCTGTTTGCACCGAAAGGGGTCGGGATTTTCTTTGCGAAAAAGGAATCGCAAAAATACATTCGGCCGCTGGTCGTTGCGGCGGGCTGGGAAGACAAGTCCATCAAACGTTTTGAGAATTACAACACGAGGAATCTGCCTGAGCTGCTGGGATTAGGCACGGCTCTGGATTTTCGCAATATGATCGACGGCGGACGCATCGAAACCCGCACCCAGGATCTCAAGCACTATTTCCGGGAACGCTTGTCCGGAAAACCTCACTACAAGTTCAAGACGCCTGCGCCGGACGACCTGTCGGTAGGCATCAGCACCGTCGAAATGGAAGGCCATAGTGTGACGGACTTAGGGCAAAAGCTCTCGGCGCGCCAGATCGATTGCCGGGCGATGACCGAATTCGGGCTCAATGGCCTGCGTATTTCGCTGTCCATTTATAACACCAAACGTGACATCGATACGCTGGTCCAAGCTCTTGAAGATCTCAAGGCGTAGCTAGCCGATCTCCTTCACGACGTCGACGGTTGAATCCGCGCCAAAGGTGATTTTGAATCCGCGCTTTCTGAAAACGGAAATCATGCGGGAGTTGTCCGTGGTGGTTTGCGCCACAATGCGTTTGAGATTCCACTTGCCCGCGATTTCGAGGCAGTAGTCGGTGATGATGCTGCCTAGCTCCTTCTTCTGCCACGCGTCGCTGATCAGCACCGCGTACTCCACTTCCTTGTGGTCTGGATCCGCGATCAGCCGGCCGATGCCGAGCAACATGCGCTTGCCGTCGCGATTCATCTCGGCGACGATCGCGATCTCGCGGTCGTAGTCGATGTGGCAGTATCGTGTTGCGACCTCATGCGCTTGCCAGTGGAAAAAGTATCGGAAGCGGGAGTAGATCGACTCTTTCGAGCAGCTCGCCAGGAGATCCATCCAGAGCGGCTCGTCTTCGGGCTTGATCGGGCGCAACGTGATTTTGGCGCCGTCGCGAAGTTCGATCATGCGCACGTATTTTTCCGGATAGGGCCTCAGAGCCAGGTGCGAATAGGGCTCCAGTTTTTTCCCGACAAGAGATCGATCGAGTATGACGCGGGCGTCGAGGGCGACGGCCTCCTTTTCCGTTACGAGCAACGGGTTGATGTCGAGCTCGCTGATCTCCGGATAATCGGCAGCCAGATAGGACAACCGGATCAGGACCTCGACAAGTCCCGCGACGTTGACCGGCGGACGGCCGCGATAGCCGTTCAATAGAGGCCACATCTTGAGCGATTCCAGCATGCGCTTGGCAAGCCTCTCATTGAGAGGCGGAAAGCCAAGCGCCCGGTCTGCAAACAATTCCGCCCCGGTGCCACCCATGCCGACAAGCATCACCGTGCCGAAGACGGGGTCTTTCTTGATTCCCAGGATCATTTCGAGAGCATCCTTCGTTCTGACCATGCGCTGAACGGTAACTCCGAGCAATTTTGAATCAGGCCTGCGCGCCGCGGCGTTTGCCATGATCCTATCGAAGGCGTTCCGGACCATGCCTTCGTCCTCCAGATCCAGCATCACTCCGCCAACATCGGTTTTGTGCGTGATCTCCGGGCAGTGGACCTTGAGTACTACAGGATAGCCGAGGCGCGCCGCTGTTCTGACGGCTTCCGACGCGGTCTTTGCGGCATAGGGACGAGTCGTGGAGATCCCGTAAGTTTCCAGGAGCGATTTGGAAACATCCTCCGGCAAAACGTCGGAGCCGCCGAAATGTTCCGCGATGAACTGCGCGCGCAGCTTCTCGCGGTCCATGGGGAACTCGAGCGGAACGTCCTTCGGGGTTTCATAAAGCGCTTCGAGATTACGCTGATAATCGACAAGAGTCATGAACGCCCGGATGGCATCCTCTGGAGTCTTGTACGCGGCGATGCCGGATTCCTCGAGGATCGGAATCGATTCCCGCATGCTCTGGCCGCCCAGCCAGGCGGCCAGCATTGGCTTCCCCGTCGAAGCGGCGAGCTTTCCGATCGCCTTGGCGGTGGCGGTCGGATTCGTCATGGCCTGGGGTGTGAGAATCACCACTACGGCGTCCACTCCCGCGTCCTCGATCACAATCTGCGTGACCTTTTCGATTCGCTTCGAGTTCGCATCACCCAGCACGTCGACGGGATTTCCGTGTGACCAGGAGGGTGGCAGGTTTTCGTTAAGCCGTGCCATCGTCTCGGGGGAGAGCTTCGCCAGCACGCCGCCGGAAGCGATCAGGGCGTCGGTGGCGATGACTCCGGGCCCGCCGGCGTTGGTGACGATTCCGAGATTGGGGCCGCGGGGATTCTTGTTTCTGCCGATCAATTCGGCGCAGTCGAATATAAGGCCGAGGTCGAAGATGCGCGCGAGCCCCGCGCGTTGAAATGCCGCGTCGTAGACGGAATCCTCCGACGCCAGCGCGCCTGTATGCGATGCGGCGGCCCTCGCTGATTCCGGGAAGCGCCCGGCCTTGTAAGCGATGATTGGCTTGGTGCGCGCGAAAGCACGCGCAGCCGTCATGAACTTGCGCGCCTGCTCAATGGATTCCACGTAAAGAATGATCGACTTGGTGCTCTGATCCTCGCCGAAATAATCGATGAGATCGCCGAATTCCACATCCAGGCAGTTGCCGATGGACACAACGTAGGAAAAGCCGATCTTGCCTTCGATCGCCCAATCCAAAACCGACGTGCAGAGAGCGCCGGATTGGGAAATGAAGGCGATGTTGCCCGGCTTGGGCATTCCTGACGCGAAACTGGCGTTGAGCCTCGATCCCGGCACGATGATCCCCAGGCAGTTCGGGCCAAGAATCCTCATGCCTTCGAAGCGCGCGGCCTCCGCGCGGATCTGTTCCTCCAGCGCTTTCCCGGCGTTGCCGGTCTCCTTGAAGCCGGCAGTGATGATGATCAGACCTAGGATGCCGGCCTCTCCGCAATCACGCACGACCCGGGGAACCTGATCCGGGGGGGTGCAAATCACCGCCATGTCCGGCGTCTTGGGAAGGCTCTTGAGGTCTGGGAAGCAGTAGATCCCGAGCACCGCTTCATGCTGGGGGTTCACGGGGTATACGACCCCCGCAAATCCGCCGCCGATGAGGTTGCCGAGAACTTTGCCCCCGACGCTGTTCGGGTTGATGGTGACCCCGACGATCGCAATGCGCTTGGGTTTAAATATCCGGTCTAATCCGTGCACGTCCATTGGTAAGTTCCCTGGAATCCTGGCGACAGGAAAACTGTCACCTGTTCTCCTTGAGCGCCGCGAGCAATCGGGCCATCGCCGCCGTCGCATTGTCCTGGAGGAAGACGTCGGTAATCTGGCTTGTGTACTGAGACTCCCGGGTATTGATCTCGAGGATGGTGGCCCCATTCTCCTTAGCGGACCAGGGAATCAGGCAGGCCGGCATCACTTCCCCCGAGGTTCCGATCAGAAGAAAAACATCGGACAGGCGCGCTTCCAACATCGATTTCGTCGCCGCCGGCTCGGGTATGGATTCTCCAAAGAAAACGAAGTCCGGCTTGAGCACTCCTCCGCACACCCTGCACGTCGGGGGGAGTTCAGAGAGGTCGACCTCCGCAGCGCGATACGACATGGTGCAGCCAAGGCAGACGAGAATGCGCGTGTTGCCGTGGAACTCCCAGATCACCCTGTTACCCGCCTTCTGATGCAAATTGTCGACGTTCTGGGTGATCACGCAGTGGAGCAGTCCATCATTTTCCATGGCAGCCAAGCCCAAATGCGCCGCATTCGGCTTCGCCGCGATGATGCTGTCGTAGAATATTTCCTTGATCGCTGCCCAGGATTGTTTCGGATGCTCGTGAAAAAACCCGATGTCGAGCACTTGTGAGTCACATCGGCTCCACAATCCATCCGGCCCGCGAAACGGAGGAATGCCGCTCTCCACGGAGATGCCGGCTCCGGTGAACGCCGTGAGACGGTGCCCCTTCAGGATCATGCCTGCAGCGCGCTGATACCCTGATTCTTGTTCTAGATTCACATCCGATCCAACAAACGCGGCCCAGACTTGCCGCGCCGCGATGTGAATTTCTATCCCCCATTTGTTCGGGGATCAAGGAGAAAGTGGAGCAGTTGCTCACCACACCGGCAGAAAATGTGAAGTTGAGCAAGAATGAGCAGTACCTCATCTATGAAGACAGAAAGGGCCAGGAGAACGCCTGGCGCAAACATCACACTTCCGCCGTGGCGCGGGACATTTGGATCTATGACACCAAGACCGGCACACACAAAAAGATCACAACATTTCCCGGAGAAGACAGGAACCCCGTATTTACGGACAACGACAGAGCTTTCTTTTACCTGAGCGAAGAGAGCGGCTCGTTCAACGTGCACAAGATGAGCGTGGACGGGGGCAAGTCCCAACAGATTACGACCTTTAAAAAACTGCCCGTTCGCTTCCTGTCCGCATCCAACGACGACACCTTGTGCTTCGGCTACGACGGAGATATTTACACGCAAAAGGGCACCGGCAAGCCTCAGAAACTGAATGTAGCGATTGCCGCGGATACCAAGGCCAATAACGAACGTATCGTGCCAGTCACCGGAGACGCCCGCGAACTTGCCGTCTCGCCCACCGGAAAAGAAGTGGCGTTCGTCTTCCGCGGTGAGGTGTTCGTCGCCAGCACGGAGGGCGGCGGCACAAAGCGCATCACCAACACTTCAGGACAGGAAAGAGGGGTGAGTTTCTCGCCCGACGGCAAGGCCTTGCTCTATGCCTCGGAACGGGGCAACAGCTGGAAAATCTTTGAAACCCGCAAGGCCCGTGATGAAGAGCCGTATTTCTACGCCTCGACGGTCTTGAAGGAAACACCGATCGTGGACAACGACAGGGAAAACTATCAACCTGTTTACTCTCCCGACGGCAAAGAGATTGCCTACATTGAGGACCGTATGACGTTGAAGGTCCTCAATCTCGAGTCCAAACAGACCCGCACGCTGCTCACCGACAGAGAATTGTTCTCGACGCGGGATACGGATCAGTATTTCCAATGGAGCCCTGACAACAAGTGGATCTTGTTCGATTATGCCGTGCCCGGCCTCGCACCCGGCGAAGTGGGATTGATCCGGGCCGACGGCAAAGGGAAGGTCGTCAATCTGACGCAGAGCGGCTTCAACGACCACGATGCCAAATGGATCATGGGCGGTAAGGCGATGTTGTGGTTCAGCAATCGCGACGGCTTGAAATCTGTGGCACAAGGCGGGGGTGCCCAGAGCGACGTCTATGGGCTGTTTTTCACTCAGGAAGCCTGGGACCGCTTCAAGCTCAGCAAGGACGACGCGGCGCTGCTAAAAGAGATGGAAGATAAGAAGGACAAAGCCGACGCGTCGAAAGACAAGAAGGAAGCCGTCAAAGTGGAAGATGTCGTGATCGACTGGGACGGGTTGGAGATGCGAAAGGCACGGCTGACGATCCACTCATCCATTCTTGGCGATGCCTTGGTGAGCAAGGACGGGGAGACCCTCTACTATCTGGCGCGCTTCGAGCGCGGATTGAATCTTTGGACCACGAATCTGCGCACCAAAGAAACCAAGATGCTCGTGACCCTGAATGCCAATTCGAGCAGCATGCAGTGGGATAAGGATCAGAAGATCATATTCCTGCTGGCGGATGGAGGCATCTCCAAGATCGATCCGGCAAGCGGCAAGCGGGATGCCGTGACGATCAATGGGGAAATGGTTCTGGATGAGGCAGCCGAGCGCCGGGAGATGTTCGAGCACGTCTGGAGAAGGACGAAAGAGACATTTTATACCGCCGGCTACCATGGGGTGGATTGGGATGGGACCAAGGCGATCTATGAGAAGTACCTGCCGTACATCGGCGATAACTACGAACTTGCCGAAATGCTCAGCGAGATGCTGGGCGAGCTGAATGTAAGTCACAGCGGCGCCTCTTACTCGAGTTCCGGCCAGAATGCGGATGCAACGGCCTCGCTCGGCCTCTTTTACGATGAATCCTACAAGGGCAACGGCATGAAGATCGTGGAGGTCATCAAGGACGGGCCGCTCGACAAGGCTGGCATGAACGTCACGCCCGGCATGATTCTCGAGTCCATCGATGGTGAGGCAATTACTCCGGAAAAGGATCTGGCACAATACCTCAACCGCAAGGCGGGCAAGAATACCCTGCTCGTGTTCGTGGATGGGGACAAGAGAAGGGAAATCACCGTTAAGCCTGTTGCTCTCAATGAAGAGAATGCCCTGCTGTACAAACGCTGGGTACGCCGGAACGAGGAAGAGGTGGACAAAATAAGCCACGGCCAGCTGGGCTATGTGCACATCCCCGGAATGAACGACAGCTCGTATCGCAGCACCTACGAGGAAGTGATGGGGAAATATGCGGACAGGAAAGGAATCGTGATAGATACCCGCTTCAACGGTGGCGGAGATCTGGTTGCGGATCTGGCGATGTTCCTGAGCGGGAAAAAACTATTCGATTATACGACTGACAATAGAAGCAGCGGCTACGAGCCCAACTTCCGTTGGACGAAACCCAGCATTTCGTTGGCCAATGAAGCCAACTATAGCGACGGTCATTGCTACGCGTTTACCTATCAGTACCTGGGTCTTGGCAAACTCGTCGGGATGCCGGTCCCGGGCACCTGTACCTTTTCCGGGTGGGAGAACCTCCAGGACAGCACCGTCCGATGGGGTGTTCCGCCTGTGGGAGTGAAAATCGCCGGAGGCACTTATCTGGAGAACCACCAGACGGAGCCGGACATCAAATTGATGAACCAGTACGAGATCGTGAGCAAAGGACGGGATCAGCAGCTGGAAGCGGCGGTCGCGGAATTGCTGAAGGAAATCAAGTAATCAGGTGAGCTCGGGGGCTGGCGCTTCGGACAAACCCCAGTTTGCGAGCACGAGATGCAGGCCGTGCACGGTTCCGTCCCCCGAGGCGATAGCTTGCTTGCGCGCTCGGACATCGTCACGAAATTGAGGACTGGCGGAGTCGGCTACGGCATCGGCTATCACCAGTCGCAAGGCACTTTCATCGGGTGCTCCTCCCTGGGATAGCCTTTGCGCGATCATGGATCGAGCTGCAGGGCCGATGCCGCCATTCTGCACGTGTATATCGAAGCAAAGGGCCACACCCAACTCAGTCTTGAGTCCGAGATTGCGCGCGGTATTTAGGGCCGGTTGGAAATAGTCCTCGTTTGCCCGCCTGCGCTGTTCCTGCTGTACCTCAGGGAACCCGCCAAAGCGCGCGAATGCTGACAGCCACGGTTCG
>Ga0187882_1002243_pt1 | contig 18070 bp, 9 predicted proteins | sample June2016WEW_19_1_3_FD_132991 | JGI IMG/M metagenome (GOLD analysis project Ga0187882, IMG submission 132991) | Peatland microbial communities from SPRUCE experiment site at the Marcell Experimental Forest, Minnesota, USA - June2016WEW_19_150 | ecosystem: Environmental > Terrestrial > Soil >... | reverse complement strand
CCGGACAGGCAGAACTCTCTCGTATGGGTGGATCAGAAAGGAATAGAACAGCCGGTCACCGACTTGAAGCTCCCTTGGGCCGCGATCCGTCTTTCCCCGGATGGCCAGAGAATTGCCCTCGAGACTTTACCAGAGTACCAGCTGTGGGTATATGACCTGAAGCTAGGCACCAATAGTCGACTGATTGGCGAGGGATTAGCTGCCATCCCGATCTGGTCTCCCGACGGTAAGCGGCTCCTTTTTTCCTGGGCAAAATCCCTGGTGCTGAACTTGTACTGGCAGCCTTACGATGGAAGTTTGCCGAGGGAGCGCCTCACAACAAGCGAATATATCCAATACGCAGGATCATGGTCTTCGGATGGAAAAACGGTAGCTTTGACGGAAAATCACAACCCTCTCTATAAAATTGCTATGCTCGATGTCCCCTCAGGGCGCGTGACTCCGTTCCTGAATTCGCCATTCAATGAGCAGTATCCCGAGTTCTCGCCCGACGGTCGATGGATAGCTTACTCATCCAATGAGTCCGAGCGCGACGAGGTCTGTGTGCGACCCTTCCCCGGTCCGGGCATGAAACACCAAGTATCCAACCAGGGAGGCATCCAGCCTCTGTGGGCAAGAAATGGCAAACAGCTTTTCTACCGATGGCAGGATCAAGTGTGGGTCGCGGATGTCTTGACAGAGGGCGGCTTCGCGACCACCAAGCCGCGCCTGCTTTTTGAGAAAGCCGGATACTCGAGTGGTTTTCCCATACGCGGCTACGATCTGTCCCTCGACGGAAAGCGATTTCTCATGGTCAAGCTCGACCAAAGGAAGCCCACGCCTGTCACCGAAATGATCCTTGTCCAGAACTGGTTCGAGGAACTCAAGCAAAAGGTCCCGAGCGGCAAGAAGTAATCGCGGCCGAATGCATTCCTGTGTCTCCCACGATAGGGTCCCGGCAGGCTTACTTTATAGTTCAGCCCTCACTCCCTGAAGCCTTATTTGAAATGACGCGGGCCCGAAGTCCCAATGTGGGAAGTTGACTGGTGACCAGCCACTTGGACGAGATAGCGACTACTCAGGCATGTGAAACGAACATGTGGAACGAGCTGGATGTGGTCAATTTCTCTAAGCAGCGGCTTCCTTTGGGCATACCCGCCTGCATGCGATCCTTCTAGCTTCTGATGAGGCCACAATATGTCGACTTCGATGTCTGCCGCTCCACTGCGGCTGGCTATTGCAGCTAAATGTTGCTGGGTACGGCTTTTTGGAGCACTCCTGCCTCATTGCACAATGTCGTTCGGCTTACACGCGATTAACGGGCATGAGATATTCGCCTAACCCTGTTCCGAAAATAGGATGGACACCCAAAACTCTTCGGAATCGGGATCGCAATCGCTATCGCAATCGGCTTTTAAGCCGCTCGCCCCCAAATGCCGATTGCGATCGCGACTGCGATTGCGATGCCGATGCCGACGGGCTAGCACGGAGTTTTCACGCGTCACTGGGTGCGTCACGGCGCATGAGGGACTGCTTCTAACGTCGCCCATACAGGTTAAAACTCTTATCAGGCGGCAATTTCGCGTGGTCCGATCCAAACCCCACTATGAAGGACACGCTACAATAATTTCATTCGGGCTCATAGGCCATTACTTAGCTGCCGCGGCATCCAGCGCCAGATACCAGTTGCGGTGTGCTTCAGGCTCGGCTTGGGACTTCACGTCGATGCGCATACACTGATAGTTGTTATCGGCGCGGTAGGGGCCGGCCAGTTCGGCAAGCCAACGCCGTTGGGGTTGCCGGTCTTGATGAAATTCACGAAAAAGGGCTGCATCACTTTGGATACTTCGTAGTCGGCGGGCTACCAGGCGTAGCGCTTGTCCAGGTCAAGGTTGCCCATGGCGTACTGGATCTCGGCGGAATGTACCGCGCCGCGGAGGGGTGGGAGCGGCTCCTCGCCAGAGGTTTCAACCGCCACGCCACACCACCAAACGCCGTCACGGCGTGATGCTGACGACGCTCGTCAGTCGCCGCCGGGCGAGGCGGGCGGCGTGATTGTGACCGCAAGGCCGTTCTGTTTGAGCAGCGCGTTCATCGCCGGCAGGTCTTTGTCCGTGATCTGCTTGTACTGTGCCGCAATTGCCGCGAGCTCCGACTTGAACCCGTTGTTCACCGCCAGCTGCTGATCGGTCGGGCCGAGATCGCCGCCGCCGGACCCGCCGCCAGGGGTGCCGACCATCTGGCCGATCATCCAGCTGATTCTTTCGTACAGTTGCACCGGCTGACGGAAGGCGTCCTCGCTTCGCCCCGTGTTGCGCAGGTCGATCATCTTCGCTTCGACCGCGCTCAAGTTCGACTCGAACGTCTTCACCGACTGGAGCAGCGTCGCCCGTGGCGCGTCGTTCGCGAGCGACGCCATGAGATCCTGGGACTGCTTGCGCATCGACTCGAGAGCGTTGCCCATGCGCGCCACTTCGTCGATCTCCGCCAGCACCTCGCGCGAGAACGCAACTTGTGCCTCGATCGATTGCTGGGTCCCCGGCGACTTCGGGTCCGGCAGCACGGTGAGCGACGTTGTCTGCTCGGTTGTTCCGGCCTTCACGCGCACCGTGTACGTGCCCGGCGGCACGATCGGCCCCGCGGGCGGAATGCGCGTGCCGTACGCCGCGTACTGTCGGCGCGCCGGCGCCCACGGTTCGTAGAGCGGCGGCGTCTGCATCGTGATCGCCGAGCCGTTGTCGTAGCGCAGGTCCCACCACACGCGATTGAGACCCGGATGGCCGACGACCGTCAGGGTTCGAATGATCGCGTTGTTCGGCCCGGCGATCGAGACCTCCACGCCCGGCGTCGCCGCCTTGAGCGAAAAGTTGATGTCCGCACCGTACGGCGGATTCTCGCCGGTGACGTGCGGATCCGGCTCGCTTTCGCGCGCGTCCGCGGTAGCACGAAAACGGTACGCGGGGCGCAACGGGAACAGATGAAAGGCTTCAGCTTGCGACGCATCCCACGTCCTGAGCGGCGTTACATCGTCCAGGATGTACACCCCGCGACCGTGCGTGCCGATCACGAGGTCGTTGAATGTCGGCTGCACCTGCATCCAGTACATCGGGGCCGGCGGCAAGTCATTTCGCACGTGCGTCCAGTGCTGGCCGTCGTCCCACGTCACGTACAGCGCGTTGTCTGTGCCGAGGTAGAGCATGCCTCGACGCACGGGATCCTCAACGATGATGTGCGCGCTCGAGTTGACGCTCTTTGGCACGCTCGACGAGATGAGCTTCCACGTCGCGCCGTAATCAGACGTCTCAAAGACCAACGCGTCGTAGATGCCCTCATGCTGCAGGTTCTCGACGACGTAGGCCGTGCCGGCGCCGAACTTGGATGGGGCGATGCTCCACACCGTGCCCCACGGCGGCAGGTTCGGGATGTTCTTGGTGACGTTGGTCCAATGCGCCCCTGCATCTTGCGTGACGTTCACCTGACCGTCCGTGCTGCCCGTCCAGATCACGCCCGCCTTCATTGGCGACTCGGCAATCGCGTACAACGTCGCGCCATCGAACGTCGTCAGGTTGTCGGACGTGATGCCGCCCGAATTCCCCTGGTGCGACTTGTCGTTCGTCGTGAGATCGGGGCTGATCACCTTCCAGCTCTGGCCGCCGTTGGTCGTCATGAACACCACCTGCGCGCCCACGTACACGCGATTGTGATCGTGCGGCGAGATCGCGATCGGCGTAATCCAGTCCCAGCGATACTTCATGTCGGCGGGCGCCCAACCGTAGCTCGTGATCGGCCACGCGCTCACGTCGCGCGCCATGCCGTTCTTGTAGTCCATGCGGACGACGCGCCCGTTGTCGCAGCCCGACCACACGATGTCGGAGTCGACCGGGTCAGGCACGGCGAACGCATCCTCGCACCCGCCCGTGCCCATCCAGTTGCCCACGCCCATGCCGCCACGGCCGCCGCCAGTGCGGCTGGGCCCGCGGAAACTCGACTTGTCCTGAATGTTGCCCATCACGTTGTACGGCACCGCGTTGTCCGCCATGACGTGATAGACCTGCGAGATGGGCAACAAGAATTGCCGATAGGACGCGGCACGGTTGTCGCTGATCGCGACGACGGCGTCGTTGGCGACGAGCACACGATTCGCGTTCGTCGGATCGATCCAGACGTCATGGTTGTCTCCGCCCGGCGCGGAAATGGCCTGCGGCTGCGGCGCGCCGGTGTCGGCCGCTCCGGTGCCACGCCCGCGCCCGCCTGCGGCTGCTCCGCCTCCGCCGGCTCCCGCCTGAAACACCGTCGTGCCGCCGTCGCGCGACATCGTGAACGCGACCGACGGGAAGTAGAGCAAGTTCTCGTCGTCCGGCGACACGGCCAGTCTCGTGTAATAGCTCGCGCGCTCGGCCGGCAGATGCGATTGATTGACGAGCTGCCAGGTGGCGCCGCGATCGCTCGATCGGTAGAGCCCCGGCGCCGGCGCGTCCTGCACGAGCGCATAGACGCGATTCGGGTTGCTCGGCGCCACGGCGACCGCGGTCTTGCCGAGCGCGTGGTCGGCGGCGGGCAGGCCGTGTCCGGTGATCTTGTTCCACGTCGCGCCGGCGTCATGCGTGACGTAGACGCCACTGCCCAGGCCGCCGCTGTCCAGGTCGTAGCGGTGAATGATGACCTGCCACATGCCGGCGTACAGCGTTTTCGAATCGCTCGGATCCATCGCGAGATCCGAGCAGCCGGTGCTGTCGTTCACGGCCAGCACCTGCTGCCAGGTCGCGCCGCCGTCGGTGGTGTGGAACACGCCGCGCTCGCGCTGCGTGCGGAACGCCTGGCCGATCGCGCAGACGTATACGCTGTTCGCGTCACGGGGATCGATCACGATGCGCGCGATGTGCCCCGTCGCATCCAGGCCCATGTGCTGCCACGTGCGTCCCGCGTCGGCCGACTTGTAGACGCCGTCGCCGAGCGTGTAGTAGGGACGAATCAGCCAGGGCTCGCCCGTGCCGGCCCACACCGTCTCATGCGCGGTCGGCGCGACCGCGAGCGCGCCGACGGCGGAGACCTCCTTGTCATCGAAGATCGGCCGCCAGTTGATGCCGGCGTCGGACGTTTTCCAGATGCCGCCGTCCGCCGCTCCGATGTACACGGTCATCGGATCGCCCGGCACGCCCGTGATCGACGCGACGCGATTGCCTTCGGGGCCGAGTGGCCGGAAGTGGAGCGCGCCCAGTCCGTCCGCGCCGCCGTCGACCGGTGCCGCCGGTCCTCCGCCACGGCGTTGAGCGTCGATGCTTGTGCTGACGAAGACGAGAACGAAAAGACTGGCGAGGAAGTGACGCATTGGCGCCTCCCGTGGATTTCGATCCCGCTAGTGTGCTCGTCCCCGACGAAGCGGTCAAGCACTTATCTTGGTCCCGTGCAGGTAATCGACTGCCCCAAAATCCGCATAGTTTCGGAGCTTTCAGCCATCCCGGCTAAGACCTGGACACCCGCCGACCGATCACAGCACTCTTAGATAATTCTGCGTTCCGGTGATTCTTGGACGCCTGCGCGCGGTGGTTACTACTTGTTCGAGTGCCTCAGCGGTGGCGTCCACTCGCCAGAGGATACTGGAAGGAAGGAACGGTGACGACTGGGCGAGACAGTTTTGTCGGGGCAGACCGGTAGGATTCTCGGCGCAGGGCTATCGACAACCCTTTTTAACCAGGTGCCGAAAGTCGTGAGGCGAATTGACGATAGATGCAGATCTTAGGAAGACTCCGCTTTCGGGTTCGCTTTTTGTCAGGCCAATTGCGGCCGTGTGGGTCCAAAGGCGATGCGAGCCGTCGCAGCGCCCTGGAACCAGCGCCTGCCGAGTCGTTCTGCGAAACTGCGCAGACTGGAAGCCAGCCCGGCGGCCAGCCGGAATTTGGGTCCGAAGCGGGAGACGGTATCAAGCCAGGCATCCGGCTTGGCCCCGATCCGCAGCAGGATCGGCTCCAGCTCGGGATCGATGGCGCCACGTTTGCCCGGCCGCATCATCCGTCCCGACCTGTCCACCAGATCGATGTATTCGGCCGTAGTCATCTCGAGTATCCCGCGTCGCCCGGGTTCTGATTGAATCGGGCACAGCCATGCCTCCTGCGGACGCGTCAAAACAGAGAAGCTGTCGAGATTGGCCTGTGGGACATGCCCGGCCTGTTTCGGCAACGGGGTGCACGTTTCGATAGATCCCGAGTGCATCGCCGGCACCGTCATCCCGCGGGGATGGGAATCCGTTTTTGCCATTTCTTTCCCCCAGGCTCGGATACGTTCCTGAATGCTCGTGAAGTCGCTGTCTTCGGGAGTTTCCGCCACACCGGCCCGGATCGGATTCAGATCCACATAAGCCATGCAGGCGGCGATGGCCGCTTCGTCGAGCAGCGCCTGGCATTTGAACCTCGACTCCCAGAACCGGCCCTTGACCTGATCCTCCTTGTTTGCAGCACGTGCGATGAATTCGTTCATTCGGCCCATGAACCAGCTCAGACTGCAGAGACGTTTGCGCAACAGCGCGATGCGGTCGGGAAGATTCGTCAGCGCCCGGATTTCTTTCTCGGTGGGCGGCAACGGGACGCCCTTCGGATCCCGATGCCGTGGGAAGAGCGTCAGCCAGCGGGTGGCGACTTCAAGGTCGGACCAGAGGGCGGCGAGGTCGGGCCGCGTGCGCAGAACGCTGTGGTAGTGAGTTATCATGACCGCGTAGGCGCAGACTTCGATGGCGAAGATCGACGCGAGATAGCGCAACCTGTCAACCAGCCATGCCTTGCGGTGGGAGAAGTCCCGGCGTGTGAACGCGTCGAATCCGAAGAGAAACGCGCGGCGGACGCACCGGCTGTAGCAGTGATACACTCCTTCCTCGCCTTCCTGGACGTACTGGCTGCGCGGCAAACCCATGGGGCACCTCCTCGAATACCTCTAACTGCCGACCCATGGAAAGTGCCAAGAAAAAATGTGCAAAAAATGGGTGTCCAGGTCTTGCCATGTATTCGGCCAGACGAGCCATCGGAAGCGTGTCTGGGGTGTAAGCATCAATCCTGAATTCGTATTGGATAGGCTTGCCGGTCACGGACGGTTCCCCAGATATCTCATCCAAAGAGCATGTTATCACAAAATCCTACGGGGGATTTTTCCAATCGCCAGAAAATCTTCCTAACCCCCTTGGTTTGGCAAGGCAAGTGCTGAGGATAGACACTTGCCAGCGCCGCCGTAAATTGCTGAAACAAAAGTACTCTTGAGTTAGGTTTGTCTGTACTTTGTCCGACGCCCGATGCTGATCGCCAGTTCTGAAAGCCCGTGTCCCGCCTCCGGCAGACTGCATGGAATCCATGATCATGGAACCGCCAACGCACGTCATGCAGCGCTCCATCGCAAACCTCATAGGAAATCTGTGGCAGGCACTATTTCACCAATTACATCAGGAAGCGTCTTTACGATTGCAGACTGGAAACTGATGAAATAGTCACCTGCCACCGATTCTCCACGCATGCATAGGGCGCCCACACGTTCTCGACAACGGTCCAGGCCTTCATGACGTTATTGCGAGCCGTTGCGACGAGTTCGCGTGCAATGGTTCTCCCGGCATGAAAGCAGCAAGCGTCAAACTGTTGCCAGGTCCTTCGTGATGACCACGTGCGCAGTGATCAATGCCTGGCCGCCGGGGTATCAGAATCATTGTATGTGTGATGGAGGCTTCGGTGGAGTTCTTCTATCTGGGAAAAGCGTGCGTGAGTCCCCATCGAGGAGAGGTCATACCCAATGCAGATTTCGATATCTTTTTGCGACAGGTAGTTTTTGTGGATCAGGACTTCGCGGATCTGGTCGGCGGCTTCGGGGTACTCGCGCTCGTCGGGGTCGTGGTTTTGCAGGAGGAACTCGCGGTAGCAGTGTTCGATGACCGGCTTCGAGTGGGTCTGGATTTCGTCCACCACGCGGAAGATTTCCGTGATCTTGGCGTCAAATGCTGCTGCCGTGCTGAAGAAAATGTTGCCGTTTGGGTGGGCGGCACCGTTGCGGTCGTCCACCAGCTTGGCGTAAGTGCCGATCATGCCGTTGTCGCAGCCGATTAGCTTGAGGATGCGCAGGATGCTGCGTTCCTTTTCGACGCTGAACACAAAAGGCGAGGTCGCAGTAAGCAGTTTCTTCTCAACATCTCTGGCAAAGCCAATGAGGCCTTTCTTGAAGTCCTCCGATCTGGTCTGCTTGATCTGCCAGATGTTGAAATAAACAAAGCTCATGGTGAGCATGTGGTAAGCCAGGAAGGCGAACTGGTACTTGCCGTAAGTGTAGTTCGTCTGGAAGGCGTCCCAGAGGAAGGCGATGTATTCCTGCTCCTTTGGGCTTTTGTAGGAGAGCGGCAGGTAGTTGCCGAGTTCGGCGGCTTCTTCCATGGCTCACGCCTCCACCGACGCCGGCTCATCCTCGCCCCAGACGCGGGCGAGGGTGGCCTGGATCTTCTTCTCGAAGCGGTCGATCAGTTCGCGGTTGGCGGCGACCAGCACTTGCTCGGCTTCGATCTCGGCGACAATGGCTTGCTGGGTGGCGAGGGGAGGAACCGGAATTCTGATCTCCTTCAGGACACTCGCCTTGATGCCGTAGACCGTAGTGCCACTCTGCCGAGCAAAAATGATTTCTCGCATGCGCTTGGAAAGCAGCACATCTTTCAAGAATCCACCGATGAGCAACTCTCGATTCGGACAAAGTGCAATCAATCGTTGGGCAAGTGCGAAACGATCTGTTGAGGTGATCTGTGCAGCGTTTCCAAGAGGAGCCTCAGTCGTGAACAGCACATCGCCAACCCGTGGTATCCCACGTGTCATCCATGAGTCGTAGTCAGCTTCTGCGATGTATTCGCGAGGCTCAGGATCGATGAACCCTTCTCGGACATTCTTCGCTGTGATGAGTGGGATTCCACTTGTGGTTTTCTCGGGCGTCTTTCCTCGGTAGTCAATGAACCGACAAACCTTTCCGAGTTCCATCTCGGGCCAGTCGGGGTGGATGGGGATGTGGGAGCGGTAGTTGTCGAGGACGGCACGGGCGCCGTTGATGACTTTCTGGTAGCCTTCGATCTCCGCCACGATCTCCTTCTGCACCTGCAATGGCGGGAGGGGGGTTCGGAGCTCTGCGAACGATGACCATCCGATTCTGGGAAGTTGCGCGCCCTTGAGTTGCGCCAAAACCGCATCGTTGAAGCGAGTGCTTCGGAAAATGTAACCATAGAGCGCAGGGATGGCCAGCCCTTCAATGGGCCGAATCACGAAAATATCGGTCGAGCAGATTCCTTTTCGGTCCGCCACCCAGACTTTGTTCAAGTTTGGTCGTAGTTTCCCGTAAAGAAGGTCGCCGGATTTGAAAATATTCTTGAGGCTTTTTATTTCAGAAGGTTTCTCGGTGACGACGTTCCCCGTGATCTCGCCCGTATTCTGTGTGAGGTTTTCGAGGCCGATATAGGTTACGGCGTTCTGAAGTGATTCTGGCAACACTGACTCTTCGGATTTGCAGAAGATGTTCCCGACCGGAACCAGTGGCCATGCGGACACGCTACCCGTCCCCTCCCGATACCTCTCCCCACTCAGGTTGTACTCTCCATTTGCCTCGATCTTCTCCTTCTCCACAATCAGTCCCAGCGTGGGATCAAGGTCAGACGCGGATTTCCCGGCCCGTAGGCGGCGCAGATATTCGCCGACTTCAGCTTGGGCCTGCGGCAGGTCGTTCTTGTCAATTTCGCGCCGCTGGGCGCCGAGGCCGAAGCCGTCGTTTGTAACCTTGAAGAACGCGATTGTTCTGGTCTTCTTGGCCAGCGATTTGTCGAGGATCAGGATTGAGGTTTTGACGCCGGAATAGGGATTGAACACGCCCGCCGGCAACGAAACGACGGCGACGAGGTACTCCTCCACCAGCATCTTGCGCAGTTGCGTGTAGGCCGTTTGGCTCTGGAAGATGATGCCTTCGGGCACAATGATGCCGGCGCGGCCACCGGGCGTGAGGTGCTCGGCCATGTAGTCTACAAACAGCACCTCGCTGCGCTTCGACGGCACGGAGAAGCGGTTGTGCGGCTTGATGCCGCCCTTCGGCGACATGAAGGGCGGATTGGCGAGGATGACGTCGGCGTATTCGTTCCATTTTTCCTGGCTGGTGAGGGTGTCGTACTCGAAAATGTGCGGGTCGGCGAAGCCGTGCAGATACAGGTTCACCAGTGAAAGGCGCACCATATCGGGCGAGATGTCGTAGCCCCTGAAGTTATTCGCGAGGCGGCCCTTTTCATCCGGCGTCAGGGTGCTATTGCCCTTCGCGTCGGCGTTGGCCTTGAGGATGTGCTTGTAGGACGAGATCAGGAACCCGGCGGTTCCGCAGGCTGGGTCAAGCACAGTCTCGATCTTCTTTGGATCGATGACTTCGACCATGAAATCAATGATGTGGCGCGGGGTGCGAAACTGCCCGGCCTCGCCCTGTGAGCCTAGGACCGAGAGCAGATACTCAAAGGCATCGCCGAGTTTCTCGCTGTGGTCGTAGGTGAACTCGTCGATGATCTTTAGGAAGGCGCGCAGCGTCTCCGGGTCGCGGTAGGGCAGATAGGCGTTTTTGAAGATGTCGCGGAAGAGCAGCGGAATGCCTGGGTTCTCCGGCATCTTGGCGATGGCTTCGGCGTAGAGGTTCAGAATCTCGTGTCCGCCCAGGCCGGACCGCATGAGCTTCGCCCAGCCGTACCGGGCAAACTCGTTGGCGAAGAACTTGCGCTTGCCGCCGAACTCCTCGCTCTCAGCGTCCATGTCGTCCATGAACTTGTAGATCAGGGCAATGGTGATCTGCTCGACCTGGCTCTTGGGGTCGGGCACTTTGCCGACGAGGATGTCGCGAGCGGTGTCAATGCGGCGTTTGGTATCGGTGTCTAGCATGACGCTCCTCTAAGCGGCAAATTGGTTCAAGGAAACGTAGTCCTTGACGTACTCTGGGATGATGGTTCGGTATTTCGGCGGCACAGCTTTGAAATCACGGGTGGAAAAGACTGGATTGGTAGCCAGGTCGGTGAACTGCTTGCTTTCGATAATGTGGCGGACCTGGTCGCTGGTGACGTAGGCCTTGAAGTAGTTCTTGATTGCCGGGATGGCTTCCGCCTCCTCGGGCTTGTAGTCGGCGACAAATTTGGCGAATTCCTCCTCCAGCAGTTCGTCCTTGGACTTGAAGCCTGGGATAAGGCCGAAGATCTTTTCCAGGATCTCGCGCAGGGTCAGGCGCCGATCCACAGCGGCGGCTTTGCGCAGTTTGTCGAGGTTGTAGTACTCCTCAGGTTTGTCGAAGACCTCGCGGTTGACATAATCGATGACGCGGTCCCACTGCCCGGATTCGACACTCTTGGCGATGAAGTCATTCTCGCGCACCGTGCCCTCGAACTTCTCGAAGAACATGCGGTCAATCTTCATGCCCTCGTAGCCGATGGCCTCCTCCTTAATCGACGCGAGGATATCAGCGCCGAGGTGCTCATATGTGCCGGCCAACACTGTCGGCCCGCCGCCCCCGCCGTCGCCGCCTTTGACATGGGGCCGGGGCAGCTTCAGTACTTCGTCGTAGTTGAACTTTTCCTCGAAGTATTCGCAGTTGGCGAAGAAGTCGAAGAGCTTGAATGCTTTCTTCTGCGGTTCCTTCACGCTGTCTTTGATGCTGTCATCGAAGAGCTGTTCGAGGAAGTTGTGCTTGCGGGTGCCGCGCCCCTTGATCTGGATGAAGTCTGTCGGCGAGAAGATCGGGCGGAACAGACCCAGATTGAGGATGTCAGTGCAGTCGTAGCCGGTGGTCATCATCCCGACCGTCACGCAAACGCGCGCCTTGCTGGTCTTGTAGGCAGGCAGGAAGTTCGCCGAACCGTGCAAGTTGTTATTGGCAAAATTGACCGCGAACTCCTGTGCGGGAATACTGGGATCGGAAGTGACTTGCACGGCGAAGTCGGACTGGTACTTGTCAGGAAACATGCGGTCGCCCATTTCGTTAAGAATCTGCGTCAGCTTGGCGGCGTGATTTTGACTGACCGCGAAGATGATGGATTTGCCGATCTCGCCGCTGACGGGATCTCGCAGGGCATTTTCCAGAAAGGTTTTGCAGAAGAGCTGGTTGGTGGCCTTGGAGAAGAAGCGCCTCTCGAACTCGCGCCGCTTGAAGGCCTCCTGCTGATCTTCACCGGCATCGTCGGTAAACGAGACAACGAAGCCTTGTTCGGAAAGTAGCTTGGTCGTGATTTCGGTGCGCGCATCCACCACCGTGGGATTGACCAGGTAACCCTCTTTCACGCCGTCGAGCAGCGAGTAGCGGTAGGTAGGCTGGCTGTTCTCGCAGCCGAAGGTGCGGTAGGTGTCCAGCAACAGCCGGCGCTCGGCTTCGCGCGGGTCGCGGGTGGACGGATTGGTTTTGTCGAACCGCCTGAGGTAGTCGCGGGGCGTGGCGGTGAGGCCGAGTTTGTAGCCGATGAAATAGTCGAACACGGCGCGGGCGTTGCCGCCAATGGAACGGTGCGCTTCGTCAGAGATGACCAAGTCGAAATCTGTCGGCGAAAAGAGCTTCTGATATTTATTGTTGAAGAGCAGCGATTGCACGGTGGTGACGACGATCTCCGCCCGCCGCCAGTCGTCACGGTTCTCCTTGTAGATGACCGTCTTGAAATCGGCGGACATTAACAGTAGCGGTGATGTAGGTTTCTTGCCGGCTTGATCCTCCAATTCGAGACGATCTACCAGAAAGAGAACGCGACTGGCATTGCCGGAGCGGAGAAACAGTTTGATTACAGCGGCGGCGACAAGAGTCTTGCCGGTGCCGGTGGCCATCTCGAACAGGAAGCGGTCTTTGCCGTCCTTCACCGCCCGTTGCAGGGAGTGAATGGCCTTCAACTGATAGGGCCGCAAGAAACGCAGGTTGTTGGCCTGGATGTAACCGGGACGCTCCGATTCATTCCGCCACGCGGCTTCGGATTGGTAGTTCGGGCGCTGGGTAAGAACGATGTAGTCCTCGCAGACCTGCTCCTCGATGAGGCGTCGCGGATTAGGCATGACCTTCTGGTAGCCGATTACCGAGTCCGGGGTCGGGAAGGAGGTGATGATGTAAGGGTTGCCGCGTTCGAGATCCCAGAAATAGTGCAGGTTGCCGTTGGAGAGGATCACGAAGCGGCAGTTCTGGGAACGGGCGTACTTGCGGGCCTGTTCCTTGCCGACGAGCGGGTTCTTGTCTTCGGACTTTGCCTCAAGGACGATGAAGGGAAATCCCTTCGAATCGAGCAGGAGGAAGTCGATGAAACCCTGGCTGGTCTTCTCAAAGTTGTCGCCCAGCGCGTCCAGATCGATTGATTTGATCTTGACGCTCGGTTCAAGGCAGATATTGGCGGGGGTGTTACCTGACGGGAAAAAGCGCCAACCTGCCTCTTCGAGCAGCTTGTCGATCTTGATGCGGGCAGCAGCTTCTTTCATCGGCGCGGCGCCCGAGTAAGGTTGGCGTTGCTCGCGGGAGATGCGCCGTACTGCCGGCGCGAGGCTTCGTGGCATGGCGTAGCGCCAGCGTCACCGCCGGTTCCCTTTTTCTGTGCCATCAGTACGTCTCCTTGCGCTCAGTGCCATGGGTCACGCCGAAGTGGCCCGCAACCTCGAATAAGAAACCCAGTCCTCAGGCATCGCCCTTCGCTTGCAGAAGCACCTGTTTCTCGCATTGCCAATGTGTGGCGAGGCTACCACCATGCATGAGGGGGTACAAGCACGAACCTATGAAGGTCAATTAGAGCCAATGACTGGCGTCGGATCTCGCCGAAAAAATCAGTGGCGGCAACCATAAATCGGTCAGCTTCTTGAGTTCGCGACCGGCGGTAGCATTGGGGATCTCGAATTCAAGGACACGCCACGGGCGCGTGACCGCAAACGGGTACCGGGCCTGGAAAAGTGGTGGAATCCAGGATAGTTGAATTCGACGAGGCCCGAATAAACTGAACTGCGTGCGGTTTTCGCCCCCGGTCTTTCCTCCTGCCGTTGTCTCAGCCGCCAAGCGTGAAAGCTCCGGCCCGCAAGGCAAATCGGACAGATTCTCGCTCGCGCAAAATCCCTAAACCAAAGGCATACAAACCGCGCGGGAAGCTCCTTAAACGAAGAAAACGAGCGTCAAAAATAAACGTAAGCCCCATTCTCACAAGCAGTATTGAGATCACCACTCTAGATTCAATAACTGCCTCAGGTCCGGCCCCGATCTCCCATGGGGGCACTTAGTTCCCAGATGCGTGCTCTTTTCTCAAAAACTGCGGAATTTCAAAATCAATGGACAGACTCCTAGATGCTCGGTCTAGCCCAACAGATCAACACAGCCGGTGCCTTCACAGAGCTCCAGCCGAATTCTCGCCCTGGCTGCAAGTTCAAGAGGTGGAACCTTCTCGGCAAACCATGCGTGTGCAAGCCGATCCATACCTGCTCCTACCAGAGGTGCTGTTGTACGCAGGCTGGCTCTCAGTGCCACCCCATCTGTTTTTCCCCCATGAAGAACGAGGTTTCGCTGGCGATATAATCTCCTGAAGGCAGAGGCGACATGACTCTCAATATCATGGAGTTTTGCGTATGGGCGAGCTAATAGGTCTCGAATTCTGGACAGTGCAGCAACGTCCGAATAGTTCGGCAGGTTAAAATACTCCCCACTCTTAATTGCCGCAACCAAACATGCAGCACGGTCGCGGTTGGCCGTGCATTGTCTCAGACGCTCGGCTAATGCACCCCCTCCTTCTTCTGCCGTATAACTCAACGGCGTGAGCTCAGCACGGGGGAATGAACAAGCAACGATTGTAGCCATGCGATCGCCAGCAAGCACCTTTTCGCCTTCCATATGCGGTCCAAGCAGCGCTTCAATTGCAGCCCACCCACCAGCAACTGCCGCGCTGGGTGAACTATTGGCAAGAGGGGCTAAGAGTTCGATTGCCGCATCTACAATACTAGTTTCTTCGGCGGGGTAGAGGCGATTCTCACGATAAAGCGCGTGGATTTCTACCCCGCGCCGCCGACGGTGCAAGGAGAAGGCGCGCTTTTGCCCATCGATCCACGCGTGCTGCAAAACTTTGAGCTGTGCATTTCTGCCTACTGCGATACGAGCGGTAATTCTGTCGATGACTTCCACTGCTGCCTCAACGGCAGATATGGGGTCGCGAGCGTTTAGCTCAAGCCAAAGACCTCCATTCTGGGAGATTCCAGACGGGTCAAAAGCGTTAGCTCGTAGCCAAAGCGCGACCTGAGTTGCATTCACCCAATTCTGGGGCAACTCCGACCTATTTTGTGGAGCGCCCTGAAAGGCAACCATTACCCTATAAGAGCGGGCTTTTTCAGAGATCAGCATCTGTGCCGCAGTAACGATTGAAGCGAGTTCAGATAACCCTTTTCTACGCACCTTCGAAGATAACCATCGGTGTAAAAAGTCGGAGCTGAATCCACCATCGAGCAAATGTGAAGCAATCGATCGTGCAGTTCTCTCTGGACGAAAGGAATCCGTTTCCCGGGTCAGTGCCGCACTCCAACGCCCCAGATAGTTCTCCTCTATCTCTTCAGCCATCTGCCTAATCACCAAGTAGTCTACGCTTTTGTATCTAAGGCTGGTCCGAAGAGTCTCTTGCAGGTGCTTTTTCTGCCGATCACCACCAGCTCCGGGGTCTGGACCTGCCAGTGCCATGGCTGTCGATGCGAGGTTTTTCAGCGCTCCCTCGCTCAAGATGCCAGCATCAACTGCCTCGCTGGCTTCCAAGATCTCTTTCAGGGTAAGGACAATGCCTAGATCCCACAATCCTCGATGCCAAGGTGTGGCAGAGCTAAAGAAATCGAAGAGCCGGGCGATAACGTGGTCAAAAAAAGATTCGTGGACACTTGGCATTGGCTTTGCTATTATAAATTCAGGACGAGAGTCCGAGATCTATCAAAGCAGATGTTCCCTTAGGGGCGCATCGCCATAGAAAAGGGGCCGCCGAAGGGCGGCTTCTTTTTTTGTGCAGCCCAGAATAGCACTTCCGCCACTGACCAGGCCAGCGTATTTCACATCCCACTGTGGTTCAGACACTGGTAAGTCCAGAAGTGGCGTGAGTCCATTAGCGCAAAGATGTACTTGCTATTGGACGTGGACTTGGACTTGGACCTAAACCTCGACGTGGACGTGGACTATCAAGAGGGAAGTAAGCTTTCCCAAGCAGGATGCTCGCGAGAATCTGTTAAGCACAAGAACGTCCAAGTCCAGGTCGAAGTCTAGGTCCAGGTCCAAGTGGGAAAAGCGGCTTCAGTTATTGAATATAAGTGGTACGCCTGGCAGGACTCGAACCTGCGACCCCCGGTTTAGGAAACCGATGCTCTATCCACCTGAGCTACAGGCGCACATTGCGGATTCTGTTCGATTTAGCCTGCAAAATCAACCCGGAAAACCCCATCATTTTAAGCTACATGTGCCAGATTTGTGCCATTTTGATCGCCCTCCAGCGCTCGCAACACTGCCCTGGAGGCCGATTCCGGCGAGAACTTCGCATAGACTCGCCGAGTGAAATCCACGCTATGGTGCCCCATGACCTCGGAGATGAAATGCATCGAACATCCCTGCTCGGCCAGCCTGATTCCAAAGGCATGCCGAAGGTCGTGTACGCGCAGCCACGGATGTCCAGCCGCTTCCCTGGCCTTGGTCCACGGCTTCCTTCAACTATCCCAACTGCTGAGGCTGTCGGGATGGTAGAAAACATATTTGGACGTCTTGGGCATGGCGTTGATTGCCCAGAGTGCCCTTTGGGTTAGTGGAACGCGGCGATCTTTGCCGTTCTTGGTGTTGTCGCGTAAAACTACCTCGCCTCGGCCCAAGTCGAGCTGCTCATGCGTCAGGCTGAGTACCTCTTCGCGCCGGCAGCCCGTCTCGCGCAGAAACGTGTACAGCAGGACCACCCTGTCCCCGGTTTTCACGAACGCATTTCATTCGCTCCTTTCCGAGGATTCAGGAAACTCGCGCCGGGGCATTGTAACCCTGGGCAGCGATCGAAGCTAAGCATCAAGTTCATGCTTCAGGTAAAAAGGGCGTCCACCGTCAATGTGATGATATCTGTTGATCGTGGCGGCTCTCTCTAGCCTTCGAAAGAGCGGCCACGAACGGAGTCCGTTTTTGTCATTTCCTTCCCCCAGGCGCGGATGCGTTCCTGAATGCTCGTGAAGTCGCTGTCTTCGGGAGTTTCCGCCACACCGGCCCGGATCGGATTCAGGTCCACATAAACCATTCCGGCGGTGATCGCCGCTTCGTCGAGCAGCGCCTGAGCGCTCTCGATATGAGCCGCTCCCCGTCTTCTGAACGGCAAGGTAAGCCGGGGTCAGCATCGGAATGCGGGCCTAGTAGAGCTCAAGGCAAGCGGCAGTTTCGTCTGTCGCAAACGCTTCAATCAGGCTGAAGCTCTCCCGCAAAAGCCGCTCGATGTGGACGACCTTGGCATTCCCGCAACACAGCCATATCAGTTTGACAAGCTTGTGACTCAGGTTATGGTCAAACAGGAGCTTGGTCATGGGAGAACGCGATCACTGAATGGCGCTCTTTGTCTGCAGCAAAGGCCAGGCAGGCCTGGATGTCCTCCTCGGTCAGGTCAGGATAATCCTCGATGATCTCCGCGTGGGACATGCCGGCAGCCAGCCAACCAAGCACATCACCCACGGTGATGCGGATCCCGCGGATGCAAGGCTTGCCCCCACGCTTGCCTGGTTCCAGGGTGATGATCTTGCGGTAATCGACCATAGACTGACATATTAGCAAATTCGCCTGTTTGTGTCTCCTCCAATGATTGAGCAAGGCCCGTGCCAATCCCGCGATCAAAAATCGTAGCGCAGGGCGAACTGCATGACGCGCGGGTTTATCAGCAGGAAATAGGGGACGCCCTCTTTTGGATTTCGAGGGCAACTTTCAAACAGCCTGATGCGAGCGGGCTGCAGCTCCAAAAAGAAACCAGCTTCGCAATTGCGTATTCCGGACCAAGTTGGCCGGCGATTCCGATCGAAGTTGGCCACCGATTCCGGAGGGAAGTTGGCCACCTGTTCCGGTCTGAAGTTGGCCACTTTTACCGCGATTCCGGAATGGGTGG